>Ga0070732_10001664_pt1 | contig 12059 bp, 8 predicted proteins | sample Coa_R1_5_FD_66449 | JGI IMG/M metagenome (GOLD analysis project Ga0070732, IMG submission 66449) | Surface soil microbial communities from Centralia Pennsylvania, which are recovering from an underground coalmine fire - Coalmine... | ecosystem: Environmental > Terrestrial > Soil > Unclassified ...
CTGGTGCGCGGCTTCAAGGTGCACGTGAGCGCCGTCGACCCGCTCGCCACCCCGATGGTGGCGCAAAGCATCGACATCGAAACCGCCGCCTATTCGGGCCGCATCTCCGCCGCCGGCAGCAGCGGCTTCACCTACACGCGCAGCTTTGCGCGCAGCACGGACGACTACACGGTCAGCCTCGACTACATTGCCGCGACCACGCCCAACGGCACCGACGGCAGCGGCAACCCGGTCACGGGCTTCAAGTGGTGGGACCTGACCTTCCCGACGCTCGTGACCACCGGGAGCGCGGCGATCCCTGACTTCGTGAGCGCCACCGCCGGCGGTGTCAACTTCGGCGGTACGGTCGGCGCGCTGCAGGCCTGGGGCGTGAGCCGTGCCACCTGGGGTGATCCGGCCGATCCGGGCAGTTGGACGCTGCGCAACGCGGTGCTGGTGCCGACGCCGCTGCCGCTCGGGACGGTGACCACGCCATTCGCCGCGGGCACGTTTGCGATGAGCGTCGCCGGCGGCACGCTGCCGGCGACCGTCGCTGTCGGCACGAGCGCGCAGTCGGCGACCCTGGTGTACCAGCTCGACCGCTCGGGCGGGATCCTCACCATCAGCCCGATCGACGTCACGACCGCGCCGGGGCTGCAGGCGCTCAGCAGCGGCCTGGTCGCCGGGGCGCTGGTCAAGGTCTATGGCGTACCGCAGCCAGACGGCACGCTCAAGGCCTACGTGCTCGTGTACTACACCGGCATGATGCCGGCGAGCTGAACCGGGAATCGAACGGGGAAAGGGAAGCACCTCGGTTCGAGAAGAGGGGCGCCGCGGAGGATCCGCGGCGCCCTTCGCTTGCGGCCCGCCGCGAGTGCGGGGCCTGCCTTGCTATCATGCGCGCATGCCCGAAGCTCACGCTTTTGAACTGCAGAGCATCGCGCGGCGCGCGATGCTCGCCCACGGACTCGAGCCGGACTTCCCGCCGGCGGCAGTGCGGCAGCTGGCCGGCATCAGTGCCGCGCCGGCGGCGGCGGCGGACGTGCGCGACCTGCGCGCGCTGCCGTGGTGCTCGATCGACAACGATGATTCGCGCGATCTCGACCAGCTGTCGGTGGCGCAGCCCCAGGCCGACGGCGCGGTGCAGATCCTGATCGCGATCGCGGATGTCGACGCCACGGTTACTGCCGGCACGCCACTCGATGCGCACGCCAGCACCAATACCACCTCGGTGTACACCGCGGCCGAGATCTTTTCCATGCTGCCGGAGCGGCTCTCGACCGACCTCACCTGCCTGGCGGCGGGGCAGGAGCGGCTCAGCCTGGTGATCGACATGACCGTGGATGCCGGCGGCGCGGTCAGCGCCGAGCAGATCTACCGTGCCCGGGTGGTCAACCGCGCCAAGCTCGCCTACGACGGCGTCGCCGCCTGGCTCGCGGGCAAGGCGGCAGCGCCGGCCCCCGTCAGCGCGGTCCCGGGGATGGACGAGCAGCTGCGCATCCAGGATGCGACCGCGCAGCGGCTGAAGCGCGTGCGCCAGCAGCAGGGGGCCCTCAACTTCACCACGCTCGAAGCGCTCGCCGTGTACGAGAACAGCGCGCTCGTCGATCTGCGCCCGGACGAGGACAACCGCGCCAAGCAGCTCATCGAGTACTTCATGATCGCCGCCAACCAGGTGGTGGCGCGCTATCTCGAGGCGCACGGCAGCCCGTCGCTGCGGCGGGTGCTGCGCGCACCCGAGCGCTGGAACCGCATCGTGGCGCTGGCGCGCGGGCTCGGCGCGAGCCTGCCGCCGCTGCCGGACGCGCGTGCGCTCAGCGGCTTCCTCGCCGACCGGCAGCGGGCGGCGCCGGCGCAGTTTCCCGACCTGTCACTCGCGGTGGTGAAGCTAATCGGCGCCGGCGAGTACGCGCTCAAGCGTCCGGGTGAGCCGGCCGAGGGACATTTCGGGCTGGCACTGCACGACTACACGCATTCAACCGCACCGAACCGGCGCTTCCCGGACGTGATCACCCAACGCCTGCTGAAGGCGGCACTGGCTAAGGCGCCACCGCCCTACGCTGAGGCGGAGCTCAGCACGCTCGCCGCGCACTGCACCCTGCAGGAGGGCAACGCCGCGAAGGTCGAGCGCCAGGTGCGCAAGTCTGCCGCCGCCATGCTGCTGCAGACGCGCCTCGGGGAGCAGTTCGACGCCATCGTCACCGGCGCGTCGGACAAGGGCACCTGGGTGCGCACCACGCACCCGCTGGCCGAGGGGCGCGTCGTGAGGGGCTTCGAGGGCCTCGACGTCGGCGACACGGTGCGCGTGCAGCTGGCGTACACCGACGTGCAGCGCGGCTTCATCGACTTCGTGCGCATCGGCTGACAGCCCGACTCCGGGAACATCGACGGCGCCAATCGCCGACACGTTGTCGGTTCGCACGCACTCGTTTTATATAGCACTAACGGCTGACGCACAGCTTCCCGCGTCGGGCGCCGTTCGACATGGAAGTCGGCGGCCCCGCGCGGCGAAGACCGGCGCCGCAAGCGGTGCCGAGCGCGCAGCCGGATCGCGCCAGGGAGGGCGCTCGGCGTGGCACCGCCCGGTTACCGCGGCCACCGCACGCCTGCGGCGCTCCAACACACAGGTCTGGACCTTGGAGGTGTGTGATGAAGCGTCTGAATTCCTTGCTGGCCACCGCGGCGGCACTGTCCCTGGCGGGCCTCGCCGGCGCGCAGCCCTCGCAGCCGTACTCCTCGGAGCAGCCGATACCTGCGCACCCCGCGACCCCGGCTCAGATGCAGCCGGATCCGGCGGCGGATGACCAGGCGGTCGCCGCCGATCCTTCGGCTGCCGAGCCATCGCAGCAGCCCCCGGCCCAGGCCGGCGCGGCCGGTCCGCCGGCACCGCCCCGCACGCGTCTGGCCGCGATCGTCCCCTCGGGCATGACTCCCCAGGAGGCGTGCCTGGGCTTCGACAGCGTGGCCCAGTGCGCGGCGACCCTGCATGCCGCGCAGAACCTCAACCTGCCGTACCCGGGCCTGAAGTCGAAGGTGACCGGCGGCCAAAATCTGGCCGCGGCGATCCACGACCTGAAGCCCTCGGCCGATGCCAAGGCGGAGGCCCGCAAGGCCGTCGACCAGGCGCGCGCGGACCTCATGCCCGCGCGCGGCTAGCGCGCGCCGGGCATCCTGCGGCTGCGGGGACAGCGGCCTGCCGCCGCTCAGCCTGGGGCGGCAGGCCAGCGGGCGCGGTCGCGTGCGACCGCGCCCAAGCCCAGTACGGTGAAGAGTACGAGCAACAGGGCGCCATTGCGCGCCACGACCGCGATCCCGAGCGCGCCGACGTCGGCGAACGGGTAGAGATAGCGGCCGCTGAGGGCGCCGTGCGCCAGCGCGAACACGAAGTAGGCCAGCGGCCAGACGAGCCAGGCGAGTGGCTGACCCCAGCCGAGCATCCCGCGCGGCCCCCAGCCGAGCCACCAGACGACGTAGAGGAGCGGCACCGCGTCGTGCAGCAGCACGTCCGCCAGCAGCTGCACCCCGGTCGGGGTCCACAGCGCGCGCAGCAGCAGCGTGTAGATGAGCCCGACCACGAAGATGTAGCTGGCGACCGCGGCCAGTATTGCGGGGCGCGTGAGCGGCGCCGGCCGTCCGGCGACGCACGCGCTGGTCACCAGCGCGACCAGGAGGTTCGTCAGCACGGTGAAGTAGCTGAGCGCCTCCAGGGCACCGGCGAGGGCGGGTCGGCCGCTTTCGAGCGCCAGGTGCATGGAGGCGAGCAGCTGCGCCGCCAGTCCCAGCCATGCCAGGACCGCGGTCAGTCGCAGCAGCGCCGGTCCGGGTCGCAGCGTCATGCGCTTATTGCAAGTGACTGCGCGGGTCAGTACTCGAGGTGCAGCCGTAGGGCGTAGAAGCGCGCCGGCCCGCGCGCGGCGTTGTAGCCCGGGTTCGTGATGTACTGGAAGTCGGGGCCGAGCTGTACGCGCAGCGGCGCACCCCAGGGCGTCCAGCTCCACTGCGCCCGGTAGTAGGTCTCGACGATGCGCTCGCCGGCGTAGTCCAGGGCGCCGTCGCCGAGCAGGAACCCCGAGCCGCCGGCGGCCAGGTAGTCGCGGTGCGGCCCCGACAGCCCGTCGACGGCCAGGGCGAGACCCAGGCGATCGTCCGCGCGTCGCCAGTGCACTCCGGAGAGCTGCGCGCCGAGGCTCGCGGTGCGATCGACCTCGGTGAACGCGAAGTCCTCGGTCCGGCCGTCGTTCCAGCCGAGACGCAGGAACAGTCCCGTGTCGCCGTCATCCGCCAGCGGCTGCTCGATATTCACGCCCCAGCCGTACTTGCGCCGGCCCTCACGGTCATCGGCGGCGACGTTCGGGACGGTGCCGGCGGCCAGGGCGATGGCGAGCGCCTGACGGTAGTCGCCGAGGCGCGCGGTATTGCGGTACACGAGCAGGCGCACCACGGTGGCGACCGCGGGCGGGGAGAGGGTCAGCTCGAGGTTCTCCCCGCGCGCGCGGTCGAGAGTCTCGAGCGCCTGGCCGTTGGCCATGAAGGGCATGCGGTACAGGCCGTACTTGAGCGACCAGGACGGGCTGACGAAGCCGAGCACCAAGCCGTCGGTGTAGCCGCGCGTGTTGGCGGCGTAGTCCCAGGCGGTGTTGTCCCACAGCGACCAGTTGAGGAACTGCGTGCGCGTCGAGCCGGCATAGCGGTTGTGGTCGAAGTCATCGGAGGCCGCCAGCCGGCCGGCCTTGAACTCCAGGCGTCGCGGCGCCTCGGTGCCCGGAATCTGGTCCTGGGCGCGCGCCACCGTCGCCGCTCCCGGGCCGAGGGGCACCATGAAGCGTGCGTACAGGCGCGCGATGTAGAACTCCTTCTTGAGGCCGGTCGCGCCCTCGCGCACCACGTCGCCGTTGGTGAGGCCCCCGAGGCCGGTGGCGCCGCTGACGCCCGCCCCCATGAACTTCTCGGTATCCAGGTACAGCTGGCCCCAGCTGACCGGCGCCCAGCCCCCGTACAGGCCCATGGTATGGGTGGCCTCGGTGTCGCCGCCCGGATGCAGGCTGAAGCGCCCGGCGTACGGCGAGCGGAGCGAGCTCTGCTCCTGGTCGATGAAGGTGTACTGCGCACCGAGCAGCATCGGCCAGGCACTGCTGGCGCCGGGCGTGGTCGCGGCCGCGGCGGTCGCGGTCGTATCGCCCGCCAGGGCGTGGGCGGCCCACAGGGCGGCCGCCGCCAGGGTCGGCGCACGCAAGAGCCGTGGCGCGTACGGGAAGGTGCGCATGGAAGCCGGTCCTCAAGGAAGGGTATACTATACCCCCCACCCTATACGCGCGCCACCACAAGAAGCTCCCGCATGTCGCACACCATCGAGGATAAGACCCGTCTGTTACAACGCGTACGGCGCCTGCGCGGCCAGGTCGAGGCCATCGAGCGCGCCCTGCAGGAGGATGCCGACTGTGCCCGCGTGATGCAGCTGACGGTGTCGGTGCGCGGCGCGGCCAGCAGCCTGATGGCCGAGCTGGTCGAGGATCACATCCGCCTGCACGTCTCCGATCCGAGCCACGACCGCGACCGCGAGCGCGCCAAGGGCGCCAAGCACCTGATCGAGGTGGTGCACGCGTATCTGAAGTAGGCGGAAGTAGCGGTCAGTGCGCGGCGGGCGGCTGCCAGTCTCCGCCCAGTGCCTTGACGAGCAGTACCCGGGCGTTGGCGCGGCGGATCTCGATGTCTACCGCGGCAAGCCGCGCGGCGAGTGCGGCGTTCTCGGTCGCTACTACCTCGAGGTAGGTGACGATGCCGCCCTTGTAGCGCAGGTTGGCCTGATCGAGGGCGCCCTGCGTGGCGGCCACCGCGGAAGCCTGGCTGATGCTCTCGCGCTGCAGCTGGCGCAGCGCCGCGAGGTTGTCCTCGACGTCCTGGAAGGCGGTGAGCACCGTGGCGCGATAGTTGGCCACCTGCTCGTCGTAAGCGGCATGCGCCTGCGCGGACTGGGCGGCATGCAGGCCGCCGTCGAATACGGTGAACACCAGCTGCGGCCCGATCGACCAGAACTGGCTGGGCGCGGTGAAGAGCTTGGCGGCGTGGGGGGCCTGCGAGCCGGCCGAGCCGAGGAGGTCGAGCACCGGGAAGTAGGCGGCGCGCGCCACGCCGATAGCGGCGTTGGCGGCGGCCACGCGCCGCTCGGCGGCGGCGACATCCGGGCGGCGCTCGAGCAGCTGCGAGGGCAGGCCGGGCGCCACTTCCGGCAGCAGCAGGGCTTTCCCGGCCGGGGCGGCCGGGACGCTGAACACGGACGCCTGCTTGCCGACCAGCACCGCGATCGCATGCTCGGTCTGCGCGCGGCGCAGGCGCGTGTCCTCGGCCTGGGTACGGGCGGTTTCCAGCTGCGCCTGTGCCTGCTGCACATCGGAGATCACCGCCGCGCCGCCGTGGTAGAGATTCTCGGTGAGGGACAGGGCGCGCGCATAGTCGGCGACCGTCTGGTCGAGGAGCGTCAGCTCGATGTCGAGCCCGCGCAGCGTGAAGTAATCGGTGGCGAGATCGGCGTGCACGCTCAGATCGAGCGCGCCGACGTCTCCGGCGCTCGCCTGCTCGCTGGCGCGCGCGCCCGTCACGGTGTTGCGGATGCGGCCGAACACGTCGAGCTCGTACGACAGGTCGCCGGCCGCCACGAAGGAGTTCCCTGTACGAGGCGCACCGGGGGTGTAGTTCGCGGAATACACGGAGGCCTCACCGTGCGTGGCCGTGCCCTGCGCCGTGAGGGTCGGAAACCATGAGGAGCGGGCGATGCGCGTCTGCGCCCGGGCCTCCTCGAGCCGCGCCAGCGCGGCCTTGAGGCTCTGGTTGGCGTCACTCACCTGCGCCTCGAGGGCATCCAGGTCGGGGTCGTTGAACAGCGTCCACCACGGGCCACGCGGCGCGTTGTCCGCTGGCGCCGCCAGCTTCCAGTCGCCGGCTTCCTTGTAGGTCTCGGGCGGTGCCGGCATGGTCGGGCGCTGGTAGCGGGGCGCCAGCGAGCACCCGGCGAGTACCGCCGTGACGGCGGCCGCGGCCGCCAGGCTCCTCACGACTGGCCGCCAGGGGGCTTTGCACCCACGTTGCCCTGGACCGGGGTTTGCGCCACGCGCACCACCTGGCCCTCGCTGATCGAGTCGGGGGGATTGAGCACCAGGGTGTCGGCGGGCGAGAGCCCGGAGATCACCTCGAGCTCGGTGCCGAAGTCGCGCCCCTGGGTAATGGTCTTGAGGTGGACCTTGTGCTGCGCATCGAGCTGGGCGACCACCAGGCCCTGACTGCGGAACAGCACCGCGTTCACGGGCACGCGCAGCGTGCGTACGCCGGCGGCGAGGTTGAAGTGCACCTGCGCGTAGGAGCCGGGCAGCAGCTCGCCGCTGGCGTTGTCGATCTGCAGCTCGACCTGCAGGGTCCGCGAGCTGGCATCGAGCGCGCGCGCGGTGGAGGCAACCGTCGCCGTGTAGGACTTGCCGGGTCGGTCGGCGAATTCCAGCCGGGCCTCGACGCCGGGCTGCATGCCGCTGGTGTACGGCTGCGGCACCGAGACGTAAATGCGCAGCCGGTGCGTGTCGGCGACGCGGAACAGGGCGTTGCCCGGGCTGGTGCCGGCGTTGATCAGCGCGCCAATGTCGGTGTTGCGCTGGGTGACCACGCCGTCGAAGGGTGCCAGCACGCGCTTGAAAGACTCGAGCTGCTCGAGGCGGGCGAGGTTGGCGGCGGCGGACTGGCGCGCGGCGGCCTTGGCTGCGGCATCGCCGGCGCGCTGGTCGGCGTCCTGCTGCGATACCGACTGCGTGGCGAGGAGTCCCCGCCAGCGCTCGTTGGTGGTGCGGGCGAGCTCGTAGTTCGCCTGGGCGGTGGCGAGGTCGGCCTGTGCCTGGCGCAGCTCCTGGTCGACCTCCGGGGCGTCGATCACGGCCAGCATCTGGCCCTTCGTCACGGTGGTGCCGATGTCGGTCTTCCACTCCCTCAGGTAGCCGCTGGTGCGGGCGTAGATCGGCGCCTCGTAGAAGGCCTGCACGGTCCCGGGCAGCACCAGGTCATCGGCGGCCGGCCCCTGCAGCGGGTGCGTGGTCGCCACCGTGACGATGGCGGCGCTGGCGGCCTCGTGCTCCAGAGCGTTGCGGGCAATGAGGCGGCTGGCGATGCCCCACACCGCGAAGATGACGGCAACCGCGACGGCGATCAGCGCGTAGCGGCGAGTGCGGCCCTCGGAGGCGGTCGCCGGTGGCGGCGGGGAAAACGTCGGCTCGGTCATGAGCGGCTCCGGCGTCCGTGGATGATCGTGAACACCGTGGGGACGAAGAACAGGGTGGCGATGGTTGCGAATATCAGGCCGCCGATCACGGCGCGGCCGAGCGGCGCATTCTGCTCGCCGCCCTCGCCGAGTCCGAGCGCCATCGGGACCATGCCGATGATCATCGCGAGCGCGGTCATGAGCACCGGGCGGAAGCGCGTGAAGCCGGCCTGGAGCGCGGCGTGCTCGGCGTCATCGCCGGCATTCATGCGCTCGCGCGCGAACGAGATGACCAGCACGCTGTTGGCGGTGGCGACGCCCATGCACATGATGGCGCCGGTGAGGGCCGGCACGCTCACCGGGGTGTGGGTGAGGAACAGCATCCAGACGATGCCGGCGAGGGCTGCCGGCAGGGCGGTGATGATGATGAACGGATCCTGCCAGGACTGGAAGTTCACCACGATCAGCAGATACACCAGCACGATCGCGCCCGCGAGGCCTATCAGCAGACCGGTGAAGGAATCGGTCATGGTCTTCACCTGGCCGCGCACCGTGACCTGCGAGCCGCGGGCCAGCGAGTGCTGAGTCTCGGCCACCAGCTTGTTGATCTGCGCGGCGATGTAGCCCAGGTCGGTGCCTTCGACGGCGCCGTAAATGTCGATGACCGGCGTGGCGTCATAGTGGCTGACGACGGCCGGCGCCACCCCGCGCGAAAAGCTCGCCAGGTTGGCGAGCATCTGCGAGCTGCCGTTGCTGCCCGTGACCGGCGAGGTGGCCAGATCCGAGAGCGAGGCGAGGCGGAACTGCGGGGTCTGCGCCACGATGTTGTACTGGCTGCCGCTCTTGGGGTCGATCCAGAACGACAGCGTCGTCTGCGAGCTGCCCGACAGCGATACCAAAAGGTCCGAGGCCACATCCGTCTCCGACAGCCCGAGCAGCGCCGCCTTGCTGCGGTCGACCGCGACATTGAGGGTCGGATAGTCGAAGTTCTGCTGGATGCGCAGGTCGACCAGGCCGGGAATGGTATGCATGCGCCGCAGCAGGTCGTTGGCGTAGGCGCGGTTGGCGTCGATGTTGAAGCCCGACACCTGCACATCGAGCGGTGAGGGCAGCCCGAAGTTCAGGATCTGGCTGACGATGTCGGCGGGCAGGAACGCGAAGCTGGTGGCCGGATACAGCGCCGTGAGGCGCGCGCGCAGCTTCTGCACGTAGTCCGCGGTCGGGTGGTGGTCCTCGCTCAGGCTCACCAGGATGTCGGCATCCCCGGGGCCGATCGGCGCCGAGGTCGAGTAGGAGAGGTTGATGCCGCTGTAGGGTACGCCGATGTTGTCGACGATGGTGGTGATCTCGTGTGCCGGGATCACCTCGCGGATGGTGGCCTCGACCCGGTCGCACAGCGCCGCCGTCTCGTCGATGCGGATGCCGGTCGGGGCACGCAGGTGCAGCTTGATCTGCCCGGCGTCCACGCTCGGGAAGAAGTCCTGTCCCAGCCCCGGCAGGTAGCGACCGAACGGGAAGGCGAGCACGGCGGTGACCGCCATGGCCGCCAGGAACGGCAGCGCGAAGCGGCCGCGCGCCGCGAGCGCGCGCGCCAGCAGCGCCCGGTAGCCGTCGCGCGCGCGGGCGAAGCCCGTCTCGAAGCTCAGCTGCAGGCGCTGCAGCGGGCCACCGGCGTGGTGCGCGGCGTGCGGATCGTGTTTCTGCAGCCAGTACTTGGCCAGTGTCGGCACCAGCGTTCGCGACAGCACGTACGAGGCCAGCATCGCGAACACCACCGCTTCCGCCATGGGCACGAACAGATAGCGGGCGATGCCGACCAGCATGAACATCGGCACGAACACGATGCAAATGGCGAGGGTGGAGACGAGGGCGGGCAGGGCGATCTCGTGCGCGCCGGTGAGGATCGCCTCCTCGACGTCCAGGCCCTGCTCGAGATGCATGTTGATGTTCTCGATCGTGACCGTGGCGTCGTCCACCAGGATGCCGACGGCGAGCGCCAGGCCGCCGAGGGTCATGATGTTGATGGTCTCGCCGAGCGCCGACAGGCAGATGATCGAGGTCAGGATGGACAGCGGGATGGAGATCGCGATCATCAGCGTGCTGCGCCAGCTGCCGAGGAACAGCAGGATCATGAGCGCGGTCAGGGCCGCGGCGATGACCGCCTCGCGCACCACCCCGCCGATCGCGGCGCGCACGAAGATCGACTGGTCGCCGACCAGATCGATGTTGAATCCCTCCGGCAGCTGCCCGCGGATCCTCGGCAGGCGCTGCTTGATACTCTTGATGATGTCGAGCGTCGAGGCGCTGCCGGTCTTGAGCACGCTCATCAGCACGCCACGGTGACCGTCGCGGCGCACGATGTTGGTCTGCGGCGGGTAGCCGTCGCGCACGTGCGCCACGTCGCGCACATAGATGATGCTGCCGTTGCGGGTCGTGACCGGCAGGTCGTTGAGCTCGGCGACGGTCTTGGGGTTGGCGTTGACGGTGACGAAGTACTCGCGGTCGCCGATCTTCTGCGTACCGGCCGGCAAGATCGAGTTCTGGGTGTTGAAGGCGTTGGCGACGTCGTTGCCGGACAGGCCCTGGGCGCGCAGCCGGTCCGGGTCCAGGTCCACCTGGATCTGGCGCTGCAGGCCGCCGTAAGGGTAGGGCATGGAAGCGCCCTGCACGGTGGCGAGCCCGGTGCGGATGATGTTGTTGCCGAGGTCGAACAGCTGCACCTCGGACAGGTTCGGGCTGGAGAGCGCCAGCTGCACGATCGGCACCGAGGAGGCGTTGTAGGCGAGGATGAACGGTGCGGTGGTTCCCGGCGGCGCGGAGCGCAGCTGGGTCTGCGATACGCCGGTCACCTGCGCGAAGGCCAGCTCCTCGTTGACGTTCGGCTGGAAGAAGTACTTGACCACCGAGGTACCGCTGATGTTCTGCGACTCGACGTGCTCGACGTCGTTGACGGTCGTCTGCGCGGTGCGCTCGCTCTGCAGCACCAGGCGCGTCGCCATTTCCTCCGGGGACAGGCCGGTGTAGCGCCAGATCGTCGCCACCACCGGGATCTTGATGTCGGGGAAGATGTCGGTGGGCGTGCGCGAGATGGCGAACACGCCGAGCAGCGTGATCACGATCGCGAGCACGATAAAGGTATACGGGCGCCGCAGCGCCAGGCGGACGATCCACATGTGGCCTGCCACGGTAGCGCGCAAGGGCGGGCGCCACGATTACAGCTCGGCCGCGGCCGGTTACAGCTGAAACACGCCGTGCAAGCGGGCTGCGACCTCGGGCCCTGACAGTAGGCGGCGCCGCGTCCCTGCGCGGCCGCGCTCAAGGGCGGGGGATGGCATTGGGAATCTGTGAGGAACGCTCAGTAGACCGGCTCGACCGGCACCGCGAGGCGATAGCCGACACCGCGCTCGGTGACGATGATCTCGGGCTCGGCCGGATTGCGCTCGATCTTGCGGCGCAGGCGCAGGATCTGCACGTCGATGGCCCGGTCGTACACCTCGTTGTCGTAGCGCCGACTCATCTCGATCAGCTGGTCGCGGCTCACCACGCGGTTGGCGCTCGCCAGGAGCGCAGCCAGCAGGTTGAACTCGCCGTTGCTGAGCGCCACGTCGCCACCGCCGCGCGCCGTCAGCTTGCGGGTGCGCAGATTCAGCTCCCAGCCCGGGATGCGGTAGGCACGTACCACCGGCGCGCCGTGCGCGTCCTGGCCGGCGTGAGCACGACGCAACACCGTGCGGATGCGCGCCAGCAGCTCGCGCGGGCTGAAGGGCTTGGTGAGGTAGTCGTCGGCGCCGAGCTCGAGTCCCATCACCCGGTCGGCCTCCTCGCTCACGCCGGTGAGGATGATCAC
>Ga0070732_10001665_pt1 | contig 12057 bp, 9 predicted proteins | sample Coa_R1_5_FD_66449 | JGI IMG/M metagenome (GOLD analysis project Ga0070732, IMG submission 66449) | Surface soil microbial communities from Centralia Pennsylvania, which are recovering from an underground coalmine fire - Coalmine... | ecosystem: Environmental > Terrestrial > Soil > Unclassified ...
TTGACCTGTATCCCCACCCGTCTCCCTCGGCGTCGATCCATTTTAACGCAGACGGCCCGCGAAAACCCGGCGTGACGGCACCGCCGCGCGCCGTCTCAGTGATGGCCTTGACAAGCGAGCCATGTTTCACCAATATGTGGCTATGCTACATGTCAGTTCACGGACGATCGACCGGGAGCTCAAGAAGGGCAGCGCCGAGTTATTGATCCTCTCACTGCTCGAGGCACGTCCCCGTCATGGCTACGATCTCAGCAAGCTGATCGAGCAGCGCTCGGAGGGCGCGTTGCACTTCCACGTGGCTTCGCTTTACCCGCTTCTGTATCGGCTCGAGGAGCGCGGCTGGATTCGCGGCCGCTGGGTGGAGAAGGCCGGGCAGCGGCGGCGACGCTATTACCGGCTGACCGCTCGCGGGCGCGTTGTTCTCGCGGGGCAGCGACGCGGCTGGCGGACGTTTGTCGAGGCGATCAATCGTGTGGCGGGAGTCGAACATGCCTGACTGGAAGCTGGAAATCAGCCGGCGTTTGGCCGACGTGAAGCTCGCGCCTGCACGCGAGGCGGAGATCGTTGAGGAGCTGGCGCAGCACCTCGAGGATCATTATCAGGAGTTGCGGGCCGGCGGAGCGAACGAGCCCGAGGCTTATGCCGCCACGCTCGCCGAAATGCGGGACCACGAGCTCCTCGTGCGTGAACTCCGGCGAACCGCCGTGCCGCCGCCGCTCATTCCTGGGACCGGGAGGACGAGCATGATCGCGGACCTCGGCCAGGACGTGCGCTACGGCCTGCGCATGCTGGCAAGGAATCCGGGCTTCGCCGCCGTGGCTGTTCTGACGCTCGCGCTGTCCATTGGAGCAACGACGGCGATCTTCAGCGTGGTCTACGGCGTGATGGCGTATTGGGTGGCGCGCCGCCGACGCGAGATCGGCGTGCGCATGGCACTGGGCGCGGTACGCGGCGACGTGCTGCGGCTGGTGCTCGGCCATGGCCTTTGGACAATCAGCATCGGCCTCGTGGTGGGGATCGCTGGTTCGCTGATCCTCACGCGCACCATGGAGTCGCTGCTCTTCGGCGTGAGCGCCGCCGACCCCGTCACGTTCGCGGGCGTCGCAGTGCTGCTCGCTGCCGTCGCTCTTCTCGCCTGTTACATTCCGGCGCGACGCGCGATGAAAGTGGATCCGATGGTAGCCCTCCGATATGAGTAAGGCGCGCCGCGGGCCGTCAACCTACTTCTTCAGAGTCTTCCGGCAACTCGGCGCCGGCGGCTGCGAGCCTACCATCGAGATCACCAACATCTTCACTTATCGCGACGTCCTCAACGTGGTGCGCGGCGCGCATTCGATGAACATCGGGTTAGTGCTGCGCTGCTTCCACGTAATCCGGCGTCGTTACGCTGACGGGAGCGGCCATCGCCGTGAGGCGGTCCACGTCAAAGTATTTGTAGAAGTCGAGGCAGAAGAGCTCGGGCGCATTGCGGAAGGGCACGGGAGCATCGAGCAGGTAGCTCAAGCTCCGCATGCCCTGATGGTTCACGACGCTCGAGAACGCTGCAGGCTCGAGCGCCGCTGCGACGAGCGCCAAGACCTGGGTTCGGATCCCTGTGGTCTCGATTCTCACTGGCGCGCCGCCTGCATTCGGGCGCATCCATTGAATTACCGCCAGAAGCTGCGCGGTTTGGAGTCCCAGCGGACGATCCCCGGTCGTCGCGACCAGCAACTCCCAATCCGTCGGATTGGGCTGCTGGGGAATCGTCGCGCCATTGAACAGCGGCTCCAGCGCCAGCACCTGCTCGCCGCGGTTGACGCGCTCGGCGACCACATCACCCGCCGCTTTTTTCCCTTGGTCATTCAGCACGATGGTCACCGGCGCGTCGGATGGCGCGTCAATCGCCCTCAGCCACGTCCCCGTAGCGCTCAGGCCATTCGAGAAATCGAAGCGATAGGAAAGCGTCTCGACGCCCTTGTTCTTGGTGTTCCAGATTCTCCAGGCGTTCTCAACCTCGACAGATTTCAGGCGTATCACTGATTTCAGGCGTTCGCGCTCGGCGGCCGCCCAACTGGCGCGCGCCGCGTCACCCTCGGGAATCGCCGGCCGCGTGATCCCGGCCGCCAGCTTCCTTGCCAGGCCGGCAATCGTCAGATTGCCGGCCGGCAAACCTACCGTGAGTTCCTGCGGAGTCTTGATCTCCGCGTCGCTTGGGATCTCACTCGTGGCAACCGGTAGTCCGAAGTGCTGCGTAAAGAAACGGTACGCCTGCTCGCGGTTGTCAAGCTGATAGTTGTGCGTGCCGGGATCGCGGTTTTCGTGGAAGCCGAGCGCACTCTCGTCGCCCATCAGGCGGAAGAACGGCCGGACTTGGCCGTAAATGTAAGGCTTCACCAGGTCGGCGCGAAAACAGCAGTTGTCCTCGGCATTGTGGATGAGCAAGGTCGGACGCGGCGCGCGCATGGCGACGAGCATCGTATAGTCCTCGCCGTCCGTGAAGTCGGACGGATCTTCCTCGACCTCGTCGGTGTCGACCGGATGAGTCAAGTTGGACTCGAGCGAGCCGAATCCTGCGACCTCAACGGCCACGGCCACGCGCTCATCGAGCGCGCTCAGCACGATGGTCTGCCAGCCGCCGCCCGAAAGCCCGGTCACGCCGAGCCGCTTCGAATCCACGTCAGGCCGCGCCGCGAGGTAGTCGAGTCCACGCCGCATGGCGAGATAGAAGAACCCGAGCGCGTTCGCGCCCACGAGGTCGAGATGCGCGCCGTAGTCGTGCGCGTTCTCGGGCTGATTGAGTTCACCGAAGCCGGGCCACTCGAGACTCAAGGCGATGATGCCGCGTTGGGCGAAATTGATGCAACGTTTCTGCTTGTACTCCGCCGCTTTGCCCATCGGCTCGTGCCCGTGAACGTTGAGGATAGCGGGCACGCGGCCGCTCCGCTTCTCCGGCTCGTAGAGAATAGCGGCCGACTCGTAGCCTGGCACGATTTCGTAGCGCAGCTTGCGCAGCCGATAACCCTTGCGCGTCTCGATGACGCCCACGTCCTCGAACTTGGGAGCCGCGTCAACCCATTCGCGCGGCCACCCGTGGTAGGCGATGTCCTCGAGCATATGCCGCCGCAGCTTTTGGACTTCAGCTTTCCACTCGCTGGCGCTCGTCGCGGGAGGCAGCTTCGGGATACGCCGCATCAGATAGCGCTGAAGCTCGAAGGCGGTGACGGCGACGGGCTGGCCGGGCGGCTCGAGTGCCAACTCGACCGATCGACTCGTGGCCTGTGCGCGCAACGGGCTCGCGCTCCAAAATGTGACGAGGACCAGAGCGAATAGGGATGGCGCGGCACGAAGTGTTTTCACAGGCCCTCCCCCGACAATGGTGCGGATGGTTTTGAGGCGAGCGTTATACGCCAACACCACATTTCTACTGCGTCGCGACAAACGTCAGGCAAACCGGCGAAGGCACGTGCACGACGTGGCCTGTCGCGGTGAGGCGGCCGGTCGAGCGATCGATCCGGAAGATGACAATCGTGTCCGAATCCTGGTTCTCGGCGAACAGGTATGATCCCGTCGGGTCGAGCGCGAAGTGGCGCGGCGTCTTCCCTTGCGTGGGCACGTCTTCGACGGGAGTGAGCGTCCCCTTGGTGGCGTCAATCGCGAACACCGCGATGCAGTCGCGTCCGCGGTTCGAAGCATAGACAAACTTCCCGTTGGGATGCACGTAGATTTCAGCCCCGTCGTTTTCGCCCTTAAATCCCTTGGGGAGCATCGAAAGCGTCTGGAGTTTGTCGAGCACGCCAGACGCGGCGTCATAGGAGAATGCCGTAACGCTCGACCCCATCTCGCTGACCACATCCACGAAGCGCCTGTTGGGCGTGAAAGCAAAGTGCCGCGGACCAAGTCCCGGATCGATTTGGGCGAAGGGAGGATCGTTGGGCATGAGCGTTCCCTTGGCCGGATCGAAACGGTAGACGAGCAAGTGGTCGAGCCCGAGATCGGCGGCGAGGGCAAAGCGATTGTCAGGCGACACTTCGATCGAGTGCGCGTGCGGCCCTTCCTGACGCTCGTGGTTCACACTGGAACCGTGATGCTGGACAAAAGCCGAGGCCGGGCTCAGGCGTCCATCCTTCTGGCGCGGGAAAACGGCGACGCTGCCCGAGTCGTAGTTCGCGACGAGTACGTACTTTCCAGTTTTGTCGAGTGAGACATAACACGGGCCCGCGCCATGCGAGGATACGTCGTTCAAGAAAGTCAGCTTGCCCGTAGCTCGATCGATCGCGAAAGCGCTGACCGCTCCGCTCTTCTCGCCGTGGTAATTCGACAGCTCGTTGACGGCGTAGACGAATCGGCCGCTCGGATCGACGGCCAGGAAGGACGGATTGGTGGTCTCTGCCGCCAGACCAAGCGCCGTGAGTTCGCCCGAGCGCGCATCGAACCGGTAAGCATAGATGCCCTGACTGCCGCGCACCGTGTAGGTGCCGACATAGACCAGCGGCTTCTCCGCGCCTGCCGCGTTGCCAGAAGCGCGAGCGCTCGCGGCCCACACGACGAGCCCCACCAAGACACAGAGACCGGATGTCGTTTTCATGCCCCTATGAAAACGCATTGCGCGGACAAGCGCAAGTGGATTCAGCTAGCTCGGACTTCTTCGACCCGTCAACAGGGTCGGGAACCGCCGCCTTCGGCCCAGCCGCCGACGCTGTGCTTCGTTGGATTTCTGCTGGCAGTAGTCACAGTAAGCCCGATAGTGCTGGCGCCGGCGCCCACACTTCATGCATCGGCCCTGGGTGGTCATCTTGATTTGCCATAGCCGCTGGCGTGTCATATGGGCACACCTCGACACAAAGAAGTTTGTTCCAGGGCAGCGAGCGCGAACGGGAGGCGGTCTCGGACGAGCAGCCGTTCGAGAACCGGAAAGCGGAACGAGCCGTGGATGATCGGACTAAGTTTTGCTTGCCCTTGCACTTTCCCTTACGCCGCTATTATGTCTTGCAGGGCCAGCCTCCGTCAAGGCGCATCCGAGGCGCGACCTGCATTTCTGACCGATTGTTAGTATGCGTCCTGTACTTTCAATCACTTGGCTCGCGACCAGGCCATCGCGAGAGTTCGGTTCCGATTCGATCCTGGACCGGTTACTCCCGCATGCTCAGCGGATTGCGGCCTACCGGCGGCTCATAAGACAGTTCGTTTTTGAGTTCGTTTTCTTGGACTTCCTTTGTTTTCTATAGCTTATGGGCATAACACCCTCAAATAAACTATCTTTTTTGGCTCGTGCCGCTTGGCCTTCGCTGACGACGCCGGGCCGGCGACCGGCGCGTTTCCAGGCCCCAAGCGGGTTGGCCGGAGTGCCGCGAGACACGGCGTTTTTCTCCCGCCGAGTCTTAACCTTGGATTTGAACAACTAGGCTAGCAGGCTTGACGGCGAGCCGTCAAGCCGAAAGCCGATCGGTGAGACAAGAAAGGTTAATCACAAGCATAAAGGTATCTAATTTGTCCATCGGGGTGCAGTGGGATGTACATTTTTCACCTGACACGACAACTTTACATGTCGGTAACCATCGCCGTTAGCGACAACTCTATTGAAAATATAGCTTTTGCTCAACTGGTTATCAGACTGCTGAATGTCTCATCGAGCGCGAAGAGCAACCACCTAAATCACACAGGAGGACTACGATGGCTAAGACTATTTGTCTCAAGTGTCGCTCTTTGCGCGCTCCACGCCGGACCTGGCCGAAGTTGCTAGGCGCTTTGACTCTGGGAATAGGACTCGCAGCCGTCAACGCGGCGGGTCAAACACAAACGCTCGTTTTAGCGGGCAGTGCTTTTGGCACGTACGCTCACGTTGGAAACACCGTCATCCTGGGTGAGACGGCCACCGTGAGTACTCCAGGATGCGGAACAGAGCAGTTCGGATTCTCGAAGACCGGAACGGTGGCCAGCGTCAGCCATCAGCCGGAAGCCGCGACCGGATTGATCAACACGTCGGTCGCCACGTCCACCAACTCCGTCGTCACTACGGCCGCCGTTCACCAGATCAGCCTGCTCTCGGGCATCATCACCGCCGAGGAGATCAAGGCTTCGAGCACCGTCACCCGGGTGAGTGGCGGACTCCAGGCGAGCGCGGCGGGCTCGAGCCTGGTGAATCTCGTGGTAGCGGGGAACTCGATCGCGACCACGCCCGCTCCCAATACGACGCTCAATCTCGCCGGTTTTGGTCGTGTCGTGCTCAATCAGCAGAGCACTTCCTCCAGCACCGGATCCACCTCCCTCCTCGTAATCATGATCCACGTCTATATTACCGAGGCCAACCCACAGAACATTCCAGTAGGCACAGAGCTCGTGGTTGCGGTCGCCCAGACCAATCTCACGGTACTCTCCGGACCGGCGTTGGTGGCGGGTGGAGCGTGGGGCACGGTGATGAGCGGACAATCGATCCAGTCGAGCAGCACCGCCCCCTCCACCATCCCCTGCGCGGGGACGAATGGAGCCTGGTATACCAACACCGTGGCCAGCGTCAATACTCCGGCGCCGGCCGTCATCAACGCGGGCGAGGTCGTGGATAGCGTTCAAGGCAACGTTACCCCCTCGCTGGTCGACGACGATGCCGTCTCCACCATCCAGTCGGTGAACCTGCTCAACGGGCTGGTCACGGCAGGTTTGCTCAGGTCGTGGGTTCATGGTTCGACCACCGACGGCAACTACCTCGAATTCACCGACCGGTCCACCCTGGAAGACCTGCGGGTTGCGGGATTGCCGGAGATCACGGGAATGACGCTGCCCAATACCGAGGTGAATCTGCCGGGGGTGGGTACCCTGTGGCTGCACCGGGTCATCACCACCGAGAACCTCATGGACGTTCGCATGATCGAACTGGTCGTGGACCAGGCCAACATCTACAAGCTGCCCATTGGGACCGATTTGATTGTCGGCCAAGCCGCGGCCAGGCTTTACAGCAATGTCAAGCCCGGCACACCGTAGTTGCTTCGAAGCAGTGTGGGGCCGGTTCCGCCCGGCCCTCGCCTGCTTTCAGCTACTTCTTCAGCGGCTTGACCGCGACTTCCTTGAAATAGACGACGTTGTTACCTGTCTCGTCCTGCAGGCCGATGTAGCCTTCGTCAGGACGGCGGCCGGGGTAGGGTTCGTAAGAGAATTTCCGGGGATGGGTGGGCTGGCCTTCGGTGTAGTCGGTTACCTTGACGCCGTTCAGCACGACGATGGTGCGCGGGCCGTCGAGCGTGATGTCCATAGTGTTCCATTGAGGACCCGGCTTGCCCGGAAAAGCCAGTGGCTTGGTGAGTGAGTAGAGCGTGCCCGTGACGTGATACTCGTCTTCGCCCGACGTCTCAGGATGATTGTCGATCTGCACCTCATAGCCGTAATAAACGGGCATCCAGGGCTCCTTGGGTTCCAGGGGGATGCGAATGAAGACGCCCGAATTGTCGTTGGTGTGCTGCATCTTGTAGACCACGTGGATCACGCAATTTCCCAGTTTGCCGCCAGTCCAGTAGAGCAGGCCAAGCCCGCTTTTCGCGCCCTGCGCTTTGATCATTCCGTCCTCGACCGTCATGCCGCCGGCGCCCACGTGCTTCCAGCCTTTCAGGTCCTTGCCGTCGAAGAGCTGTTTCCACTCTCCGCTCGAGTCCGGAGCTGCGGCTCGAGTCAGTGCGACGCCGGTCTCGAACACGGCGAGAAGAACAGCGCACGCGACCCATCGTTTCGACGTCATCCTAGCCTCCCATTGGCGGATATGAAGGGCGATCCGGCTCATGCTGCGCGGTGCCGCATGTTTTCGACCAGATGGTCGCAGGCCCGCAGCGCGAACGCCAGAAGTGAAAGCGTGGTCGTCTTATCCGAGCACGACAGCAGGACGCTCGCGTCGCACACGTAGAGATTCGGCACATCGTGGGTCTGACCGAAGCGGTTGGTGACGAATCGCTTGGGATCGTTGCCCATGCGGCACGTCCCGGTTTCGTGCAGGCTGTAGCCGGGCGTATTCGGATTCGGCGCCGCGCCCCAGAATTCGCCCCCCGAGGCGGCCAGCACCTGGCCGCAGACGGCTTTCGCGTGCTCCCACATCAGCAGTTCGTTCGGTCCCCACTGGAAGTGGACGCGGACGGCGGGAATCCCGTAAATGTCCTTCACGTCGGGATCGATGTCGACGTAATTCGTAGGGCTCGGAAGCGACGGGATCTGGCAGTAGAACGATGCCGGCGTGGGATAGTAGCGCTTGATGTCGCGCTTGAGCTGGGAGCCGAAGCCTTCGATCCTCCCCTGATACCACGGAAACTCGCCGCAGCCGCCGGTGGGATAAATCGAGTAGCCGCGAATGAATTTCTCGGCGTGCGGGTTCTCGAGGTTCTGCCAGCGCGGCATCCACACCACCTGGCTGTCCGAAACATTGTCGGGAAAGCTGGGCTGGCCGAGCAGTTGCGGAAGATAGCCGTAAGCCGTCGTCCCGTAAAGATGGTCGCACAAGTTGCGTCCGACCTGGCCGCTCGAGTTGGCAAGTCCGTTCGGAAAGTGCCTGGACTTCGAATTGAGCAGGATCCGCGCGCTCTCGATGCAGGACGCAGCGACCACCACCGCCTTGCCGTAGACTTCCACTTCGCGCTTCGTGCCGCGCTCGACGTACGCAACGCCCTGGGCGCGTCCGCTGGGGTCGGCGAGCACGCTCCTCACCACGCAGTTGGTGCGCAGCTCGAGGTTACCGGTCTTCTCCGCCAGCGGAAGAAAGAACCACGGCGTCGAAAAAAACGCGCCGACGTCGCACCCTTCGGTGCAGTTGCCGCAGTAGTGGCAGGCTGGATGCCCCGCGTGCGGCACGGTGAGCTGCGCCAGCCGGTCCGGCAGATAAGGCACGCCCACCTTCTCGCATCCTTTTTGCAGGATGTAGTCCAGACAGCGCAGCTTCATGGGCGGCAGATAATCGCCGTCCGGATTGCTGGGCCGATGCTGCACGGTGCTCGCGACGCCGATCATCCGCTCGACGCGCGTGTAATAGGGCGCGATCTCTTCATAGCTGACCGGCCAGTCGACATCGAAGCCGTCGCGGCTCGCGGCCTTGAAGTCGATGTCGCCCATGCGGGCCGCCGAGCGTCCCCAGAAATTCGTCTTGCCGCCGACCGCATGACAGCGCGGCCATTCCCACTCCGTGCCGGGCGCCGTCGTGTAGGCAATCCCGTGTTCCCACAGGCCCGCGGTGTATTCGTTCTCGATGTGATAGTACTTGTCGCGCTTGCGCGGATCGCCGAACCCGCGGTACTTCATGTCGTAGGCTTGCTTGTGATTGCGGAAATCCTTGGCGGGATCCAGGCGCCGTCCGGAGTTCAAGGCGCACACTTTGAGGCCGGCCTCGCAGAGCGTCTTGATGGCCATGCCGCCGCCCGCTCCGGTTCCAATTACGATGACGTCGTAGATGGGCGCGCTCATCTCTGCGATTGCACCTTACGCCCTGGGCTACACATCTTCCGCCCCTCCGGGGCTGTGAAGCGGTCCGCCTGACTGCTGACCGCTGACCGCTGAAAGCGGTTCAATACTTCGCGGGCGGCAGGTGAAGATGTTCTGGATCGTCCCCGTGCGGGCAGCCCGGCGATTCCGAATAGAGCTTGAGCCCCGGGAAGTCAATCTCCTCGAGCCCGATGCGCGAAGTATAAAATCCCATAATCGTGTACTCGCGAATCAGGCTGAAGAATCTGCGGCCCTCTTCCTCGCCCGTCCGAAACTGTTCTTTGTAAGCCAGGCGCTTCAGGATGGCCGTCTGGTCTTCAGCGCTCAAGCTGCGGAAGGGCTTCGCGTATTGCTCCTCCGCGTGAATGTTGAGCCAAGTGAGCCCGTAGCGGAATCCGTACTGGATACCGGGATCGCCCGCCACCATGAAGTCGATGAACTCGCTCACGCCCGCTTCGCGCGCACCCGGAGAGCCATCGCTCGGAATAATCATCTCGCTCAGGCGCTCGACGGTCGAGTACTCGTCCGGGGTGAAAAACTGCGGAGTGTAGACGGCGGGCCGCGGAGCACCAGGCGGGGCGCCCACGTGTCCGCAGGCGAAGGCCCAGCGGTGGAATCCCGGAAACTGGCTGGCGGCGGCAGCCAGCGCCATCACCCGCAGGATTTCCCGCCGCTCAATTCCTTGTCCTGCCATGGTTCGGACTCGTCGTTCAAGGGACCCAACGGCGCTGCCGGTGTTGCACTCGGAGCCGGGCCGAAGCCGGCTCCGATGCCGGCGTGCATTGATCCCCGCGGCTCAGAACACAAACCTCAGCCCAAACTGGATCTGCCGCTCGGGCAAGACAGTTTCTGAGGACACTCCAAACGAGCCACTGCCGAGGACCTGACCCGGTACGCCGAAGGCATGCTGGTTGAACAGGTTGAAGAACTCGGCGCGAAACTGGAGCATCTTCTCTTCCGTGATTCGCGTGTCCTTGACGAGCGAAAAATCCACGTTGGAGAAGGAGTGCGTGCGGAACGTGTTGCGTCCCAGCGTACCCGGCCGGCTCTGCTCGGAACAGGGCGCAACCGACGGAGCGGGACACCCCGGCGTGACGAAGACCGCCTGGGAGAGCGACTGACCGTCGGCCAGCACGGAATCCGAGAAGAAGTTGGGTCCGCCCGCCGTGCTGAGGGTGGCCGGTGCCACCATGTCGGGTCGAGTCGCTTGAAATCCGGTGTAAGTGTCGATCCCGAACTCCGTCGTGCCATAAGGTGAGTTGACGGTGAATGGGAACCCGGACTGTGCGGAAATGATGCTCAAGACCTGCCAGCCCTCGGTCAGCCGCTTCGGAGCGCTGCTCATCCACTGGTTGAAAGGCAGTTGATAGCTGAAATTCGCCACCAGGCGCTGGGGGAAATCGAATCCCGAGCGCGACTTCTCACACGCGTAACACAGAGGATTGTTGGGCTGCGTCGCGGAATTCGAGCTCGAGAAACCGTTCCAGACAGTGGATGAGTTGTCGAGGGTTTTCGAATAGGTGTAAGCCACCTGAAACTGGACGCCGTGCTGCGGAGTGGCCGTACGCAACTGCACCTGGAGGCCGTTGTAGGTGGAGTGGGCGTGATTATCGGTGAGCTGGAATTCTCCAATCCCCGGGTCGACGGCGGTGAAGGGGGTGTACTGAGGAAGCGCACCCGTGTAGGCGTTCGGCCACTCGGAGGAGTAGAGACCCACCGCGTTGTTGGACACGTAAGAGATCTGGAGCGCCATGTTGCTCGGCAATTGCTGCTCCAGAGTCAGGTTGCTCGCCATGGTGTAGCCGTTCTTGTAGCTCATCGACGTCAGGTTGGTCAGTAGCCTGCCGTTGGCGGGGTCGCCTCCACCGAAGAAAGCGGCGATGGGCTCGAGGTTCACTGGCGTGTTGGTTGGAATCTTGTGCGTGTCGTTGTTAGGCGGCATGGGCTGGCCGCTCAAGCTCGTCAAGACGGGGATGCCGCTGACGGACAGGGGCGTCGCCGAGAAGGGCGGATTCGTCTGGCTGGTGAACGACGCGTAAGGGAAATTCACCAGTGCCTGGTCGGGAAAGACCGTGGGCGGCACGTTGGTGAAGACTCCGAATCCGCCTCGCAACACTGTCTTGTTGCTTACGCGTTCGGCAAGGCCGATGCGCGGTGCGAAGCTACGATGATCTTCGTTGTAAAGCCGACTGGGATTGAGAATCATGTGGCGGAACAAGCCACCGCTCCCGAAATTGGGATCGTCCACAATCGCGTCCAGCCGATGCGCCACTTCGGACGGCACGGAGTTGTATTCCCATCGCAAACCGAGGTTCATCGTAAGTCGTGAGGTGACCTTGATGTCATCCTGCACGAAAAGGTTGAGGTGCCAGACGCGGACACCGTAGGGCGAAGGTGAGCCGGGAGGGCTGAAGCCTTGCATTCCCGTGCTGCGCGTGTAGGCGCCGGGTTGTCCGACCATTAAACTGACGAGCGAGCTGGGGCTGGGACTGCCGGCGGGAAGCTCGCCTCCTCCGGCAATCGGGATGGCAACGTTGAGCGGCGTGCCGGGATTGAACTGGTAAATGCCGTTCGGGCCGCCCACCGACACGCCGAACGCGTTGTCCCACACGCGGCGGAACTGGCCGCCGAAAT
>Ga0070732_10001666_pt1 | contig 12051 bp, 6 predicted proteins | sample Coa_R1_5_FD_66449 | JGI IMG/M metagenome (GOLD analysis project Ga0070732, IMG submission 66449) | Surface soil microbial communities from Centralia Pennsylvania, which are recovering from an underground coalmine fire - Coalmine... | ecosystem: Environmental > Terrestrial > Soil > Unclassified ...
ACGCGGCAACAATGATGAAAAGAAATTTGAAGTCGCCTCTCATCAATGGTTCGATCTGACTGACACCAGTGGCGACTATGGAGTGACAGTGCTGTCGGATTGCAAATATGGTTCAGACAAACCGGACGACAATACTCTGCGCCTTACGCTGATCTACACACCCGGCCTGGGTGGAGGCAATGGCAACTCTTACAGCGATCAACTCACGCAGGACTGGGGCCATCACGAATTCATCTATGGCCTTGCCGGGCATGCCGGCGACTGGCGCAAAGAACAAACTGACTGGCAGGCTCTGCGGCTGAATCAACCGCTGATAGCTTTTCGCGCATCCCCGCACCCGGGACCTCACGGCAGAATGTTTTCTTTCCTGAAAATCGATAACAGCCGGATTCGCGTTCTGGCCCTGAAAAAAGCTGAGCAGGGAGATGAAGTCATCATCCGTCTGGTGGAGATGGAGGGCAAGCTGCAGAAGAACGTCCATCTTGATTTTGGAGCCGGGCTCCACTCCGCCCGCGAAGTGAACGCACAAGAAATGCCGGTTGGAGTTGCGAAAGTGGACGAAAACGGCCATCTTGTTGCCAGCTTCGCTCCTTACCAGCCGCGTACCTTTGCCTTGAAAATCGTATCCGGAAATCGCCGGTACGCGCCGCCCGGATTCCAGACAGTAAAGCTGGACTATGACGTCTCCGTCGCCACGCACGAGGGCAAGCCTGCTGAAGGCTGCTTCGATTGCCTGCTCAGCGACCCGACCGCGCCTCAAGGCAAAGCGTTGCCGGCAGAGATGCTGCCTGCGTCCATTGATTACAGCAACATCCGTTTCAACCTTGCTCCAGCCGGATCTGGGAAACCTAACGCTGTGACAGCCCATGGCCAGACCATTACCCTTCCTGAAGGTAACTTCAACCGGCTCTATGTTCTCGCCGCCGCCGCTGGCGACCAGACAGAAACTTTTCGTGTTGGCAACCAACAAACCGAACTGACAATTCAGGATTGGACCGGCTACATCGGACAGTGGGACAACCGCTCCTGGAACACCCGTCTGGAGCCGGTGAAGTCGCGGCCCGGTTCGCCTGGCGCCATGCCGGGAGCGCCGCCACGGTTCAGGACAGTCATGGAATTCACCGGCAAGATCACGCCCGGCTTCATCAAGCGTGCCGATGTTGCCTGGTTTGCCTCGCATCTGCATTCCCCGGATGGAACCTTTGACCCTTACGCCTATTCATACCTGTTTGCTTATCCCATTGATCTTCCTCAACACGCCAAAACCTTAACCCTCCCGAATAATCCCAGAATTCGGATTCTGGCCATCACCGTTGCCGAGGAAAGCAGGTGCCCGGAACCGGCCGGAGCGCTTTATGACACGTTAGAAAAGTAGCAGGAACTGCAAATTTTCAGCAGTTCCTCAGGCGTTGCGATTTCCCCTCTTCCACCTGTGCTTCTGCTCTTTTTTGGCTCTTTCTCCAAAGGGGAATAGCTTCCATTCCCGTTTCAACAATTAAGAGGGCCGAGTTCTCTTTGTATGGGTTCCATAAGCGGAACCTGGTTAAGAGACCCTGAAAAACTACTTGCATCGGGAGCCGGGAATGAGTACAGTATCGCGCAATCGGGATTGGGTATCTGTCTTCCGGGGATTTCTTCTCGTGCCAAAGAACTCTGCAAAGACCTGAGCAGGTCTTTTGGGCTGTGTACATACCTCTCGGCGACTTTTGTTGACCCTTAGGGTATCTCTGCGCACCCGAGAACGACCTTAACCTGCCATTGGATAAGCAATCCTTACTTCCAGAGGTGTACCTTGCGGGATAATTTCAACCAGCAGAACGTCCCACCGGACCCATTGCCGCCAAAAAATCCCGTTCAGCAATATGTCACCGTGGAGGACGACCCACGCAATGGCAACGACGCCGTATGTTTTACACCGGGGTTTCCGGGCGCCACCTTCGGGGCCGGGGTGATTCATGCTTATCTGGCCGCTGATCGCAAACCTCCACAGGTGGCGGCCGGTATATCCCTTGGGACAGTGTCCGCCGCGGTGATGCAGCGTTGCTATGCGGATTTGAAAGCAGCGAAAGAAAGCCAGCCGCCAGTGGACCCCAATATGGTCGAGGCGGCCCGCTGGAAGTTCTTTCGCAAATACCTCTCCGTGATCACGGATCGTCCTTTTCATGTGATTTGGAATGGTATCCCTGACCCTGCCGATTTCTTCGCCGACCTGCCCCCGATTAAAGATCCTGTTCCGGAAACAATCGCTGACGAAAGTGTGCAAACACAATGGAAGGAGCAGGAGCACCAGGCCCGGCGTGAACTTTATCTGCTGGTCAAGCTCGGTCACTGGCTGGCAAGATTACCCATCAGAATCAGCACCGTCGCCAATCTCCTGGTATCTCATGTGCGCGCAAAAGAGAAGTATGCGTCCCCAAAATTAATCCGCATTCTTGAAGCTAAATTGTGGCAACTGGCGACGGTGATTTCTCTCGTTTTACATGTGGTGCGCGTTCCTGCACGATTCCCCGACTACAAGTTTGCCCAATGGAGAGATGAACCCCTCTGCGCAACCTGGCGTTTTCATACCGATGTTGCACTGCTGTGGCTACGCCAAGGATGGCGCAAGAAACGAACCAGATTCCTGTATGGCGGGCTGAATTTTCTTACCGTCTTTGTGCTCGGGTCAATTGTTGGCCTTGGGGCCGTCGCAAAGTCTCCGGATCGAGCATGGTATGCGGAGTTGATTCATATCATGATCGCTTTTGCTTCCATATTTGCGGCAAGTGCGGCCGCATTGTTCTGGGTTCCCAGAATACGCCGCATCCCATTCTGGATCTGCCCTCTTGGCCTGACGGGTCTCTTTTTTTTATTGGTTGAAACATCGCATTACTCTGATTGGCGTATCTTTCAGTTAATCAAATCTCTGACTGAATTTCCACACAACCATTTTCTTCTAACCATCCTTGGTATTTTTCTGCTTGGGCTGGTGCACCTTATTTTTCTGGGGGTGATTGCCCGGCAGAAAAATACAGAAGCAACCACTCTGCCCACATGGTGGTTTCATGCCCGCACCTGTGGTGAATGGATAATCCAGAAGCCGCTTTTCGGCTGGCCTCTTTATTTCGCCAGCGCGTCCATCCTTGTTCTTTTGCTGTGGTGTGTTGCTAGCTTGTCGGTTTCTTCTTTCTGGTATGTTGGGGTTAGTCACAGGTTTGCCCTTTTTTTATGGATTCCCACATCTGTAGTGGTTCTTTTTTTCACCTTCTCTCTGACTACATGGTGGATTCCAATGAGAGGCAAATTCCCTTTTCGCCGGGGACCTCTGGTGAGCAGCACACTTTTAGTTATCGCTTTCACAATCGTCTTCCAGACAAATGTGCTGAGTAATTCCAATCTCGACAAAATCACTCAGGGATCTGCCTCCGACCAGTTGACGCTGAACGAAGGTGCACCGGTTCAACCAGCAGATTTTCATCATCCAAATCGAATTTCGTTTACGCAAGCCTGGAAATGGTGGCAGGACTCACGCTGGACCCGCACTCCTGCAGCAATTCTGAACCATTCTCGGGTAGTCACAATCGGAGTTGTCGTGATCGCACTTCTCCTCATGGCTTTTGCCGTGGATGACGAATCACGCGACAGTTTCCTGAACTACCTGTTCAAGCACGTGGAAATGAACCGGCACATTGTTCATGACTATCACTTGAACTATGCATTGACCAGTCTCTTTGGCGAAAACGGTGTTTCACCGCCGTTGAAGGATGCGCCGTTCCCCTTGCTCCTGGTGGCGGCTCCGTTGCAAAGTGTAGGCGGCAAGATGGAGAACAATCAACTTTGGGCCAGGACTGATCCTAAATCGGATGAACCAAAGTTGGTGGATGTCTTACGAGCGGCCCTGGCAGCAAGCCCTGTTTTTGATCCCTTTCAGGTTGAGAGGGATAAGATTGGCGCCTGGTACAAACCCGCTGCCGGCCCTGGCGACAAAAACACAGAGCTGAAGGACAATATATCCGCAGGAAATGCGGTCACTTCGAACAGCACGGGCACGGGCACCCACCCGACTTCGCAGCCGCAAAAAACTGCAGCGCCCACCCGTCTCGACCTGGTAGATGGAGCGGTAATCCGGCAAAATCCGCTGCCTGCTTTGTTTAATTTCATTCGCCGGAATCGTGGAATCGTAAAACCCCTGGAAGGCACCAGTGTTCGTGATGCAAGGGTCCATGTTGTCTACAACGTACCCGGGCAAGCATCGCCGGCGAAAACCAGTCCCGATGCCGGTCCAGTTCCAGCGCAACACGGTTTGTCCCAGGACGCCAATAAGCCGGCGACGGAAAACGTGCCCAAGGCTAAAGCGGACCACAAACTCAATGACATTGTTGATGTTGCGTTAATGAGCCTGCGGCTCGCCAAGCGCCGCGATATCTACCTGGAGATTGAGCAAACAAATTTCATTGCCCGCCTGGCGCGCGAGATCAATAAGCTTGCCAAAGAACATCCTCGGGATCCCGAGCTGCGCAAAAAAGCGGAGAGCAGTGATATTTTTCCAATTTTTGCCGATCACATTTCGCCGCCACGCGAGCTTAGTTTTCAAAATCTAATTGCGCCCAAACGCGAGGAGGTGCTGAAACACGCAGCCGCCGGCTGCAAAGCCACACTTGAGCAGTTATATTCAATTCAGATCGAGAACAATGGCGGCACTGTAGATTGCAAACAGTTTCTGGGCGCAGTGCGAAAGACAGAAGCGGAGAGCTTTGGAATTCCTGAAATATGCGAGCACTGCGACCGGTGCTTGACCTGCGGCGCCAAATCCAAGGACAAGGCCGTCTTTGATCGCGCCGAAATCGATTCCTGGGCGGAACACACTGACTTCAAAAAAGATTTTCCTCAACTCTCGCTTGGCGAGCCAAGAATCGTGTTTGTGGCCAGCGGAGGCGTGTTTCGCGGCCCGTTCCATGTGGGCATGATCAACGCCATGCTTGCTCTCAATATCACCCCGGATTTAGTCGTTGGCGCTTCCGTGGGCACCCTGGTTGGCGGAGCTCTGGCGGCAACCCTGGCCGCCAAAGACAGGACGGACTCTCTTGACGTCCTGGGACAATTGGTAGACACCTTTGAACACGTGGACGACCGGATCGCCTTCACTAAATCCTTAAAAAACGGAGCCCGCGAAATAGGGCTGCGCGGCCGCATGATCGATCTCTCGCCGGTTGAATTGAGACGTAAAATTCAGGAGGGGACCCAATCTGATACCGCCTTCGCCGTTACCGGCACCCCGCCGGTGCTGATTGATGCAATTTCCGATTTGCTGCTCATTCCACATGGTGACACTCGAGAGATTGCCGCCGAATTTGTCGCCGGTCATTTCACAGATGCCACAGTCCTGCTGGTTCAATCCTTAAAGAAAGAAACCCTGGTGCGGCTCGGGATAGATCAGGCTGTTATGGGCGCTTCCCTTTTGGAACCCGCAGCCCGGCTGCTGCTGGGATCTATGCTGAAGGACTCCGGCGGGAAGCAACCCTGGTATGATCTCTCGTCCCGCCAGCCCTATCAAAAAGAAAAAGTGAAAATAGCCATTTTCGCGACTGCTACGGACCTGTGCAGGCAACGGTCGGTATTGCTCGGCTGCTACAGAGATGACCTGCAAAGTTACGACTTCATCAATGCGGCCTTGGCTTCAAGCGCTTTTCCGGCCGTCTTTTCGCCGCGCAAAGAATCTGAAATATTTCCCGGGCTGGGCAGGGTGGACAACAAGTATTCCGATGGCGGCATGTTCGATAATTTGCCGATTTCGCCTGCTCTCGAGATTCTTGCTGCTGCACAAAAAGAACAGGCCAATGCCGATCCAGTGGCCGCGTTGGGCAAGCGTCTGATGAGTCCCGATCTGTTCATCACCGGATCTCTGGACCTGAATGACAACGGCGCGGAAACCGAAACGCCGGCATCCCTGAACGAGGCGAATGCCAACGCCGCAAGAGATTCCTTACAACAGCCAGGCAGGACAAATATGCCGGCCGCCGTCGCGGAGGCAGGAGAATTTGACAATTTGCGGGCCATCATCCGGCGTAGCCATTCACTTCAGCACAATCTGAAAATCAAGGCTTTTGAAGAGGTCAGCGGGCAAATCAGCGAATACTTGCAGTTGCTTTACGATTTGATCAGGGACAAATACGGCAACAAACCGCCATCTCACCTCCAGCCATTCCTGAATGGGCTGGTCAATGCAGTACTGCTGCCGGTTTATCCTGCTGACAAAGACCATTTGAACGGCACATTTCAATTCTGCAACTCCCTGGGACGCAAGCCGGATGTCGTCAACCAGTCAATGGCAGATGGATGTTTTCAGACATTGAGAGAACTGGCGATTTCACGGAGCACCCATGCGAAACCCGCCAGGGCCAAGGCCATTTCCAGCTTTGTCGACCGTGGCCGCATCCCCGAGCTACGTCCATTACCCGATCAAGCGATTGCCAAACATCAGGTCTATGAGAAGGGTAAGGCTTGTCCCTATTTTTCCATTTATCAAAACAACGAGCATGTTCTGTTTAAATGCCCATTTTCTGAAGCGACAAAGTCCGCGCATCTCTACGCAGTCTGCAAGCGCGATGAAAGACATCAGTCGATCTATCAGAAGGAACTGATCAAGCTGGAGCCGGCAGTCAGGACACGCGCCAAGGGAACCGGAGAATAGCCAGATGGCAGCTGCCTGAAATCAACGGACAGGCTGTGCTGAGATCCTGCTTCCATTTTTGAGGCCATTTCGTCTAACCTTGCATCAGTTATTGGGCTTTTATCAGCAAAACGCATTCCATACTTGAGGTGCTTCATGCGCAGATACTGCCTGCCGGCAACACTCCTGCTTGCTACTTTGTTACCAGGTGCTCTCTCTTCCTACGCCCAATCGGCGCTGCTTGATCTGCCTCGCGACAGCCAGCGCGCGGAGATTATGCAGAAGATTGGGATCACCAATATCACCATCCTCTACCATCGCCCGCTGGTAAAGGGCCGCAAAATCTTTGGCGGGCTGGAGCCATACGGGAAAGTATGGCGGGCCGGGGCCAATGAAAACACCACGATCGAGTTCAGCGATCCCGTCAGTATTGAAGGCAAGCCGCTGGCCAAAGGCATTTACGGATTGCACATGATTCCAGGAGAGACGGACTGGACCATCATCTTTTCCAGGAACTCATCTTCCTGGGGAAGCTTTTCTTATGATGAGAAGGAAGACGCGTTGCGGGTCACAGTCAAATCGCATCCGGACGAAATGCACGAGGCGCTGACCTACGACTTTGACGATCCCAAAGCAGACGGCGCAACCATCGTCATGCGCTGGGACAAAATTGCCGTGCCGTTCAAAGTGGGAGTCAATACCAATGAGGTCGTCGAGGAGAGCCTGCACAATCAGCTTCGCGGACGGGCGCAGTACGAATGGCAGTCCTGGGACGAAGCGGCAACTTACCTGGCGGACAACAAGGTGAATCCGGAAGAGGCCTTGAAGTATGCTGAACACTCCATCCAGATCGACCAGCGGTTTGAAAACCTGATGACCAAGGCTCGCGTTCTGGACATGCTCAATCGCAAAGATGAAGCCACCACAGCACGCAACAAAGCCCTTGATATGGGCACAGCCATCCAGATCCACATCTACGGGCGACAGTTGCAGGTAGAAGGAAAGCAGGACCAGGCATTCGATATTTTTCGAACCAATATCAAGAAATATCCTGACAACTGGCTGGTGCACAGTGAAGTTGCCCGGCTGGCCTGCTCCAAGGGTGACTTTGATACCGCAGTGAAAGAAATGCAACTCGCGGCTAACGGGGCCACACCTCCAAACAAGCCGGCCTTCGAAGCGTTGGTGAAGAGGCTGCAGAACAAGGAAGACATCAACAAATAAGCTGCTGGCTCTTGCCGGAACAGCAAGTTTAAGACAAAGTTGTTAGACTCACGCGACCTCAGCTTACAAGCTTTGGGGCCGCGTGAGATCACGTCCAGCGTCGGGTTGCCTTGATCACTTCAGCTTGGCCGTCTGCCAGCTCATAGGTATTTTCAGTTTTGCTGATTGGGGCCAAAAGTTCCATTGGCCTTTGGTATCAGCAACGTCCAACGCCAGCGCGAAAGGCTTGCCGACTGACAGTGCAACTTTATCCAACGGAAGAGATATTTCTGAAACGCCATTCTTCAGGGGAAATCTGGTTGCGTCCCAACCGGCTTTGGCTGGGGCGCATTCTGCATACACGTCAGGTCGCGCATTCGATTCACAAAGGTTGTAGGAAGCATGCAGCCACCATTGCCGGCCTTCTTTCCACAGAAGCGGCTTCTGATTTTGGGGATCCAGTAACATCTCCGGATATCGTTCAGCGCCAGCATGCCGCAGGTTGGTAAAAGCAACGTAGAGATTCTTATCATCATGTTGCAGCAGGGCCGTTACCGTCCAATCAGTGGCAACTGCAATCTGGACCTTTGCAGCATGGTCCCACTCGCCGGGGGAAATCACACTATCGAGAGTCACAGCGGGACCCGTTGGGATATTAAAGGGCCCGTCGTTGCCAGCCTGCTGCCTACCCTGAACCCAACAGGACGACGCGAAGATCATCATGATGGCCGCAACAATATATTTCGACATGGAGTACGTTCGTTCTCGATCCGCAAAGCGTCTGCGGTTAACAATACTTGCGCACAAAAGTCGCGTGAGTCAATTTCGATCATGACGAGCAGTGCCATTGACTATGCCCGTCATAGTCAGCGGTTCATTGCTGTATGTAAAACACTGCTTTATAATCACGTTCCATGACAAGAAGAACCCCGCTCGTCCGCCTGTTGTCCTTGATGCTCATGCTTTTAACGCTGGTCTCACAGGAGTGGGCCACATGCGGAGGTGGGGGTGGCGGCGGTATGGGCGGCATGAGTGGCGGTGGCGGGGCCAGCAGCAACCCCCAGGAAACCTATCCTGTGCCGTGGAAGCTGGTTCAGCCCAGTGATCCACCGCTCGCGCAAGGGTTGGCCGTTTATTGGCTTCCTTCGTCGCAAGCGGAGCTGGAGAAATCCAGCCTGCGTTTTTCACGTATCCTTGCCCTCTATTCGCAACAATGCGTCTCCATGGGCATTGTGAGCTATCAAACTCCGCTGGGAAAGAAATTCATTGGCGATGAGAAACCGCCGATCGCCGTTATTGCCGAACCCGATGGCAAGCTGGTGGCCAAGGCCGAAAATAAAGACGGCTTTCTCAAGGTAGATCAAGTGGAAAAGTTGCTGGAGACGGAGATGAAGGCGCGTGAGGAAGCTGTAAAGCGCCAGATGGAAGCGGCGAAAGAGAAAGCTAAAGGCGGCGATTCTCCAGGCGCAATCCAGCTCTACCGTTCAGTTTACGACCAGAAGTGCATGTTCCCCGGAAAAGCCAAAGATGCAGCCAAGGAATTAAAGAAGCTGGGAGTCACGGTTGCCGACGTGCCGGACAGCCCAATCTTCGACCACCACCTGAGCGCTCAGATTGAGCGCGTGATGCGCAACGGCCTCAAAGCGGAAAATGCGGCCCAATATCTGGAGGCTGAGCGTCTGTACACGCAGGCGCACAACATGGACCCGGCTGATCCGGCGCCGCTCCGGTACCTGGGTGAACTCTATCGTCACCACATTGGTGATTGGGACAAGGCGCGCAAGACTTTCGACGCACTGCTCAACATGCCTGCCGACCCGCTCTCCCGCGCTGTTGCTTTGCATGGCCTGGGCAAGATGACCATCCATGAAGGCGACTTCAAAAAAGGACTGGCGCTGATGGAGGCTTCCGTCAATGAGTTCCCGATCGCGCTTGCCTACCGCAATCTGGCGGTCTACTGGAACTCTGAAGGCGACGCCGCCAAGACCGATTATTACGTCCAGAAGGCGCTTGCCCTCGATCCGAAAGATCCTTACAACCTGGTCTTTGCCGCTGCCTTCATGGCACAAAGTGGACATGGCGACGAAGCGCTCAAGATCGCGCGCCAGAATGAAAAGCTGCTGCCGGCTTCTTACAATCTGGCCGCTGTCTTTGCGCAGGCCGGACAAAAGGAGAAAGCTCTTGCCTTGCTGAAGCGGCATTTCTTTGAATACGAGCGCTATCAGGCGGTGCGCTCCAAAGAGATGATGGAAGCGCGCGTGGATGCCGTGTTCGCTTCCCTGCGCGAGGATCCGTCGTTTGTCGCCCTCACCAGCGGTGCGGACGGAAAATTGCCAATACCGATGAGCGCACCGAAGCCGGCAGGAACTCAATAGCACCAGGAAACATTGAGCATTTCGAAAACGGTAGGGCTTTGTGCGCCTGCTATCGAAGAGCTGCCGTTGAGTTTATCCCGCAGCGCAGCGAAGGATCGCTATCATCTTTCAATCTGACTCCCGTAGCTAACGAGCTTGGTTTGTCGTTCAGTCACAGTCACCGCCTGAAAGGCTACGGATTCCCGTAAAAAGATATGCATTTTCAAAAAGTTGGGAGACATTACCCACGCGTACTTTGTCTCTAAGTCGTGACAATTCCCGCAACTCTTTATCCCTTCAGCACTAAGCGCTTTCACAAAAAATTAATCTGACAGGCCGACACGTTGGAATGTGAGTTGCATATTTTCCCCGCCGAGCCACGCGTTATGGTTCTGAAGTCCTTAGGCTCCCCACAAAAAAGTGGACCCTTCGAAGATTCTGACACTTTTTGACACTTAAGGAGATAAATAGACAATGCGTATCAGCAAATTCTTGCTTGTTGCTTTGAGCGTTTTAGCAGTCAGCCTGACACTGGGCGCTGCCGGAAACGAAAAAACCGGACTGCGCGCCAACCTGACTGGTATTCAGGAAGTTGTTGCCGGAACCATCATAACCGATGGGACCGGTACCTTCACGGGCACCATCAACAACGATAATACGCTTACCTACACGTTGACTTATAAGAACCTGTCCAGTTCGGTCCTGCAGGCACACATTCACATCGGGGCGACGAAAACCAGTGGCTCCGTCTCAATATTCCTCTGCAGCAACCTGGGCAATGGGCCGGCGGGTACGCCCGCGTGCCCGGACGACGCAACCCACTCTGGCAGCGTATCGCGCACGGTGTCAGCCGCGGATGTAACCGCCGGAGCAGCGTCGCAGGGAGTTCCTGCTGGTGACTTCGCCGATGCCGTTCGCGCCATCGTCAGCCATGTTACGTACGCGAATGTGCATACGACCAACCATCCCGGTGGCGAAGTCCGTGGACAGATCCGATCAACGGAAGACGAGGACGACGAGCTCCCAGGCGCTGATCGTCACTAAGATTGGTCTTTCTGCATACCCTTGCATTCAGCCTCGCTGCGGCGAGGCTTTTTTGTTGAAGAAAATGATAGGCTCCTGGTAAAAGCCGGAATTCAAATCCGCATTCATTTGCGGCTAGAAAATGGTTCGACTTTTTTCATAGGCAGCGATGTCCGCTTCATGCTGCAATGTCATTCCAATCTCATCCAGGCCCAGCAGCAGGCTGGTGCGAGTAAAAGGATCGACGGTAAAGCGGGCGACGAAACCCTCCTGAGAGGAAATCACGCAACTCTCCAGGTCCACAGTTAACCGGAAGCTTCCGGCAGCAGCGCGAGACATTACCTCTGCAATTTCTCCCGGAGTCAGAGTCACCGCCAGCAACCCATTTTTGGCTGAGTTGGTGGCAAAGATGTCTGCAAATGACGGGGCCAGAATCGTCCGAAACCCGTAGTCGCGCAAGGCCCACACGGCGTGTTCGCGGGATGAACCACAGCCAAAATTCTTCCCTGCAACCAGGATGCTCACGCCTGCGAACTGTTCGCCATTCAGAATGAACTTTGGATTTGGCTTCCCTTCTGCGTCATACCGCCAGTCATTGAACAGAAAATCGCCGTAGCCGGTGCGCTCAATTCTCTTAAGGAACTGCTTGGGGATGATCTGGTCCGTGTCCACATTCTCACGCTGAAGAGGTACGACGAGTCCGGTATGTGTATTGAAGGAGAGCATAAGCGCTAACTACTTCCTTTATTCCTTGTACTCCCAGTTGCGCACATCAACAAAATGTCCGGCAACTGCGGCAGCGGCAGCCATCGCCGGGCTTAC
>Ga0070732_10001667_pt1 | contig 12050 bp, 3 predicted proteins | sample Coa_R1_5_FD_66449 | JGI IMG/M metagenome (GOLD analysis project Ga0070732, IMG submission 66449) | Surface soil microbial communities from Centralia Pennsylvania, which are recovering from an underground coalmine fire - Coalmine... | ecosystem: Environmental > Terrestrial > Soil > Unclassified ...
TTGTGCCCTTGGGCGTTTTGCGCGGAACTTCCAGGTTGACGGCGATCTCTTCTACGTTCTTGTCCTCCTCTTTCAGCTTCTTCGCTTCTTTTTTCTCTTCCTTCTTTTCATCCTTGCTGGCATCCGCTGATTGTGCCCCGTCTTTCTTCTCGCCTTCCTTTTTTTCTTCGTCCTTTGGCGGCTCGAAAGAAATGGCGCTCAGCGGTTCGCGGAACAGACTCGCGCCAACGGCCCAGGTGATGGTTTTTCCGTCATCCGCCCAATTGAAATAATCGGCGCCAATATCGGTTAGCCGTTTCACCGGCACGGAGGGCGACGACACGTTTACCGTAGGCACTTCGCCGCCGACCACTGGCATGGCAGTCACATAGAGTTGATTCATTACATGCGCCAGGACCCACTGCCCGTCCGGACTTGCCCGAACGTCGTTCGCGGGGATGGGCTCCTCGGCAAAATAGCCCCCGGTGCCCTTCACCTGGATGTGTGTGCGGCGATCTGTGCCGTCAAAACGCAACGAGACCAGCCCCTGGGGTGTGTAAATGTAAATCCTATCCTTATCGTGCGTGAAGTGCGGCGATCCCGCGCCGCGCGAGGGCAAAATCAAATTCGCATCGCCGCCTTCCGCGGGAATCCAAATGAGATCCGCATTGCGCGTCTGGCCGCTGTCGAATTGAAGGCGGTCGCGGTCATAGGCGTTCCCGCGCAGTGCCACAATGCGCGCGCCATCCGGCGACCAAACCGGATTGCTATACAGCGCATCTACCTTGGACAATTGCTGGGGCGTTCCGCCCCCTGCTGATATCTTCCAGAGCTGTCCGCCCGCACTTGACCACGTCACATAAGCAATGGATTTTCCGTCCAGCGACCATGCGGGCTGGAATTCGTGCGCGTTCCCGTTGGTTAAGCGTTCCGGCTTGCCGCCGGGAATATCCATGATGTAAAGGTGGGTCATCGCAGAAAAGACCATCTTCTTGCCGTCTGGCGATTCCACCGGGCCTTGAATTAAACGCACCTTCACAGGACCCTGCTCCACTCTTTGCGGAAAATCCAGCTTTGGTCCAAGGTCCTGAGAGACTTGCGCGGTGAAGGGAATTATTTTCTCCGCGCCTGTGCCGATGTTTAGCCGGCGAATCTTGCCGTCCTGGTTGTAGACAATTTCCTTACCGTCGGGAAGAAACGCGTATCCCGGAAAAAGATCGCGTGTGAAGCGGGACTCCTGGTCGTCACGCGTTATGGGATATCTCACCCAACGATCTTCGCCCGTCTGGAGATTGCGCAAACGCAGCCCGCTCTCTGTCTCGTACCGCGTCACGTAAAGAAGCTGCGTGCCATCCGGCGAAAGCACCGGCCGGAAGCTGCTCTCCGCCTGCTCCAGTAAGATGTCTTCGTCGCCGGTCTTGCGGTCCCGCCGCGCGATTTGCCAGAGCGGGAACTGCGCGTTGTATTCGAAGCCGCCGTTGCGCTTGGCATAGTAGAGATACTTGCCGTCCGGCGAAGCAACGACGCCGACGGCATTTCCGCGCTCGCGTCGCGATGTAGTGGGTGTAGGTTTCGCCTTGGTGATCTGCAGGCCGGAACCGCCGTTCACGTGGTACATCCATACTTCAAACGTCTCGATGCCGAACCCCGCCTTCGATACAAAAATGTAGTTTCCGTCGGGAGACCAGCTCGGCGATGCAAACTCGTTGTTTGGGTCTTTGGACACTTGCTTCACGCTGCTGCCGTCCGGATGCATGATCCAGACGTTTTCGCTGCCTTCACGGTCGGAAACAAACGCGATCCATTTCCCATCGGGCGAAAACTTGGGCTGGCTGTCGAATGCCATCCCGCCATCGATCAGTTTTGCCGTTCCGCCTTCAATGGGAAGCGTATAAATGTCGCCGAGCAATTCGAACACGACGGTCTTTCCGTCTGGCGAAACATCTAGCGAGAGCCACGTTCCCTCATCCGTTGTGAATTCTATTTTTCGCGCGGACTTCAGCGGCAGTCCTTTCTTCTCGTCCTTCTTCTCGTCTTTCTTTTCGTCTTTTTTGTCCTGATTATCCTGAGCCACCGTATCCAGCGGCCTCGCCTGAATAGTCCCGCCGAATCCGCCGAGAGTCACCGCCAACGCCACAAACCATACCGCCAGACCGCATCCTGCGACCTGCTTAGCGTTCATGTCATTTCCTCCGTGCTGTTCGTAAATCGTTCGATTGATTCGCTCGAACCTAGGAATCGTCGTCGTTCGAATCGCTGCCCCTGCCCTGCCTCTGTTGCGGCGGGGCAGGCACGATGTGCGGTATTCCTGCGTCGTTCATCTTCTTGTTCAGCGCAGGCAGATCCCCTTCCACGATTTTCTTCACTTGCGCTGAGGCATCGCTGACCAGTGGCGGCAACTCCGCCAGCTTGTCCTTTTGCTGCCCCCCGGGTGCCGCCCAGAAGCCGTCCAGATCTCTCAGCAATCCCTGCACTTGCTGCGGCAGCGGCTCAGGCTTCCATTCGAGTGGCGGTCCCGCATTTCCCAGTCCTTCGCGCTCACGCGCATACTTCTCGGCGACGCCATCCGCTTTCTTCTGCAACTCATCCGCGGCCTTTTTTATGTCGTCGGGGATCTTTGGCGCATCCGGCTTGTCAGCATCCTTCTTCCATTGCTCGCGCGCCGCCTTCAGCGCTTCCTTGATACCCTCGATCGATTTGCGGTCCTTGTCCAACGTCTTCGCCATCGCGTATAGCTGTTGGATCGCTTCGCCTCGCGCGGCGCGGTCGGCCGCCGAAATCTCAAGCCGGGGATCATCTTCCACCCTGACCTTCTGCGTCTCTTCCTTGCTACCGGCCTTGACTTTGATGGTGTACTCACCCGGCTCGACGAGTGGTCCTCGCGGCCCGAAATCAAACCCGGCCGCAGCAGCCTCCAATTGTTCCGGCGTAGGCACTGCCGGCGAGTTCCACCGCAGATCCCAATTCGCGCGGTTCACGCCCGCTTTACCAGGTCCGTCGAATTCCCGCACTAACTTCCCGTCCTTGTCGTACACGCTGATCTTCGCCTTGCCTTCTTTGTTTGCGGCTTCCTCGTTGTTTGCTTTGCCCGGTGCTGCCGGGGCGGCTGCGGGTGTCTCCCTTCTTCGCTGGGCTCTAGCTTTCTCGTCCACGACCGTGGTTTCTTTTTGTTCCTGGCCCTTTGCTTTTTCGTCTTTGGTTTTTTCTTCTTGCGTTTTTGCTTCCGCGGTTTTTTCGCCGGCCGCTTTTTCGTCCCTGCCGCTCTTCGGCGTTTCCGGCGGGAGGGGTGCCTTGAGGTAGTAATTCAAAATTGCCCCATACGGCGGATTCTTTCCCGTGAACATCTTCTGCCCCGCGCTCCACCGCCGCTCGCGCAAATCCCAGAGCGTCGCCGTCCGCGGAGTGAAAAACGTCAAATCCGAATTCGTCACGCTGGCATCGAATTTCTCGATTGGCGTCATGTCGTCGAAAATCCAGATCGACCGCCCATGCGTTGCCAGCACCAAATCGTTCTGCTGCGCCTGAATTTCGATGTCGTCCACCGGCACAGTTGGAAAATTATTCTTCAATGCCGTCCAGTTGGCGCCGTGGTCCCACGACACCCAAAGCCCAAATTCAGTACCTGCAAAGAGCAAGTTCGCGCTCTTCGGGTGTTCGCGCACAACATGCACGGTGCCCGCCGAATCCGGGATTCCGTTGCGAATCGATTTCCAGGTCTCTCCATAATCTGATGTCTGAAAGAGGTACACGCTGTAGTCGTCGGTCCGGTGCCCATCAAACGTCACGAAGGCCGCGCCTTCCGCGTACTTCGACGCAACCACTCGCGTCACATACGTCCCCCTGGGAACTCCCGGCGCGTGACCCGCTACATTCTTCCAAGTCTTCCCGCCATCGCGCGACACTTGCACGTTGCCGTCGTCCGTCCCCACCCACAACACGTTCGGCGTCAGCGGCGATTCCGCCAGAGTCGTTATCGTCGGATATTCTTCAACGCCGTCGTGCCTCGACAATGTATTTTTATCCGGCGTCTTTCCAAAAATTTGCAGTTTGTTCCGGTCGGCCCCCGTAGTCAGATCGCCGCCCAAACGCGTCCACGAATCTCCCCGGTCCGTCGACTTGAACAAATAATTCCCGCCGTAATAGATCGTATTGTGATCGTGAGCCGAAACTTCCATCGGTGAGTTCCACTGAAAGCGGTAGTGCGGCTCGCTAACCCTCGCGACCGGCATGATCTCCCGCTGCTGCCCAGTGTGCTCATCGCGCCGCGAGATATGGCCGTCTTGCGATTCCGTATAAACAATCCATGGCTCGGCGTAATCGATTCGCGCGTAAAATCCGTCGCCGCCCGGCATCAAAGTCCAGTCGCTATTGATAATGCCGTCTCGCGTCAGAGACATGCTCGGCCCGCACCAACTTCCGTTGTCTTGCAAGCCGCCGCAGATTTTGTATGGTTTCTCGTTGTCCAAACCCACTTCGTAAAACTGCCCGATCGCAATCGTATTGACGAAGTCCCAGGTTCGCCCGTTGTCGTAACTCCAGTGAATTCCTCCGTCGCACCCGGTAATGATGTGGTTCGAATCCGCCGGATCGATCCACATCGCATGAAAATCCCCGTGGATGCTCTTCACGCGCTGCGTCGAGAAAGTCTTACCACCGTCTTCGGAATAGAACATCTGCGCGCCGAGCTCCCAAATCCGCAAATCATTGTTGGGGTCGATTCGGATCTGGCTGTAATACGAAGGACGCGGATTCGTGTCCCCCATCTTCTTCCAAGTTTCGCCTTTGTCTTCGCTGCGATACGTGCCGCCCTTTTCATGCTGCACGATGGCGTAGACGATGTTCGCGTCCTTGCGGTAAATATCCAGCCCGATTCGCCCGACGTCGCCTCCATTTTCATAGGGCAGCCCCTTCATCAACTTCTTCCAGGTTGCCCCGCCATCCGTCGTCTTGTAAATTCCGCCATCCGGGCCTCCACCGTTAAATCCAAAAGGCGTCCGCCGCCGCTCATAGGCCGCCGCATAGAGCGTCTCGGGGCTTTCCGGGTCCATCGCAATATCGCTTACACCCGTGTCATCATTAATCTTCAACACTTGATTCCACGTCTTCCCGCCATCTGTGGTCTTGTAAACACCACGCTCTGGATTCGGCCCCCACAAATGACCGAGTGCCGCCACGTAAACCACTTCCGGATTTTTCGGATGAATCACGACTCGTCCGATGTGATGCGTCGCCGCCAGCCCCATCTTCTGCCAGGTCTTTCCGGCATCCAGCGACTTATAAATTCCGTCTCCCCAAGAAGAACTCTGCCTGTTATTCGGCTCACCCGTTCCGACCCACACCACCGCGGGATCCGACGGCGCGATCGCGATGTCCCCGATCGTTGACACGCCTTCCTTGTCAAATACGGGCTCCCACGTGGTTCCGTTATTCGTCGTCTTCCACACGCCTCCCGACGCCGTTCCCGCGTATACGATGTTAGGGTTGCTCTCGACGACACCGAAATCGTCGATGCGCCCGCCCATCACGGCGGGCCCAATCTCTCGAAACTCGAGGTTTTTCAGCTTGTCGGTAGGATTCGATTGGCCTGCCGTCCTGCCCGGCGCAAGTATCGCCAATCCCAAGCAAAATGCCGCTGCGACCAGACTCGTCTTCAAAGCAAACGAAACTCGATGCATTTTTCTTCCTCCTAATGTGCGAGGCCGGGCATCATACCTCCTCAATGCCACGGCGTGCATCAATTGTTTCTGGAATGGCAAACCAACCTGTGCTCAGAAAGACGCGCCGCACTTGCTTTGCGTTTCGTTCAGGCGCCCCCGGCATCTTCGGGCGGTTGCGCGGAATGCCGCGAGCGCACCTTTCCGTCTCGGCTACACATCGCTGCAACCGCGTGCTAGGCTATCGAACTGTTTTCATCGCACAAGTGTTCGGCGTGAATGGTCATTCCCATGCCCGGATTATGTCCGCGCTCCGCTTCTTTCTATGGCTAACGCCGCTTCTTTTTTCTTTCATCGGACCTGCCTCGCCCAATTCTTCCGCGCAACAAATCCGCCTTCACTCCGGCAAAGCCGGCGAGGTTGAGATTTGGTCGCGCGGCCCCCAGCAAAAACGTGGCGACCTCTTCATCGCTGACGACGATGTGGACATCCACTTTGGAGACGAGCGCCTTCAGGCCGATCACGTCGAGTACGACGAAAAAACCTCCGAATCATTGGCTCGCGGCCATGTGCGTTTCGATTACAACAATGAACATCTCGAAGCCGAGGAAGCCCGCTACAACGTGAGCACGGGCCACGGCACGTTCACCAACGTTAACGGCACGGTCAAAATCGAACGCCGGGCCAATCCGCTGATTCTGATTTCTCAGAATCCCCTTTATTTTCAGGCCCCCGAAGTCGAGCGCTTCCCGGGCGACATTTACTTGGTCCGGCGCGGCTGGATCACCATTTGCGACCCTCAGCACCCCACCTGGCAGTTCTACGCACCGCACGCACGCATTCGCCTTGATAAAAGCGTCGCCTTGGTCAACGCCAACTTTCGGCTCTTTCGCGTGCCTCTGGTCTGGTTGCCCTACGCCTCCGCGCCCGCAGGAGAGAAAATCCGTCAGACCGGAATCCTGCTTCCGGTGATTAGCCAAAGCAACAGCAAGGGCTTTGTTCTGGGGGATGCGTTCTACCTAGCGCCGAAGCCTTGGCTGGACGCGACTCTTGGCGCTGAGCTACTCACGAAGCGCGGTTCCGCCGAGCGCGCCGAATTGCGCGCGCGGCCCTTCGAGAACACCTCCATCAAATATACCTACTTCGGCGTGATCGATCGCGGCCTCAGGCTCCCCGGCCCAAACGGCACTACTCTCATCGAAAAACAGGGCGGCCACCAGCAGCAACTGGAGGTTCAGTCCCTGCTTCTCCAGGGCTGGCGCTTCGTCGCGGACGTCAACGCGCTCACTTCGCTCACGTTCCGTCTCGCTTTTGCCGACACTTTCGGCGACGCCATCACCTCCGAAGTTCGCAGCGCTACCTTCCTCACCAACAATTTCCGCGGTTTCAGCTTGAATGTTGCTGCTCTTGCCGACAAAACTTTCCTCAGCATTCCAATTACGTCCCCTACGACCGGCATCACCACTCCGGCTGTCAGTGTTTCCCTGCGTGACGCGCCCGAGGCGCGCTTCGGCTCGGTCGAACAATCGCCGTGGCAAAATCTGCCGTTCTACTTTTCCTTCGACGCATTTGCCGGCGCCCTGCATCGTCAGGATGACACTCCTCTGAATACCGCTCCTTTCGTGTCGCGTACGGAGTTCGCGCCCAAAGTCACGATGCCCCTCCATTTCGGCGCTTGGCTCGGTGTCACTGCTTCCGCCGCCTTCCGCACGACGTATTACGGTGATTCCTACAATTCGGCAGGCCAATTAAGCGGCCAATCGATCACCCGCAACACAGGCGAGTTCAGCGTTGAACTGCGTCCCCCCACTCTCGAGCGCTTTTTCGACCGTTCCTCTCTCAACAGAGACACGCCTCGGAAAAGATACAAACACACCATCGAGCCTACGATCACATACCGCTATGTCACCGGCGTAAACAATTTCGCCGACTTCATCCGCTTTGACTCGGACGCCACTCTGACAGACACCAACGAGGTCGAATACGGCATCACCCAGCGGCTTTTCAGCAAAACAGGCGACGACCAGCCACAAGAGCTGTTCTCCTGGAGCATTCTTCAGAAGCATTATTTCGATCCCACGTTCGGCGGCGCGATCGTGAGCGGCCAGCGCAACGTTTTCGAAGCGCTCAACTCCATCTCGCCCTTTGCGTTCGCATTCGGTCCCCGCAATTGGTCACCCATCGTCAGCGATTTCAAAATCACTCCCGGAGGCCTCTACGACCTCGAGCAAATCCTCCAATATGATCCGCAGATTCAACGCCTCGTTACTGTCGGGACGCTTCTGAAAATCAAGCCCTACAGCCAGTTCTTCGCCACCGTCGCCCACTTCCGATTGAACGACAATCCCGTCCAAGGTGATCTCCCGTTCCCGCTTCCACCCGGCTTCGTCCCCTTTCAGCAGCCCCTCTCCAACCAAGTGCGCGCCCTGCTAGGCTACGGCAACTTGACACGCAAAGGATTCAATTTCACCACCGGCGTTAGCTACGACTTCACCAACCAGACCCTGCAAAGCCAGTTGGTGCAGGTCAGCTACAACGGAAACTGCTGCGGCTTGGCGCTCGAGTATCGCCGGATCAACCTCGGCCAAGTACGCACCGAAAATCGCTTTACCGCAACCTTCATCATCGCCAACATCGGCTCCTTCGGAAACCTGCGTCGCCAGGAAAAAATCTTCTAATAGCTCTTCTCTGGTGTCCTCTGTGCTCTCCGTGGCTCTCTGTGTTAAATTCCTTTCCTGTTTCCGACGCCACCGTGCCACCAATCACCGACACCGACTTAGCCTTCGCCTCCATCCAAGAAATCGCCCGCCTCTTCCGCAGACGCAAACTGTCGCCCGTCGAACTTGCGCGGGTCATGCTTTTCCGCATCGGGAATATCGACTCCAAACTCAATTCCTACATCACAGTTACCCCGGATCTCGCTCTAGCCCAAGCCAAAAAAGCCGAAACCGAGCTCTCAGGCCGCAAAGCAAGTCGCGACCGCGGTCCTCTCCACGGCATCCCCATCTCTCTAAAAGACAACATCTACACGGAAAACATTCGTACCACGGCAGGCTCAAAAATTCTCTCGAAGTTCATTCCGCAGCACGACGCTGCTGTTGTCGCAAGGCTCAAGGAAGCCGGTGCAGTCATTCTCGGCAAAACCAACATGCACGAGTTCGCCTACGGCGTCACCAGCAACAACCCGCACTACGGCCCCGTTCACAATCCGTGGGATCTCGGGCGCATTCCTGGCGGTTCCAGCGGCGGTTCCGCAGCCGCCGTTGCCGCAGGCCTCTGCTTTGGCAGCATTGGAACGGACACCGGCGGGTCCATTCGCATACCCGCGTCGGTGTGTGGCATCGTCGGCCTTAAGCCAACTCTTGGCCGGGTTAGTGTTGACGGTGTGATTCCGCTCTCGCCACACCTCGATTGCGTCGGCCCGCTGGCTCGCACGGTCCAGGACGAAGCGCTTCTCCTCGAACCGATTCTTGATCGCGAGAAAGGCGAACCCCGTTTCCGCGCTCTCGAAAAATCTTTGGCTAAGTCCGGCAAATTCACGTTCGGTATTCCGAAAGAGTTCTTTCTCGATGTTGTTTCGCCGGATGTCCATGCCGTCTTCGATGAAGCGATTCGCATTTTGAAAAAGCAAGGGGCGCGCCTGAAGGAGATCTCTCTTCCGCTGCTGAACGAAACCGAAGATGCCGGCAACCAAGTAGCCTGGGCCGAAGCCACTCACTATCACCAGCAAGCCGGATGGTTTCCGTCTCGCGAAGTCGATTACGGGGATGATGTTCGCTCTCGCCTGGAAATGGGAACGAAAGTTTCCGCAACGGTCTACCTCTCCGCTCTCGATCTTCGCGAAAAATTCATGAGGCAATTCCATCTGGCGTTGGAAGAGGCTTGCGTTGACGCCGTAGCCGTTCCGACTACGCCCATCACCGCACCGCTGATCGGTCAGGAAGCCGTCCGCCTCAGCGGCAAAGAGCATTCCACACGCGCTCTGATGCTCCGCGCCAACCGCCCCGCCAATCTTGCCGGTGTTCCCGCAATCTCCGTTCCTTGCGGTTTCACGTCTGCCGGTCTGCCGGTGGGCCTTCAACTAGTCGGTGACGCCACCGATGAGCATCTCCTTCTGCAAATTGCTCACGCCTTCGAGCGTGCCCACCCTAATCGACGCCGCCCGTCACTCGACTCCTAAGCACAATCCCGAGCACTGCTCTCTTTTCGAGAACACTGGTCCGCGAATTCGGGCTTAATCTCGTAAATCATTGAAATTGTGGTGAAAAGAAAAAGAGGAAGCGGGCCAGGTCGTCCCGCCTCCTCTGGTCCCCTTTCGGGGATGTCCGGCCAGCCTGACGGAGGGCGGCTGGTCGGTCGTGTGTTGGCCTACGTATATAATCCCGGCAGCGCGAAAAAAGTTCCGGTGAAAATGCAAAAAAGTGACTAGAATCCCTGCAGCGAGAATTTCCGCGAGTGGTACGGGGAGAACGTCAGAGCTGACGACCCCAGCCTCCGGGAGAACTGCATTCGCCTTATGCGACGCCAACCCTCTTTAAGTCCAGATAACATATTGCGTTTTCTGCAAGTTACACGGAACCCCGCATCGGCGAACGAGATTGGCGCGGCTCTGCACATCGCGAAAACCGACCGGAAGCCGTTATTTGCGATGCTTGTCAAATTGAAAAAGCGGGGAGCGATTGAGGAGTTGCCCGGGGGGCGTTACCAGCTCGACGGCAGGAGAAGAAAGGAGGAAGAGGTTGGCGCGGCCAGGGCGGCTAGCGTTGGATCGATTGGAACTGCGGGAAGTAGTTCTCCGGAACGAGGTTCCACGGGGAACATTCGGCGGGCGGCGGAATCGCAATCGATGGCGCGCGACGAAATACGGGGTCGGCTTGTGCTGCACCACGACGGTTATGGGTTCGTGGTGCCGGACGTGCCGATCCCGCAGCTCGATGGCGACGTGTTTATTCCGCGGGGCGCGGTGGAAGACGCGATGCACGGCGATCGTGTGCTGGTTAAATTGCAGCGCGTCAGTGATTTCCGCGGCGGTTCGCGCGGCGGCGGGGGGCAGCGGGCTGAAGGGCGAGTCGTACGTGTGCTGGGGCGGGCGCATCCGTCCGTTGTCGGATTGTTTCGATATGGACCGCGCGGGAATGTTGTTCTTCCTTACGACAATCGAATCCAGCATGAAATCGAGATCCCTCCTGGCGATGAGTTGACGGCGGCGCTGCGGGAAAAACTGGGCTTGGGCGATGCGAAGGACGGCAGCGCGCGCGGCAAACGATTGCCGCATTTGCCGGAACTCGATGGCGCGGTGGTAAATGTCGAACTGCTGCGCTATCCGCGCGGTGCAGCAGCTGCAACAGGACGCGTGATTGAGATTCTCGGGCGGCCGGGCGAGATCGGCGTGGATACCGAGATCATCATTCGCAAGCATCATCTGCCGCATGAGTTCTCTCACGCCGTTTTAGAAGAAGCGGAACGGCGCGCCGCGCCGGTGAGCGAAGCCGAGCGCGAAGGGCGAGAGGACTTCCGCCATTTGCCGATTGTGACGATCGACGGGGAAACGGCGCGCGATTTTGACGACGCTGTATACGTGGAACACCGCGCGGATGGCAGCTGGCACCTGCAGGTGCACATTGCTGATGTGGCGCACTACGTTCGCCCTGCGACGGCGCTCGATCAGGAAGCGCGGCTGCGCGGGACGTCGGTGTACTTTCCGGATCGCGCTGTGCCGATGCTTCCGGAGGCGCTCTCGAACGGCATGTGCTCGCTGAAGCCGCGCGAGGAGCGGCTGGTGATGAGCGCATTGATGGAATTTGATGCAGACGGAAACATGCAGAGCGCGCGCATGACTTCTGGCGTGATCCGCTCGGCCGAGCGCATGACATACACCATCGTTAACAACGTGGTTGAGGGCGACACGGATGCGAACATAAAGTACGTGGAACTGGCCAGCCATTTTCGAAACATGAAAGAGCTAGCGCTGCTGCTCAACAAGAGGCGCAATGAGCACGGCTCGATCGATTTTGATTTGCCCGAGCCGGTGATTGAATTTGACGAGCAGCAGCGCATGACCAACATCGTGCGGAGCGAGCGCAACATCGCGCACCGGTTGATTGAAGAGTTCATGCTGGCAGCGAACCGCGCGGTGGACGGGTATCTGCTGAAGCGCGGGATCGCAGGGTTGCACCGCGTCCATGAAAGGCCTGATGCGCGCAAAGTTCTGGAGTTCGAAGATTTGGCGCGCGCGTTTGGCTACTCGCTCGGCGTTTCGGATTTGCATCAGCGAGAGATTGCCGTGCGGCACGGGCGCGTGCCTGCGCCGGCAAAGGCGGGGCGGCCGGATTCTTACGGCCACGGGCGTGGGCGCGGCATGAAGGTGGCGCTGCCGGGTTCTACGGAACTGCGGATTACGCCGCAGCACTATCAAAG
>Ga0070732_10001668_pt1 | contig 12049 bp, 7 predicted proteins | sample Coa_R1_5_FD_66449 | JGI IMG/M metagenome (GOLD analysis project Ga0070732, IMG submission 66449) | Surface soil microbial communities from Centralia Pennsylvania, which are recovering from an underground coalmine fire - Coalmine... | ecosystem: Environmental > Terrestrial > Soil > Unclassified ...
TGGCCGCGCTGTATCCAGTCCTTGTTTTGGCAGCATGGATAGCAATCTACGATGCCACCGCAGCACTCTTGCGAAAAGCGATGTTGTAGCGCTTGAGTTTGCGGTAGAGCGTCGCCCGGCTGATGCCCAGCATTTTTCCCGCGAGAGCTTTATCGCCATTGACCTGCTCAAATACGCGCTGGATGGTGACTCGCTCCAGCTCTTCCAGGTCAGTATCTGAAACCGGAGGCTTAGGCTGGCTTGTCCGGCTGTTGGACAACCGAGAGTCGGCGCCGTCGCGGACTGCGGGCGGGAGGTCATGTATTTCCAGAGTGTTTTCGCTGCCCAGGGCAACGGCCCGTTCAACCACATTCTCCAACTCACGAACGTTTCCCGGCCAGTCATATTGCAGCATGCACTCCATCGCTGCCGGAGAGATGGTAATCATCCTGCCCGGCGCAAACTTGTCCAGAAAATAATGGACCAGCGTGGGAATATCAGATTTCCTTTCGCGCAGGGCGGGAATGTGCAGCGTCACGACGTTGAGCCGGAAGTACAGGTCTTTGCGAAATTGTCCGTCCTTGTAAGCCGTTTCCAGATCACGGTTGGTGGCTGCAATCACCCGCACATCCACCTTCACCCTCTGGTTGCTGCCAACCGGGCGCACCTCTTTTTCCTGGAGGACGCGCAGCAGCTTGGCCTGCATTTCCATTGGCAGCTCGCCAATTTCGTCCAGGAAGATGGTGCCGCCGCTGGCCGCCTGGAAAAGTCCTTCCTTGGATTTAATGGCTCCGGTAAAGGCGCCTTTCTCGTATCCGAACAGCTCACTTTCGATCAAGGTCGGAACCAGCGAGCCGCAATCCACTGCCACAAAGGCCCGTTGCGCGAACGATCCCCGGTAGTGAATGGCTCGCGCCACCAACTCCTTGCCCGTCCCGCTTTCTCCGGTAATGAGTACAGGGGTGCGAGTATCTTTCAGGCGGGCCACCATCCGCAAAACATCCTGGATCTTGGATGACGAACCAACGATGCCGTTCAATTCCATCTCTGCGCCCACTCGTTCGCGCAGGAACTGGTTTTCAGCCACCAGTTGCACTTTCTCCTGCATGCGATTCAAGAGCAGCTTAAGTTCCTCAATGCGGAAAGGCTTGGTGATGTAATCATAGGCGCCAAGCCGCATGGCCTGTACCGCAGTCTCGATCGAGCCATGGCCGGTCATGATAGCGATCTCTGTGCGCGGCAGGATTTGCTTCACTCGTGGCAGGAATTCCAGGCCGCTCATGTTCGGCATCATCAGGTCGGCAAGGATGATGTCCGGCGAGTCGGTCTCCAGGTAAGCGAGCGCCGCTTCGGCGCTGTCCGCCTCCATGCAACGCAAGCCAAGGGAGTTGCCGACCGTAATGCAGAGTTTTCGGATGCTTTGGTGGTCATCAACAATCAGAAATCGCGGCTGTAGATCACCCGTCATTGCGCCCGTCCAAAGATAGTTTCCACATTTGCAATCAGGTCTTTCACCCGAAATGGTTTCTCGATATAGGGAACACCGGTATGATTCAACGCTTTCAATGTCTCCTCATTGACGGTGTCACCTGTAATAAAAAGCATGCGATTTCTCAGTTCCGGCCGATGGGCCACGATCCAGGCATGAACATCCGCGCCGGTGGCGCCGCCCGGAGTACGCATGTCCGAAATTACTCCGCTGAAAGTTCCCGACTCCAACATGGTGATTCCCTGCGCCGCCGAACTGGCTGTCCGGCACGAATAACCGTGCCGCTCCAGCGCCACGCGGATGAAGTCCATCACCGAGCGCTCATCTTCAATCAGCAGCAAGGGCAACGGCTTGGGTGATGGACTGCTCACAATCTTTCCCTCGCCGCTGCTGCCGCCATCAACTTATGCCCCGCTCTGGCTCGGACCGGCAGGCGCACAATGAAGGTGGCTCCAGGCGCGTCCTTGTTGTTGGAGCACAGGATTTCGCCTTCGTGCTCGCGAACAATCCCGTAACAGATGCTCAGCCCGAGGCCCGTTCCCTTCCCCACTTCCTTGGTCGTGAAAAAGGGGTCGAAGATGCGTTCTGGATGCTTGATACCTTCACCGTTGTCTCGAAATGAAATTTCAATGGAATCCTGGCGACTGCGCGTCTCAATCTGAATTTGCCCCGGCCGTCCCGTGGTCCGCACCGCATCAAAGGCGTTATTCAAGATGTTCAGAAAAACCTGTTGCAGTTGATGAGCATCACCCACCAGGTCGGGGAGGCCCTCAGCAAATTTCTCCACCACCTCGATCCCCGAATTTGAAAGGTCATAGGAACGTAGCGCAACCGTGCTTTGCAGGACGCTGTTAATTTGCAAGGCCTGCCGGTGGGGCGGCCGTTGCCGGGCAAAACTCAGCAGGTTCTTTACGATTTCCCGGGTGCGGTGTGATTCTTCCAGAATCACTTTCAAATCCTTTCGCGCGCTGTCAGGAAGATCAGGATTTTCCATGAGCAGGTCGGAAAAGCCCATGATCGCGGTGAGAGGATTGTTGACTTCATGGGCGACGCCGGAAACAAGCTGGCCTACGGCTGCCATCTTCTCCGTGTGCATGAGTTTGGCCTGAATCATCGCGGCGTCGGTGATATCCGTCATCAACACCACAACACTGTTCACGTCTCCCGCCTCATCGCGCATGGGGCTCAGGTTGACGGAAAATTTTCCCTGGGATCCATTGCCGCGCATGATCGAGATTTCCAGGTTATCTGCCTGCTTTCCGTGCAAGCTGTTATCAAATGCCATCTGAAACTCACGCAGGTGGGTGGCGGGCACAATTTTGTCCAGGCGATTGCCGACCAGGGATTGCGGATCAAAAGCGCCGGCCTCATAGCAACGGCGGTTGGCATAGCTGATTAATCCGGCCGTATCCGCCACCATGATCATGGTCTGGGTGTTGTTCAGGATTTTGCTGGTGAAATCACGCTCGCGCTGCAATTGCGCCTGGAAATTCTTCACATTCGTAATGTCCAGAAGAACGCCCCGGTACTGGAGAGTTTTGCCCTGCCCATCGCGCACCAGAAATGCATTTTCCAGCGCATGGATCAAGGTGCCGTCACGGCGGCGCAGCGCCACTTCAAAATTCTGAATGGCGCCATTTTCATTCAAAAGCTTGAGCACCTTGTCGCGCTGCTCGGTGGAGACATACACCTGGGTCTCAGGGTCGAGCTTAAGAAGTTCTTCCCGGTTCTGGTAGCCGAGCATGCGCACCAGGGCATCATTGACTTCGATAAAACGTCCTTCCGGCGAAGAGAAAAAGACGCCTTCCTGCACGTTGTCAAACAACTCCCGGTAGCGGCGCTCTGCCTCGCGGCGGTCGGTGATGTCTTTCAGCACATGAACAGTCTGCAGTCCTTCATTCAACGCGCCATGAACACGCGAGGTAGAAACCAGATAGGTGCGCTCCAGCGATGGATGTAAATATTCATCCGAGCCATTGTCATTGCGGCAAAACGGGCAAGGCTGAACGGTATTCGGTGAAAGCGAGATGAGCGCCCGCATGTCCAGGCCTATTAACTCTGCCGGCCTTACACCGATGAATTCCGCCAGTGAACGATTAATCCGCAAGACCTGGTATTGTTCGTCGTGGACCACGATGAAATCGGTGATAGAGTCGAAGATTTCCGCCCATTGGCGGCTCGATTGGGTGATCCGGGTGAAGAGACGGGAGTTCTCCAGGGCAACCGATGCGTGTCCAATCAGCGCCTGGAGCAGATTGAGATCGTTGGGCGAGAGTTCTCTGCTGATGTCGCCAAGGCACAGTGTTCCAACCAGATCTCCTTCCGTTCCTTCCAGCCGCACCAGAGTCAGGTTCTCCCAGGCAAAGCTGTCAATCACTTCCTTGCCCAGTGCCTGTACGCCACTGCCGGTGATCTTCAGGTCCGGATGTTTTTCGGAAAATTCTGAGAGCGCGGCATTCAGCTTGCGTTGCTGATTACGCTCCATTTTAATTCCGTAAAAGCCAACGCACTCCAGCCTGTTTCCCTGGGCCAATGCCAGCACTGCACTGCGGGCCTGCATCATTCCGGCAACGCGGGCGGTAAAGTTTTTTACAAACTCAGGCAGGCGCAGTGCTGAACCCAACTCCAGCGCCATCTCCATCAGGTTTTCAGCGCGTTTTCTATGCTGCTCAGAAAGATGGAGATTCTGGCCGGCTTCCAGCGCTACGGCTACTTCGGCGGCCAGCGCTTTTGCCCTGGCAACGTCATTTTGTCCAACTTTGCCACCATCTTTTTTGTCCAGCAGTCCTAGAATTCCAAGGCTGCGGCCGTCGCTGGTAAGTAACGGAACTCCTACGTACTGCTTGACGCGATATTCAGCGCGCGCGTCCTCACTCTTTGCGTCATCCGGAGGGAACTCCGCGATATCGTCGGTGATGTAACTCTCTTTGGAATCCAGAATCCGCCGGGTGCTGGCAGTCGAGATCTCAATATTGAGGGGATTGGCCACACCATGAATACATCCCCAGCGAACGCGGCATTCTGCGCCTTCCACCAATGCCACAAAGACACGCTCGAAACCAAGAAATTCAGCGGCCCTCACCACAAACTTGCTCAAAAAGCTGTCCAGATGTGAAGTGGCGCCAAGATCGGTCGAGATGGCCAGAAGTTGGTTCAGATGTTGTTGCTGTGCGGCAGCCAAATCCGTCAATTCCGCATTTTCCAGCGCCAGACGGGCAATATCTCCTAAAAGTTCAATCGCAGAAATCTCATCTTTCGAAAATGCCTCGCGCTTAAGGACGATCAGCACGGCAGCAGATTGCGAAGTAAGCAGGGGTTCGGCGACTCCAAAATAAGCCGGGCCGGTATCTGCGGGACTCAGGTTGAAACTTAAAAGCTCGTTGGCCCGAAGGGCCTGATCGGCAAATGTCTTGGCATGAGAAATCAGGGCTGACTTGCCCGGATCTGCATCTCTTTCAGAGGCAACGCTTCCCAGCACATAAGTCTGATTTGCCTTCAGGAGCATTCCTGCAACCAGGGCCTGCGAGGTATCCCTTGCAGTTTCAGCAATATAGCTTCGTAAAGCCGCCTGGTTGCCGCTTAACTGCGACAACTGGGCATAAGCATCCAGCACCTTGTGAATGGCGCTGGAGTTCTCATTTACTGTCGAGCCCGATGCTCCATGTTTTCTTTGTGGAGTCATTCGAAAGGTGAAACGGGGGGAATCCTGAAAGTACTCTGAAATCTCATTTTGAGTCAATACAAATAAGGGCTAGCACCTTTGGATGAAACATCGAGACTCGCTTTTGATCTCAGCCTGAGACAAAGCGGCCGAATGTCTTTGCCATGTGAGACGGCTTCCCCTGCTTTGATTACTCCTGGCCGTCATGGCGGCTGTATCCCGGCTTTTGTTTTCATCAAGTTAGGAGGATTTTGGTTCCGAAAGTACCTAATCGGCGGATCGTGGCATTGCCATTGCTTTTCTTTCCAACCGGGAGAGATTGTGTCCGCAGACCTCTTCCCTGGCGGAAATAGGGCGGATTGAAGCGCGCACCTGGGGAAGGAGTTCTGACGGTAACGCGGAGAGGGTTAACAATGAGCATTCGAAAAAAACTCTACTGGGGATTTGGGTCCATCCTGGCCATCGTGTTCTTCTTGTTCATGGCCAACATGTTTGCGGTGCTGCACGAGCGCAGCGCTAAGAACCAAGCTGACAAAGTGATCGAGTTGGTGCAGGCCAAGTCGAAGTTGGACCAGGTGAGAATGCAGAACCAGCTCCGTCTGCGAAATTTTCTGTTGAGTGGAGATAGTGGAGAAGCCAAGTCCCTTCTTGATGCCGAAAGCGAACTGAGCACGCTGATTGAGACAGCCAAACAAAAAACCACTGCTTTAGGGGATAGCGCAAGTCGCGCAAAGGAATTACTGGACCAGGTAAGCACGGTTGAACAAAGCTGGCTCTCTGAGTTTGCGTCTCCTTTGATGGACAAACGGCGTCGAGTGGATAACGGCAGTTCGACCGTAGCGGAATTGCAAATTGCCTATCTCCAGGCCGAGCCTCAAACCTGGCTCGACAAGGAACGCGACCCGCTGAACGGTCTAGACGAAATCATCAAGAACATGATGACGTCGTCCCGGGACTCAGACAGGAATGCCGGCATCCTCACTATGGTAGTCACCATCGTCGGCTTTATTCTTGTGCTCGTGCTGGGCGCATCCATAGCATTGCGGTCAGCTAAGGCCATTACCTCTCCGCTGGCTCAACTCATATCTGTCTCCAGTCAGATCGCCAATACCGGTGATCTTGACCAGAAAGTTGAGATGCACAGCGAGGATGAAATTGGCGAGCTGGCCCGCACCTTCAATAATCTTGTGGATTACCTGCGGGAGATGGCAGCAATCTCCGAATCCATTGCCGGCGGCGACCTCTCCACAGAGATTCATCCTCGTTCTCAGCGTGACACGCTGGGCAATGCCTTCCGCGAGATGACTTTCGGTCTCCGCAACCTGGTGAAGAACGTGCGTGACAGTGCGGCCCAGGTGGCCAGCGGCTCCAACCAGGTGGCCAGCGCTTCCGATGATTCAGCCAAGGTCAGTATCCAAGCGGCCTCAGCCATTGACGAAGTCACCAGCACCATGCACGAGATGAGCATCAACGTGCAGAACATGGTGAAGAGCACGCAACTCCAGTCTTCCAACGTGAGCGAGACATCGGCCTCCATTGATCAGATGGTGGCATCCATCCAGCGGGTCGCAGATACAGCCAAGGTATTGCTCGATATTTCCCAGCGCTCGCGCGATGAGGTGCATAGCGGCATTACCACCATGGAAAAGGCGACGGACGGCCTGAACCGCATCAATTCGGCCATTGTTTCCTCAGCCGAAATCATCTCTGCCCTGGGTCAACGGGCCGACGATATCGGCAAGATCATTGAAGTGATCGATGATCTGGCGGAGCAAACCAATCTGCTGGCGCTGAACGCAGCCATTGAGGCCGCCCGCGCCGGAGAGCATGGCCTGGGATTCGCCGTGGTGGCCGATGAAGTCAGAAAGCTGGCGGAAAAATCGGCGCAGTCAACCCGCGAAATCTCAGACCTGATTCAAAGCATTCAGAAAGAAGCGCGTAAAGCCGTCGAAAACATGGAAAAGAGCACCTCGATTGTGAACGAGGGCCTCACACTGGGCGGTGATTTGAGCGGCGCTCTCAAGAAGATCTCCAACGTGGTGGCCGAGGTTTACAAGTTCGCGCAGGAGATTGGGGCCGCCACCAATGAGCAGTCGCGCGGCTCGTCCCAGATTGGCAAAGCCACCACGCGCCTGAACGAGATTACGCACGAAATCAATTCTTCCGTGGAAGAGCAGGCTTCAGGCGCTCAGGCGGTGGTACGCTCCATGGAAAAAATGCGCGAGTTGGTACAGCGCTCCTCGTCAGGTTCCACCGAACTGGCCGCATCTTCAGAGCAAATGTCGAAAATGGCGCGTTCCATGCTCGAATCCATGGACCGCTTCATTCTGGAGACCAGCCACAACGGCAATGGCCGCAACGGATCATCCGGACGGGGCGAAGAACAAAAAGCGCAGCAAGCCTCGAATGGGCGGTATGCAACTGCGACTTCTTATAACTGAATAGCGGAGGAGTCCTTCTGATGTCCAGGGAACTTCAGATTGTCGGCTTTCGAGTTGGGCGCGAGACGTTTGGCGTGCCCATCTCGCTGGTGCACGAAATCGTCCGCGTACCTGAGATCACGGCCGTTCCAGAAGCCCCCGATTACGTGGAGGGCGTGATCAATCTTCGCGGAAAGATCATTTCAGTCCTTGATTTGCGCAAGCGCTTCGGTGAAAAACAAGTCACGCCAAGCAAAAAAAACCGGATTCTGGTGGTTGAGGTAGAGGGCAAGATGGTCGGGCTGATCGTAGATGCCGCCTCGGAAGTATTGAAAGTGGCGGATTCAGAAATTGATGTCCCGCCTCACATTTACCAGAACGGAGAATTGAATTTCGTAACCGGGGTGGGTAAGCTGCGCGGACGGCTGATCATCATGATTGATTTAAACAGAATCTTGCAGAAAGTCGATTTAAAGCGGCTGGAGGAAGTTTCCGAGTCCCAGGCCGCCGTAACCGCGTAATCGCGCGAACAGTGAAAAATTCTGTGGGGGCAGATGGCCACACCGAGCGTCCAAATTCAAATCACTGAGCCGGAACTCAAACTGTTACAGAGCCTCATCTACCAGGAATGCGGCATGTACTTTGATGAGCGCCGCTCGCATTTTCTTCAGGACAGACTCCACCGTCGTCTAAAAGCCTGCGGCCTGGATTCCTTCTACGGCTATTACCGTCTTCTCACCAGCCATGAAGGCAAGAGCGAGATGACTGCGCTGCTGGAGAACCTGACCGTCAACGAAACCAGCTTCTTTCGCAACAAACCGCAGCTCGACTTGTTCCATAAAGTCATTTTGGAAGATCTGCTGCGTCGCAAACAGGAACGGCGCGATTGGACTCTGAGGCTATGGAGCGCCGGCTGCTCTACCGGCCAGGAGCCCTACACCATGGCCATGCAAGTTTGCGATGCTCTGGCCTACTACTACCTGCGCAATCCCCTCCCCTTTGAAATGCCCTCCCCCAAACCTCTGATTCCTATTCCCTGGAAGGTGGAAATTCTCGCTTCCGACATCAGCTATTCCGTTTTGCGGGCAGCTCAGGAAGGCATCTATCCGGAAAATCAACTGGAACCGGTTGACTATGCCTACCGGCTGCGGTATTTCGACAAAATCGGGGACAAGTATGCAGTCAAGAAGCCCCTCAAAGACCTGGTCCACTTTGACTTTCACAACTTGAAGACCGAATTCCTGCCGCAGCGCAACGACATCATCTTCTGCCGCAACGTAATGATCTATTTTGATGAAGCGGAGCAAAAGCGGCTGATTGACAAGTTCTATCGCTGCTTGAACCCGGAAGGATATCTGCTCGTGGGCCACGCGGAAAGCCTGTTTGGGCTTTCAGACAAGTTCCGCATGATTCACCAGAACAACGGTACCGCGTATCAACGGATGGAGGTCCAGGGTTGAGCTTTTTCTCCGACGAGCGCGCTTCCGAACTCCGCGAACTCTTCTTTGAGAGCGCAACAGAATTGTTGCAGGTCCTCAATGAAGAAGGATTGGAGTTGGAAAAGCATCCTGGCGATACGGAGATCATCCGCCAGGTGCGCCGTACCGTGCACACGCTCAAAGGAGACTCGGCCGCATGCGGTTACCAGGAACTGAGCGAGCTCGCCCATCAGCTTGAAGACCTGCTGACACCGGAGATTGCGGAGCGCAGCCAGGGAACGCTGGCCGAGGCAGTGCTGATCGCCGCCGATACATTCAGTTCCATGCTTTCGGCCTATCGTGGCAACCTCCAGCCGCCCTCCGGAGAAGAACTCCGCCAGCAGATTCTTTCCCTCACGCGCAAGCCGGTCAGCAACGGACCCTACAAGCTACAGGGCCGTTTTGCCTGGAATGAATACGAGCAGATGGTAATTGAGGACTCGCTGGGCAAGGGTGAAACCGTATATAACGTCGCCTTTGGCATTGATCAAAATTGCCCGATGCGTGGCGCGGCCATGCAGCTCATCCGCAACGTTTTGCAGGAGTGCGGGCGCACCCTGGCCATTTTCCCGGACCAGAGCACGCTAACCAACGAACTGGATGTTGTGGAAGCAGCCATTGCCAGCGAACATGATGCGGAATGGATCCAGAAGAAATGCCGCATTCCTGCCGTCATCTCCGGCATTCTGACTGAGCCCGTCAAACCCAAGCCGCGGCCGCAATCGGATGATGTGCTGGATATCTTCCAGCATGTGGTGGCGGACGAACCAGAACCCGAATTGACAATTCACGCCGAAGAAGTGGCTGCCTCCGAGCCCCGGAAGCAGGTGGCTGTGGCTGCGCCTCAAGCGCCTGTGCTGCCGATGACTGAGCCGCAATCGTCTGGCTTCGCCAATGTTTCTGAGACTGTGCTGCGCGTGGATGCCGAAAGGATCGATTCCGTCCTGAACCTGGTGGGAGAACTGATCATCGGCAAAAGCATGCTGCACCAGACGATGAACGAGTTTGAGCGAAAGTTCCCTAAAGATCCGCTGCGGTCGAAATTCTCGGACGCCATGGCATTCCAGGCGCGCATCATCAATGATCTGCAAAAGTCTGTGATGAAAATCCGCATGGTGCCTGTAGATCAGCTTTTTCGCCGCTTCCCGCGCCTGGTGCGCGATGTGGCCAAAGCCTGCGGCAAAGGCGTGGGCCTGGTGATCAGCGGCCAGGATACCGATCTGGACAAAAGCATCATGGACATTCTAGCTGAGCCATTGGCCCATCTGGTGCGCAACGCTGTGGACCACGGAATTGAATCAGTGGAAGAGCGGATTAATGCCGGCAAGCCCGCGCAGGGCACCATCGAGTTGGACGCCTACCACCAGGGCAATCAGATTGTCCTGGAAGTGAAAGACGATGGCCGGGGAATTGATAAAGCCCGTCTGGTGGAAAAAGCCATTGAACGCGGCGTAATCACTGCAGCCGACGCTGCGTCACTGGATGACGCGGACGTCACCGAGCTTATTTTTCATTCCGGCCTGAGTACCGCCGAGCATGTCACCGCGATCTCCGGACGTGGGGTTGGCATGGACGTGGTGAAGTCTGTGCTGGAACGCCTTAAAGGCACAGTCTCCATCACTACGGAAAAAGGCAAGGGAACCACCTTCTTTTTGAAGGTGCCGCTCACGTTGGCCATCATCAAGGCATTGCTCTTTCGCGTGGGGGAAAGAGTATATGCCGTACCGCTTGCTTCCGTGGTGGAAATCACTCGCGCAAAACAGAGCGAGGTGCATATTGTGGAGCATCAGCCGGTGATCCAGTTGCGCGAGCAGGTCCTGACATTGGTGCACCTGAACAAGCTGGCTCATGAGGCAACAAGCAAACCGCGCATGTTCATCGTGGTTGTCACCATCGGTGAGCAGAGGTTCGGGCTGATCGTGGATGAAATGGTGGGAGAAGAGGAATTAGTCATCAAGGCCCTGGACGATCATCTGGTTGCCACTGACCTGGTCAGCGGCGCTTCGATCCTCGGCGATGGCACCGTAGTTTTGATTTTGAACCTGACGAGCGTCGTGAACCGGCTGGGCAAGACTCCCAGGATGGTAGGGGCCACAGCATGAGCGAAAAAGTAAGAGTCCTGGTGGTAGATGATTCTGCGCTCATGCGCAAACTCATACCACAGATTCTGGAACGGGATAGCGACATTGAAGTCGTCGGTACGGCCATGGATGGAGCTTTTGGGCTGAAAAAAATCGAAGAACTCAAGCCCCAGGTCGTGACGCTGGACCTGGAAATGCCGCGCATGGACGGCATGGAAACGCTTCGCCAGATCACCCGCCGCCACCGCCTTCCGGTGATCGTAGTGAGCGCGCATAGCACCGACGGCGCATCCGCTACATTCAAGGCTCTCGCGCTGGGCGCATTCGATTTTGTCGCCAAGCCGGCCGATGCAGCTTCAGCCCACATGGACAATATCGCCGCCGACCTGATCAGCAAGATCAAAGTGGCATCCAAGAGCCAGGTCCTGCCTCCACCCACGGTGGACCTGTTCCAGCCTCAGCGATTGGCAAACAAGCCGGCTTTCCGTCCTAAGAAGGAACCGACCAAAGTAGTGGCTATCGGGATATCCACCGGCGGCCCGAATGCTCTGCAATATCTGCTTTCAGAGCTGCCAGGCAATTTTCCAGGCAGCATCGTGGTAGTGCAGCATATGCCGGAAGGTTTTACCGAGATGTTTGCGCGGCGGCTCAATGAATGTTGCGCCATTGATGTGAAGGAAGCGCAATCAGGAGATTTGCTGATTGCAGGCCGGGCATTGATCTGTCCCGGAAACCGGCATATCAAGGTCCGCCGCATGCCCATGGGCAATATCGCCGTGCTCTCCGACGACGACCGCGTGAACGGGCACCGGCCATCCGTAGATGTGCTGTTTCGCTCGGTGGCATCTGAGTTTGGCAGCCGTGGAATTGGAGTTCTGATGACTGGAATGGGAGACGATGGCGCTTATGGCCTGGGCTTGATGAAGTCAGCCGGGGCCCTG
>Ga0070732_10001670_pt1 | contig 12044 bp, 7 predicted proteins | sample Coa_R1_5_FD_66449 | JGI IMG/M metagenome (GOLD analysis project Ga0070732, IMG submission 66449) | Surface soil microbial communities from Centralia Pennsylvania, which are recovering from an underground coalmine fire - Coalmine... | ecosystem: Environmental > Terrestrial > Soil > Unclassified ...
GGCCAGCGCGTGCAGGTGCCGACCCCAGCCATCGATGCCCTCTTCGCCCTCACGCGCCTGTTCGGACGCGTGCGCGGGTTGTACCCGCAGCACTGACCCGTCAAGAGAGCGGGCGGTCCCCGTGAGGGAACCGCCCGTGCCTGGAGAGCCCCAGGTCAGTACTTGAGGGTGAAGGCCACGAACAGCTGGCGCCCGAGCTGGTCGTAGGTCGGGAACGAGTTGGCCGCGCCGGAGGCCGCGACGTTCGAAGCCACGATCGGCGGATCCCGGTCGAAGGCGTTGTTGATGCCGGCACGCAGTTCCAGCCCGTCGGTGACCGTCCAGCTGCCGAACAGGTCCAGATAGCTCTGGCCCGCCATGCGCGCGTCGAAGGCGTCGAACTGGCCGTTGCTGAGGGTCGGATCTGAGGTGTTGGAATCCAGGCTCACCGGACCGATGTAGCGCCAATCGGCCGAGAACTCCAGATTCCACGGCGTTACCCAGGTAGCCCGCAGGTTGTGGCGCCAGCGCGGCGAGATGGTCAGGCAGGTCGGCCCGTACAATCCGGTGCAGTCGTAGGTGTGCGCGCCGGCGAAGGGCGTGGTGGTGTTCTTCAGCATGTACGAGCCGGCCAGCAGGAAGTTCAGTGAGCCGGCGGTGGCCAGCGGCCACTTGTAGTTGAGCTGCACATCAATGCCGCTGACTTCCGCGGCCGCGATGTTCTGGCCCACCTGGCTGATGTAGCCGCCGGAGGCCACGCTCGAGCCGGTCAGCGACCCCTGCGGAGTGCGCGTAATCAGCGGACACAGGACTGGGCTGCCGGTGGCCAGGCAGTCCTGCAGGATGACGGTGGCCGGAATCACTCCGATCACGTCCTTGAGCCTGATGTCCCAGTAGTCGATGCTGGCCGAGAGGTGCGGCAGCGCACTCGGCGTGAGGTTGACACCCAGGCTGTACGAGTCTCCCTGCTCCGGTTTGAGGGCGAGATTGCCGCCCGTCAGCTGGCCGCATTGCAGCGCCACGCACTGCTTGATGAGGTTGGTGGTGCCACCGTTGCCGTATTCGGCGGCGGTCACCCCGGTGTGGGCGCAGTCAGCCAGCGAGGCGGTGGCCGGGGTCAGCACGCCGGTGGCCGGGTCGCGGGTCGGCGCGCACGGATCGATGCCGGGCGCCTGGATGAGTCCGCTCGCCTGGGGCGCAAACAGCTCGAGCACGTTCGGCGCGCGGATGGCGCGCTGGTAGCCGCCGCGGAAGCGCAGGTCAGCGGTTGGCGCGTACTGCACCTCGAACTTGTAGGTATTCACCCCGCCTGCCAGGTCGTAGTCCGAGTGGCGGAAGCCGCCGTCGACGTTCAGGTCCTTGATGCCCGGCTGATCCTGCGCCAGCGGCGCGCGCACCTCGATGAACCCCTCCTTGACCGAGATGCTGTTGTCGATCGATACCGAGGCCCCGCCGAATCCGGCGAGGAAGCCGCTCGCCTCGGCCGCGTCCGGCGCGAAGGACAGCGCGTCGTTGCGATGCTCGAAACCGAAATTGATACCGACCCCGTCGTTGGCCCAGGGCAGCTTGACGCCATACTTGCCGAGCTCACCGGTGATGTCGGCGTGCACGATGCGCTCGGTGGAGGTCCCGAAGGAGGTGCCAGGCGAGTACATGAACTGCAGCGACTGCTGCGTCACGCCACCCTGAGTGAAGATGTTCCACGGTACACACGGCGGACCGCTGATGCACACCGGGTTGGCCGCTGTGCCCGTCACCTGCAGCGCCTGGTCGATCTTGGAATAGTCCAGGTAGTTGGTATTGGAGTTGAACAGCGAGGTGTAGTAGTACGACCCGTAGGCGTCGTACGTCCAGCCACCGCCGATGTCACCCTTCATGCCGGCCACGCCGCGGTAGTTGGTGTGCTCCCAGAAGGACTGGCGGCCCCCGCCCTCGATGTTGCGCCGGCCGATGTTGACGTTGGCGCTCACCGAGCCCGGGTTGGCGCCATCGGCGGCAATCTGGGCCGGGGTGCACAGGATCGCGGCCTCCTGTGCGCTCAGCAGCGGATTGCTGCAGTTGATGTTGAAGTTGCCGTTGCCGGTTGGATCGAGGGGGTTGGTCTGGAACAGGCCGGACGGCGCAACTGCGATACGCGTCTGGTCGTCCATGAACCCGAACTCGGCATAGGGCTTGAAGTGGTCATTGATGTCGACGTGGGCAAAGAAGCCGCCGTTGTAGCGCTGGTCGCCGCGTGACATGTAGATGTAGGGCTGCGAGTTGAAGAACGCCGGCGGCACCGAGTTGTTCTGCGGCCAGGGCAGGAACTGACTGCCGACCACCGAATAGGCGTTACCGTTGGCGATCTGGAAGAAGTTCGAGTTCTGCGAGCCGGTGCACACCACGCCGTCCTTGGCGGCGTTGAGCTGCAACTGGCAGCCACCGAAGTCGCGCTCGGCGCTGGCCACCGGCTCGGCCTTCAGGTACGTGAGGTAGCCGGTAACGTTGCCGCGCCCCTCGGCGATGCTGCTGCCCATCACGAGGCTGAAGTTGCGGTTCTGACCGTCGCGCCGCGTGCCGTTGACCACCGTGTCGCCGGCCTGCGCCTCGAGATTCTGCACCCAGCTGTTGTGGTTGTCGTGATAGAACTCGCTGAACTGGCCGTCCAGCTCCACGCCGGTAAAGTCCTTCTTCATGATGAAGTTGACGACGCCCGCCAGGGCATCCGAGCCATAAACCGCAGAGGCGCCGCCGGTGACGACGTCGATGCGTTCGATCAGGGCGGCCGGGATCTGGTCCAGATCCGGCGCCGGGTTGGGGTTGGCGGTGTTGGGATCGCCGATGCCGAGGCGGCGGCCGTTGATGAGCACCAGCGTACGCTGCGGCCCGATGCCGCGCAGGTCGGCGGTAGCGATGCCGCCCGGGGTGGACAGCCCCGAAGAAGTGTTGCTGAAGTCGACGGCCGCATTCTGGAAGTTCTGCGGCAGCTGATTGATCAGGTCAATGACGTCGGTCTTGCCGCCCTGCTGCAGCTCGCGGCTGGTCACCACCTGAATGGGGCTGGTGCTCGCCTCATTCGGCGCCGCGATACGCGAACCCGTCACCACCACTTCCTCGACGGTGGCCTCCGGGCCGTTGGCATCGGCCGCGCGGGGCGCCTGTTGCGCCAGCGCCGGCAGGCACAGCGCCAGCGCCGCGGCACCCAGCCACGCCCGCGCACGCCCTAGTTTCTCCCGCAGGCGGACGGCGGCCCTGCCGCTCATACCCGTATCGCGCGCCACAGCTGCTGTCATTTGTTTTGCTCCCTGATTTGTTTGTTTGCGCCACGCAACGCCGGTGTTGGCGTGGCTCCAACACTGGGGAAAACGTAGCGACACGCGTCCCGTGTCCGCAACACAACAGGCGCGAGCGGAGCGTCTCGCGGCACAGGCGGAGTGTTGGTTGCACGGACCGCATGTACGCGCCTTGCCCGAGCCGTGCGTGGGATCGGCGCAACGGCGCGGCGCGCCTCGGCACGCATGCGCACCTCACCGCTCGGGCGTACTGCGGCCCGCCGGTGCCGCCGCCGGCAGCCGCTCGTGCTCGGCGCCTTGCGACGCGCGACGCCGGCTTCCTACGCTGCGCGCACTAGCGGAGGTCGCATGCCGTGCGGCTGTTGGATCACATTGCGCAGAGCAGTGAGCCGTTCCTGGTGCGTCAGGACGACGGCGAGCTGTGGCAGCTGACCGGCGCGGCCGAGTTCGCACACCGCGTGGTCGGCTGTCCGCTGCGCTATGTGCTATCCGACGAGCTCGTGCGCACCTGCACGGCTCTCGCCTATTCCGACGGCGACGAGCTGTCCGGGTGTCTGGATCTGCTGCACCTCCCGGCCGAGACGCTCTGGGTCGAGTGGGACGAGGGCGCGCGCCGCACGGCGCTGGCCCGCCTCCTGCCTGAATGGGCGGCCGCGGGCGGTGCCGACGCGGTGCGCGCCGGCGCGCTCATCAGCGCCCGTCCGGCCGGACGCGCCGGCAGCCTGCGGACCTTCTGGCTGACGCGCGGCGAAGCGCCGGAAGCGGTGGTCGCGCCGGTGGAAACGCTGCTCGACTTCGACGGCGTGGCGGCGAGCAACGACGCCGACGCACTGTTGGGCGGGTCGGCGGTGACGGTGCGCGACCCGCACAATCCGCAATCTGACGAGCTGCTGCAGTGCGCGGCCTTTCGCTTCGACAGCGCCTGGCAACGCTACTACCAGCACATCACGACCGACGCGCAGATGCGTACCGAGGTGATCCGCCGCTCGCTCGCCGCCGTCGCCTCCGACGTGCCGATGCTGCTGGCACTATTCCTGCTCCTGGCCGTCCGGGCGCAGCTCGTGCATCATCCGGTGGATCCAGTGCGCGTCAACGCCAAGCGCTCGCGGCTCGGCAGAGTGCCGCTGCTCGAGCACATCGAGGTGTCGGCACCGCTGTTCGCACAGGCCGAGCGCTGGCACGGCGAGCGCGACGGCAACCCGCGCCGCGGCCCGCGCCTGCATCACGTGCGCGGTCACCTGGTGCGACGCCACAACGCAATCTACTGGCGCGGCCCGCACTGGCGCGGTCACGTGCGTCTCGGCAGCGTGCGCAGCCGCACGGTGCAGCTGCAGCTGCCCGGCTAGGCTATTCGAGCAGGAACGGCGCGAGGCGGTCGCGGTAGCGGCGGCTGAGCGTCAGGCGTGTACCGCGCCGCAGGATCAGCTCATAGTCCCCGTGGAACAGCGGGTGCATCTCGGCGATATGCTCGACGTTGACGAGCGTCGAGCGGTGTATGCGCACGAATGAGGCCGGGTCGAGCCGCGTTTCGAGCTGGCCGAGCGACTGGCGGAATGAATAGCAGCGTCCGGCGGCATAGATCTTCACGTACTTGGCGGCCGCCTGCACGAACTCGATGTCGCGCATGGTCAGTACCACCACCTTGCCGCGCTCGGACAGCAGCAGCCGCGTGCGGCCGCCCGCCAGCGACGGCCGCGCAGCGCCCGGAACCGCCGCCATCGTACCGGAGGCGATCAGCGACTTGGCGCGCGCGATGGCACGTGCGAAGCGCTCATCGTCGAACGGCTTGAGCAGGTAGTCGATGGCGCCGACCGCGAACGCGTCCATGGAGCGATCCGAGTAGGCGGTCACGAAAATCACGTACGGGGTCATGCCCTGACCGGCGAGTGACTGCATGAGCTCGAAGCCGTCCAGCTCCGGCATGCGGATGTCGAGCAGCAGCAGCTGCGGGGCCAGCTCACGTGCCTGCGTGGCGGCTTCGGTTGCGGAACTGAAGTTGCCGACGACGTTGATCTCGGGATCGCCGCGCAGCAGGCGCAGCATGCGCTTGCGCGCCAGCGGCTCGTCGTCCACCACGAAGGTCGGAATGGCGCTCATGCAGTCGTCGCCTCCCCGCCGCGGGCGGCGGGTGGCCCGCGCACGGGCAGATTGAGAATGGCGCTGGTGCCCCCGTGCGCGTCCGGCCCGATGCTGAGCCGCGCGTCCCCGTCGTACGCGGCCCGCAGGCGCAGGTCCACGTTCATCAGGCCGTGGCCGTAGTCGGCGGAGGTCAGAGGCCGGCCGAGGCGCGGGCTGCTGTTGCTGATGGTGATGCACAGCCGCTGCACGGCGACCGTCGCCGCCACGCGCACGTGCAGGGCCGGGCCGCCCTCGTTGCGGCCGTGCTCGATGGCATTCTCCGCCAGCGGCTGCAGCAGCAGCGATGGCACCTGCAGCCCGAGCGATTCCGCGCTTGCGTCGATCGAGATGCTCAGCCGGTCAGAGAAGCGCGTCTGCTGCACGGCGAGGTAGGCCTCGAGGCCGGCGAGCTCGGTGGCCAGGTCCACCCACGGCCAGTGGCTACTCTCGAGCGCGTGGCGCAGGAAGTCGCCGAGCCGCGCCAGCATCAGCGACGCCTGGCGCGGGCTGTCGTCGATCAGCACGCTGATCGCGTGCAGCGAATTGAACAGGAAATGCGGCTGCAGCTGCGCGGACAGCATGGCCATGCGCGCCGCCGAATAGGCGCTCGCCAGCTTGGCATTGCGCAGCGCCTCGCGGTGCTGGTGGCGCGCGGTCAGCACCAGCGCGACCGCGCACAGTCCCAGCACGTATGGCGGCAGGAAGAAGCGCAGCGGCGCGGCCCAGTCGGCCCAGCTGAGCGAGGGCGGCACCCAGGCTTCAAGGGTGTCGCGCATCTCCAGCGGCCGCCCGTCGATGTAGCCGGCCACCAGCGCCAGCGCCAGTGGTGCAAAGAAGACCACGCCGAGCGCCAGCAGCGAATTGCCGAGCGCCACGCGTACGCGGCCGAGGAGCGAGGCCGGCCAGCCGAGCGCGATCGCGACGCGGTAGGCGCAGGCCGCCAGGGCGAACAGCAGCAGATGCTGCACGGTGCGGGCGGTATTGGTGACGACGTACATGCCGTCCATCGTGGTGCCACTGGCCGGGGCCATCCACAACACCGCCGTAAACGTCACCACCAGCCAGCACAGCCCGCCGACCGCCAGGATCACGCCCCACGGTCCGGGCTCCGCGGGCCCGACGTGCTCGGCCGCCAGGGTGGGCACCAGGGGTGGCCGCGGGCGCCGGTACATCGGTTGCAGCAGCTCCATGCAACGAGTCTAGGAGCGAAATGGCCCGTAAGGTGCGCGGACCGGCGCGAGCGGGACTCGCCACGGCGCAGGCGGAAAACGCCCCGGCGTTCGTGCGTTCAGCCTCCCCCCAGACAGATCTTACGCGCACAGGTGATGCCGCGCGGCAGGCTGAGATCGTCCTGCGAATGCTTGAGGCTGCGGCGCTCCTGCTCGACCTGCTCCGGACTCAGGCACACCGTGCTGGCGAAGGCCGTGCCGGTAGGGGTCTGGGTACGGCAATAGCGCACCCGGTCGCCCGTGTGCACGACGTGGTAGCCCTGGGCCACCAGGCTCGCATCGACGGCTGCATCGCTACCGGCACGCGCAACGGGCGCCGCCGGGGAAGCCGGCACCGCGGCCGGGGGCAGAGGCTGGGTCCGGGAAGCCGCGCAGGCTGCGATCAATGCCGCGCACGCCAGTACCCCTGCAGCCAAACCGCCTCGCATGGGCTGAAGTCTAGGTGTCTGGCACACCGCGGGCTCGCGGTTGGGGACCAGCGGGACCGCCGGCGGCGCGAGCGGAGCGCCGCCTGCGCCTCAGGTTGCGCGTGCCTCGTCGGCGCGGATCGTGGCGCCGCTGCGCCACAGGTGCCACGCCGCCCACAGCCCGGTGGGCGCCAGCAGCAGCAGCGCCCAGCGCAGCGACTCATCGCCGGCACCGAAGGCGGCGCCGAACCAGTCGCTCAACCAGCCGATGATCTGCGGCGCGAGCAGCAGATTGGCGATGTTGGCGGCAAACAGCAGCAGCGCGCAGGTCGTGGCACGCATGCTCGCCGGCACCACGTTCTGCAGCAGCCCGAGGATCGGCCCGATATAGAAGTAGACCCCCGGCACGAACAGCCACAGCAGCACGATTGCGCTGCGTAGCGGCACGACCCAGTAGGCGAGCAGCGAAGGGATCGTGGTGAGCACGACCACGGCGGCCAGCAGGCGCGCGACGAAGCGCGGATCGGCAGCACGCCGCAGTGCCATGAGACCGCCGGCGACGAGCGTGCCTGCAGTGCCGGCGTACAGATGCATCGTGCCGAGCAGGTCGCCGGCCTGCGCCAGCGTCATGTGGTGCGAGCGCTGCAGGAAGGTCGGGGTCCACCACATGAGCCCCCAGCTCCAGAAGGTGGCCACCGACCCGCCGATCAGCAGGTGCACGGCCGAGCGCTGGCCGGCGACGAAGCGCAGCGTATCGGTGAGCGGCGCGCCGTGCGCGTGCGCGATCCCATCCAGCTGGCCGCGCCGCGGCTCGCGCACCGTGAGCCATACCAGCAACGCCAGCGCCAGCCCCGGCACGCCGAGCACCAGGAACGCCAGGCGCCAGCCGCCGCGCTCGGCGGCCTCGCCGGCCACGCTCGAGCCGAGCCAGGCGCCGAGACAGGCACCGAGGGCAAAAATGGTGAGCGCCATCGGCCGCCGCGCCGGCGGGAACTTGTCCGCCAGGATCGACGTGGACGGCGGCGTGCCGCCGGCCTCGCCGATGCCGACCCCGAACCGTGCCAGCAGCAGCTGCAGGTAGCTGTGGGTCAGGCCGCACAGCGCCGTGATTCCGGACCACACTGCGAGCGACACGGCGAGGATATTGCGGCGGTTGACGCGATCGGCCATCACGGCCACCCAGATGCCCACGGTCACGTAGAAGAGCCCGAGGGCGCCACCGGTGAGGAAGCCCACACCGCCATCGCTCAGGTGCAATTCCTTGCGGATCGGCTCGATCAGCGTCGAGATCGAGAAGCGATCGGCGATGTTAAGCGCATAGACGAGCGTCAGCAGTGCCAGCACATACCAGCGGTCGCGTGGCGCGGCCGGCGGTTGCGGCGCGCTGGCGAGAGTCACTTGCTCCAGGTCCAGTCACTGGCCGTGGCGCGGCAGCCGCCGCCGGAGGCCCCGCTCCAGGCGCGCCCGCGCACCGCGCGTCCGCTCGGGGCGCGCGTCGCCTCGCCGCCGCGCAGCGCCCGCACGCCGTTCACCCAGACGTCGTCGACGCCCGTGGCGAGCTGCTGCGGCTTCTCGTAGGTGGAGTGATCCTGGACCGTGTTCGGGTCGAACACCACGACGTCGGCATAGTAGCCCGCCTTGAGCTCACCGCGATCCGCGAGCGACAGGGTCGCGGCGGGCAATGCGGCGAGCTTGCGGATCGCCTGTGGCAGCGTCAGCACGTGATCGTCACGCACGTACTTGGCCAGTACGCGGGCGAAGTTGCCATAGGTGCGTGGATGCCGGCTCGACTTGAGGAATACACCCTCGGGCGCCGGGGCGTCAGCATCGGAATCGAAGCTGACCCAGGGCAGCGCCACCTCGCGGCGGATGTTGTCCTCGGACATCAGGAAGTAAGCGACCCCCACCCGCGAGCCGTCCTCGATCACCAGGTCGATGGCGGCATCTTCGGGCGACACGCGACGCTCGCGCGCAACCTCGGCAAGCGTCTTGCCGGTGAGCGGCTTCAGCTTGGGATTCTTGAACTCGAGCAACAGCATGCCGGCAGGTCCGGCGGCCGCATAGAGATTCTCCCAGGAGGCATTGGCGTCGCGCATCTCGCCGATCACGCGCTGGCGCGTGGCCGGGTCCTGCAGATGCTGGATCCACGCCTCCAGCCCGCCGTCCTGCACCCAGGGCGGCATGGCGGCATCGAGGCCGGTGGCACCGGCCGTGTACACATACATGTCAGCGGTGATGCGCGTGCCGGCAGCGCGCGCCGCGTCGACGGTGCGCACCAGCTCATCGAGCTTGTTCCAGTTGCGCTTACCGGCCGCCTTGAGGTGGTAGATCTCCGCCGGTGCACCCGAGGCCTTGGCGATCTCGATGGTCTCCTGCACCGCCTCGATGAGGCGATCGCCCTCACTGCGCATGTGCGCGCTGTAGATGCCGCCACAGCGCGCCGACTCGGTGGCGAGCGCGATCAGCTCCGGCGTCTTGGCGTAGGTATTGGGCGCGTAGATGAGCGCCGTGGTCACGCCCACCGCGCCCTCCTCCATCGCCTCGCGCACCAGCTGGCGCATCTGTCCCAGCTGCGCCTCGGTCGGCTGCACGTCACGCTCGCCGAGCACGTAGGTGCGGACCGTGCCGGCGCCGACGAACGAGGCCACGTTCGGCGCAATGCCGCGCTTCTCGAGCTTGCTGAGGTACTCACCGAGCGTCGTCCAGTCGACGTCGTAGTGGATGTCGCCCTGCCGTTTGACGTCGAGGCGTTTCATCTCTGCCGACAGCGGGCCCATGGAGTCCTCGCCCAGCACCTCGAGCGTGACCCCCTGGCGCAGGTCGCTGAGTGCGCGGCCGTCATGCAGCAGCGACACCTCGGGGTGCGCCAGCATGTTGACGAACCCCGGCGCGACCGCCTTGCCGTGCGCATCGAAACGCTCGCGAGCGCTGCCGGGAGCGTGGGGCCCGACATAGGCGACGCGGTCACCCTTGATGCCGACGTCGCCGGTGAACGCTGCACCGCCCGAGCCGTCGTAAATCGTGCCGCCGCTGATCAGGACGTCGTAGCTCGGGGCGGCGCCGTCGGCTGCCGCAGCCGCGTGCGCCGGCAGCGCTGCGCACAGAAGCAGGCTCGGCAGTGTGGCGCGCACGCTCGCGAACACGGCCGCTGCGCGGGCCGCACAAGACAGATAAGACATCGGCTTCATCCCCCTGCGGTGCCTTCTTGTAATGCACTGTAGCTCAAAATCGGCCGGGGTCATCTTCCGGCCCACCCAACGCGGGGCGAACCTGCGCCGAAACGCCTCGCCGCGGCGGCCGGGATGCTCCGTTTCAGCGGCGCGGACACCTATACTTCGCCGCTGCCGTCGCCCGCACGCGCACCTTGCGACCGGAGTGCACCCATGCCCACCGTCAGCAGACGATCCTTCATGCAGATGGCCGCCGCTCTCGGCGCCACGGGGCTCTGGAGAGGCGGTCGCGCCCGCAGCTCGAGCAGCGGCTGGCGCGAGCGGCGCGAACGCTTCCCCGAGGGGGTCGCCTCGGGCGATCCCGATGCGCACAGCGTGCTGCTGTGGACGCGCTGTCCGCAGCCCGCGGGCCACACCAGCGCCATCCTGATCGTCGAGGTTGCCGAGGACCCGGCCTTCACCCGCGTGATCGCCACCACGCGGGCGCGCATCTTTGCCGACTCCGACTGGACCTGCCGGGTGCTGGCGGGCGGCCTGACCGCCGCGCAGCGTTACTGGTACCGCTTCACCGACCAGGATGGAAACGGCAGCCGCGTCGGTCGGACCATCACCGCGCCGGCCGCGGACGATCCGCGTCCGGTGTCGTTCGCCTTCGTGAGCTGTCAGAACGCCAATCAGGGGGCGCAGAACGCCTATCGCCGGATGATCTACGAGGACGAGCGCGCCGACCCGGCGCGTCAGCTGGCCTTCGTGCTGCACCTCGGCGATTTCATCTACGAGATCGTCTGGTATCCGCCGGATCGTCCGCAGGGCATGTACGACCGCCGCCTGCGCGATGTCGTGCGCTACCCAGACGGCGAGAAGATCCGCGACTTTCACATCCCCACGACGGTCGCCGGCTATCGCGCGGTCTACAAGGGCTACCTGCAGGACCCCGACCTGCAGGACGCGCGGGCGCGCTGGCCATTCGTGAACATGTGGGACAACCACGAGTTCAGCTGGCTCGGCTGGCAGTCGCTGCAGAAGTTCGAAGGTCGCACACGGCCGGCACAGACGCGCAAGGTGGCGGCCAACCAGGCGTTCTTCGAGTTCCAGCCGGCCCGCGCCGCACGCCCGCACCGCTCGCTCGATGATCACAGCCTCGAGCGCTTCGACGGACCCCGAGTGGTTGATACCCCCGTGACGCACTTCGACGCGCACGGTCTCGGCGAGGAACCGAACAATCTGACCGCAATCGGCAGCCTGACGGGGTACCGTGCGCTGCGCTTCGGGCGTCACATCGAGCTCATGGTGACCGACCAGCGCAGCTACCGCTCCGAGGAGCCCACGGGCATGGAGGAAGCCCAGGCGCTCGGCAGCGACGACTTCCCTGAGATGATCCCGCAGTACGCCGCCGAGATCCTCGACGCCGGCCGCAGCTACGACCAGGGCCAGCCGCCGGCCACGATCACCTCGGCCGACCGCAAGATCGAGCTCGCCAACGTCTGGCGCGAGCGGCCACCCCAGACCATTCTCGGCGCACAGCAGAAGAGCTGGTTCCTCGGCCGGCTGCAGGCCTCGCAGGCCACCTGGAAAATCTGGGGCAACACCATCGCGACCCTGGACATGCGCGCCGACCCGCAGAACCTGCCGCCCCAGCTCGGCAAGCCCTGGCCGTGGCCAGGTTACGCCACCATGCTCGGCGGCGACTTCGGTACCGCCTACTCCGAGCGCGGCGAAATCTACGACTTCGTGCGCGCTCGCGGCGTCACCGGGTTCGCGATCGTGTCCGGTGACCGCCACAGCTTCTGGGCGGGACTCGCGGCCAAGACACTGCCGCCGCGGGCCTTCGAGCCGGTCGGCGTCGCCTTCGTGACCGGCTCGATCTCG
>Ga0070732_10001671_pt1 | contig 12040 bp, 20 predicted proteins | sample Coa_R1_5_FD_66449 | JGI IMG/M metagenome (GOLD analysis project Ga0070732, IMG submission 66449) | Surface soil microbial communities from Centralia Pennsylvania, which are recovering from an underground coalmine fire - Coalmine... | ecosystem: Environmental > Terrestrial > Soil > Unclassified ...
ACGGATTTGCCGAGGCGCGCACCACGTATGGCGTGATCGGCGTGAAGACCTGGATTTATCGCGGGGACATTTTGCCGGCCAAGAAGCGCAGCGGCGATCAGGTCGCCGCAGGGGCGTTCTGACACCAGCTACTAGCTCCTAGCGGCTAGCTACTGGCTAAAAAGCAGGCAGCGCACAGGGATTTGGTTCCTTTGGGCTGTGTGGTTGGTTTTGATTTTGGTTTTGATTTTGTTTTTTTAGCTAGCGGCTAGGAGCCAGCAGCTCGTAGTTGGAAGTTCGTAAGCTGTACTCAAGAGGATTTAGACCTATGTTAATGCCTAAAAAGGTGAAATTCCGCAAGCAACAGCGCGGGCGCATGCGCGGCAAAGCTTGGCGCGGCGGCCAGCTTGCTTTTGGAGACTACGGATTGAAAGTCATGGAGCCGGGTTGGATTACGGACCGCCAGATTGAGGCCAGCCGCGTCGCTATGACCCGCTTTGTGAAGCGCGGAGGAAAAATCTGGGTCCGCCTGTTTCCGGACAAGCCGGTCACCAAGAAACCGGCTGAAACCCGTATGGGCAAGGGCAAAGGAGCTCCGGACCATTGGGTAGCAGTGGTTCGTCCCGGCCGCGTGCTGTTTGAGATGGAAGGCGTGACCCTGACCGAAGCGCAGGAAGCTATGCGCCTGGCGTCGCACAAGCTGGGACTCAGGACCAAGTTCGTCTCCCGTTCCCATTAGAAAGGGAGCGAGCGCCAGAATAGCGCTGTGCCGCAAAGCGGGAGCAAGGGCAGCAAAAAGTGATGCGGAGCCCTTTGAAGAAAAACTGGGCGCGGAGCAAATTCGCCTCGCATAGAAGAAAAAATATTATGGATGCAGAAAAAATCAGAAACCTGACCGATGCCGAGTTGAGGCAGCAGGAGCGCGATCTCAACGACCAGCTTTTCCGTCTGAAGTTCCAACTTAAGATGGGACAGACGGAGAGCCTGAAAAAAATTCGTGGGCTGCGCAAAGACGTTGCCCGGGTGAAGACCATCATGCGGGAAAAAGAGCTGGCCGCTGCGGATACAGCCGGTAAAGCGAGGAAGAAGTAAATGGCAGATACCGCTACAACAACGGAAAGACAGAACCGCCGTGCCACCAAGATCGGCCGGGTGGTTTCTACCAAAATGAGCAAGACCATCGTGGTTGAGGTGAGCATGCGCAAGTCGCACTCGCTTTACCGCCGGGTCGTGAAGAAGTCGAAAAAGTTTTATGCGCACGATGAAAAAAGTACGGCGCGCGTGGGCGACTTCGTGGAGATCGAGGAGACGCGCCCCATGTCCAAGCTGAAGCGGTGGAAGCTGAAGAACATACTTCAGAAAGCCAAGCTGGTGGCCGGCGAAGAAGCCCAGCAGGCAAATCAGGCGAGTTAAGGCCGCCGGAGGAGACAACATGGCAGTGATGATGAGAACCATTCTGGATGTGGCCGATAACAGCGGGGCACGCCGCCTGCAGATGATTCTGCCCCTGGGTGGACATACAGGCTTGAATGCCAGCCTCGGGGATGTGGTCACGGCGGCTGTCAAGGAAGCTTCTCCCGATGGCACCGCCAAAAAAGGCACGGTGGTGAAATGTGTGATCGTGCGGCAGCGCAAGGAGCATCGCCGCAAGGATGGCACCTACATCCGCTTTGACCAGAACGCCGCCGTGCTGATCAATGAAGCGGGCGAGCCCGTTGGCACGCGCGTCTTCGGTCCGGTGGCGCGCGAGTTGCGCGAAAAGAAATTTTTGAAGATCGTCTCCCTCGCGCCGGAAGTGCTGTGAGGGATTGAAATCGGGCGAGCGCCTTGATGGCGCGGTCCCGCAAAGTGGGAACCAGGGCGCGACAATTGCCGGGCCTTCAGGATAAAAAACATTATGCATACAAGAGTTGATATTAAGCGCAATGACACGGTGAAGGTCATCACCGGCCGTGACAAGGGGAAGCAGGGTCGCGTGCTGCGCGTTTTTCCTGACACCTCCAGGGTGCTGGTGGAGCATGTGATGATGGTCAAGAAGAGCGTCCGCCCCAATCCGCAGCGGAACATCAAAGGCGGAATCGCGGAGCAGGAAACGCCCATCTCCATCTCCAACGTGATGATTGTCTGCCCGACGTGCGGACCATCGCGCATTGGGCACGAGATCCAGGGCGAAAAGCGCGTGCGGGTTTGCCGCAAATGCAACGCAACGCTGGACAAGTGATCCAGCACGCGTGGGCGAAGACAGAAAGGGTCTGAGCCAAGGGCCTAAGGCATGGTTTCAAAAATTGAATACCTCACGAACCCGTGAAACCGGAAACCGTGAGAAAGGCAGAACAAAGTAGAAATGGCAACAGCAAAAACACAAGCAAGGTTGAAGCAGCGGTTCGACAAGGAGATTGCGCCCGCGTTGATGAAAGAACTGGGACTGAATAATCCCATGGCTGTGCCTCGCCTCCACAAGATTGTGGTCAACATGGGTGTGGGCGAAGCCACGCAGAACAGCAAGGTGCTGGATCCGCTGGTCAATGATCTGGCCCAGATTGCCGGACAGAAACCGGTCATCACCCGGGCCAAGAAATCCATCGCGGCCTTCAAGGTCCGCAGCGGCATGGCCATCGGCGCCATGGTGACGCTGCGCGGCGACCGCATGTACGAGTTCCTGGACCGGTTGATTAACGTTGCTTTGCCTCGCGTGCGTGATTTTCGCGGCGTTTCCACCAAGTCGTTCGATGGACGCGGCAATTACACCCTGGGATTGCGTGATCAGTTGATCTTTCCGGAGATTGATTACGCCAAGGTGGACAAGCTGAAAGGCATGAACGTGACCATCGTCACCACGGCCCGCGACGATAATCAGGCGCGCGCCCTGCTCAAGCACATGGGAATGCCGTTTCGGGAAGCAGTTGCCAAGTAAGCAGTTAGGAACTGGATCGAGCCCGCAAGCTACGGGCTGCTGTTTTGAAAGTAACAAATTCAGATTTTCGAAAGGTTGGAAGCAAAAAGAAATTGGAAGTTAGTCGAAGCCGAATCAACTTAAGGATAAAGCTAATTACTAACCGCTAATGACTGATTGCTGATTTTCATGGCTACAACAGCAAAGAAAGCCAAGACAAGGAAAAAGCCCAAGTTCTCCACTCAGCACCGCAACCGTTGCAACATCTGCGGCCGGCCCCGCGCATATCTGCGCAAGTTCGGCCTCTGCCGCCTGTGCTTCCGCGGTCTGGCGTTGAAGGGTGAAATTCCGGGAGTTTCCAAGTCATCGTGGTAAATGAGCCATTCGCTCTCGGCCATTCGCCTTTGGGTTGAGTTCGGAAGGTCTAACGGTTTCAGGCCAATTTAGTTTGCGGACCTGTAGACAGTCTTAGAGCCACGAGTCATGAGCCAAGGGCTAAAGGCCAGGAGCTAAGAGGCCAATGCAGTACGTCACGGCAGGTTTCTCGTTTCAGGGGTCCCCGGCACGCGCCGCTTTTGCGCGTGATGGGGTAGAGGCTTCCTGAGAAATCGGGACAAACGGGTGACGATAACAGGAGAAAAAAGAAATGAGTTTGACCGATCCGGTCGCAGATTTGCTGGCGCGCATTCGCAATTCAATCCATGCGCGTCACCAGAAGCTCGATGTTCCCGCTTCCAAGTTGAAGCTGGAGATCGCGCGCATTCTGAAAGAAGAAGGATACATCGCCAACTTTAAGGCGACGGAAGAAGAAGGCAGAAAAGTCCTGCGCATTTACTTGAAGTACGGGCCGGACAACAATGCCGCTATCTCCAACTTGCAGCGCGTTTCGCGTCCAGGGTGCCGTGTGTATGTGCGGCGCAATGAGATTCCCCGCGTCCTCGGCGGACTGGGAATCAACATCCTCACCACTCCCAAGGGCGTGATGACCGGACGCCAGGCCCGAAAGCAAGGCCTGGGCGGCGAACTTTTGTGCGAAGTGTGGTGAGCAAGTTGCCGGCTCCGAGCTTCTAGCCGGGCAAGATTTGGAAGGCAATGAAGGCCAAGAGCCAAGGGCAAGGTTTTACTAGCAGCTGGCAGCTACTTGAAGAAATGTTTAGAGCTTAGAGGGATTCAAGGTTATGTCTCGAATTGGAAACAAACCGATTCCGCTCCCGCAGGGAGTGAAATTTGAAGTCAAAGGCAACACCGTGCTGGTGCAGGGCCCCAAAGGCCAGGTGGAAGCCCATCTGCCCGGCGGCGTGAAATTGCAACCAGCGGATGGCCATATTCAGGTCACGCGCGAGAGCGATGAACGCGCTCCTGTCCATGGACTGGTGCGCGCCCTGGTGAATAATGCCGTCAACGGCGTAACCAAGGGCTGGACGAAGGACCTGGAGATTGTCGGCATCGGTTATCGCGCTGAACTGAAGGGCAAAAACACCGTTGTCTTTACGCTGGGATATTCCCATCCTATCGAGTTCCCTCTGCCCACCGGCATCACCGTGGCCCTGGATCCCAAGCAGACCAAGCTGACGGTCAGCGGCATTGATCGCCAGAAGGTCGGCCAGGTTGCCGCGGATATGCGCAGCTTGCGTCCACCCGATCCATACAAGCAGAAGGGCGTTCGCTACGTGGGCGAGAAATTGAAGAAGAAGGTAGGCAAGACAGGGGCCAAGTAATCTGGCCGAACATTGCGAAAAGGTTAACTTGATCGTGCAGCTTTGGGCTGTACGAAGCAAAGGTAAACAAGAATGATTCCTGAGATTTCAAAAGACAAAATTCGCCAGCGGATTCACAGCCGCATCCGGCAGAGGATGGTGGGCTCCAAGGAGCGTCCGCGCCTGAACGTCTATCGTTCGCTCAACCACATTTATGCGCAACTGATTGACGATCACGAGGGCGTAACCATTGCCGCGGCCAGTACCAATATGGGCAAGAAGGGTTCAAAGCGGTCCGGTGGCAATGTTGCCAGCGCCAAGGAAATCGGCAAACAGATTGCTCAGCAGGCCCTGGGAAAAGGTATCAAGAAAGTGGTTTTTGACCGCGGTGGATACCTCTACCACGGACGTATCAAAGCGCTGGCCGATGCAGCGCGCGAAGCAGGTCTGGAGTTCTAATGGCGACAGCAACCAACAACAAGAAGAAATTAGATGCCGGCAGCTATCAGCTCAAAGATCAGGTAGTTGCTATCAATCGCGTCACCAAAGTAGTCAAGGGCGGTAAGAACATGTCGTTCGCCGCGCTGGTGGTGGTCGGCGACCCCGCTGCGGGTATTGTCGGCTATGGCTCCGGCAAGGCCAAGGAAGTGCCGCAGGCCATCCGCAAAGGCATTGAGTCAGCCAAGAAAAACCTGATGAAGGTCAACCTGACCCAGACCTCCATTCCACACGCTGTGCTGGGACGCTTTGGTTCGGGCATGGTGCTGCTCAAGCCGGCGCCGGCAGGCACGGGCGTGATTGCCGGCGGCGCCGTCCGCGCTGTCATGACTTCGGCAGGCGTGCAGAACGTTCTGACCAAGTCCATCGGCACGCCCAATCCGCATAACGTGATCAAGGCCACATTCGATGCCCTGAAAAAACTGCGTGACCGCGAAGAAGTGGCCACCATGCGGGGCAAGACATCGCAGGAGCTTTAAGACATGACTGCCGAGAAGAAAACAATCCGTATCAAATATGTGCGCTCCAAGATCTGCACGCCGCAAAAGCACAAGCTGGTGGTCAAGGGGCTGGGCTTTACCCGGTTGTACCAGGTGATTGAGCGCGAAGATACTCCGTCTATTCGGGGAATGATTGCTAAGATCCCGCACCTGGTCGAGATCGTTAACTAAAGAAGGATTGATATCGTGCCAACAAATTTATCAACGTTGAGACCGCCTAAAGGCGCCACCGCCAATCGCAAGCGGGTAGGCCGTGGCATGGGAAGCGGTATGGGCAAGACCTCCACGCGCGGCCACAAAGGCCAGCGTTCGCGCTCCGGTTCGCGGATGATGCGTGGATTTGAAGGCGGCCAGATGCCCCTGCACCGCCGTCTGCCCAAACGCGGCTTTACTAATATTTTCCGCACTGAATACACTGTTATTAACCTGGACCGGCTGGCCGCTCTGGGCGAGTCCAATATTACGCAGGATTTGCTGATCCAGAAGGGACTCGCGGGCAAGAACGATCTGGTCAAGGTCCTGGGCGATGGCGAGCTGAAATCCGCCATTACCGTGCAGGCGCACAGATTTTCCAAGTCCGCGCAGGAGAAAATTACCAAGGCAGGCGGTAAAGCGGAGCTGCTGGCCGGTGCTCCGGAGCCGCCTGTAATCAGGCCCAAACCGGAACCCAGGGCCAAGACGGAAGCCAAACCCGAAGCTAAGGCTAAACCGGAAGGTAAGGCGAAACCGGAAGCCAAGGCGGAAGCAAAAGCAGAGCCTCAACCCAAGCAAGAGAAAAAACCAAAGAAGTAACGCCGATGTTTGAAAAATTTGCCAATATTTTCCGCGTCCCTGATCTTCGCAAGCGTGTGCTTTTTACGCTGGCGATGCTGGCGGTTTACCGCCTTGGCTCCCATATCCCGACGCCGGGAATCGATACGGCGCGGCTGGCGCAGTCATTTCAACAGCAATCCGGTGGCCTGCTGGGCTTCTATGACCTGTTCAGCGGTGGAAATCTCCGCCGTCTGACCATCTTTGCCCTCGGCATCATGCCCTACATCACGGCATCGATCATCCTGCAGTTGCTCACCGTGGTGTATGAGCCTCTGGCCCGCCTGCAAAAAGAAGGCGAACTCGGGCGCAGGAAGATTACCCAGTGGACCCGGTATCTCACCTTCATGCTCTCCGCGCTGCAAAGTCTGGGCATCGCCTGGACCCTCCAGGCTCAGGGATTCGTCCTGCGGCCCGGCGCCACGTTCAAAATCATGACCATCATCACGCTGACTACGGGCAGCGTGTTCATCATGTGGCTGGGCGAACAGATCACCGAACGCGGCGTCGGAAATGGCATGTCCCTGTTGATCTTCTCCGGCATTGTTGTGGGTCTGCCCAACGGCATCAATCAGTTGTGGTCCAAGCGTGAATCCTGGGGCGGATTTGCTCCCATCGCCATCGCCGCCATCGTAATCCTGATGATTGTCGTGGTCGGCTTCATCGTATTCATGGAGCGAGGCGAGCGGCGCATCCCGGTTCAGTATGCCAAGCGTGTCGTCGGCCGCCGCATCATGGGCGGCCAGGCCACGCACCTGCCGTTGCGCGTGAACTCCGGCGGCGTCATGCCCGTGATCTTCGCTTCTTCGCTGCTCAGCATTCCAGGCATGCTGACCTACAGCGCCACATCCAAGACCGGCTTTATACAGCGCTATTTTGGCAGCACGCTCGAACAGCTCAGGTGGGGTGAGCCGCTCTATACCTTGCTGTACGCCATCGGCATCATCTTCTTTGCTTATTTCTATGTGTCCATCGTTTTTAATCCCTCAGATGTGGCGGACAACATGCGCAAGTACGGAGGATTCATTCCCGGAATCCGTCCTGGCCACCGCACCCGCGACTACATCAATGAGGTCCTCACCCGCATAACATTTGTCGGCGGCTTGTATCTGATTTTGATTTCTCTCATTCCGGAATGGATGATCGCCGGATTGCACCTCCAGCACATGCCGTGGTGGCTGGGTGGAAGCTTCTTTGACAAGTTGCCCAACTGGGTCCTCAACGGCCTTGGTGTGACCTTCTATTTTGGAGGAACGTCACTGCTGATCGTGGTGGGCGTTGCCATGGATACGGTCAACCAGATTGAATCGCAACTGATCATGCGCCATTATGAGGGCTTTACCCCGCGCAGCGGACGCGTCCGCGGACGGAGGATCTGGTAAGCGTGTCCACCCAGAGCGCCACTGACGTGATGACCGGCAAAGAAGTTACCGCCGGTCCCATCGTTCTGCTGGGGTCTCCGGGGGCAGGCAAGGGAACGCAGGCCAAGATCATTACCGGGCGCTATGGCGTGCCGCACGTTTCGACTGGCGATCTGCTGAGGGACAACGTTTCCCGTGTCACCGAACTAGGAAAGAAGGCCAAGGCCATCATGGAGCGGGGCGACCTGGTTCCTGATGACCTGGTTCTGGACATGGTGGGCGAACGGCTGGTCGCTGCTGATTGCGACAAGGGATTCATCTTGGATGGCTTCCCGCGTACCACCGCTCAGGCGGAATGGCTGGACCGGTTTTTGGCCTCCCGCACCTTTGCCGGACGCTTCCTGCCGCCCATTGTGATCAAGGTTCAGGTCGGATATAATCAATTACTGCAACGGCTTACGGGCCGGCGTACCTGTCCCGCCTGTGGACGAATTTATAACGTCTATCTTCAGCCTCCGCGCCGCGAGGGCTTTTGCGACGTCGATGGCGCCCCGCTCATCCAAAGGAAAGATGACTCGGAAGAGGTCATCTCCGAGCGTTTGAAAACGTATGAGCGTCAAACCCTGCCTCTGGCGGATTACTACCGCAGGCAGGGCCGTTTGTATGAAGTGAATGGAGAGCTGCCGGTGGAGCAGGTGACTGCAGAGATGCATTCGTTGATTGAGAAGCTGCGGGCGGCCCATGATTAACTGCAAGTCACAGTCGGAGCTGGATAAAATGCGGCGCAGCGGCCGCATCGTTCGCCAGGTGCTGGAAATGCTGCGAGGGATGGTGGCGCCGGGCGTCTCCACCATGGATCTGGAGCACGCGGCGGAAGAAAAGATCAAGGAACTGGGCGCCAAGCCGGCCTTCAAGGGTTATCACGATTATCCTTGTGTTCTTTGCACTTCGGTCAATAACGAGATTATTCACGGCATCCCTTCGGCAAAGCGGTTGCTCAAGGAAGGCGACATCGTTTCCATTGATTGCGGAGTCGTGCTCGATGGATATTTTGGCGATGCTGCAGTCACCGTTCCTGTGGGCGGTTCTATCTCGCCGCAGCTGAAGAAGCTGCTGGATGTGACGGAGAATTCGCTCAAGCGGGCCATCCAGGAAGTGCGGCTGGGCAAGACACTTGGCGATATTGGCGCGGCTGTCCAGGAATATGTTGAGGCCAACGGCTTCAGCGTGGTGCGCGAGTTTGTAGGACACGGCATCGGTACGGAGCTGCATGAAGATCCGCAAGTGCCGAACTTTGGCGTTCGTGGTCATGGCACAAGGCTGCGCGAAGGCATGGTCCTGGCCATCGAACCAATGGTCAACATGGGCAAACCGGAGGCCCGTGTGCTGGGTGATAAGTGGACCGCCGTCACTGTGGACGGCAGCTACAGCGCTCATTTCGAGCATTGTGTTGCGGTCACCAGAAACGGACCGATGGTTTTGACGGACTAGGTTTGTCTCAGGGCACGAGTTGATTCGTGCCCAAACGAGTTGAAAGTAGGGGGCCTTTGCCCCTGAGATTTTGGCTAGAAGCTTGTAGCCGGCAGCTAGGAGCTAATTGAGCAAAGAAGACGCGATTGAGGTGATGGCGACGGTGATTGAACCGCTGCCCAATGCCATGTTCCGGGTGGAGCTGGAGAACAAGCATCAAGTGCTGGCCCACGTATCCGGCAGAATGCGCAAGAATTTTATCCGCATTCTTCCCGGCGATAAGGTTGCGGTGGAACTTTCACCCTATGACCTCACCCGCGGAAGAATCGTGTACAGATATAAATGAGTGATTGGCGGCAGATCGGGCTGCCGGCGTTTTCAATGATTGAATTATCAGATTACTAAATTACTCAATTACCGGCCGGTCGAGGGAATTGGAAAACCGAACAGGCAGTCGGCCAGATTTGAAGAGGTAGACAATGAAGGTACGGGCGTCAGTAAAAAAGATTTGCGATAAATGCAAGATCGTGCACCGCAAGGGCGTAGTGCGCGTGATCTGCGAAAACTCGAAACACAAACAACGGCAAGGGTAGCGAGCCATCCTGGGCTCGGGTTTTGATTTTTGTGACCCGGTGGCCTGATGGTCCGATGACCCGATAGCACGACGGTCTTGGCGAATCGAAACAAACCAGGATTTTGAGAATTCAGGAGACTAGAGAATGGCTCGTATTGCAGGCGTCGATCTTCCGCGGAACAAGCACGTGGACATCGCGCTGACTTATATCTACGGCATCGGCAACTCGCGCTCGCGGCAGATTCTTTCCACCGCGAAAGTGGAGACCATGAAGAAGGTCCAGGACCTGAATGAGGATGAGGTCAACCGCATCCGCCAGGTCATTGAGAATGAAGGCAGCGTGGAAGGTGATCTGCGCAAAGACACCTCCATGCATATCAAGCGGCTGATTGAAATCGGGTCGTATCGCGGGTTTCGTCATCGTCGCAATTTGCCGGTCCGCGGGCAGCGCACGCATACCAACGCGCGCACTCGCAAAGGCCCGCGCAAAGGCACGGTCGCGAACAAGAAGAAAGCGGCAGCTAAAACATAGGAAATCGGCCCTTGGCCATTAGCTCAAACCAAAGATAGATTGTCGGTGGACATGAATGGCGGATTCTATAAGGCTGGCTAAGGGCCAAAGGCTAAAGGCTAAGAGCCAAAGCACATATGGCGAAGCAGTACTAGAAGCCGTATAAGAAAGCACTTCAACGCTTTTAATAAGGTAAACACATGGCCAAAGCAGCAGCACCAGCCGCCGGAGCGACAGCAGCGCCGGCTAAAGGCAAAAAGAAAGTTTTTAAGAAGAAGGAGCGCAAGAACGTCCCTCACGGGATTGCTTACATTCAAGCCTCCTTCAACAACACCATTGTCACCATCACTGACGGCGAAGGCCGCACCGTAGCGTGGAAGAGTTCAGGATCACTGGGCTTCCGCGGCTCGCGTAAGGGGACGCCATTTGCCGCCCAGCAGGCGGCCATGAACGCCGCCAACCAGGCGCGCGAGCACGGCATGCGCAGCCTTGAAGTCCGCGTGAGCGGTCCCGGCTCCGGACGCGAGTCGGCCATCCGCGCACTGGCTGCTGCCGGAATTGAAGTGAGATCCATCAAGGACGTCACCCCAATTCCTCACAATGGCTGCCGTCCGCCCAAGCGGCGGAGAGTGTAGTGTGACCGTTGCTTCGGAGGCGGCGCAGCGCACTAAGCTGGCAAACCTTGTCCCTCTGGCGCACGTAGCGGATGTTCGTAAGGCGATGGAGTTTTACCAATTGCTCGGTTTCGAGGTAAAGAATACCGTAGAACATGAGGGCCGGTTGCAGTGGGCATGGTTGCAGAACGGAAGTGCGCACCTGATGCTTGCTCGTTCCGCCCGGCCAATGAATCCGGGAGCGCAAGACGTTCTGTTTTACCTATACGCGCCGGATGTGGTTGCTTATCGCACTGAGCTTGAAGCGAAGGGCGTGAAAGTGGGACCTGTGAAGTACCCATTTTATTCGCCGCGCGGCGAATTCCGTGTTGATGATTTGGACGGATACACGTTGTTTGTTTCGCATGCGGACTGAAGCAAAAGGGCGTTTCTGAATGCTGCGAACATTTAAGGATCGGGAAGAAAGGGTAGCCACCCCGTAAACCGATCGACACTGAAAGTCAGGAGAATGAATGGCAAGATATAAAGGACCTGTATGCCGCCTTTGCCGACGCGAAGGCATGAAACTGTTTTTAAAAGGGCCCAAGTGCTTTAGCGACAAGTGCCCGATTGAGAAACGCAACTTTGCTCCCGGCCAGCACGGGAAAGACCGCAAGGCCAAGGTAGTAGGTTACGGCCTGCAACTGCGCGAAAAACAGAAGACCAAGCGCATTTATTTCACGCTGGAAAACCAGTTCCGCAACTACTTTGAAAAAGCTGCGCGCAAGCCGGGCGTCACCGGCGAGCTGCTTTTGCAGCAGCTCGAGCGCCGTCTGGACAACGTAGTGTACCGCCTCGGCTTCGCAATTTCCCGCCGCCAGGCCCGGCAGCTTGTTCGTCACGGCCACGTAGACGTAAATAGCCGCCGCGTGAACATTCCATCGTTTGAAGTCAGCGCTGGAGACGAAATCCAGGTGCGCGAGAAAGCGCGGAAATTTACCACCGTAGAAGGCGCGCGCGAGTTCTCCAGCCATCAGCCGGTAGTGAACTGGCTGGAAGTAGACCGCGATAATTTGAAGGGCCGCGTTCTCAACCTGCCGAAGCGCGAAGACATCGGCACGCCAGTGAATGAACAGTTGATCGTCGAGTTGTAC
>Ga0070732_10001672_pt1 | contig 12039 bp, 10 predicted proteins | sample Coa_R1_5_FD_66449 | JGI IMG/M metagenome (GOLD analysis project Ga0070732, IMG submission 66449) | Surface soil microbial communities from Centralia Pennsylvania, which are recovering from an underground coalmine fire - Coalmine... | ecosystem: Environmental > Terrestrial > Soil > Unclassified ...
CACGTCGCCCTCGGTTTGCGCCGTTTCGTCGCCGAACACATGCGGGTGGCGCCGGATCAGTTTCTGCGTGATGGCATCGAGCGCATCGTCAATCGTGAACAAGGTTTCTTCTGACGCCATTTGCGAAAAGAATACCGCTTGCAGCAGCAGATCGCCCAGTTCGTCGGCCAACCCAGGCCAATTGCGGGCGTCAATTGCGTCCATCACCTCGTAGGTTTCTTCGAGCAGGAAGGGCTTGATAGTTTCGAACGTCTGTTCGCGATCCCAGGGGCAGCCGCCCGGAGCACGGAGCCGGGCCATCAGATCGACCAGGAGCTGGAATTTTTCGCCGGCGCTTTTAGTGGGCATCAGTGTCGGATGAAGATCGAGCCAGGATAATTCCTCAATGTAACATAGCGGTCTCGCGCGTACCCGTCCTGATTCTGACCGCGGGCGCGCGCCAATTGCTAAAATATGAATACGAATGAGCGACGTCGAAAACGCGAGCCAGCAGCAGGAAGTTGAAGGACGAATTTCATTGCCACCAGCTTCGTTCGAGTTTCTGGCCCTGTCTCTGCGCGCGCAGGCGGAGTGGCAGCTTGGGCTGGTGCATTTTGGCTCGGAGCAAGACAGACCGAAGCCGGATCTCGACTTGGCGCGCCACAGCATCGATCTGCTCGCGGTTTTGCAGCAAAAGACAAAGGGCAACCTCACACTGGAAGAGCAGCGGCTGCTGGAGAATTCGCTTACGGAGCTGCGCTTCCGGTTCGTGCAGGCTCTCGAAGAAAGCAAGAAAAGCTGAATGGGCGCGGGCGGCCCATTGAAGATCACAGTGCTGGGGTCTGGAACCAGCGTGGGTGTGCCGACCCCGGGCTGCCATTGCGCTGTCTGCAGTTCCGGTGACCCGCGCGACAACCGGCTTCGCCCGTCGGTTCTGCTCCAATATGGCGGCCACAATGTGGTGATCGATACTACGCCCGATTTCCGCACTCAGATTCTGCGCGCGAAAGTGGACCGGCTCGACGCCGTGCTGTTCACACACTCGCATGCGGACCACATTATGGGGCTTGACGACGTGCGGCCTTTTAATTTCCGGCAGCGCACACACATCCCGATTTTCGCCTCGCAAGAGACAATGAGCGCCATCCAGCGTTGTTTCCAATACATCTTCCACTGCGAGGAGCAGCAATCTTCGGTTCCACAGCTCGAAACGCACACGCTGAACGGCGAATCGTTCGATCTGTTCGGCCAGGAATTCGTGCCGATCCGCCTGCTACACGGACGCTCGTCGATTTACGGTTTCCGCTTTGGCGAGGCTGCCTATCTGACCGATCACAGCGACATCCCGGCTGAATCGATGGAGCAGTTGCGCGGTCTGGAAGTGCTGTTTTTAGATGCGCTGCGCCACAAGCCGCACCCGACGCACTCCACCGTAGAGCGTTCGATCCAGACTGTCCAACAGCTCGCGCCGCGCCGGGCTTTCTTCACGCACATCTGCCACGACCTGCCGCATGTAGAGACGGAGAGCGCACTGCCTTCGCACATTCGCCTCGCCTATGACGGCCTCGAAATTACCGTGGGGGACCACAACTAGATGCCGGCACGATTCCGCGTGTTCCGCAGTCTGGACGAAGTTCCGGCAGATTTCGGCCCCTCGGTAGTCACCGTCGGCAATTTCGACGGAGTGCATGCCGGCCACAAGCGCATTCTGCGCCGTGTCCGGGAAATTGCGGAGGAGCGGAACTGGAAAGCTTCGGTGCTGACGTTCGATCCGCATCCGACGAAAGTGGTCGCTCCCGATCGCGCGCCGCGCCTGATGACGGTTCCGGACGAGCGTGGCACGTTGATCCGTGACGAGGGCATTGCCCAGATGCTGATTCTGCCGTTCACTGCGGAGGTGGCGCGGCTGACGCCGGAGGAGTTCGTCGAGCAAGTGCTGATCGGAAAGCTGGGTGCGCGCGCGGTGGTGGTAGGCGAGAATTTTCGCTTCGGGCATAAGAAGGCCGGCGATACACGGCTGCTCGAGACGCTGGGCAAGCGGCTGAGTTTCAAAACGGAGATCGTGCCACCCGTGTCCTTGCGCGGCACGCGCGTATCCAGCAGCGCTGTGCGGGCCATGGTCGAAGCAGGCGCCGTGGCGCGCGCCGCGCGGTTGCTGCTGCGTCCTTACGCGCTCGAAGGCCCGGTCGTACAGGGACACGGTGTGGGTGCCAAGAAGACAGTGCCGACTCTCAACCTGGCGACGGCGTGCGAAGTGCTGCCCAAGACCGGCGTTTATATCACGCGCACCAGCGATCTCGACGGTGGGCACCGTTGGGTATCGGTCACCAATGTGGGCTACCGGCCGACGTTCGGCGGTGACGACCGGGTGTCGATCGAAACATTTCTGCTCGATCCGGCGCCGAGCCAGACGCCGCGTCGTATCCGCGTGGAGTTCCTCTGGCGTCTGCGCGACGAACGGAAATTTGAGAGTCCGGAAGCGCTCAAAACACAAATTTTGAAGGATGTTGCGCGCGCGCAGGCCTACTTCCGGCGGTTCCGGAGATGGACGCGGCAAACGATATTTGACTACACAAAAGGAGAATCCCATGAGACTGTCAGAAGGTAAGATGCGGCGCATGAAGGCGCTCGCAAATCCGGCCGGCGTGATCGCCGCGGCCGCTATGGATCAGCGCGGGAGCCTGCAAAAGTCGCTCGCCGCCGGCAAGGGGATCGACAAGAAACAGGTCACCGATGAGATGATGACCGAGTTCAAGACCGCCGTCGCGCGAGTGTTGACGCCGCACGCCAGCGCGATCCTGCTCGACCCCGAGTGGGGGTTGCCTGCGGCCAAAGCGCGCAGCAAGAACGCCGGCTTGTTGCTGGCCTACGAAGCCAGCGGTTACGACAATACGCAGCCGGGGCGCCTGCCGGACCTGCTGCCCCATGTTTCGGTCAAGCGCATTCTTGGATGGGGCGCGGACGCGGTGAAGATTCTGATCTACTACACGCCGTTCGACGATGCAAAGGTCAACGACATCAAACATGCATTCATCGAGCGCATCGGCGCCGAGTGTCTGGCATACGACATCCCGTTTTTCCTCGAGTTCGTGGGTTATGATCCGCAGGGCGGTGACGAAAAAGGCATCGAGTACGCCAAAAGGAAGCCGGAGATTGTCACGCGCAGCATGCAGGAGTTTTCCAAACCGCAGTACTACGTCGATGTGCTGAAGGTGGAAGTGCCGGTGAACGCCGAGTTCGTTGAAGGGTCGAGCGTTTATAAGGGACAGAAAGCGTATACGCGCGCCGAGGCGTTGGACCATTTCCGCAAAGCCGCGGCGGTCGCCACCAGGCCGTTCATCTATCTGAGCGCGGGTGTGAGCAATGCGCAGTTCACCGAGTCGCTGCACATGGCCGGTGAGGCCGGTGTCGATTTTTCCGGCGTGCTCTGCGGCCGCGCTACGTGGAAAGAAGGCATTCCCGTGTATGCCAAGCAGGGCGTCAAAGCGCTCGAAGACTGGCTTTCCAGAGACGGCGTGCGCAACATCGACGCCGTCAATGACGCCATCAAGACCGCCAAGCCCTGGTATGCGAAGGTGGACACGCCCGTCGTGGCGTAAGGCGACTCACTCGGATCTGGCCTGCTGCTGGCGGGCCATGCCGACCAGGTCATCGACGTCAAATTGCTCATACAGATCCAGACAGAAAAGCTCGGACGCTGATTCGTATTCCACCGGCGCGTCCATCAGGTGGCGCAGAGATTTCATTCCATCGCGAACCACGACGCCCGAAAACAGCGAAGGCTCGATCGCGGCTGCCGTCAGCGCCGCGAGCTGATTGCGGATGCCGGTTGTTTCCAGACGGACGGTTTTGGCTCCGATGGCGTTTTTCAGCCAGCGAGCCAGCGCGATCAAGTGCGCCGCTTCCATTCCCAACGGGCGGTCTCCGGTGGCAGCCAGCATCTGGGTGTAGTCGGAGCTTTCGCCCTTTGGCGGCGCGGCGTCGCCGGTGAACAGCAGATCAACGGCCAGCACTTGTTCGCCGCGGTTGACGCGATCCGACACCGCCGCTGCGCCGGCCGGCTTGCCCTTGTCGTTCAGCACAATGGTCGCGGGCGCCGCATCGGGCGCGCCGATCGCATGGAGCCAGACACCGGTGGCGCTCAATCCATTGCGGAAATCAAATCGATAAGAGCGGGTCTCTAGCCCCTTGCTTTTGGTGTTCGAGAGCGCCCAGGTGTGGGCAACGTCGGCATCGTTGTAACGAACCGTATGGCGCAACTCGGGGCGGCGATCGCCGCCGTGCGGCCGCTCGATCTTGTCCGCGAGCTGACGCGCGAGTCCGAGGATGGTCAGGTTGTCTTTCGGCAGGCCGACGGTCAATTCTTCGAAGCTCTTTATTTCTGCCGCCACTCCCTCTTCGGAGTTGACAGGTTTGAGGCCGAAATGGGTGGCGAGGAACCGGTAGGACTGGAGGCGGTTGTCGAGCTGATAATTATGATCGCCTGGATCTGCGTTTTCGTGCCACGCGAACCGGTCTTCGGCGTTGAACAACCGGAAAAACGGCTGGACGGCATCGAAGATGTAAGGCTTCACCAGCGCCGCGCGGAAGCAGCAGTCATCTTCGGCGTTATAGATCAGCAGCGTGGGACGAGGCGCACGCATAGCGGTCAATTGCGGATAGTCCTGGCCGACCAGCAGGTCCGTTGCATTCTGTTCGAGATCGCCCACGTCGGCTTGCCGCTCGAGCCGCGACACGAACGCCGAGTAACCCGCCACCGGGATCGAAACCGTTACGCGTTCATCGAGCGCAGTCAGGACGATCGTTTGCCAGCCGCCGCCGGAGAGCCCGGTGACGCCGATACGATTGCGGTCCACGTCCGGCCGCTCGTACAGATAATCCAACCCCTTGCGCATGGCGAGATAGAACAGGCCAATTTCGTTCGCGCCCACCAGATCCAGATGCGCGCCGAACCAGTGTTCGTTCTCTTTGCGCGCCAGCTCGCCGAAATTGAACCACTCCACGTTGAGCGACATGATGCCCATCTTTGCCTGCTGGATGCACCGCTTCTGCTTGTACTCGATGGCCTTTCCCAGCGGGCCCACGTGTCCGTTGACGTTTAAGACCGCGGGCGCCTTGCCGTGGATTGCCGCGGGCTCGTACAAAATCGCGGCCGACCATAATCCGGGCACGATTTCATACCGCAGCTTGCGGATGCGGTAACCTTGGCCCCCCGGAACTTCACCTGCATCCTCGATCTTCAACGGCGCGTTTACCCATTCGCCCGGCCAGCCGTGAAATACGACGTCATGGAGCACACGCTCCCGGATGCGGCGCGCTTCAGTGATCCATTGGTCGCTGCTTGCCGGTAGAGTGAGTTTCGGGACTTTAGCGCGGAGATATTGCCGCAGCTCGAATGCCACGACGTCCGGCGTGAGGAGCGGCTGCTCGAGAACCTTCTGAACCTGCCCCGTGTTGCTTTGCGCGGCAAGCGTGTGCGCGATGAGCGCGGCTAGCGTGATTTTTGTGAGGCGCATTGTTTTTAGAGCGGAAAGAACATCCAGCGTAACAGCGTATTGATCAAGCCCAACAGGACCGCGCCGACCATGGCCGGCAGGCAGCCATGCACCCGGAAACCAGGAATCAGCGCGGCAGCTACCTTGAGCATCAGCGCATTGATGACGATGAGGAAGGCTCCGAAAGTGATCAGCGTCAATGGAAAGGTCACGACCTTCAGGAAGAAACCCAAAGTGGCGTTGACCAGTCCGATGATGATGGCCGCGACGAGCGACGTGCCGAACCCGGCGATCTTGATGCCCGGCACAATGGCCGCGACGATCAGCAGGCTGACCCCGCTCAGCAGCCAGTTGACTATCAGGTGGAGCACGTTGGCATTCGATTGTAGCAGGCCGGATAATGGACCACTATGCCGCAACTCTACACCGGCACTTCCGGGTTTGCATACCCGAGTTGGAAGCCGCGCTTCTATCCGGCTAACCTGTCCGACAAGAAATTTCTGGAACACTACGCCAGCCGGCTGAACTTCGTCGAAATCAATTACACGTTTCGCCGCCTGCCTGCCGCCACCACGCTTGAGAACTGGGTGAAGGCCACGCCCGCCGGATTCCGGTTTGCCTGCAAGGCCAACATGCGGATCACGCACATTCTGCGGTTGAAGGATGTGTCCAGCGCCCTGGATTTGTTCCTGCGCTCCATCGATCCGCTGCGGTCGGCGCGGCGTCTCGGCCCGATTCTGTTTCAGCTGCCTCCTAATCTGAAAGCCGATATGACGCTGCTCAACGACTTCCTTGTCCTGTTACCCAACGACCTGCGGTTTACCATCGAATTCCGGCACGCTTCGTGGCTGACCGACGCCGTCTACCAGGCGCTCACCCGGCAGAATATCTCGCTCTGTCTGGCGGAATCGGAAAGGCTGGAAGTTCCGGAAGTCATTACTGCGGATTTCATTTATTATCGCTTGAGAAAGCCGGAGTACTCGGAAGAAGAACGTAAATGCATCGCCGAGCGGGCTCGAGAGTTACTCCAGCAGGGGAAAGATCTCTACCTGTTTTTCAAACACGAGGAAACGCCCGAGGGCGCACTTTACGCCGAAGAACTAGCGGCTCGCATTTGAGCGGCGTTTCTTTTTGGCGACGGGTTCTGCGGGAGCCTCTTCTTCCTCCTCTGCCACAGCCGCGGTCGCCAGGCGTACCGGCTTCTTCTGTTCCGCCAGGCTCTTTTTCAGAGCTTCCATGATGTCTATGACCGGCGCGATGTGCGGCGTGGGAGTCTCTACGACAATCTGGCCCTCCAACTTCGCCTGAATCATTTTCTGCAGATTGGTGCGATACGCATCCGAGTACTTTTCCGGCTCGAACTCCGCGATGAGCGACTCGATCAGCATCTTCGCCAGATTCAATTCCTTTTCTTTTACCTGGCTGGTATCGGTGCGGAATTCTTCGACTTGCCGGATCTCGTCGGCGTAAAACATGGTATGCAGCAGGACGCCCTTGTGGCCCGGCCGCAGGATGACAATGTGCTCGCGATTGTGCATCGCCACCTTGGCCACGCCGTAATATTTCGTTTCGCGCAACGCTTCAAACAGTAGCGCGTAAGGCTTTTCGCCGCCCTCGTCCGGTGCCATGTAATAGGAACTTTCCAAATAAATGGGGTCGACCTGATCGGCCTTGACGAATTCGAGGATCTCCATCACCTTTGCGGTTTTCGGCGCGACTTTCTTGATCTCCTCGTCTTCAATCTCGACGTATCGGTCTTTTTCGTACTCGTAGCCTTTCACCAGTTCGCTGCGGGGTACAGCTTTGTCCTCGGCCTGGCAATAGATCACCTGCTTGATCCTGGAGTGATCTGTCTTGTGAAGCATGTTGAAACTGATGGTCTCGCCCCGCGCGGCGCTGAATAAACGCACGGGAAAAGAAACGAGTCCAAAGGTAAGGTGTCCCTTCCAAACGCTGCTTGCCATTTAATGTAACCTCACTTCCGCAGCTGCAATAGACGAATCGGCCCTCTAACACCGATATCATGAGATAGAGTGGTTTTCAACATTTTTGCATGTCATTAAACGAATACGTTCGTAAACGGTCGTTTGAAAAGACCCCTGAGCCGAAGCCTGAGACGCCAGCCGGGACCGGCGGCAACAGCTTCTGCGTGCAGCGGCATGACGCCACGCGCCTGCATTACGATTTCCGGCTGGAGATCGGCGGCACGTTGAAATCCTGGGCGGTCCCCAAGGGGCCGACGCTCGATCCCACGCCCAAGCGGCTGGCCGCCATGGTGGAAGATCACCCGCTCGATTACGGTGGCTTCGAGGGTAACATACCGGCCGGCAATTACGGCGCCGGCAGCGTAATGCTTTGGGACCGCGGGACCTACGAGTTATTGGGCGACAAACCCGTTCACGAGCAGCTCGCGCGCGGCGATCTGAAATTTCGCCTGCATGGGGAAAAGCTGAAGGGTGAGTTCGCCATTGTGCAGATGAAAGGACGCGGCAAGGGCAACGAGTGGCTGTTGCTCAAGAAGAAAGACGCCGAAGCGCGGCCAGGCTGGGACGTGGAAGAGCATGTCTACAGCGTGCTGACCGGCCGCACACAGGAAGAGATCGCCAAAGAGATGCCGGCGCGGAAAAATCCGACACCGGGACGGAGCGGTGCGGGAAGACAGCCGGCCGGGAACAACGTCGACGCTGCTGCGTTGCCCGGGGCGGTTCGCTCACCAATGCCCGCCGCCATCATTCCCATGTCATCTCAGCTCGCCGATGCGCCTCCCAAAGGCGATGAGTGGCTATTCGAAGTCAAGTGGGACGGAATCCGCGCTATCTGCTTTATCGATGACCACAAAGTCCGGATGACGTCGCGCAACGGCAACTCCTGCGAGCGGCAATACCCGGAGCTGAGTGTGATCGGACACCGGATTGCCGCCAGGCAAGCCATACTCGATGGTGAGATCGCTGTACTAGACAGCAACGGCGTCTCCAGCTTCGCGCTGATCCAGTCCAGGATCGCGGTTGCTGATCCCAACGCCATCGCGCATCTGGCTCGACGCACGCCGGTCACGCTGTTTGTCTTCGACCTGCTGTATCTCGACGGCTATGACCTGCGCGGAGTGCCGCTCCTCGAACGCAAACGCGTGCTGGCCTCGATCCTTACGCCCTCTCCGGTGCTCCGCTACTCCGAACACTTCATCAACAACGGTGATGAAATGCTTGCCGCCGCGCGCGCCACCGGTCTCGAAGGCATCATGGCCAAGCGAGTTCCGAGTACTTATCAGTCCAAACGCAGTCGTGACTGGCTCAAGATCAAGATCGTTACCGAGCAGGAGTTTATTATCTGTGGCTATACGGCGGGTGAACGGGATTACTTCAGCTCGTTAGTGCTCGGTTTATATGAGAACGGTAAGTTAGTCTATGTCGGAAATGTCGGGACAGGTTTCGATCAGAAACTGCTGGAGATGATTTACACTCGGATCGAGCCGCTTACTACAGCACTAGCGCCGTTTGAGGTTCCACCGCAGATTGCACGATCAGTCACCTGGGTCCGCCCGGAAGTAGTTTGCGAGGTCAAGTTCTCGAATTGGACCGAGGACCGCCGTCTGCGTGCGCCTGTCTTTATAGGTCTGCGGCCCGATGTCGATCCGAAGGAGTGTGTGCGCGAGACAGCTGAGGCTCCACGTGATGTCGAAAAAACACAAGTGAGACCTGTCTTGCTTTTAGGCAAGGAAGATGAGGTCTCACTTACCATCGACGGTCGCCGTTTGAAGTTCACGCATCTGAATAAGGTTTTCTATCCCGCGGAAGGTTATACCAAGCGAGACCTTTTGAATTTTTACGATGGAGTTACCGGCTTATTGCTTCCTTACTTGAAAGACCGTCCTCTCTCGCTGAAACGCTATCCTGATGGTATCGCCGGTGAATATTTCTTTCAGAAAGACACGCATGACCGCGTAGCTCCCTGGATTCGCGTGGAACCTATATACTCCGATCACAAAAAAGCACCCACACGGTGGGTTTTGGCACAAGACGGCTCCAGCTTGCTCTATCTCACTAACCTCGGCTGCATCGATCAGAACCCCTGGATGAGCCGCGTTGGCTCGCTCGAGAATCCCGATTTCATGCTGATTGACCTGGACCCGCAGGGCTGCGAGTTCGACCGTATTATCGAGGCCGCACAACTGGTGCGCAGGAAATTGGATTTGGTCGGTCTTGAAGGTTATCCGAAAACTACCGGAGGCGACGGCATGCACATCTATGTGCCGCTCGAGGCTGTCTACAGCTACGCCCAGGTACGTTCGTTCACCGAGATCATCGCGCGCGTCTTAGCCGCCGAACGTCCCGACTTGTTTACGACACCGCGTCCGGTGGCACGCCGCGAACAGGGCAAAGTCTACTTTGACTATTTGCAGATCGGAGAATCGAAGACCATCGCGGCGCCCTACGTCGTACGTGCCTATCCAGGGGCGCCCGTGGCTACACCGCTCGCCTGGCGTGAGGTAGCGCCTGGCCTGTTGCCATCGCATTTCCATATCCGGAATGCGCTGGACCGTTTTGCACGCGTGGGCGATCTGTTTGAAGGCGTGCTCATGAAACCGCAGCGTCTAGAGCCGGCGATGGCCAGGCTGGAAAAACTGGTTCAGACAAACGCGCGTTAATCAGTGGCTGTGAGGATGACCGTGGCTTTCTTCCACGTCCACGGGAATCACGCAGCCACTCTCGGACACCGCGCAACTCATGTGCTCGAACTGCACCGTGGTGTGCCGGATGTGGAAGCGTTCGCATAGCAGTTCGTTGAGGCGTCGGAGAGTGTGCTCGCTTGCGGAAGGCGGCAAATCTTCGATCAACACATGGCAGCTCAGTGCGGGGGTTTGGGAGCCCAGGCTCCAGATGTGCAGATCATGCACATCGAGCACACCCTCAACTTCGCGCATTGCCGAAATCACGGATTGCAGCTCGAGCCCGCGCGGCAGGCCCTCGAGCAGAATGTTCAACGACTCCCGGATAATGTCCCAGGCAGTCCAGATAATGAGAACACCGATGAGAATGGAAAGTAGCGGGTCGATTTGCAGCCATCCGGTGTAGTGAATCGTCACCGCTCCGGCGACTATGCCGGCTGATCCCAGCAGGTCCCCCAGCATGTGAACGAACGCGCTGCGCACGTTGATATCGTGGCGGCGCGCGACGCGCAGGCCCCACATGATTCCGCCGTTTAGCACGAGGCCCAGTCCGGCCACCGCCATCATGATCTGCTCGTGCACCTCGTGCGGACTCACCAGCCGCTGGTAGCTTTCGAAAAAGATCCATGCCGCAAGCGCCACAAGTGTGAGCGCGTTGACGAACGCCGTCAGCACCCCGGCCCGATGATAGCCGAATGTCTTGATCTCGTTTGCCGGTTTGCCCTGAAGATAAAAGCCGAACCATGCCAGCAGGAGCGCCAGGGCGTCGGTGAAATTGTGGCCGGCGTCGGAAACCAGCGCAAGGCTGTGGGCCTGGATTCCGGCGATAATCTCGACGAGCGCGAAGCCCGTGGTGGCCACAAGCGACCACCGCAAGACGCTTCCCGTCGCGGGGCCCTGGGAATGCGAGTGCACAAAGTCCTCTACTAATAGTTTACTGCCGAAGGACTTCAATCTCTAGAACCGCGTCACTTCGGTGAAATTGAAGTCACGAACTTTCATGGCCGGCACAACCATGTCGAAAGATTCTTCGCCCGACGCGCGCACCGAGGGTGAAAGGGCCTCCACATGGGAGAGCAGCTCAATCAGATTCTGATTGAAGCGGAAATTTTTCAAGCCGCGCGCGACCTTGCCGCCTTCTATAAGGAATGTGCCATCGCGCGTCATGCCGGTCATGATCTTTTGGTACGGATCGACCTCCCGGATGTACCACAGGCGCGTCACGAGAATGCCGCGGTCAATGGAAGCGATCATCTCCTCGACAGATGTATCGCCGCCCGCGACCACAATGTTCGTGGGCGCTTCGCCAAATTCATTTGGCAGCGGAAGACCGTGCCCGGTCGGCTCGACGCCGGAACGCACGGCCGCCTCACGGCTGTAGACCACGTTACGGACCACGCCCCGGTCGACCAGCGTCAAAGTCTTGCGTGGGACGCCTTCTCCGTCGAATGGCGTTCCGGACTGAAAGGGATGGCCGGCATCGTCGTACACGGTTATGTTTTCGCCGAAAATTTTCTCGCCGATCCGGCCCGTCAGAAAACTACGCTCGTCGCGCAGGGCGGTAGCGCTGAAGTCACCAAACATGCCGCCAACCAGGTCGAGCACCGCGGAAGCCTCGAGAACCACCGTGTAACGTCCCGGCGGAATCTCCGCTGGCGCGTGCGAATAGGCGGCTTTCCGCGCCGCGGTCCGAGCCAGATCGAGCGGGTTCAGCCCGGCGGTGGAGCACGCCGATTGCTTTGCCCAGCCGGAACTGTCAGCAGCCAGAGCCGTGATCGAGAATTGCGCCATAGTTTCCGCGTGGTATGCGAAGATACCCCGTGTGTTCAGCAGGGCCAGAACTGATTCACCGGTCGAGTAGATGCCTGCGGCGGACTGCGATGCCGACTCCACAGCGGC
>Ga0070732_10001673_pt1 | contig 12037 bp, 12 predicted proteins | sample Coa_R1_5_FD_66449 | JGI IMG/M metagenome (GOLD analysis project Ga0070732, IMG submission 66449) | Surface soil microbial communities from Centralia Pennsylvania, which are recovering from an underground coalmine fire - Coalmine... | ecosystem: Environmental > Terrestrial > Soil > Unclassified ...
TGCCGACACCTAATGCCAGGGCCATAGCCTGCTCCGGCACTGTTGCAAGCTCCTCTTGCGTGTAGAACGATTCGGCAACAGCGTGGCCATTAGAAGACACCTTCGTGTAGGCGTCGCAAATAATGGTTCGGGCTTGCTCGTTAGTGAAGTACGTCATGGCTATCCTCCTTGTGCACCTTTCAGATTGGCCAGACACTTCCGTAGGCGATCTTCCAACCCCGCTGGAACGGTGCCGGCCTCCAGCCGCGCTTTTACGACGCCATCCAATTGGCGGCTGAACTCCAACCGTTCGCAGCAGTCCAGACACTCCCGCAGGTGTTCCTCAAGGGTTTCCAGCGGCTCGCCCGCCAAACTGTGGTCAAGATAGATGAAGAACTGCCGGACTGCTTCTTCACACTTCAGATTCATGGTTTCCACTCCTTCACCCACCCTCGGCGCTTGGCACAATCCCAAAGCGCGCGTTCGAGCACCTTCCGCCCACGGTACAGTCGGGACATAACGGTACCGACCGGACAACCGAGCACATCAGCCAGCTCACGGTAGCTCAACTCCTCCGTGTACAACAGCACCAAAGGTGTCCTGTAGACTTCTGGCACGGACTGTAGTGCCCGTTGCACGTCGTCGTCCTCAAACTGCGACAGAAAATCCTGGTGAAGTCGATCGGAGTAAGGAAACGGATCCTCTTCCGCAATCCGGTCGTAAAGCGAGAAACGCTCCAGGTCAGTTAGCTCCTCAATCGGCACTTCGCGGTTGCCACTGCGATGCCGATCGGTAACCAGTCGGCTGAGGATCTGAAACAACCACGCTCGTACCCGGCTCGGCTCACGCAATGATGGGAATGCCTGCAGTGCCTTTAGGTAAGTCTCCTGCGTGAGGTCTTCGGCTGTCACGGCACTGCCCGTTAAGCGCACGGCGAGCCGGTATACCGCATGGAGATGCGGCACCGTCAGTTCTTCAAAAGATGAACACCTCGAACTGGAGTGTAAATCCGGAGTTCCAGGCGATCCGGGCAGCAGGGACGCCTTCAGACTCGATTGCTGGCGTAAGTTTTGCTCGACCCCCATTCCTCAACCCCACAGACTATAAGACGCAAGTCGGGCTTCGTTTATTCCCGACTAGAAAAAACAGCACCCTTAAATACAAGCCGGAAAAGGTTACCACCGCTAGGCAGGACCGAGTAGATTTCGATATCTCGAGTTCTGTTTGGAGCCAACCTCACGCCTGATTCGTTTCATTCTGGGCGGGCATCCGCGATCTACACATGCATCCACGTCAGCCTCTGACCAGCCTGTTCCTCTGGGTGGACGACGGGCAAGCAGGAAGTAATCCCAAGGTAAGGTTAGCCGACTATTCGCGCACTAGGCATCCTCGTCGAGCAGATCAAGTTGCGGAGCGAAAGCCAAGCCAGATAAATCCGTTGTGCGCCGAGCGATTCGATTTGACATTGGCCGCAATCTGGGTTATCTAGCCGAGGCATGCGCCCTCTGTCCCTGGCTTTGCTCTTCTTTTCCGCCGCCGTCGGTGTCCCCGCGCGACAAGCCCCGCCGTCCAACGTCACTCCTCTACTCCTCCCCGGTCTCGGGCACCCCAACCATCCGATCGCCACCAAGAATGCCGAAGCGCAAAAATACTTCGACCAGGGTTTGCAGCTCGTTTTCGGATTCAATCGCGCCGAAGCTGTGCGCTCCTTCCGCCGCGCCTCGCAGCTCGACCCGCAAGCCGCTATGCCCTACTGGGGAATGGCCCTGGCCTACGGCCGCCACATGAATATGGACCAGGACATGGACGTCTCGCCGTCGGAAGCTTATGACGCCATTCAGCAGGCTCTTAAGCTCAGTTCCATCGCGGTACCGAATGAACGCGAATATATTCAAGCCCTGGCGGAAAGATGCGCTCATGGCGAAAACACTACTTGGCTGCAGCGCGACGAAGCCTATGCGGCCGCGATGCAGCACCTGGTCGCGCACTATCCCGATGATCTTGATGCCGCTGCTCTTTCGCTCGAAGCCCGTATGGTCTTGCATCGTTACGAGTGGTTCCAGGGCACAACGCCGAAGCACAGCACTCCGGAGATCATGAATGACATCGAATCACTTCTCCGCCGCGCTCCCGACCATCCTCTTGCAAACCATCTGTATATCCACATTCTTGACACAGGCCACCCGGAAATCGCCCTCGGCGTCGCCTACCGCACCGGTTCAATCGCTCCCGGCCTCGGCCATCTGGTCCACATGCCCAGCCATATCTTTTTCAATCTGGGCGACTACGAAATGGCAGCCCGTGTCAACGAGCAAGCTTCCGTGGCGGAAGAGCGCTATATGCAACTCGCCAATCCCGGAGATACGGTGTACACGCTCCTTTACTACCTGCACGATCTTCACTTCGTCGCGCGCAGCCGCGCCGAGCAGGGACTCTGCGGCCCCGCGATGGCCTACGCAAACAAAACAGCCGAACGCATTGCATCCGCTCAAGACCAGTGGCCCATGTTCTCGGACTACTATCTTCCGGTGCCGCTCTTGACCTTGCTGCGCTGCCAGCAACCGGAAGAAGTGCTGCGCCTGACGGAACCCCGGCCTAACCGTCTGATGGGCACGGCACTTTGGCACTTTGGTCGCGCCATGGCACTTGCCGCCAAAGCCGATCTGGAATCCGCGCGTGCCGAGCAGCGCCTCTTTGAGCAACTGCGCTCGCGCCTTCCGAAAGACACGATGTGGATGTTCAACCCCGGCGACAAGCTTCTGGCTGTAGCCTCGCCAGTCCTGGCAGCGACATTGGCGCCCGATCCCGAGCAGGCGATCCTCATCTGGCGGCAAGCGGTCAAGGCCCAGGATGAACTCGGCTATGACGAGCCTCCAGCGTTCTACTATCCCGTTCGCGAATCACTGGGAGGCGCGCTCCTTCGCGCCGGAAAGCCTACGGAGGCGGAATCCGTCTTTCGCGAGTGTCTCCGGCAAAATCCGCGCGATCCTCGCGCCCTCTTCGGACTCAGCGAAGCGCTCAAGGCTCAGGGCAAATCCGATGCGGCGGAGTCCGTCCGACGTTTGTTCACAGAGTCGTGGAAAAACCCTGACGTGGCGCTCCGCGTACAGGATCTCTAGTCGCACCAATCAAGCCGTTAGGGACTAAGATGTGGATGTTCTTTGTTCCCGTCTCGTGCCGCAGCTAACGGAAAGAATCTCGACGGCGTCTAAAGCCCCTGATTACGGGCAACTCTTCCATAATCCGGTAAGGGAAGGGTAGCCGACGACTCGTCCAAGAACGCAGCACCGCTCCAGTCTCATTTCAGCGGTTGCCAAGCACATGTCGGTGGTGCCAAACTTTCGCATCTTCCCGCCAAGCTCGGGTCAATTCTGCGAAGTCAACTAGGGAAAGAAGAAAACTGAACCCCATGGAGGAACCTATGAAGCAGCACATCTCGGTATGCGCGCTGGCGGCCTGCGTTATGTTGCTCGCGGGTATGGGTGTAGCAGAAACGCCAAACCGCGTCACCATTCTGTACGACTCCTTCGGCAAATCTTCGCCACTGACCATGGATTGGGGGTTTGCGGCCCTGGTCGAATATGGCGGCAAACGTATCCTCTTCGACACCGGCAACAACTCCCAGATCCTCGAACACAACGTGAAGGCGGCGGGCGTCGATCTGCAAAAGCTTGATTTTGTGGTTATGTCCCATCGCCATGGTGATCATATGGGCGGGTTGGCATACTTGCTCAAGCTGAACCCGACTGTGAAGATCTATGCGCCGAAGGAGAGATCCGGAGTCTACGGCGACTACCAGCCCAGCACTACTTGGTATCGCAAGGACGCATCACTTCCCGCAGAACAGCGTTATTACGGTGGCACCCCACCCGAGACCATACACATGGGGGCGGCCTGGCCCGGTGCCAACTTTCAACTGATCGATAAAAAGACTGAGATTGCGCCCGGCATGTTTCTGATTGCACTAGTTTCCGACATCCCCGGTACGCTGGAAGTGCACGAGCTTTCGCTTGCCATCCGCACACCTGATGGACTCGTGCTCGTGGTCGGCTGCTCACATCCCGGTGTGGAGCACATCATGCAGGAAGCCGCTGCGATCGATTCTCACATCAGTATCCTGGTCGGCGGGTTGCACCAGATTCAAGCACCCGATCCCGAGGTGGAGCGCATTGCCACCGTGCTGCACGACCAGTACAAGGTGGGACGCGTCGCGCCGGGACATTGCACGGGCGAGCCAGAGTTCGCCGCCCTCAAGCGAACATTTGGCGACCACTACGTCTATGCGGGTGTGGGATCAGTAATTGAGCTACCCAGGTGAAGAGGGGCCGAGCAGAGCTTTTCGGCGGGCGATAAGTCTCGGGACTGGCCCCGAGTGACGAGCTGACCGGCAGTAATCCGCCCTGAACGAAGGGACGAAGGCTGGCCGCCTGAGAATTTGCTGATCAAGTGGCGAAGTCACGCTGGCTACGGATTCAACCTGTCAACCGTGTGTTTGCTCTGACACTTACCCCCGTACTGGCGTCCCAAACCGCGAGTGCCTGACACTAGGCTGTGGCAATCCAGACAAACTACGGCTAGGTTCGCCAAGTGGCTGTTTCCCGGCGTGCCGTCGATGTGGTGTATCTGAACGTCCTTGCGCGGAGTCATGCAGATACAACAAGTGTGATTGCTACGATAGAGGACTTCGTCAGCTACGGCTGGAGGAATCGGAGCGCGATATTTCGGTGTTGGGGACATCTTCTATTTCGAAGTTTGCGACTGCCTGCTGTATTTCAGTGCACCAGACACGTTATCAGTCTCCCGCACTATTCTTTGCACAAAACCGTAGCGGCGACTATCGCGCTACTCGATTTTGTCGTGCTTCGCGAGGTTATGGCGTCCGCACAATATCTGAATGTTTGCCGGGTGTTTTGACGAGCCGCCCTTCGAATATGGGATGATGTGATCGAAGTGGAGACCAGAAGTGGCTCCGCATGACGGATACGCGCAACGTCCCCTGTCGCGCTTCCAGACCTCCAGTTTTACCCAGCTGGGAACGAGGCGGTCGTCTTCCTCCGCAGTGGGCGCGACGACAGGGCGACTGCCCTCGTCCAGCCCTGCGTATCGGAGCTTGAACTTAAAAACCTTACGTCCATCCGATTGCTCAGTCCAAGAGTCGACTAGCTCGAACAATCCGTTGTATACCCAAATCCCAGATCGGATTTTGTCATAGACTCTAACTCGTTCTGGGGGCGCGATGCCCTGTTTGTATTTCCGTGCGGCTTCTGCGAAGAGTCCGTTCTGGGTCAACGAGCCGCCCGGATAGCGTTCTGGTTGGTCGACTCTCTTCGGGTAAGGTGTGTCCACAGGAGCCGAAGTCAAAGACGGCGATTGCGGGGCAGTGAATCAATGGAAACCGTTTCTCATCGAGGTAGTCACGGTCGCATGTCAGGAGAATGTGACCGTGTTTCAGAGCGTGAGCAGCATGATTCTCATCTGGATGTTTGCTGTTGCCTGCCTCTTGAGCAGTAACGACCTTTGCGCCCAACTTCCGTAAGACCTTCACTGCTAACGCAGGGAAGTTCTCATCGGCATAAAATCGTGCCTTAGCCTTCCGGCGTCTGTATTGAAGAACCTGTGCGATTTCCTTTTCGGTTGGTGGATTGTCACGAACTCGTTCCGTAATGTTCACCCACACCATGTTTACTACCCTCGGCAGTTATCGACGAGCCATGTCAGACGAGGAACCCGTCTCTCGAAACAGTGACGTCACGATGTCGAGCCATTCCGCATCGAGCGGTTCGCGGCAGACGGGTTTGCCAGCCCTGCTGTACCAGTAAGCGGCGTTACCCTGATCGCCTTCCTTGCGATGCAGGTAGGCGTGAACCCACGAACCGTCGCGCCCTTCGTCTTGCTGGGCGGATTCGTGCGCCCGCGTCCAATCACCTTTGGCGTCCCACCACAGCCCGACGAGTGCAGAACTGAGACCCGCAGGTGGATCGGTCGCAGTGAGTGATTGGCAGAAGTCATCTAAGGTCATTCCTCAATTCTAATGATTAAGGGGACTCGCTCGCCTGTGTTAGCCTTTCTTTTTTAAAGCCAAGGGGGAGACGATGAAACAGACAAAGGGCATCGAATTACCAGCATCCTTCGTGGTCACGGTATCGCTCGCCGGGGCAGAAATTCCTCCAATGCCGTCAGCGGAGAACGATATCCTGACGGTTGCTGAAGTCGCCGAACTACTCAAATGCAAGAAGTCCTCAATTTACAACTTGACACGTAATCGAGGTCAGGCACGATACGACAATCCGATTCCAGTTCTGCGGCTCCCGATGGGTCTTCGGTTCCGTCGATCTTCCGTTCTCGCGTGGCTGAAGTCGCAAGAAACGACGAATGCGGCCTGACGTTTACAGTACATAACCATAATTGAGTGCGTTTCTCTGTCCTGCGCTATCATTCGTGCGGCTCTCCGATGAGCACAAGCGAGGAATTTCTCGAAAGCGTGTTCTTGTCTAACACCCTGCGGGACGCCTTTGCGACTCGTGCGCGTAGTGGTGGGCGGCGCATCTACAGAGACAAAAAGCCGACCGACAAGGCGCGGACGGCGGTCGGAAACGCTCTCAAGTCCAAGCTCCGCTCTCTGGCATGGCAATACTATTCCCGCAAGGTGGAAGACGTGACCCACATTCGGAACATTGCTGCCTTGGCTCGCTTCGTGTCTACAACCTCTGGGGTTTTCCTAAATGGCGGGAGATTATTCTTCGGAGTGGCACAAAAGGCACTTAACCTCTACCTCAAATATCTATGGTGCTGGGACCCAAACTTCATTCCTCCCCATTGTCCATTTGACGACAAGATTATTAAAGCTCTGGGAGCACTGCCGGTCGGAGTTGACACAAAATGGACAACCTCCAACAGCGTTCCGAGTTATCGTGCGTGGGTTGCGGCTGCGAGAGCGATAGCCGGGAATCAATCGCTGGCAGACTGGGAGCTAGAGGTTTGGTCTTAGTCACGCAACTGTCAATGGTATATTAGTGATTCTAGGCCGCTCCATTAAACTCCGCTTTGGGAGCGTCGTGCTTGAAAGACCCAACGCACTCTCTTACGATCTATCTAATTAAACCGGGATGGTCCCGGTCCGACTGTCTCAGCAAACTCAAAAAGACAACCGAGCACACTTTCACCCTAGCGGACGGCACGCAAGGCAGTGTCTTTACGAACTCCATACCGGCGCACCCGCCGAAATGGGTTGGCTTACTTTCCAAGGCTGTCCCTAATCTGCCTACCCTACCGCTTCGCATCGGTGCCCCTGATCGCTCAGATGATCAAGAGTTTCAGAAAGTATCAGTGATAGGGGTGCAAGGCGGGGTTCACAAGGGGGTGTTTCACTACCGTTTCCTACCGAAAATATCGTCTGAGAAGGGTCAGAATCGACTTAATTGGAGGACGAAAAGGCTCAAGTTACGCAAAACACTGCATCTTGCTGGTACGATTGGGGGCGGGAAACGGATTCAAGGAAATCCCCCTCCCGGCACCAGCTAAACTCAGGACGTCGATAAGATTCGGCGGGCGCTAAAGAAATCTTGCCGCACGAAGCTTCTGGGCAAGGAAACAAATCGGGCGCATTTGTTCGTGCTAGACTAGATAGGGATGTTGGTAATGTGGTGGTCTTGAACGTCTTGGACTCTTCCTTTCCAATCGCCGCCAGTGCCGCTCCAGTACTTGACTGCCGAATGCATCGTCGCGCCCAGATAAAACAGAGCCGCAAGCGGGAGGGTCAATACCCATGCGGGGTTCAGTCGATAGTAGCGCACCATGGCCGAATACGTCATGGTCATGGCCACCCATGCCGCAGCGCCCATAATGATTGTTAGCCTGCTGCGTGTGAGCAACAACAGGGGAGGCGCCAGATAAGTGATCACCATGCCGGCGATGGTGCAAAGTAGCAGCAGCGAAGAGTGCTTCAATTGGTTGAAGGCCGTGCGCGAGACCATGTGCTCCACGTCCAAGAATTTCTCGTATCGTCGCAAACTTTGGCTCTGATCAGATAATCCGATCCATAATTTCCCGCCATGCAGCTTCAGGAGTCGGGCCAGCGAGCAATCATCGATAACGGCGCCGCGAATGGATTTCAGTCCTCCGGCACGTTCCAAAGTTTCTGCCCTTACAAGCATGCAGCCCCCAGCCGCGCCCGCGGTCGACCGACGGGTAGCGCGAATCCAGGAGGGCGGGTAGAGCATAAAAAAGAAATACACAAAGGCGGGAATGAGCAGTTTTTCCGCGAGGCTCTCGCAATGCAGCTTCACCATAAACGAGACCAAATCGTAATGACCCTGCGAAGCAATGAGACCCAGATTCGCTACCGTCTCTGGACCGTGCAATACATCAGCGTCCGCGAGCATGAGCCATGCGGGGTTCAAGGCGCGTGCGCGCTCAATGCCCTGGTGCATCGCCCACAATTTTCCCGTCCATCCCGCAGGCAAGTGCTTGCTCTGAATCACAATAAGCGCATCGGCCTTGCCTGCTTTTTCTGAAGCGCGGCGTGCCACATCCGCTGTAGCGTCTGTACTCTCATCATCCACGAGAACAACGGGCATAGCCACGGACTGATTTAATAGGGATGTGACGACTCGTCCGATCAACTCCGCCTCATTGCGGGCGGGAACAATGGCAACGACCCCGCCCGAAAATCCTGCCTTGTCCCTGGCGTCGGGCTTTGCACTTTTGATACGCCAGAAGGCCCCCCTGGCCAAGACGAGGTAAGACCAGGTCAGAGCTGTAAGCGTAGCGACGCTCGTGGCAAGCACCGACATCGGAGTGAGCCCGAGAGTACAGTCTAGGGAGATGTCAGATCAAGGCACATACAGACGATCAACCTCTGGCGTTCTTGAATGTCTGTCGGCCGCGCGGGGGATTGCGTCCGTGAAGGTCATGCGGATTCCGTGCTCGGGCCGCAAGATCACCATCGGGCGTGCTTCGATGGTCTGGCCCGGAACCAGACGGAAATCGTATTTTCTGAGTAAAACACTCAGGATCATGAGGATCTGCAGTACGGCGTAGTTGCCGCCGATACAGCCCCGCGGGCCAGCCCCGAACGGCAAATGAGCGAAGGGCGTGTGACGCTTCTCATTCACTTTTGCAAACCGTTCGTGGTCGAAACTCTCCGGGTTCTCCCAGTACTGCGGCGAGTGGTGCGCGCCGTAGATGAACACCACGACCGTTGATCCCCGGGGTATATCGAGATCGCCTGCGCGGTCATCCGCGAGAGCCATTCGGTCGACCATCCAAAATGGCGGATAAAGGCGCAGCGCCTCCAATATGACCTGAGTTGTGAACTCGAACTTGGGCACGTCCGAGAAACTCAGAGGCTTGTCGCGCAGCACAGAATCGAACTCCTGTCGGACCCTATCGACACAATCCGGACGCGCGCTCAGCAGGTAGAGAAGCCACGATAAAGCATTCGACGAGGTTTCATGGCCGGCGACCAGTAATTGCATGCTCTCGCTGAGGATCAACTCATCGCTCATGCCCTCGCCGTCGCTGTAACGAGCATCCATCAACATTTGCAGTAGATCGTTTCCGGGACTTTCGTTGCGCCGCCGCCGAATGTAATCGCGCAGAACCCCGAAGGCCCGGGCTCGCATTTCCTCGTGTCTGCGCAACTCACCCGAGACTGCAAACCAGGGGTTCAGGTAGGGCTGAATGGTTTGGCGAACCATGAATTCCTGGACGGTCGAGATGGCCAGGCTGATGAGCTCGATGTCTTCCTCTTTCAATCGGGCGCCAAACAGAGATCGGCCTACCATCGCGAAGGTAATCTTCATCATGTGGGGGTAGATATCGACAGGGCCGATACGCGATTGTCTGTCGAAGTCCCGCAGCGACTCGGCGAGGGAGTCCTGCATGATGGAAGACAAGATTTCGAGCTGCTTTCGTTCAAAACCAGTCTGGATGAGGCGCCGCTGCGTGCGCCAGGCCTCCCCCTCAGTCGTGAGTAGACCCTTGCCCAGGAAATGGCCCATCCGCTTTACTTGAATCTCGGACTTGTGGTAATTCTCCGAATTCGTTTTCAGCACGTGCTGAATGACGACGGGATTGATGGTGACAATCGCTTCCTTGACGCCACCAAAGTAGAACCGGAAGGTGTCGCCATGAAGTCCAACGTACTTCGAAAGAACCCGTACTGGATTGTGGGCCATCGCGCGCGAATCAAGGAAGGAGCGAAATCGGGAGACGGCAGGCACGCTTTTCGGCAAGGTCACGCCTCACTATCCAGACCCGTATCAACAACAGCCGGAAATCCCGCATGGTCTGCCTGAATGGATTGTCTCGTCATGTGTAACTTAGGTACCCGAAAATTGATCTTCGTTTCCCAATTGTTTCAAAAGTAGCAGATGATGTTTGATTGCCCGCCTCATTGTGGGATGTTGCCGATAGGGAACGCCATACTCCTCGGCGGTCTCCTTCACAATCCTGGTCAGCGAAGCATAGTGAGTGTGGCACACAAAAGGGCACAGATGATGGACGATATGGTGATTGAGCCCACCAGCAAGCCAACCGACGAGCGGCTTAGTCGTCGCGTAATCGGCCGTCGTCGCGAAAATGTGATAGATCCCATTGTCAAACTCACCGCGGCTCAAAGGAAAGTATGTACTGTCGACAGAGTGCGTGGTCTGGAATACGAGGGCTACGCTCAAGCCGATGATCAAATGAGCAAGCACGAAAGCCAAAGCGACCAGCAGAGGTGATTTCCCCAGCAACACCACCGGCAAGACGAGCATGTAGGTGAGGTAGAATCCTTTGCCTGCAAACAGGATGACGTATTCTCGCAGCGGATGCTTCGTGTGTTTCAGATAGTCGTGGGACGGGAAGAAGAAGCACTCAAAGTCCCTCAGGAATACATAATCGAGAGAAAATAGCGCGTAAAGGAGCAGCGCATAGATGTGCTGGAACCGCTGCAGGCGCACGCGGGGTTCGTGGGGCGTAAATCGTAAAACGCCGCGTCCGGTGAGTGCGTCGTCTTCCCCGTGGAGATTGATGCAGGAGTGGTGGCCCCGATGATGGAGGATCCGCCACATGTACGAACTGATTCCGCAGACATCGAAAACATAGTTCAAGGCTTTGTTTACAGACCGCACCGACGAGATAGCGTTGTGGTTGCTGTCATGCGCGATGTTCAACAAAAGGAATGTCTGTGCGATGGCGTTTAGAAGGTAGAGGCCGACGAATCTCCATGAATCCGGCCTGAGCGTGTAAAGAGCAATCCAACTGCCCGACAGCACTGCCAGTCCCACCGCGATTTTGACCCACATGGTTCGGTCGGCTTTGGGAGAAATGTTTCCGTCGGAAAAGAAATCGTCCAGGCGGCGGCGTAAGACTTTCGGAAATGAAGACGCACACGCCGCGTCGAAAACGGAGTGCCGCAGCGCGGCCTCAGATGGAACAAGATCATCAATCTCCGGGTTCAGACTAATAACCGCCTCTTCTCGGACGTAGCTGGTGCGATAATGGTTAAGTTGGCCGCATGTGTCCCGGCCGGGGTTGCCGGGGCCCGATTCGGCCAGCGGTGGGTTTCTGTGGTTCAGACACCATTCTCTGGCGAAGGCATTAGCCACCGATGTTAGTCCTAAAACTAAAGTGAGATCAAGGGAATTTCAGATCACCAGGAGCCGACGTAACGGCTCGTGTTCTCAATATGACAAGGGGTGTCGTGCACCTTCACAGCTTTGCAAATCTCTGTTAACATCACACATCTCTGATAAGATCACCGCTCTGTGGAGTATGGAATCAAGATGCTTTGAGTCGGACGAGCCGACGCGGGGCGGAGGTTCGTTCACTGGACCGAGACACGCATGGTCTTGGGAATGGCTGTGCCTCTGTTCTCGTAGTCGCCTCTGCCCCCGCGCACGGGGAGCAGCGAGACTTGTGTTCTCTTAATAACGGAGTCTTCTCATTCAGCGTAGGAGGTTAGCGAATGGCGGTGCACCGCCATGAGACCGATCCGAATCTATGATAGCTTCGATTTTAGGCAAGCTGGATAGTCTAGGGGATCAGCACCCACACAGAGTTCTCTATTCCT
>Ga0070732_10001674_pt1 | contig 12029 bp, 11 predicted proteins | sample Coa_R1_5_FD_66449 | JGI IMG/M metagenome (GOLD analysis project Ga0070732, IMG submission 66449) | Surface soil microbial communities from Centralia Pennsylvania, which are recovering from an underground coalmine fire - Coalmine... | ecosystem: Environmental > Terrestrial > Soil > Unclassified ...
CCGAAAGAGCGGCGGACGGGCTAGCTGACGACGGCGATATAGGTTATGCAGACTGGAGTGCAGAGCCTGCGACGTTCGGGTATGATTTCGACCCTGAAATGATAAACCCGTACATGATCGACGGTAACTTAGATCCTAGCATACAAAGATTGATTGAAATGGGCGTCTATACGGAAGCGGACATTCGCGAAAGAAGACCACCCCGCGACGCGGCGAAGGTAGAACAGATATTAAACGCAGCAAATATCGCGTATCATTGCACGTACCAAATAAGCGAAAATGGATTTGATGCGCATCTTTTGAACCATCTTGTCCAGCAGTCGGAATGGCCCGGCGGGTGGCTAGTCCGTGAGGTTTTTGGCAATCCAAGTCGAGCCTTCGACGTAAACCCCGATTGGCTAGCCTGGAAATGCGGCACCGTCGCGGCTCTAACTCGCGGCATTTACGAGGAACGCGCATTTGACCGCATGCCAATCTTGGCCGATGCGCTAGAAGAGGCGGGTTGCCAGACTGCCGACATTCTCACTCATTGCCGACACGCCAACCGCCATTTCCGCGGCTGTTGGGTAATCGATTTATTGTTGGGACTAAAATAGCACACCATGAAAGCCCTTTCCTTTATCGCTCCGAAAGAATTCCGCCGCATCGATATCGCCGCTCCCGGCAAGCCGGGGCCAGGAGATGCGCTGGTGCGCGTGCATCGCGTCGGTATTTGCGGCACCGATATCAGTGGCTACCTGGGAAAGATGCCGCTCTTTAGCTACCCGCGCATTCCGGGCCATGAACTTGGCGTAGAAGTGGTCGCCGTGGGCCCCGACGTGAGCAATGTTCAGCCCGGCGACCGCTGCTCGGTGGAACCATATTTGAATGATCCCAACAGTTACGCCAGCCGGCGGGGCAAATCCAACTGTTGCGAAAAGCTGCAAGTGCTCGGCGTACACTGCGACGGCGGCCTGCGGCCCGAGTTCCTGCTACCAGCCCGAAAGCTGCATGTCAGCCGGAAACTGAGTTTCGAGCAATTGGCACTCGTGGAAACGCTGGCTATCGGCTGCCATGCGGTGCAGCGCGCCGGAGTGCAACGCGAAGACACTTGCTTGATCATCGGCGCCGGGCCTATCGGCTTGGCCACGCTGGTCTTCGTGCAGCTAACCGGGGCGAAAGTCATCATGCTCGACATGAACGACACCCGGCTCGAATTTTGCCGTAGGGCCATGGGCGTGAAGCACACGCTCAATCCGTCCGACAAATGGGAGCGCGACTTGCGCGATTTGACCGACGGCCATCTGCCCGACGTGGTTTTCGATATCACCGGCAGTGCCGCTTCGATGTCACGGAGTTTTGAGCTAATCGCGCAAGGCGGCAAGGTCGTGTTCGTGGGCATCACCACCGACGAGGTGAAATTCCGCCATCCGATCCTCCACAAACCGGAAGGCACGCTGCTTTGTTCGCGCAATGCCTTGCCTGCCGACTTTCGCTTCATTATCGATCAGATCGAATCCGACCGCATCGATACCCGACCCTGGATCACCCACCGGGCCGGTTTTGAGGAGGTGATCGATGTGTTTCCATCATACACGATGCCGGAAACTGGGGTCATCAAGGCGATGGTGGAGGTGGATTGAAGCGCCCCGATACTTCGTAGTGACCGCCTTTAGGCGGTCAAGAAAGACCGGCTAAAGCGGGTCACTACAAACTTTAGCCGGAAGGCGAAACGTCATTCATCACTTTCTTTATCATTGCGAAAAGTTGCACCATCAACGATGCAACCGGACTCTGCATCACTTCATCCGACGATTATACGATATACGCCGTACCAAAAGCGGTGCAAAGAACTGGCCCCAGATTCATAGCATTTTTCATCTATCCTGTTGACGGCCCGCACTCGCGCCGGTATCGTGGAATGTTTAGGAAGGGCTGAGGCGGTCCTTTCTCGTTGCCGCCCGGGCTTGCTTCCGTAACCGTTACTCAATTTAAGGGGGAATTGCCATTCATCCACAGCGCGGCGGCGACCGCAGCGGCCCACGTATCAACGAGCAAATTCGTATCAGCCCAATTCGGCTGATCGGGGCCAACGGTGAACAACTGGGCATTGTGCCCACCTCTCAGGCCATGGAGCTGGCCCGCGAAGTGCAGCAAGACCTGGTCGAAGTGGCAGCCAGCGAACGCCCGCCGGTCTGCAAGATCATGGATTATGGCAAGTACCGCTACCAGCAATCGCGCAAGACCACCAAGACCAAGGTCCACCAGCAAAAAGTGAAGGAAATTCGCGTCCGCCCCAAGACCGGCGAGCACGATATCGACACCAAGCTTAACCAGGCCCGCAAATTCCTCGAACACAAAGATAAGGTGCTGCTGAAAGTGCTCTTCCGTGGGCGGGAGTTGCAGCACATCGAGGAAGGGCAGCGGATCATGGCTTCCATGCTCGAAAAGCTAGTAGACTGCGTGAAGATCGAGAAATCGCCGTCGATGGAAGGCAAATCCATGACTGCGATGTTGGCTCCAAAATAGCCCTGCCCAGAACGCGGAAATCTTCTACAATACTTGTTCGCGCCGGGAGACGCTGAGTCTGATCCGCAAGGCTCGAAGACTCGCCTTGCGGCTTATCGCGCAATGAGGATAGCGAATTTATGGCGAAGCGACAGAAGACGAACAAGAGTGTGAAGAAGCGGATGCGCATTACGGCATCGGGCAAAATCAAGCGCAATAAGTCCAACAAGCGGCACCTGCTGGCCGGCCGTACGTCGAAGCGCAAGCGGCAACTGCGCCAGCCGGAAATGGTCACCGGCAAGGTGGCCAGGAAGTACATTATCGCGTTGGGCGGAAAATAGGAATTTGGGAGATCGGGAATGACACGGGCACGCAGCGGCAAAACGATGACGGCGGGCCGCAAACGCACGCGCAAACTGACCAAGGGCTTTCGCCTGAGCCGGCATAACCTGTACCGGCAATCGATCGTCACGCTCATTCGCGGCCGCCGGTATGCCTTCCGCGATCGCCGGGCGCGCAAGCGCGAATTCCGCCGCTTGTGGATTATCCGCATCAACGCCGCTTGCCGCAGCCGCGGCTTGCGCTACAGCCAACTAATCACCGGCCTCCAGCGGGCGCTGGTCGAACTCGACCGCAAGACCCTGGCCGACATCGCCGTTCACGATCCGGAAGCGTTTACGAAGATCGTGGAGCTGGCCAAGGCGAATTTGCCGAAGCCGTAAAGAACCCGCAGGGCTCGCTGCGCTCGCCCTGCGGCTTTGTGAACACAAGCCGCGGGGCAAGCGCAGCGAGCCCCGCGGGTCTTCCCGCTCTCATGTCCTCCGAACTCCAAGAACTCGAAAAACGCGCCATCGCCGAGCTCGAAGCTTGTGCTGAACTATCGGCGCTGCGCGCCTGGAACACAAAGTATCTGGGCGATAACGGCGAATTGAAGGCCGCCCTCAAAAACATCGGCACGATCCCGAAGGACCAGCGCGCAGCCTACGGTCAACTCGCGAATCAAGTTAAAGAAGCTCTCAACAACGCGTACGAACAAAAGCAGGGCGCTGTCGCAGAAAAGGAGTTGGAAAAGAGCCTTGCCGAAGAGGTCGTCGATGTCACGCTGCCGGGCCGGCCGGCGCCGCTAGGCCGGCTGCACATTGCCACGCGAACCTTGCGCGGAATCTACGCCATCTTCGCCGACATGGGATTCCAGGTCCACCGCTCGCCCGAAGTCGAAACCGACGAAAAGAATTTCGAACTCCTGAACATGCCGCCCCACCACCCGGCCCGTGACATGTGGGACACCTTCCACACGACCACGCCCGGCGTATTGCTGCGCACGCACACGTCACCCGGTCAAATTGACGTGATGAAAGAGTTCGCGCCGAACCCCGTGCGCGTGATTTTGCCAGGCATGGTCTACCGCTACGAGCAGATCACCACGCGCAGCGAGATCATGTTCCACCAGGTGGAAGGGCTCGTTATCGGCGAAGCGATCAGCATGGCCAACCTGAAATGGACGATCGAATCGTTCGCTCGGCGACTGTATGGCCAGGGGCGCACGATCCGCATCCGCTCCAGTTACTTCCCGTTCACCGAGCCGAGCATTGAGGTAGATGTCGATTGCATCGTCTGCGAAGGCAAAGGCTGCGGCCTGTGCAAAAAGACCGGCTGGCTCGAAATCATGGGCGCCGGCATGGTGCATCCGGTCGTGCTGCGCAATGGCGGCTACGATCCGAACAAGCACAGCGGTTTCGCCTTCGGCATGGGCGTGCAGCGGATCTCGATGTTGCGCTACGGCATCGATGATATCCGTGAGTTTTGGAAAAATGACTTGCGGTTTTTGGGGCAGTTCTAACAGAATTCACCGCGAAGGCGCAAAGAGCGCAAAGATGTTTTCTTTGCGCTCTTCGCGCCTTCGCGGTGAAAATGGTTTAACCCTATGAAAATCCCTCTGCGCTGGTTGCGCGATTACATTGACGTCGATCTGCCGGTGCCGCAATTAGCCCAGCGGCTGACGATGGCCGGGCTCGAGGTTTCCGGCTACCGATTCCTGGGCGAACCAGTGCCCGAAGGCATTGCCGTCAAGCCGGAAGAGCTCGGGCCGGTCTGGGCGCGCGACAAGATCCTGGTCGCCGAAGTATTGAAAGTCGAAAAGCATCCGAATGCCGACAAACTCACGCTGGTCACGTTGAATTACGGGGCCGGCGCGCCCAAGACTGTTGTCACCGGCGCGCCGAATGTAAAACCCGGCGACAAGGGGCAGAAGGTCATCCTTGGTCTGGCGGGCACCGTTTACTGGGACGGGCACGTTCAGCCGAAGCAACTGACCGAACTCAAGCCCAAGGCTTTGCGTGGCATCCAGAATGACGCCATGGTCATGTCGGAATTCGAACTCGGCATCAGCGAAGAGCACGAAGGCATCATTATCCTGGAACCCGATGCGCCGGTGGGCACGCCGCTCGCTGACTTCATGGGCGACGTGGTGCTCGAAATCGACGTGTTGCCGAATATGGCCCGCTGCCTGTCGATGATCGGCATTGCGCGCGAAGTGGCGGCGATCACCGGGAAGACAATTGAGTACCCCGACATGGTGCTTCAGCGCTCGAAGGAAACGATCGAAGGCCAGGTCACCGTGTCGATTGAAGATCCCAAGCTGTCGGCGCGCTATCAGGCAATGCTCATTCGCAACGTGCAGATCGGCCCGGCCCCGCAGTGGATGCAGCGGCGGCTCACGTATGCCGGCATGCGGCCCATTTCGAACATCGTGGACATCACCAATTACGTCATGCTCGAATGGGGCCAGCCGCTGCATGCCTTCGATTTCGACGTGCTGAAGAAGCGGTCCGGCGGCAAGGCGCCGCATATCATCGTGCGCCCGGCTCGCACCGGCGAAAAGCTGCGCACGCTCGACAATCAGGAGCGCACACTTTCGACTGACATGCTGGTGATCGCGGATGGTGCTGGACCTATCGCCTTGGCCGGCGTGATGGGCGGCCTAGAGACGGAAGTCACCGCGCAGACGAAGAACATCCTGCTCGAATCGGCCAGCTTCGATTACGTCAGCATTCGCCGCACCATGCGCGCATTGAATCTGCCCAGCGAAGCAAGCATGCGCTTCAGCAAGGGTGTCCACCCAGAGATGGTAAGGCCGGCCGCCCAGCGCGCGGCGGAATTCATGGCCCAGTATGCCAGCGGGGCCGTGTGCGATGGTGAGGTCGATTGCTACCCGGCCAAACCCAAGCCGCAAGTCATCGAGTTGCCAATGGCCGAACTCCGCCGAGTGCTCGGCATGGATTTTCCCGTTACCGAGGCGGAGCGAATTCTTAAGTCGCTGGAATTCCACATTGAAAAGGTCGCGGGCGACGTGCTTAGGGTGAAAGCGCCGCCGCACCGGCTCGACATTCAGGAAGGCGCCGCGGATTTGATCGAAGATTTGGCGCGCATATACGGCTACGATAATCTACCGGCCGAAGTGTTGCACGATGCCTTGCCGGAACAGCGCGGCAACCGTGCGCTGGAACTCGAAGAGCGCGTGCGCGATCTGCTGACGGAAGCGGGGCTGACCGAAGCGATCACCTACGCGATGACCACGGCGGAGCGCGAAGCGCCGCTGACCGGCGCATCTTTGGATTACGTCACGATCCTGAATGAAATCAGCAACGACCGCAAGGTGATGCGCCGTAGCGTGCTGGCCGGCTTGCTGGAGGTGGCCGCAAACAACCTCAAGCATACAAACACGGTGCCGATGTTCGAAGTAGGCCCGGTGTATCTCCCGAAGGCTGGCGAAAAGCTACCTCAAGAGCCGCGTCGGTTAGCAATAGTGCTCAGCGGCAAGCGAACGAGCGAATTTTGGGGGGAATCCGCGGCCGGCGTGGGGCCGGAATTGGATTTCTTCGATCTTAAAGGCCTGATGGAATCGCTGGTCGCGGAACTGCACCTGGGCGACGTGAGATTTCAGAAATCGTCCACCGCGTGGTTGCATCCCGGCAAGTCAGCGGAAATCGTGGTCGCAGGCAAATCTGCGGGACAATTCGGGCAATTGCATCCACGCGTGGCGCCGAAGTTCGACCTCGCCGGTAAGACCGTCCTGGCGGCCGAACTGGATCTCGACGCGCTGCTCGCCAACGTGCCGGGTCGCTATCGTTACGTCCCGGTCCCAAAACACCCGGCCAATTTGCGTGACATTGCGGTCGTGGTGGAAGAAGCCGTCACCGCCGAGCGCGTGCAAGCCGAGCTTCGGGCCGGCGGCGGCGAATTACTGGCCGGCATCCGGCTCTTCGACGTGTACCGCGGCCCCAGCATTCCGTCCGGCACCAAAAGCCTGGCTTATGCCCTCACCTACCAGGCCCCCGACCGCACGCTTACCGACAAGGAAGTGAACCAGGCACACTCCAAAATCGAGAATCGGCTCAAGCATGTGCTGAAAGCGCAGATTCGCGGCAAATGACGTAACAAGGTGACAAGGTGAAGAATATTCCCTTGTCACCTTATCACCTTGTCACCCCGTCTTCCCCTCCAAACGAAATCTCCTTATAATCCAGCATCTTTCCTTCGCCACAAGGAGCATTCATGTCGCGCTGGAACCTGGCTTGGCTGCTTGGCCTTCCTTCCGTTGTCATTGTCGGTCTTACGATTGCGTTTTGTGCCCCGCGGGGCAACAAGAACCAGGAACAGCAGTACGAATTGCAAGCGCTGATGATCGATGTCCTGAGAGAGGTCGACGACAACTACGTCCGCGAATTGACGCCGGAGCAGCGCCAGAAGCTAGTTGAAGACATGATCAATGGCGGCCTGTCGCGGCTCGATCCGTATTCCGCCTACTTCAACGCCGACGATTTCAAAGCTTTTGAAAAATCCAGCGAAGGCGCGTTCGGCGGCGTGGGCATTCAGATCAACCAGGACCGAAAAACGGGCCTGCTGCAGGTCACTAGCCCGATGGTGGGCACGCCCGCCTACGAGGCCGGCATTTTGTCCGGCGACTTGATCCTAAAAGTCGATGGCAAAAGCCTCGAAGACGTGAGCATCGACCAGATCATCAAGATGATCCAGGGCGAACCGGGCACCGAGGTCACCCTCACGGTGTTGCACGAAGGCGGTAAGGAGCCGGTGGATTACAAGCTCAAGAGAGCGAAAATCGAGATTGAAGCCGTCATGGCCGATCAGCGCAAGCCCGACAACCCGGCCGAATGGGACTTCGTGATCGACAAGACCAACCGCATCGCTTACATCCGCCTGATCGCCTTCAGCGAGCACGCGGCAACCGATTTGCGCAAAGTAGTTGAAAAACTCGAGCACGAACAGAATATTCGCGGTCTGGTACTCGATCTGCGCGACAATCCCGGCGGGTTGCTGTCGGCTGCCGTGGAAATCAGCGACATGCTGCTCGACACTGGCAAGATCGTGAGCATCCGCGACCGGCAGGGGCACGAGAAGGTTTACGATGCGAAAGCGAGCGGTACCTTGCTCGATCCGCCAAGCGCGCATCCGGTCGCAATCCTCATCAATCGCCATTCCGCCAGCGCCAGCGAGATCGTCTCGGCCGCGCTGCAAGACAACAATCGGGCCGTAATTGTGGGCGAGCGAAGTTTTGGCAAGGGCAGCGTGCAAAACATCATCAAGCTGCCAAACCATGAGCCGCCGGTTGCGCTGAAGCTGACGACCGCCAGCTACTGGCGGCCGAGCGGAGCGAATATTCACCGCCACACCGACATGAAAGATACCGACGTATGGGGGGTGAAGCCGAATCCGGGCTATGAAGTGAAGCTCACCGATGCCGAGCGCTTCCAATACGTTTCCTGGCGCCGGCAGCGCGATATCGTGCAGGGCAAGCCCGGTGCCGCTGTTGCGAAGCCGGATCGCACCGAGAAGGATTCGAGCAAGGAATCCGCCGTATTTCAGGATCGCGTGCTGGAAAAAGCGCTGGAATACATTCGGGGCGAGCTGAACAAATCGTGATCGTGATCCGCGGGGCTCGAAGACTCGCCCCGCGGCTTGGCACAGTAAATAAGCCGCGGGGCGAGTCTTCGAGCCCCGCAGGTTCCATTCAAATGCACGTCCTTTTCGAGGATTATCACTGCTTAGCGGTAAACAAGCCCGCCGGCTTGCTCACGCAAGCGCCGCCGGGCGTTCCTTCCCTTGAAGCGCTCGTTCGCACTTACATCAAAGAGAAATACCACAAGCCGGGCAATGTGTACCTCGGCATTCCACATCGGCTAGATCGGCCGGTAGGCGGCGTCATCGCCTTCGCACGCAATACGAAAGCAGCCCAGCGGCTGGCCGCTCAATTTCAAAAGCACCAGGTGGAAAAAGTTTACTGGGCCCTTGTGCAAGGCGAGCCAGTGCCGGAATCTGGCATCATGGAAGACTGGCTGCGTAAGTTGCCGGAGCAATCGCGCACGGAAGTGGCGGCTGACGGCGAAGTCGGTGCAAAGAAGGCAGTCCTGGAGTATCGTTGCTTGCAGCAAGTTGACGGTGGCACGCTGCTGGAAATCTGCCCGCGCACCGGCCGCTCGCATCAGATTCGCATTCAGCTAGCTAGCCGCGGTTATCCCGTCTGGGGCGATAAGCTATACGGATCAAGCATCCCGTTTGGCCCGCCAGCCGAGTTGCCGCGCGATCAAATCATTGCTTTGCATGCGCGGGGCCTCACTTTCATGCATCCGACGAAGCGCGAACCGGTCACGGCAATGGCACCATTGCCCGAGTATTGGCCGGTCAATCCAACTTAACTCCCCCTATCCCCTTTCCCTGAGAGGAATGGGGGAAATTACTGCTCCCCCCTCCGTCTTAGAGAAGGGCGTCGGTGGGTTACGTTCTTTTACTCGCTCCATCACTGCAATCGCTACCAAATTGCACGCCATGCCGATTACGATGCCGCCCACCACGTCGCTGAACCAGTGTGCGCCGAGATAGACACGACTGAAACCAATCGCTAGGATCAACGCGCTGCAACCGGCGTAGCTAGCCCATCTCCGATTCGGCCAGAAGCGCGCCAACAGATAAGCGAGCAAGCCAAACACCAGGACGGCGCCGGCGGTGTGCCCGCTGGGGAAACTGCCGTTGATCGGGAATTCGAACGGATCGGGAAATACTGGTCGCGGCTTGCCAACCACGGCCTTCAACACGTGGACGAGCAAGTAGCCGGTGCAAATGGACGTCATCCATGCCAGGGCCAATCGCCAGTGCCGGCACACGGCCAGCATCAGCGCTATGAGTGTGGTTTCCAGGAACAGCATGCGTGTGCTGGCAAGATAGGTGAAGGCCTGTAAGAACGCGACGAGCGATGGTGCGGTTCGCCCATGTTGATGCAACCGCTCGCAACAAACGCGATCCCATTCCGCCAGCGGCGCCCATTCCCAAAGGACCGCCCGCGTGAGCAGAATGAACAACAACAACATCGCGAACGCTGCAAAGACTAGCAAATCATAGCGAACACGTGCCGCGCTGAATTCTGACCTCTGACTTCTGACTTCTGTTTCCTGACCCCTGACTTCTGATCTCCGTGCCACGGCTGCTTGCCTTAGCTCACTGATGCCCATAGTTGAATCCCTGGAACCGAGTTCCGTTCCCATTCCGATTGAGCCACCAAGGAGATGCCCATGCCGCTGTTGACACGCCGCCAGATGCTACTGACCGCCGGCGCCGGCGCTGCCGGATTGCTCCTACCGAAGCTGTCGCTCCTTGCCGACGACAAGCCCGGCTTCACGCTACCCAAGTTACCATACGCCTACGATGCATTGGAACCCCACATTGATGCGGAAACCATGCAGATTCACCACGACAAGCACCATCAAGCTTATGTAGATAACCTGAACAAGCTGGTCGCCGGCAGCGAATGGGCGAATAAGTCGATCGACGAACTGGTCCGCCACATCGATAGCGTACCGGAGAAAGTTCGCCAGGGCGTGATCAACAACGGCGGCGGCCACTGGAACCATAGCTTCTTCTGGGTCATCATGTGCCCGGCGGCGATGAGCGGCCAGCCCAAGGGCGAACTTGCACGAGCCATCGAGACGTACGGAGGCCTCGACAAGATCAAAAAGGACGTCAACGCCGCCGCTACTGCCCGGTTCGGCAGCGGCTGGGGCTGGCTGGTAGTGGGGCCGAACAAGAACCTCACGGTGATCAGCACCGCCAACCAGGACGACCCGCTGATGAAGGGCCAAACGCCCATCCTCGGCATCGACGTGTGGGAGCACGCGTACTACCTGAAGTACCGCAACCTGCGCGCGAAATACCTGGAAGCTTGGTGGAATGTCGCGAATTGGGATGCGATTAGCGAGAATTATTCCAAGGCGCTGAAAGGGTAAAAGGCTTATCTGAGCCCGCGGCGCAAGCAAGGGACAGCCCTTGCTCGCGCTGCGGGCTCAATGGTATTCCCCATGAAAACCGCCTTTCGCACACATCGCCGGGTCGAATTCCACGAGACCGACATGGCCGGGATGGTCCACTTCAGCAATTTCTTCCGCTATATGGAGGAGGCCGAGGTCGATTTTCTGCGCCATCTGGGGCTCGGCGTCGTGTGGCAGGGCAAGGAGCAGCGCTTTAGTTTTCCGCGTGTCTCTGCCGCGTGCGATTACTTCATTCCCGCTCGCTTCGAAGACCTGCTGGAAATTCGCATCAGCATTGAGAAAATCGGGACCAAGTCAGTGACGTACGCGCATGAATTCCATCGCGGCGAGGAAGTGCTGGCACGCGGGGAAATCACGTCGGTGTGTTGCCGCGTCCTGCCGGACGATCGCCTCGAATCGACGGAGATTCCGCCGGAGATTCGCTCGAAGCTGGAAGCGGCTGGGGGATAAGTTTTGTAATGAGCCCGCAGCGCAAGCAAGGGACGTCCCTTGCTTGCGCTGCGGGCTCATTACATTTTGAATTCCCGCCAAATTGCCATATCCTGAAATAAGGTTCTCATCGCCTCTTCAACAATCGCCGGGGCGGGTGCCGTGGCGAGGATTGGAATCATGCAGCCACGCACTGCCAAACATCCAGGGCCGGAGCGACTCGCAGCGTTCGCGCTGGGGTTGCTCGACGAAGACGGCGCCCAGGCGGTGCGCGAGCATATCGCGATTTGCGGCGAATGCCGGCTCCAGGTGGAAGGCCGTTCGGAATCGTCGATTCTCACCCAGATCGCCACGCGGCTTGAGAACCCGGATGCCTACGCCAAGCCGCCGCCGGCGCCGGAAGACCTGGAAATCCCGCTGGAGTTAAAGAATCATCCGCGCTACCGGATTCTGCGCTTCCTGGGGGCCGGCGGCATGGGCATGGTCTTTGAAGCGGAACATCGGGTGATGAAGCGCCGCGTGGCCCTGAAGATCATCAAGCCCAAGCTCACACAAACGCCGTTTCTGGTCGATCGCTTCGAACGCGAAGTACGGGCCGCCGCGAATCTTCTGCACCCCAACATCGTCACCGCGCACGACGCCGACAAGGCCGGCGGATTGCACTTCCTGGTCATGGAATATGTGGAAGGCACCAACCTCACGCGCGTGGTGCAGCGCAAGGGCACGTTGCCCGTGGAATTCGCCTGTAACTACATTCGCCAGGCGGCATTGGGCCTC
>Ga0070732_10001675_pt1 | contig 12021 bp, 13 predicted proteins | sample Coa_R1_5_FD_66449 | JGI IMG/M metagenome (GOLD analysis project Ga0070732, IMG submission 66449) | Surface soil microbial communities from Centralia Pennsylvania, which are recovering from an underground coalmine fire - Coalmine... | ecosystem: Environmental > Terrestrial > Soil > Unclassified ...
ATATGCGATGAGTGAGTCCGCGCTGTCCGTTTCGGGACACCGCGATGGCAAATCCGGACACCAAAACGCAGCCTTGGCACTCGGGAAGATTGTTCTCATTCAATTTCACGGGTTGTCGGCAACGCGGAAACTTATCCAGAAACGCGCTTCGAGCAAATTGGCTTGACTGAGTACCGATAAAAGGCTTCTTGTCACTATCGATTGATCAGGGCAAGGTGGTCCCTGGCACCAATCGGCACCTCACCTTTACTTTAGGAACTTAAATTCCAAACCGCCCGTCGTCCGGGCCGCCTTGCGCTTGGTTGTTCGTGAACATTGGGTTTTTGGTTGTCAGGAGGACAGCAACGAAAATCTAGCTCAGCTTTCTCTCCCCGACCCGAGCGGCTTGGGTCATGAGGTAATTCTGTTCCGGGATACTCGTTGTCCGTTCGGCTGCGATCCGGTAGTGTTTGATTGCGCTTTCATAGTCGCCAACCATTTCGAGCAAATGGGCGCGAACCGCGTCGAGACGATAGTGACCCGCGAGCCGACTGTCGTTATCGAGCGTCCGTAGCAGTTCGAGACCTTTCGAAGGGCCGTGTACCATGGCGGCGGCAATTGCATGATTGAGCGTGACCATGGGGCTGGGGGACACTCGCTTCAGCAGTTCGTACAACGCAAGGATCTGTGGCCAATCCGTGTCTTCCACTCGTGCGGCTTCGTCATGAACCGCAGCGATCGCCGCCTGCAACTGATACAGACCGACGGATCCTTTCGATAGCGCGGCGGTCAGGAGTTCAATGCCTTCGGAGATCTCGGCCCGGTCCCATAGGGTTCGATCTTGCTTGTCCAAAGGGATCAATTCATCGTCAGGTCCGGTTCGTGCAGAACGGCGAGCGTCGGTCAGCAACATGAGCGCCAACAGGCCGCCTATCTCAGCATCCTCGGGAAGCAAGGCCTTCGCACCGCGAGTTAAGCGGATCGACTCGCCTGCTAGATCGAGACGCTGCAAATGGGCTCCGATACTGCTGGCGTAACCCTCATTGAAGATCAGATAGAGCACATGGAGAACTGCAGGCAGGCGTTCCGCGCGCTCCTGCGGAGAGGGCAGGCGGAACGGCACGCCGGAAGCCTTGATGCTCTGCTTCGCGCGGCTGATCCGCTGCGCCATGGTCGCCTCAGGGACTAGGAACGCATTGGCAATTTCAGCGGTGGTTAAACCGCCGACTGCGCGCAGGGTCAGAGCAATCGCCGACGACGAACTGAGGGCTGGGTGGCAGCACATGAAGAGCAGAATCAGCGTGTCATCCGGGTCCATATCAGATTCGATATCGTCGGCGAGCACCATGGTCTCCGCATCCTGCGCGACCACGGTTTCCCTTTCACGACGGGCAATTTCGCTGCGCACCTGATCGGTCAGACGTCGGGATGCGACATGGATCAACCAGCCCCGTGGATTCTCGGGAACACCCTCCTGAGGCCATTGCGTGAAGGCCGCGATCATGGCCTCCTGCACGGCGTCCTCGGCGGAGGAAAAGTCGCGAAAACGGCGAGCCACTGCACCGAGCACCTGCGGTGCAAGTTCGCGCAACAGATGCTCGGAAGTTGTGTCCCACGACTTTGTCATTGCAGCTTTCGTTACAACATCTCCGGTGGCGGGCCGCTCATCACCGGGCGCACTTCAATCGGCATGTTCATGGGCGATCCACCGGGGCCCGGCGCCGCGGACACTCTGGCGGCGATGGCGTAAGCGCGCTCCGGCGAGTCGACATCGACAATCCAGTATCCTGCCAGAAATTCCTTGCTCTCAGGAAATACCCCGTCGGTGATGGGCACGCCATTCTTGCCAGCCCGCACTAGCTTAGCCTGATCGGGAAAGGACAGACCTTCGGCAGAGACCAACTCGCCGGATTGGCGAAGTTCTTTGTTGAGACCGATCATAAATGCGATGTGTGCCTGGAGGTCTTTTTGAACCCACTCAGGAACTCCGTGGCCGGCTCGCATTGTGTTCATCATGATGATGTATTTCATTTCTCTTCTCCTATAAGTTCATTGAGTGCTGCTTCTCTGCGCGGTCGCAGGGTAGTCGGAATGCTCGTCGCATCTCGGCATTTCGTCACTTGGACTTAGATGGCTCATAACTGGCGAACCGCCGGACTTCGATCGGAACGTTCGTAGGGACCCCTCCGGGTCCCGGCGCGGCCGAAATCCGCGCTGCAATCGCGTAAGCACGTTCGGGAGAGGCAACGTCAACAATCCAGTAGCCCAGGAGAAACTCTTTCGACTCGGGGAAAATGCCGTCGGTGACGGGCATGCCGTTTTTCTCGCCGCGCACAACTTTTGCATCCCGTGGTTCGGCTAAGCCCTGTGTGGCCACAAACTCTCCGGATTCGGTCAGTTCGTTATTGATGTGCCCGAGGACTGCCATATGCGCCTCAATACCCTTTTGCGACCAGGCGTGATACGTGTCAACCCCTGCCTTCGTGCCGGACATCAGCAAAATGTATTTCATATCTAATGCTCCTATCTGGGGTTTTCTGAAATGTGGTTCACCTAAGACTTCTTGTCTGATTGAAACATCCACCGGACTCCGAATTTGTCGGTGAGCGCTCCGTAGGTGCCGAAAAACTGCTCCTTAAGAGGGTCGGTTACTTCTGCACCTTCTGAGACTTTCTCAAATAGAATTTTCAGTTCCTCGAGTGTTCCTCCACTCAGATAGAGGCAAACGGTGTTGCCGCGAATGGGAGTCTGGGCAGGGCGTAGCCAGTCCGACGCTGAAATCTCCAGCCTCCCGTTTCTGAGCCGGGCATTGACGATTTTCTCCTGCTGAAAGGCAGGCATGAAATCCTTGGCCGGGGAATCCTTAACTTTGGTCGCAGATAGTTCTCCGCCAAAACAGGACTCGTAGAACTCCATGGCCTGCTGGCACTTGCCATCGAATAACAGGTATGGGGTCAAAGTAGTCATTTCGTTCCCTCTTTTCTGCATCTTAGGGTCCGCCAATGAACGAACCGGTAAAACCGTCAACGCCGCCGCGGAGAGCGCGGAGCCAACGAAACGGCGCCGGGATAATTCAGTTGCGTTGCTCATGATCGTTCTCCCTTGTGAACTGGTTACTTGCCCGACCCTAATCTGCGCTTTCATGGGGTAGTCGGAGCCGTCGCGGCGTTCTCTACATGCCAGGAAAAATATTTTTTAACAAAAATCGTGGCTGGCCTGTCGATTTCTCCCACCCAGAACCGACATATCAGTGGAGGTTGGGAAATGGCGACCGACGACGTGGTAGTGGATGTTAGCCAGGACTGGGTACTGGCGTGCGATGTCCAGCAGCGGTTTATGCAGGGGTTTGGCCGAATTAGCGACTCGGTGGACTACAGCGCGCGCTGCCGCCAGGTTCGAGCTCTCGGGGGCGATTGCTATGAGTTCATGCCTCTTGCGAATGACCGTCTGGCGCTGGTAGTGGGCGATGCATCCGGCAAAGGCGTCGCCGCGGCACTCATGATCGCCAGCGTGCAGTCCTCACTTCGGACGGCGGCGTTATTCACGGGAGACGACCTCGCCACATTGCTCACCGTCGTCAATCTCCAGGCATACGCTTCGTCGCTGGCAGACCGCTACGCGACGGTTTTCTACGGCGTTTTCGACTTGGCGACGCGAACGCTACGGTACGTGAATGCCGGACACACTCCGCCGGTTGTTCTTCGGCGAAACGGCTCAATCGATACGCTCGAGGCGGGCGGAGCACCCATTGGAATGTTCCCTGATTCGAGCTATGAGGAAGGGAGCGTGCAGCTTGATCCCGGCGACCTGGTGATCACTTACACGGACGGAGTCATTGAAGCGGCAAACGAATCCGGCGGGGAGTGGGGAGTTCAGGGCGTGTTGAACGCGACCGTCGCATGGGCACGGCAAGGGACCGAGACTGCGGAACATCTCGTCCGGTCGATCTTCCACTCGATGGACGATTTCTCGAAGGAGTGCCAGACGGATGATGCGACATTAGCAGTTTTGCGGGTGCTCTGATCTTTATCGTGGACTTGCCCATAATAATTCGTGGAGAAAGGATGGATTCAGAAATGAAGTTGGACAAGAAATTCTCAGCCAAATTACAAAAGAGTCCCAAGAAGGGTGGTTGGACCTATGTCGTCTGGCCTGATTCGGTCGAGGTCTTTGGTACCCGGGGCTTGGTAAAGGTGAAGGGCAAAATCGATGGCCGCCCTTTTCGGAGTTCGTTCATGGCTCTGGGGGATGGCACACATAAATTGCCTGTGCGGGCAGACATTCGCCAGGCAATCGGGAAGAATGTGGGTAACACAGTCGCCATATCCCTGGAAGAACGGATCAGATAAATCCCTTCAACGACAAAGAGAGTTGCCAGATTATGGCGACTCAGGGTGTGATAGCAATAACCCGTAGAGGACTGCCAGAGCCGCCGACGATTTTCAAAGGTGCGGCAATGACGATGGCGCCTGTCGGAGGAAGCTGGTCAAGATTCGACAGGCCTGCCAGACCGAACTTGCCGCTGCCGTGCATGAGGTAGTGATTCGGGAAAGGTGGATCAAAGCTGGCTGCCTGGCCGGCATCGGTTCCGACCGTCTCCACCCCGACGCCGAGCACATCTCGCTGCTGCGCAAGAAATGCGGAGCTTTCTTTGGCGAGTCCGGGTGTGTGCGGTCCATCCTTCATCAAGTTGATGTAATCCTTGGGGTCTTTACGTTTCGACCAATCGGTGCGCAAGAGCACCCATGCGCTTGCCGGGATACGACCGTATTGTTCCTCCCAGCGTTGAATACGCTCTGGTGTCAGCAGATAATTTGGGTTCTTCTCTGCCTCGGCGCTGACGTCGATCACACATGCGGGACCAACAAATTTCTTCGGCGGGATGCGGTCCACGGAGTTGTCTGGGAGGTCTTTTCCCGAGATCCAGTGGATGGGAGCGTCGAAATGCGTGCCGGTGTGCTCGCCTGTCTCAAACCCATTCCAGTACCACGCTGGACCGCGGTCATCATAGCGCGACAGTTCCCAGATCTTAAATGCAGGTGTGTTCTTAAACTGCGGCGGCAATGGCAGGAGCGGTGTTTGCGGACTGAGCGGCTGGGTCAGATCCACAACGCGCAGCCGGCCAGCCGTTAGCTCTTCAAGCAGTTTGGCCAAGACGAGGGACATGGGTGCTCCTCATATGAAGACGTTCGCGACACTTGCAACTTCGGGCTTCAGGTTCTCTTGAGCGATTGAATATGCCTGCGGAATTGAAATCGATTTTCAAGCAATGCCAGGTCGGTCACAAAACCGGAGGGACCTTTCGCTTCGACTTTCGCAATGATGGTTGTGAGTTCGTTAGCATGAATTGCATCCTTCACAGCCGCTGTGAAACTCTCGACACTTCGCACGGTAGATACGCTTGGAACGCCGGCGGCTCGGGCAATCCCTTCCAGATCCGTCCCGGTGCCAGTCGCAGTTGGGAAACCGCCGACCGAGAGCAGGCTTTCGTTATCGAACACGACGTGAACCAGGTTCTTGGGGCGGTAGCGTGCCATCGTACTGAGACCGCCGAGGTTCATCAAAAGAGAGCCGTCGCCATCGAAGACGATTACTTTCTGATCGGGCAGGCAAAGAGCCAATCCTAACCCGGTCGATGACGCCAGTCCCATCGCGTGCTGCAGGTAGAAGAAATTGGGACGGTGTCCCAGGGACTGAAGCTCAGCCGCAACTGCTCCCATGATTGTGATAACCAGACAGCGTTCCAGTTCGGAATAAATTGACCGAAGACAATCGAGGCGGAGCATCACTCCTCCCACATCAGGTCGCGCGTTAACAAAAGCGCCACCGGTTGCATGCAGCTTTCGGCGAGCGTCTGCGCCTGTCGAATGCGCTTCTTGGTCGTCTCCAGCGCATCAAGAAAAAAGTAAGGAATGCGCAACGCCCGCAACACGGGTTCGGTGACATTGCCGCCTTGTGTTTGCCACGGGTCGCGCTCCCCAATGGAACCGCGGTAGCTGATGAGCATCAGGAGAGGAATCTTGTACAGGTGCGCGAATGAGACAATGCCGTTGATCGATGCAAGGAAACCGTGGTTTTGCATTAGCATTGCCGACTTCACCCCGGCGAAGTGCGCTCCGGCGGAGACGCCAACGCCTTCTTCCTCTTTCGCCAGCCGCACCAGAATCATCTCTGGATCTTCGTCGGTGAACCGGATGAGATGCACCAGCCACGTTTCCGGCAGCGCCGAGACCAGACGGACGTCACACTCCTTCAAACCTTCGTAGATCACCTTGGAACTGGTTAGGGAGACGGGCATATGTCGCTTCGGGTTTGTATTCTATCCTGCACAGCGTGGGAAATGCGTTCTTGACGAGCATTTGCGGCGGGGTATAGCTTGGGCGCTGCCCGTTCGCGGCCCAGGAGCAATCGTTGGAGATTAGATCCCAAGGCCTTCTCGATCCCGAAATTCCCCCAACAGTGAACTTTCCTGTTGAAACCGTTCGAGCGAATTTTCCTGCGCTGAGTCGGACTCCGGGATTCATCTTCTTCGACAACGCGGCCGGTGCCCAGGTACCCCAAATGGTGTTGGACGCCGTGAATCATCACCTGCTCGAGTGCAATGTGCAGCGAGGGGGACGCTACGCAAAGAGCCGTGAAGTCGAAGAGATGATTTTGCGCGCACGACATAGTGTCGCCGATCTCGTGAACGCGCGGGATGCAAGCGAAATTGCGTTTGGCATGAATGCTACATCCTTCATTCGGCTTGTGAGTCTGGCGATCGGACAGACCCTCGGGGAGCGGAACGAGATTGTTGTCACCGATATGGATCACGAGGCTAACGTTGCGACTTGGCTGGCTTTGGAGCGGAACGGCGCAAAGTTCCGCTGGTGGAAGATGAGGGACGACGGGAATCTGCACGCTGACGACCTGGTTCCTCTGGTGTCTTCCACAACGCGCCTGGTGGCGTGCACGCTTGCCTCGAATGCCATAGGGTCGATCGTCGATGTAACTTCGGCAGCACGGGTGGCGCATAGGGTCGGGGCTGAACTTTTTCTCGATGCGGTGCACTACGGGCCTCACGGTCTGATCGACGTGGAGGCGTTTGATTGCGACTACCTGGTGTGTTCAGGGTACAAGATTTTCGCTCCGCACATGGGATTCCTGTGGGGACGGCGCGCACTGCTTGAAGAGCTTCCGACCTTCCGCGAGGATTTCATTCCCGACGAGCCGCCGGGAAAGATTGAAGCAGGGACTTTTATTTACGAAAACGTCGCCGGAATGGATGCCGCGGTGCGTTATCTGGAAATGCTGGGTAGGAGCATGAGCCACGAGTCTGAGAAATCGCAGTCACGCCGGTCTGCGCTGCAAAGTGCGCTCGCGAGCATTCGAGCGTACGAACGATCGCTTTCCCGCGATATGCTTCGGGTGCTGAAGGATTGCGGTGCAACCATCTACGGCGTGGCGGAGAGTAAGCGAATCGGCGAACGGGCGCCAACGGTATGCTTCAATTTGCCCGGTGTAGCTCCGGCGCGGGTCACCGAGAAGCTCGCGAAACAAGATATCGGCGTTCGCGATGGACACATGTATGCACCGCGTTTGATGAAACGATTTGGCCTGACCAAAGAAAGTGGCGCGGTCAGGGCGTCACTGGTGCACTACAATACGCTCGAAGAAGTGCACAAATTCGAGAGCGCGCTGGCCAAGTTGAAAGCCTCATGCTGACGGACAAGCAAGTCCAGGAGATTCGTTCTCGCTTCAGCATCTTCCAACGCAAAATCTACCTCAACAGTTGCTCCCAAGGGGCACTCTCTGACGCCGTGCAGGCTGGCCTCGAGGACTTCGTTGCCAGTTGGCATGAGCAAGGCTCACCGTGGGAGACATGGGTGAACCGGTATGAAGCCGGGCGAAACGCCTTTGCGCAATTCATCAACGCTCAACCGGATGAGGTTGCGATCGTGACCAGCGTATCGGCGGGCATCAACGGAATCGCAAGTGCGCTGAGCTTCCAGGAACGGAAAAAGGTGGTGATGGGCGAATTCGAGTTCCCAACGATGGGCCATGTCTGGCTAGGCCAGCGTCCTCGCGGGGCCGAGGTGCAATTTGTTAAGGCTGACAGGGACCTCATCCCGACTTCACAGTACGAGAGGATGATTGACCGCGGCACGAACATCGTTCCGCTCACGCACGTCTGTTTCAAGAACGGATTCCGCTCGAACGTAAGAGCCATCACGCAAATCGCCCACAACTGCGGTGCCCTCGTGATGCTCGATGACTATCAGGATTGCGGAACTCGCCCGGTGGATGTGAAAGCGATGGATCTCGACTTTTACCTGACCGGAACCTTGAAGTATCTGCTCGGTCCTCCTGGCCTTGGTTTTATGTACGTACGCAAGGAACTCATCCCAACGTTGGTTCCCACCGTAACCGGATGGTTTGGCCAGGCAGATCCATTCGCCTACAATCCCCAGCATTTCGAACTGTCCTCCACGGCGCGAAGATTCGAGTCGGGATCCCCTTCGGTGCCCAATGTTTATGCGGCTGTGCCGGGATTTCAACTATTGCAGGAAATCGGGATCGAAAATGTCGCAAGCCAGATCAGGAAACTCACACAAGCACTGCTGACCAGCGCTATGGATCTTGGGATTCACGCAAAGACACCCAGGGATAGCGCCGGACCACTCGTCGTTCTGCAGTCGAAAGATTCAACCTTACTGGTGCAGAAGTTCGCCGAGGGCGGCATCGTCGCCTCGAACCGTCACGACGGCTTGCGGATATCGCTCCATGTGTACAACACAATGGACGACGTAAAGGCCGTGGCTGAAATTCTCAAGAAGAACATCGATCTCATGGTCCTTGACCGTGCTAGTGTCGGCAGCCATGACTGACCTCCCGCGGCCAATGGTTGCGAGCCAGATCGCAGGTGAGGGCCTTCCAACGACAGAAGTGGAAGGTCTCCACCGCCGCCTGGGGCAACGCCAACTCACAATGATGGCAATTGGCGGAGCCATCGGGGTTGGCTTGTTTTTGGGAAGCAGCGTGACCATTCGTCTCGCCGGGCCCGCCGTCATATTTTCTTATCTCCTCGGGGCAGGCATCGCTTTGATCATGTCTTATGCGCTCGCGGAGATGGCAGTTGTCCATCCAGTCGCCGGCGCGTTCGGAGTTTACGCGGAGAAGTATCTCAATCCCTGGGCAGGTTTTTCTGTGCGAGCTACCTATGGAGTCGCGCAGATCATTGCGATCGGAGCCGAAGTCACGGCGGCCGGTATTTATATGTCGTTTTGGTTCCCGAATGTTCCGCAATGGATTTGGGTGGTATTGGTTTCTGCGGCTCTGGTGGCTCTCAATGCCATGCAGGTCAACCGCCTGGGTGAATTTGAGTACTGGTTTGCCATGATCAAAGTGGCCGCCATCGTTACATTCATCCTTGTGGGGCTGTCTTTGATTTTCGGCATTGGTTCTCGAGGCGCGATTGGCTTAGACAATCTGACTCACCACGGAGGATTCCTGCCGGCAGGTTGGAAGGGAGTGTGGCTTTCGCTGACCATTACTGTCACCAGCTATATGGGAGTGGAAATTATCGCCGTCACCGCGGCAGAGGCCGAGCATCCGGAAATCACCATTCCTCACGCGATGCGGAGCATTGTATGGCGGCTGATTTTGTTCTACGTACTGGCAATCGCGATTATGGTGGCGCTGGTGCCTTGGAACGAAAGCAGGAGTTCGTCCACACTGTCCGGCAGTCCTTTTGTCACCGCATTCGCGGCGGCACACATTCCCTTCGCCGCTGCAATTATGAACTTCGTCGTGCTCACGGCGGCGCTGTCGAGCGTGAATACAAATCTTTATCTTTCCACACGAATGCTTTTCTCATTGGGCCGCGAAGGTTACGCGCCGGGGTGGATCGGCAAGGTGAGCCGCAACGGAGTGCCACATCGCGCCCTGCTGGCTTCCGCTGCAGGCATCATCGCGGCCATTCTGCTCGCCATATTTGCGCCTAAAAACGCTTTCCTGATGCTCTATGGAACAGCGGTCGCAGGAATGCTCTTCGTCTGGCTGGTCATCCTCAACACACATCTTCAGTTTCGCAAGGCAATTACCAGCGAGCGGCTAAAGAATTTACCCATGCACCTACGGGCCCACCCAATTTTTACGTTGGTGGGCATTTTTTTATTGCTGGCCATTTCGGTCACAACCTTCTTCGTTGACGGATTGCAATGGTCGGTGCCGGCTTTTGGTGTTTTCTTAGGCCTGATTTCGCTCTTCTACTTGCAAAGCCGACGGAGCGGAGACAAATCGCGAACCACCGATGACACGAGAGTCGCGGACTCGCCTTAGGATTTTTCCTCCGTGAACTATCGTGCCTGTAGTGGTTCATGTTCACTTTGCCTAGGAGAGGACGCGCAATGCTCGAGGACAGCGAAGAGGTCTACTCTTCACTTCGACGGACATTCAAAGGTGAGTTGCTGCGTCCCGGCGAGAACGGCTACGAGGATGCCCGCGCGATTTGGAACGGTATGTGTGCTCGGAGGCCAGGACTAATTGCGCGGTGCCTCGATGTACGCGATATACAAAGCGCAATCCGAAGTGCCCGCGCCATAGGGATTCCGACGGCGATCCGTTGTGGAGGGCATAGCCTCGCAGGATTCAGCACCTGCGACCGTGGCTTGGTGATTGACCTGTCGAGAATGCGTCAGGTCACCGTTTATCCCGAGGTGCATCGGGCCAGAGTCGCGGGAGGTTGTTTGCTGGGATCGATTGACATCGCAACACAAAAAGCAGGACTCGTTTTTCCCTCCGGTGTTGTCTCCCACACCGGAGCTTCTGGCCTGATCCTGGGCGGAGGAACCGGATGGCTCACCCGACGATTCGGATTGTCGTGCGACAACGTTGAGCGATTCACGCTGGTAACGGCAGACAGTTCGATCGTTCGCGCCGACTCAAACGAGAATCAGGATCTGTACTGGGCCTTGCGCGGGGGCGGGGGCAACTTCGGAGTCGTAACCGAATTCGAAGTAAAACTGCATTCTCTCAGGGCGGTTGTGCTCGCTGAAGGTCTGATTCCCCAAAGTGACATTCGGGCATTGCTGGAAAGCTGGAGAGACGTCATGCCCGAGGCTCCGCACGACTTGAAGTGGAACATCGATCTGCGCCTTGCCCCCGATAGCGAGCAAGTGCCGGTTGAGCTTCGTGGAAGGCCGGTCGCGAGCAGTTCCTTGATTTGGACCGGTGACCCCGAAGCGGCGCGTCCCTATCTGCAGTGCGCTCTTTCCAAATGCAGTCCGGATTCTGTGAGCGTTAGAAATGTATCGTTTTTAAATCTACAAACCATGGCGGACTCCGCGTTTCCGCATGGCCGTCGCTATTACACCAAGTCGGGCTATTTCACTCGTCTCAGCGACGGCACTATCGATTCCCTGGTGGAGACGGTAACGACGATTCCGTCATCTGAGACCCAGATTGAACTTGCATATCTGGGAGGGGCGGCGGGACGAATCGCTGCCGACGAGACCGCATTCGGCGATCGCAGTGCGCCGTTCATCATGAACTTGCTTGCGAACTGGGCGGACGCGTCCGCAGATGGAGCCAATATTTCCTGGATCCGTGGACTCTTTGACAAGCTTCGGCCGGCCATGAAGCCAGGAGTCTACGTCAATTTCATGAGCGGCGATGAGCAGGGTCGTGTGCCCGAGGCTTATCACGAGCGATGGGATCGTATGGTCGCGGTCAAAACGCAATATGATCCCGACAACTTCTTCCGGCTGAATCAGAACGTTCCGCCACGGAAATTCGCAGCACGAAGCTCGTAGCTGAATCGCAGGCCGGGGCGCTAGGGAAAATCGAGCTTCGACCGCTGATAACTACCGAAAATTCTTTACCAGCATGAGGTTGGATTCTGCGAATTCGCTCTGAATGTAGACAATGGACTTGCCGTCACGTGAAACGCTAAGTCCCCAACCGGGTTCTTTTTCCAAAGTCCAAATGGGAATCGTTTTGCCGGTTGCAAACTCGAAGAACTCGATCGTTACGACGCGGAATTTTCGGTATCTCAGGTAGTAG
>Ga0070732_10001676_pt1 | contig 12021 bp, 11 predicted proteins | sample Coa_R1_5_FD_66449 | JGI IMG/M metagenome (GOLD analysis project Ga0070732, IMG submission 66449) | Surface soil microbial communities from Centralia Pennsylvania, which are recovering from an underground coalmine fire - Coalmine... | ecosystem: Environmental > Terrestrial > Soil > Unclassified ...
CCCACCGTCGGACACGCCGAACTCCACGGCCGCATCGCCAGCCTGCTCGAAGTCGGCACCGGCTTCCATCCCGAGCTCACCGGACGCGAAAACATTTTCCTCAGCGGCGCCATCCTCGGCATGAGCAAAGCCGAAATCGTCCGCAAATTCGACGAAATCGTCGCCTTCTCCGAAGTCGAGCGCTTTATCGACACGCCCCTCAAGCATTACAGCAGCGGCATGGGCATGCGCCTCGCCTTCGCCGTCGCCGCGCATCTCGAACCCGAGATCCTCCTCGTCGACGAAGTTCTGTCCGTCGGCGACGCCCAATTTCAAAAGAAATGCCTCGGCAAAATGCAGGACGTCTCCCGCGCCGGCCGCACCATCATTTTTGTCAGCCACAACATGACGGCGTTGAAAAGGTTGTGCACGCGCGCCGTGTGGCTCGACGGCGGGCGCGTGCTCGAGAACGGCGAGGCAGGCGAAGTGGTCCGTTGCTATCTTCAGAGGAGCGCGGTCGCGAATCTCCAATCCCTGTGGGAAGACGAGCGCACGGCTCCGGGCGACCACCGCGTGCGTCTCCGAAGCGTGCGATTGCTTCCGCAAGACGATTCCTCTGACCACATCACCGTCCACACGCCTCTGCAAATCGAATTCACCTATTGGAATTATGTGCCGGACGCGGTTCTGAATGTTTCCATGATTCTAAACAACCTGGAAGAAGTTTGCGTTTTTAATACGGCTTCGGACTTCGCCCCTCGGCCCGTCGGCCTGATTCGTCACACCCTGGAGATACCCGGCAACCTGCTGAATACCGGCTCTTACTATGTGAACATGCTCGTTGTGAAGGACGCCTCGACCGGCATTCTGTTTCAAAACAATGTCCTCGCCTTCGACGTCGCCGAGGGCGAAGTAGTCGGCAATTGGTACGGCCAGCTTCCCGGCGCCGTCCGTCCAAAGTTAAAATGGAAGAGCGAAGCCATTGACGCCCTCGATTTTGAGGTACCAGCGACCACGGACCAAAGGGTCTAGGGCGGATCTTTGGAGGACCTTGCCGGGTACGTTTCGCCTTCTTGGCGCGAACGCATCGCCTTTGCGGGATTTCCGTAAGCAATAACAAAATCGGGGATGTCGCGAACGACTGCCGCGCCCGTACCGACTATCGAGTGGTTGCCAATAGAGATTCGGTCTGACACGCTAGCTCCTACTCCAACCGCCGAGCATTCGCCAATTCGCACGAGTCCTCCCGTGAAGACGCCGGGAGCAATGCTGGCGAATGGGCTCATGTTGCAGTCGTGGTCAATCGAGCTACCCGTATTCAAGATGCAGAATTCTCCGACCCGCGATCCCGGTCCCACGTGGGAGCCCGCGAGAATAGCAGTGCCTTTCCCGATTTCAGTGGATGTTGCGATCACTGCGGAGGGGTGTCGGACGACGGGAAACTCCAAATTGGGGCACTTCTTCGTCAAGTCTCTGTAAATCTTCCGGCGCCACCAATTATCTCCGATCGCAATAGCTGCGGCGGTGATCAATTGGCCCGTGCAGATGGCCTCCGCTTCATCGATCCGGCCCAGCACGGGGTAACCTCGCCGAATGGTCCCCGCCGCGACGCTGTCGTCGAGATAGCCCACGATCAGATAAAGTGCCGCCAGCTCAATTGCATCGGCCAAAACGGAGGCATGGCCCGACGATCCCACTACTACTAGACGAGGCTTACCATTCACGTCGATTGTCACGCTCAAGCCTTTGCGTTTATCCGAAGGTCGTTCGGAAGCCTAGAACATGCTAGATTTTCAGGGGCCTAAATGCCAGTATATTCCGTGCCTCCAACCGTGGCGTGCATGCGCTAGTGCGAGGCGGGAAGGCGATTTAACGTGGTTGGAACTGGACTCAAGGCTCAAGGTAGCGACCTCGCCCTCTTCGGCGCGCCGCCGGCCTTTGCCGAAAAACTGCACGTTGGCCGCCCGAATATCGGCAACCGCGACCGCCTTATGCAGCGCATCTCGGACATGCTGGACCGCAACTGGCTCACCAACGACGGTCCCTACGTGCAGGAGTTCGAGAAGCGCCTTGCGCAGTTCCTGGGTGTGCGCAATTGCGTGGCGATGTGCAACGCCACAATCTCATTGGAAATTGCCATTCGCGCGCTGGGCCTGACGGGCGAAGTGATCGTCCCCTCGTTCACTTTCATCGCCACCGCGCACGCCCTTCAGTGGCAGGAAATCACGCCCATCTTCTGCGACATTGACCGCAAGACCCACAACGTCGATCCCGCTCAAGTGGAGCGCATGATCACCCCGCGCACCAGCGGAATCATCGGCGTTCACGTCTGGGGACGTCCATGCGACATCGACGCGCTCGAAGCCATCGCCCGCCGCCGCAATCTGCAGCTTCTTTTTGACGCCGCCCACGCCTTCGGCTGCTCCTACCAAGGTAAATCCATCGGCGGCTTTGGACGTTGCGAAGTCCTCAGCTTTCACGCCACAAAGTTCTTCAACACTTTTGAGGGTGGCGCCGTTCTCACCGATGACGACTCCCTGGCCGGTAAAATGCGCCTGATGCGCAACTTCGGTTTCCAGGGCAACGACAACGTGATTTACATCGGCACAAACGGCAAAATGACCGAAGTCTGCGCGGCCATGGGCCTCACCTCTCTCGAAAGCGTCGACGAATTCATCGCCATCAATCGCCGCAATCACCATGCCTACCGCAACGGACTCGCGGAAATCCCCGGCATCAGCGTCACCGCATACGACAAACGCGAGCGCGCGAATTACCAGTACATCGTGCTGGAAGTGGACGAAACAAAGGCGGGTCTTACCCGCGATGAACTGGTAAGCGTGCTCAACGCGGAAAACGTTCTGGCGCGCAAATACTTTTACCCCGGCTGCCATCGCATGGAGCCGTATCGCTCCTACTTCCCCCATGCGTCGCTCGTCCTGCCCGAAACGGAGAAACTATGCCGCCGCGTAATGGTGCTGCCCAACGGCGCCAGTCTTGACGAGCAAACAATCGCGTCCATCTGCCAGATCATCGCCACCGCCGTCTCGAACGCCCCCGCCGTCCGGGCCGCCTTGCCCTTTCCTAAGGCCGTGAGGGCGATCTCGATATGAGCGTATCCAGATATCTAAATCCTGTTCGCGTCTTGATTGGACTTGGGCGGCGAGCCGACGCGTTCAAGCAGAGCCGCGCGAAAGAGAAGCGATACGCCGACGCAAGAGCGTGGCTCAGTCGCGCCACCCTGCCCCTAAAAGTGAACGTAGGTTGCGGAGGAGCGCCATTTCAGGGCTGGGTTAATCTGGACCGGGACCCTGGGGTCAACGCAGACATCGTTTGGGATGTCACGAATGGCCTGCCATTCAACGCTGACTCTTGCGCTTTTATATACAGCGAACACTTCTTGGAGCATATTCCCGTGGCCGACGGCGTTCGCTTCCTCGCGGAATGCCACCGGTCTCTCCATCCCGGCGGCGTCGTGCGAATAGGCATGCCGTCATTGCAGGAAGTCGTCCGTCAGTACTACGAAAACGACTGGGCGACTCAGCCTTGGCTTGAGAAATACGGATACACCTGGATCAAGACGCGAGCCGAGTTCATTAACATCAATTTCAGGGAATGGGAACATCAATGGCTCTACGATGCCGAAGAACTCGAAAGACGGTTGAAGGAGGCCGGCTTCACCCGGATTGAGAGCGTAAAATTGGGCGACAGTAAATACCCGGAGCTGAGAAATCGCGAGACGCGGCCCGAAACATTGCTCCTTGTGGAAGCGACGAAGTAACGCAACGCGGTTTTTGTTTCAGCTGCGGCTTGCCCGCCGCGCTTTCTGTATCGCCTCATACCACGAGCCGAAGAGCGCATACGCAGCGAACGAGCCGAACACTCGCACGCTCCCTGCGCGCCTCAGCCCGCCGTTGCGCACCCAACCGGCAATATGTTCCGCCGTTGCCTTGCGATTGCCTTCCTCTCGCGCCGTGCGAGCCATGCCAAGATAAGCCCCCACGGCGTAGTCTCGGTAACGCGCAATCGTCCGTTGTATCGTGCTTGTGTATTCAAATTCCAGATGCTTATCCAGCGCCTTCAGCATCCGTATAGTCTCGCGGTGCCGGTGGAGTTCGGGTCGGGTCGACCAAATCCCCCCGGAATGCACCCGATAAACGGTCATTACATCGTCCATGAGTGCAATTTTTCCTCGTCTCGCAATCAGTGCGCATAGCGGCCAATCCCCCAAACTCATCTTACTAAACCAGCCCGGAAGCTGGCCGATTGCATTCCGGCGATACACGGTCGAGCAGGTCATAATAAAATTCCCTTCAAGCAAGTCACTAATGGTATATGTGTCGGAAGGTTTCGACGGAAACACGCTGCCATGCTCCCAGGTGCCTGTCTCGTCCAGGACTCGGGCTCTATGGCAAGAGATTGCATAATCAGAATGCGAATCGAGGAAGTCGGCTTGCCTCTGAAGCTTATCCTCCGATATCCAATAGTCGTCACCTTCAAGAAGCGCGATGTACTCTCCTCGGCAAGCCGCGAGTGTCGCTTTGAAATTTCGCATGGCTCCAATGTTCCGCTCTCGAAGCTGCATCACAATCTTGCCGGGATACCTGCGGTGAAAATCCACGAGAATTTCGCGTGTTCGGTCCGTCGAGCAGTCTTCTCCGATGACAATCTCATAATCAAAGTTCACGCGTTGCGCCAGAACGCTTTCGAGCGCTTGCGCGATAAATCGCTCGTGGTTATACGTAATCATCATCACGCTAACCTTCATTTAACTCCCCTCTGCTACCTTCGCAGGGCGCCCGGACCGGCTTGCTTGCGACTACCGCGATGATACTAGATAATCGATGCTGCGCCCCTCTGCGGTGAGACCTGGGAGCCTCCCAGCGAGTCTTAGTCAAGGGGTCAGTCGTGGTCTTTAACCGCGCAACGGGCTGATTGAAAATCTATGCAAGCAGATATGAGACAAAATGCCGGCCGTTAGCGTAATCGTCCCGAATTACAACCACGCGCGCCGCAAAGTGACCGAGCGGCACGACGTCAGCATTGCCGCGCCCCGCATCCTGGAAATCATAGAACGGACCATAGCAGCAAAATGAATACCATCGGAAATAACTCTTCCGGAAAAGATGCCCCTCGGGTCATCGCCTTCCACCTGCCGCAATTCCATCCAATTCCAGAGAACGACGAATGGTGGGGAAGAGGCTTCACGGAATGGACAAACGTCGTGAAAGCGAAGCCCAGGTTCAAGGGCCATTATCAGCCGCACCTACCGGCTGATTTGGGATTTTATGACTTGCGGTTGCCCGAAGCGCGGGCTGCCCAGGCGGAGCTGGCCGCCAGCTACGGGATATATGGCTTTTGTTACTATCACTATTGGTTCAACGGCCGGCAGGTTCTCGAACGCCCGGTAAATGACATCTGGAGAAGTGGCGAGCCGGATTTTCCGTTTTGTCTTTGCTGGGCCAATGAGAACTGGACGCGCCGTTGGGACGGGCAAGACTCCGAAGTGCTTCTGGAGCAACGCTACAGCCTTGCAGACGACTTGGCGCATATCCGCAGCCTGATTCCTTTGTTTCTCGACCCTCGTTATATTCGCGTCATGGATCGGCCGCTTTTCCTGGTCTATCGCGCCTCCAAATTTCCCGAGTCTGAGAAAACAACTGAAATTTGGAGGCGCGAAGCGGAACGAGCGGGACTGAAAGGTCTGTTTCTTGTGAGGGTCGAAAGTCACTCTGATTCCGGTGATCCGCGCTGCATGGGCTTCGACTCCGCCTTGGAGTTTCAGCCACGATGGTCGGCGCTGTCGAGTTCGCGCATTCCTCGCCGGAAATGGTGGCATCGCCGAAAACTCCGAACCGCCGAGCCCGCATTCTATGACAATTTCATTTGCGAATATGACGCGCTCGTCGAAAACGCCTTGGAAAGCCGCCTCCCGGATTATCCACGCATACCGTGCGTCTGCCCGGGTTGGGACAACAGTGCGAGACGGGAACGCAGCGCAGTCATTTTCATCAACTCCACTCCCGAAAAATACGAATACTGGCTACGAGAAGTGGTAAATAGATCGAAGGTCCACATGAACTCCATCGGCGGGCTCGAAATCACGCCCGATTCCTTGGTTTTTATTAACGCGTGGAATGAATGGGCCGAGGGCAACCACCTCGAGCCGTGCCAACGATGGGGCCGCCAGTATCTTGAGGCAACGAAGCGAGCGTTGGGCGCACAAGCCAATAAGAGCATCGAATATGCCAGCCGTTAGCGTCATTGTCCCGAATTACAACCACGCGCGCTTCCTGCGCAGGCGGATCGACAGTGTCCTGCAACAGACGTTTCAGGACTTCGAGCTGATCCTCCTCGACGACTGCTCCACCGACGACAGCCGCTCGATTCTCCTGTCATACGCGAGCGATCCGCGAGTAAGGATGGAATTCAACGACGCGAATTCCGGCAGCACCTTCAAGCAGTGGAATAAAGGCGTACGCCTCGCGCGCGGCAAGTACGTCTGGATTGCTGAATCGGACGACTACGCCGACGAGAAATTGCTGGAGCGCCTGGTGGCTCACCTTCAAATCGACGACAAAATCGCATTCGCGTGCTGCCGTTGCTGGCGGGTTTCCGACGAAGGGCAGGTTGAAGGCTTTGCGGACGACTATCTCACGCGAATCGACAGCTTGAGATGGACAGTGGATTTCTACGTCGAGGGGCGCGACATGTGCCGCAGCTACTTCGTCCGCACCAATCCCTTTCCCAATGCCAGCGCCGTCGTCTTTCGCAAATCTATTTACGAACAGGTTGGCGGCGCAGATGAAAGGCTGCGTCTCTGCGGCGACTGGAAGCTGTGGGCAGCAATGGCCTTGACGGGAAAGGTGGCTTACGTTGCCGAGCCGCTGAATTATTTCAGGTTTCACCCGACGACCGTTCGGAACAAGAGTGTGCTGGCGAACGTCAACGTCACGGAAAGCCTCAGCGTCATCCGCTGGCTCCTAGCTCGAACAGCACCAAGCAAGGACCTCGCTGAAAATATAGGCAAGCTCGTAGCGGATGCATGGGTTCCAGCCGTTATGAGCACGCACTTTTCGTTTGCGATAAAGCGAGCGATGCTGCAAAATGTCTGGAACATTGACCCGCATCCTTTCCGCCACGCGTTTCGTCCCGCGTTGGCTACCATTCGTCTCAAACTTCTTCGCCATTGGAATTCCTTGCGCTCGGCGCGGCGATGAGTGGATCCGTGCCCACTGTCTCCGTCGTCGTCAACACTTACAATCACGAGCGCTTCATAGCCCAGGCGCTCCAGAGCGTCCTCGACCAGACTTTCCCCGCGCATCAAATGGAAATCATCGTCGTCGACGACGGCTCGACGGATTCCACGCCGCAAATCATTCAAACCTTCCTTCCCAGGATCCGTTACCTTCGCAAGGAAAACGGCGGCCAGGTTTCCGCTTTCCACGCTGGCGTCGCCGAAGCAACCGGCGAAATCCTCGCTTTCCTCGACGGAGACGATTGGTGGGCGCCGGAGAAACTTGCCGCTGTCGTGGACGCCTTCGAGAAAAATCCCGCCATCGCCTGCGTCGGCCATGCCTATCATGAAGTCGATGCGAATGGTCGCATCATCGCCACCATGATTCCCAGTGCCAATCATCTAAGCCTTGAAAATGCGCGTATCGCGCGCTTGTCGTATCCTTTGGGCGTTTTCCTCGGCACCAGCAGATTCGCGATTCGCCGCGCGGTCCTCGAAAAAACATTGCCCGTTCCCTCCGACCTTCCTTTTTTTGACAATTTTGTCTTTTCGCAGGCAATCGCCATCTCCGGAGCTCTCTTGCTTTCGCAACCTCTCTGCTATTATCGCCTGCACGCAAACAACTTGTGGGCGTCAAGCGCGCCGGATCAACGTTTGCTTTGGACCAAACACCGGCTGTTGAGCGGCTTGCTGCACCACCTGCCTCCTCGCTTGGCGTCTTTGGGCGTACCGAAAGACGTTGTAGATGCATTTTTGGATCCTGGCCGTCCGGAGGCCGAAAGGCTCCGGCTGAAGTTGGAGGGCGGTAAACGGAGTGACACTTTCCGTATTGAACGCGCCTGCTTCCACGTCGCGTACCGCAATCCGGACATAGGCTATCGGCTGTTCAAGTCCTTCGTGCTCTTGCTCACCGTCTTGTTGCCGGCCCGCACTTTCTATCGCCTGCGCGATTGGTATGCGCGCAAGAATTTCATTCGCGCGCGGAAGCTCCTCGGACACGCGGAGCCAACTGAGCCACAAACGTCCATCCAGCGTCACGAAGTCGCCGTTCCAAATGGCCAGCCAAAATGACCAAGCCCCTTGTTTCCGTCCTGATCAATACGTACAACCATGAGCGCTTCATCGAGCAGGCGATATCCAGCGTTCTCGAACAGGATTTACCGGCCGCGGAGATGGAAGTCGTCGTCGTTGATGACGGTTCCACGGATCGTACTCCCGAAATCGTCCGAAAATTCCGGCCTCGCGTGCGCCTGGTTCAAAAGGCAAATGGCGGTCAGGCATCCGCGTTCAACGCAGCCATTCCCGAAACAAACGCCCCGATTGTCGCTTTTCTCGATGGCGATGATTGGTGGGTCAGGGATAAATTGCAAGCCGTGCTCAAGGTATTTTCTGAGAATCCGGATATCCCCGCCGTAGGCCACGCGTTTTACGACACGCTCGAGGACGGCACTCCCGCCGAGCTGGTGATTCCAGAAAACGTCCCGCGCATCGGTTTGAAGAGTCCGGAAGAAGCTCGCATTGCCATGGTCGCCAAATGCTGTTTGGCAACCAGTAAGCTCACCGTCCGGCGCTGGGTCTTGGAGCGCATGGGTCCAATTCCCGAGGAGCTTGTCTCTTGCGCGGACGAGCCGATTATGGATTCGGCCCTGGCCTTGGGCGGTGCGATTCTCCTGGATCGCCCGCTTTGTTTTTACCGCTATCATTCGAATAACTTCTTTGGCTTCGACTCCGAGGACCCCGCTCGAAACCGGAAGCGATATCAGGTCCAAGCGTTCCTCGCGAAATTTCTTCCGGAACTTCTTGCACGATTCGGCGTTACACCAGAGTTGATCAGCATCGTCCTCGAACGCTTCGTCAGCGATACGGAGCGATTCGAAGCCATGTATGACGGAGGGCGCTGGCAGATGTTTCACATGGAAATGCGTTCCTTCCGCCGGCAGTTTAAGAATCCAAGCCTCGGCTTTTTGTTCTTTAAGGCGGCTGTGGGCGCGCTGACGCTTCTGCTTCCTCCCGCGCGCTTCGACCAAGCGCGGCGCTGGTATGCTAAGAAGAACCTTCACCGCGTTCGTGAAGTCTTCGGCGATGCCGAACCCAGCTTTCCGGCGGTATGCAAGCGAGTGCCGCTTCTCAAGCGAGATTGATTCAAGCGCGACGACATTGTTAAACCGAGATGAAGGACAAAATGCGTGACGCCATCGTTACGTCCGGCTGGAACTGGGAAACGTTCAACGTTCCGGAAAGAGTTGCACTGGCGCTCGCAAGTCTGGGTGCGAGAGTGCTCTATTGCGAGAATCCTGTTTCCCGTCTGCGCGGCCGAGGGCGGCCCTTGGAAGAGATCGAGAGGGGCGTGTACCGGTTCGGCCCTCAGTTCTTTGGTCACCGCCTGAATTTGGTCCTGCTCGGGCTTTCGCAATGGCAGGCTCGAATGGTGACGCGGCAAATTCTGCAGAACGCCTCGAAACTGAGCCTGACGGCTCCTCTGTTTATTTACCCTCACGGCGAATTTTTCGTGCCGCTGTGCCGCGAATTCAAGCGGAAGGGATTTTTTCTTATTCACATTTGCATGGACTATCCCGAGCCCGGTCAGGAAGAGCACATTGAATTGTCTGACATGACGCTCGTGATTCCTGAAAGCGTATTTCACCAATTAAGGTCCAAGTATGGCGACAAAATAGCGTCAGTCCCGCAGGTGACACGCGAATTCCAATCTGGATGTCGGAATTGTACGGACGACGCCGCACCCGACGAATTCGCCGCGATACCCAGGCCGCGCCTTGGCTACATAGGCCCAGTCACGGACCGCCTGAACCTGAGAATCCTCGAATCTTTGCTTACCTCCCGTCCCGATTGGCAGTTTCTGCATTTTGGCGCGGCGAAATGCCTTCCCCTTCCCAACGTGCATGTGATGGCCTGGCGCCCTCCGCGGAAGCTAGCGCAATTGATCGCCAACCTTGATGTGGGTCTTATGCCCTACGACTGCTACAGCAATAAGAATTTTCACTGCATGCCGCTAAAAGTATTCGACTACTTTCTCGCGGGTCTTCCGGTTGTATCCACGCCCATTGTGAATTTATGGAAATTCTCCGATACCGTTTATTTTGGAGACGACGCGGAAGAACTCTGCAGCGCAGTTCAATCGGCGCTCGACGAGCCTGCCGGCAGCACGAAAAAATCAGCGCGCATCGCGATCGCGCGGGAACACTCGATCGAAGGCCTCGCCAATTGCCTCGACCGCGTATTGTCCTCGCGTGGTTTACTCCTTGGTCGGAAGAAATGTTGAAGCCCGACACGGTGAATCTTCCATATGTCTGAGCAAAAGCTCCGCGTGCTGTTACTCTGCGCCCATCCCACTCAATACGGCTCGCCCATGTGGCGCCTTATGGCGCAGCGCGCCGACCTCGAAATCCTTGTCGCGTATTGCAGTTTGGAGGGCGCGGAGCCGCACGTCGATCCCGACTTCGGCGTTCAGGTCGCTTGGGATATTCCCCTGCTCGACAACTATCCCTGGGTGAGACTCAGAAATATTTCCCCGCGTCCCGCGGCCGGCAAGTTCTTTGGCCTCATCAATCCAGGTGTTTGGCGGCTCATACGAGCCCGGAAATTCGACGCTGTCGTCATGTTTACCGGCTACATTTGCGCCACTTTTTGGATCGCTTTAGCGGCTGCAAAACTGTCTGGCGTTCCGATACTCTTCGGTACCGACGCGCACGATGTAAGCCCGCGCGACGATCATGCCTGGAAGACCAAAATCAAGAAATATCTTTGGCCCAGGCTTTTCCGTCTGGCGGATGTCGTCATCGCGCCATCCACGGGCACGGTCGCATTGATGCGCTCGCTGAACATCCCGCCGGAGCGCGTCGTGCTGATGCCCTATGTCGTCCATAATGAATGGTGGATCGGGCAAGCTGCGCGTGTGGATCGCATGGCCGTGCGGCGCGACTGGGACATTCCTGCCGAGGCCCCCGTGGTCCTATTTTGCGCCAAGCTGCAGCCTTGGAAGCGCCCTCAAGACCTGCTGCGCGCTTTTGCCAGCGCAAGTGTCCCGGGCAGCTATCTCGTGTATGCGGGTGATGGTCCGATGCGAGGCGAACTCGAGGCCCTGGCAAGAACTTTGGGCGTTTCTGCTCAAACGCGTTTCCTCGGATTCGTTAATCAGTCCGGTTTGCCGCAAGTGTATTGCGCGTCCGATCTGCTTGTTCTCCCCTCCGAATACGAGCCTTTTGGCGTCGTGGTGAATGAAATGATGCTTTGCGGCCATGGCGCAATCGTCAGCGACCGCGTCGGTGCCAAATTCGACCTGATAAGGCAGGACGAAACAGGATTCGTCTACGCGTGCGGAAACATCGACGCGCTCGCGAAGCTTCTCCACGCCACTTTGTCGAATCCTGAAGTTCTTCTCCGTTGCGGCGAAGCGTCAAAGCGGCGCATCGCCGAATGGTCGCCTAGCGCGTATGTCGATAGTGTCATCCGGGGGATTGAGACGGCCATTCACCTCCGCGAATCCCCCGCGAGCAGGGCGTGATACAGTCATAATTGGAAACCAATATGACAAGTTGGGCAGGGAGACTCGGAATCAAGACCAGCGCCGCTTCTCTGGGTGAATTTCGCTTTCTCGGAATGCGAAGTCAGACGCTGATCTCCGTGGTCCTCTTCCTGCTCTCCATTCTCGCCGCCTGGCAGGCCGCGCAGTGGATCTCCACAGGCCAAACCAAAATGCTGATGTTCGCGGGCATGGGTTTAGTCCTCGGCGCCATCGCCCTTACCATCCTTAAAAGCTGGCGCATGGGCTTTTATCTCTTCATTGT
>Ga0070732_10001677_pt1 | contig 12020 bp, 13 predicted proteins | sample Coa_R1_5_FD_66449 | JGI IMG/M metagenome (GOLD analysis project Ga0070732, IMG submission 66449) | Surface soil microbial communities from Centralia Pennsylvania, which are recovering from an underground coalmine fire - Coalmine... | ecosystem: Environmental > Terrestrial > Soil > Unclassified ...
TGAGGCAGCGGAACACTGGCCGGCCAGGGTTCTTCCACGCCCATCAGGGCCAGAGATGCTCCCAGAAGAGCCATGTTCTTGCTGAAATTGATCATCTCATTCATCCGCTGATCGGGATCTTCAATTTTCCAGAAGTTGTGCATCAGGGGCGAAACTCCTGCCAGGAAACCAGCGACTGCTGCTGCTCCCAGCTTCGGCTTTAATCCCAAGAGGATGCTTGCGCCTCCCAGCATCATCAGCACTCCAGTACCTGTGACGGCCACATTCGGCATGGGAACGTTCTTCGAACCGGCGTATTGCGAGAGATTCCGGCGTTCCTTCAAGTGATGAATTCCGTTGTAGATGAAAAATCCGCCAAAGATAAGCCGGCCAAGCAGGAATGGAATTTTCATTTGCGCAACCTCCGATAAAGATTTCTGCGAGGTTGGATTCAGGCTGGAGGAGCCGGGTTTGTCCACGACAAACTCACCACGGACCAACGCTGATCTTCACTGACAGATTCTGCATCTTTAGTGATGACCGAGCACTGGATGTGGGACGTATGGCGACTCCAATTCAGATATCTCCTGATCGGTCAGCTTGAGGGAAACGGCGGCAACGGCATCTTCCAGGTGATGAGGCCTGGTAGCGCCGATAATGGGAGCTGTAATGCCCGGCTTCTGTAGCAGCCAGGCCAGGGCCACTTGTGCCGGTGGCACGCCGCGTTTCTTGGCCACCAGCTCCACACAATCCACGACGCGATCATCCGCTTCACGCGTATAGAGTTTCTGCGCATAATCATCGGCCTGGGAACGGAGAGTTCCGGCCTTGCGGTTTCCGGCAAGCAGTCCGCGGGCCAGCGGGCTCCATGGAATCATCCCAATGCCTTCCGCCAGGCAGAGAGGAACCATCTCCCGCTCTTCTTCGCGATAAACCAGGTTGTAATGGTTCTGCATGGTGACGAAGCGGCTGAAGTTGTGGCGGTCCGCAGTGTAGAGCATTCGCGCAAACTGCCACGCAAACATGGAAGAAGCGCCGATGTAGCGCGCCTTCCCGGCCTTGATCACGTCAGTGAGCGCCTCCAGCGTCTCTTCAATCGGGGTCTCAGGATCAAAGCGGTGGATCTGGTAGAGATCCACGTAATCTGTGCCCAGGCGGCGCAAGCTCGCATCCATGGCGTCCAGAATATGCTTGCGGGAAAGACCCTTCTGGTTGGGAGCATCACCCATGGGAAAGAAGACTTTGGTGGCAATCACCAGATCCGAGCGAGGTGGACCAAAATCCTTCAGCGCACGGCCCAACACCTCTTCACTCCTGCCCAGGGAATACATGTCGGCCGTATCAAAAAAATTGATGCCGAGTTCCAGCGCCCGCTTGATAAATGGACGGCCATCTTCTTCGTCCAGCACCCACTCGCGCCAGCGTTTGCTGCCATAGGTCATGCAACCCAGACAGATAGGAGAGACTTTGACTCCGGTAGAACCCAGCCTGACGTAGAGCATATTTTGCCGACCCGTGCCGTCGAGCTTTCTTCACAGCCCGACCAGCGAATATAGCAGAATTTTAGCTGCGCCGAATGCAGCGTGGCTCTTGCCGGGATCGAGGCGAGTCTTTGGTCCGTTGATTCTGCCTTCAGGAAATCTCACATCCACCCAGAAAATTTTCTATAATATTGCTATGGCCAGAGGTTGGGAAAGCAAGTCAGTCGAATCACAAGTGGATCAAGCCGCAGAGACCAAACCCGAGAATTCCAAAGCCACGTTGAACGATAGTGAAAAGAAAGCCAAGCGCGAGCGCGAGATTCTGCTGCTGGCGCGGGCCCGCGTCCTCCAGCAGATGGAGGCTTCTTCCAGCGAACGCTACAAGGAATCACGACGGCAGGCGTTGAAAGAATTGGATGAGAAGCTGTCAAAAAACGGTGCTTAGTTTTCGAAAGAAGAAGGGCCGCAGCACTTCCTCATGGAAGTAGAGAGGATGCTCAATGCGGCCTGAGCGCGCGATTTATTGGCGCGCCGAGGCAGAGGGCTTCCAGGTGTTCAGAAACTGAATGACATCTTCCTCAGTCATGACCCGGGCCCTTTCAAACTGCGCCGTTGAATAAAGCACCGCGCCTTGAGGCGAGATTACGGCGAGGGACGGAATTCCTTTTTCCAGGTCCACCTGATATTTTTTTGCCAGATCCAGATTTTTATCATACCGGCCCACGTCCACATGAACGACCTTAAAATTTGCGCTCAGCAGGGGTTCGATGCGGGGCTGGTGGAACCCATAATCCAGCGCGTAGCAGTCGCCGCACCAACTGGCGCCGAAGACCAGCAACACACGCTTGTTTTCTTTGCCCGCCTCGTTCAGGCTTTGCGCGATTTCCTGCTGCGCATTTACACCGGGGCTGTACAAATTGGGATCGGGCCGGATGGGCATTTTGAGCGGCGCCCGGGCAGATTGCGCGAGAGCACTGCCCATCAAAAGAATCAAAACGCCACATGTAAGTTTGCTTTTGGTCATACGCATTTCTATGGGCCGCCTCCCCGGCAATTTCGCCCGCAGAGTGGGTCTCTCCAGTAACTCTCAATTATACGGGAAGGCAGCCCTTGGGCAGCCAGGCACGGCCCGCAAACATCCTCAACCATTTTGGGCTGAAGGGACCAAAGCAGCGGGGGGATGGCCAGGTGGTCAGTCTACATTTGTAAAAACGCTTTAGTAACTTGGCAATTGAAAATCAAAACCCGTCGTGCACAGGATATTCAAGGAAAGCTCTTGGCGGTTAACTAAGGGCCAATTGCTGGAGGCTGATGGATGGTTTTACGCCGCGATATTCAGCCGAGTCATACTGTCTGGCGCTTCCTTTTCGGGAATTTTTCCCTGCTTGCTTTTTTTGGCCAATTGACAATTCAGTTCGGCGCCCAGAAGCATGAAGAAGCCTGTCCAGTAAAGCCACATCATCAGCGCAATGGTGGCGCCCAAGGTGCCATAGGTTTTGTTGAAGTTCCCAAAACTGCGAAAGTAGAGCCCAAGCGCGTACGAGAGTCCGATCCAGCAGCCAACTGCCAGAATGGCTCCAGGCAGGGTGCTGACGAAGCGCTGTTTTACGTTTGGCGCCATGAAGTAAAGCATCTCGACAGAGAGAATGGTGAAGCCCACAGCCACAATCCAATGAACGTAGGGCCAGACTACGGCAAACAACCAGGAGAGGCGCAGCCGTCCGGCAAGCCACTCGCCAAAATGCGGACCCACAACCATGAGGCCTAAAGCGGTCAGCATAAACAGTCCGACGATCAATGTCAGCCAGATAGCCAGCGGTCGCGTCTTCCAGAACGGACGAGTCTCCTCGACTTCGTAGGCGATGTTGAGGGCTTCAATGGTTGCGGAGAAACCTCCGGAAGCGGTCCACAGTGTTCCCAGAATTCCGAAGGACAAGAATGTGCCGCGATTCGGTGAAACCACGCCAGACAGCACTTTCTGCAGAAGCGCCAGGGTGTCTTTGGGAACGAATCCGCCCATGAGCACATAGGCCTGATTGAGAAGATCCGGCCCTCGGACATAAGCAAGAATGGCGGAGAGCAGGATCATGGCAGGGAACAGCGACATTACAAAGTAGTAGGAGAGCGCAGCCGCCATCTGCAAGGTATGCTTGCGGCCCACATCTTCCCCGGTGCGCCAAAGAGCTGCTTTGAGTCCGGCAAATGTCATCTAGGAATTTGGATGCATGAAAGCTATGGCCGGAGATGGCTCCATGGCCGAGCCCACCAGAACTGAGCGTGGAACGGCACAAGACAGGTATGAGCAGGAGCGCGACTCTGAGGCGGAGAGCCGGACAGAACGACCGACGTTCCCCCTACCGAGTCATGTGGGTATACACAAACATTCCGGCAATGACCACGATCAGAACCGCAGAGGAGGAGCCAAGAATCCAGACCCAGGGCTGGATCTTGTTCATCCTGCCGATGAGTTCCTGCTGCTCCTTAGCCATGTGCGATTCGGACTCATCCAGGAACAACTGGTCGTCCTCATGCATATGTAACGTGCCGCGGTAAATGAGGAGAAGGATCAAAAGAACGGTTAGACCGCCCCAAACAATCAACAGAGTAGTGATCGTATCCACAGGGCACCACCTTTTGTCTTGAAAAGGCCCACGCTCCGGCGGGAGGGTTGGCCCTCGCCTAACCACATGCGCCAAGCGGGACTTACGGCAATTATATGCCCGCTATTTGCGCCAAATTCAAGATTATTTCAGAGTTGCTGGAGCTAACCCTAACCCGAGGAATGGTTTGGGGGATGCGCCCGCCAATGCCGCGGGTCCGTGCGACCTTGGTCCACCCAACCTCATCTAATTACAGTAGTTAAGATCAATAAAACAGGGATGATATAATCTATCTTTTACCCCCTGAAGGAGACTGCAAACACATGGCTTCAACAACTACACCGGCAACTCCGGATACCGCTAATGTCGCGACTCCAAAAGCACCGATCGTTCTGACTCCTGTCGCGGTGGGCAAGGTCAAGGAGATCATGTCGCAGCAGAACCCTGTGCCTGCCGGCCTGCGGATTGGCGTTGTGGGCGGAGGTTGCTCCGGCTTTTCCTATTCCATGTCCTTTGAGAATGGCCAGGGAGTGATGGACAAGGTCTTCAACTTTGACGGCCTCAAGGTCTTTGTGGACGCCACTTCAGCAATGTATCTCAACGGCTGCGTGGTGGATTACGTGGAGACGCTGGAAGCTGCCGGCTTCAAATTCGAGAACCCCAATGTGAAGAGCACCTGCGGGTGCGGCTCTTCCTTCAGCGTTTAAAAATCAGCCATTGGCACTTGGCTCTTAGCCCTTAGCTCAAGATCAAAAACCAACATACTCCACGGTTACGCGTGAGAGGTTGGCTCTGACGAAGCCGAACCTTCGCGGCCGCTCGGATAGACCATCATGGGAATCCAATCATGTTATGAATGGGATTCCGGAGCAGAGGGCCTGTCCGTTTACTGAGATCTAGATGGTGGGGTGGTAGACGCCGGAGGCGGGTTCATCTGGCCGGGGCCGGTGTTGAATTGTCCGGGACCGTTGATTTGTCCCGCGCCGCCGGGATTGAACTGGCCGGGAGTATTGCCGCCAACCGGGTTTGTTCCCATTTGGCCGGGAGCGCCCGGTTGCAGTGTTTGCTGTTCCAGGCGCGGGTCGTAAACAAACTGCCAGTCATTGTAGTGGTTCTTACCGGCAAATTCCTTGATCGATTGCAGCTTGCTGATGCTGGAGACGCCAATAATCGGCCCCATGCCGGGCTGGGTTCCGGTGCTGAGGCCGCCCAGGCCTTGCGCGCCGGGCATAGAGGAAGCAGGCGTCATGCCCGCATTGGTCTGGCCCTGGGTTGGGTCTGGCTGGCCTCCAGTGGGCGAAGCTGAGACCGATGGACCGGCCCCGAAGGTTCCCGGTTGGTTGGCGCCAGCGCCTGGGGGTTGGTTGCCGGCAAAGCTGGCCGGCTGGTTACTGCCAAAACTTGCAGGTTGGTTACTACCAAAACTTGCAGGCTGGCCGATACTGCTGGTGGATTGTCCTACTGGCTGGCCGGGAGCAGCCTGTCCGCTCTGATTGAGAGGGTTAACCTGTACCTCACCGGGATGCAACAGCCGCCAGTCGTCCTTGCCGGTGAAGGGATCTTTATACCGCTTGCGCAGGAAGCGCATGTTGTTGGTGTTCTCAAGCTGGTCAAGCGATAGCGGGTAACGCCCGAACTTGCGGAAGAACTTCCTGACGGCGCTCTTGTATTCGTTTCCACGATGGATCAGTTCTTCTTCCTTTTCCCGCTTGATCTGCTGAGCGATGCGCGGCAATTCGATGGTGAGCGTGATCAGCATCAGCGTGATCATCAACATGATGGAAAGCAGGATGTAACCGCCTTCGCTGCGCTTTTTGTAACGTCGAATCTCCACTGAAGTAGTTATCCTGTAGCCTGGGGCAGAGTCAGATTGATGGTTTGCTGGTTGTTGTTGAGAATGTCCTGCACCAGTATGAAATTGTTCGTGATTTTCACGATCTTATAGCGGCGCTCAACCACCTCACCCTCAACTGCCACAAAAATGTTATCACCTTCCTTTAAAAATGCCTTCCTGGGTTCGCCTGGCCGGTTGCTGAAGCCGTAGAAAACCAAAGGGATTGGAGGCGGCGGTGGTGGCTGAAAAACCGGGGGCGGCTGATTTATCCTTACCGATTCGTTTGCCTTAGGAATTGGCGGAGCCGGGGCTTCCGCGACCTTAAAGATATTGCGGCTTCCTCCCGTGTACTCAATTTTCTGTCCGGCCACCAGGAGGGGGATGTTCAAGGTAGGATCCAGGCTATTGCCCTCGCGGATTTTCGGTCCCTTCTTCTGTGCCGGGCTGCTGTTGGCGGCGGTTGTGCTGGCGGGCAGGTTGGTTGTGGCAGGGGTTTCCGGATTGCTGAAATTGAAGCTGTGGATGGCCAGCGGAATGGCCACTACCAGCAGCACCGCCATCGCAATTACCTTCTTCTTATCTTCTGCGCCAATTTTCACTTACGCGGTTTCCTTAAGAAATGTCTCAAAACTGATCTGCAACTCTACTGTTCCGCCCGTTTGCCCCCTGAGCGCCACCAGGTTGATTACGAACAGCGACTTATCACGCTCCAGGGTGTTAATGAACTTCACAATCTTCAGGTAATCGCCGGAAATGCCGGTCTCGATGGTCACGGTTTGAAGATTGGAAAGACCTGAATCATCCGCCTTGTACTTGATGGCCTGAAGGGAGACTCCATTTTCCTGCGCCAGCTTATGCAGTTCGTTGGAGATCTGCGACCAATGGCCAAGGACTCTCTGGTCATAAAACGTCTTGAGATTGGCCCGAGTGTCTTCCAGTTTCTTTTCAATTCCGCGCAATGGCTCTACCTGACGCGCTGTGACCAGATATTGTTGCCGTAACTGCTGCTCTTCCGCACGCAAATTGGAGCCGGGCCAGAAAAGATAGGTCACCATACCAGCGTCAACCGCCAGCAGGATAGCCAGCAGCACAATGAACTTCCTGCGTGTTTTCTGCATGCTGGTCACTTAGCCGCCTCATTCGCTTCGCTCACGCCTGCTGGATTCGCTACACTCGCCCTGGACCCAAATCCAGAGCTGGGCCCCGCCGGTCGCAAGCGGCTTGCTAGACGCTGATTCTCCACGATTGACCCACTGGCGCCGCGATCAAGGGCGGCGTGCGGCTCCACCGATGTTGGCGTATAGAACGTCTCAATCACGAACTCCGTTATCGGCGTTGTTGCCGGCCCAGCCCCTTGAGTCGGGCGAACTCCTTCACTCACAATCACCGGCCCATGGAAGTGATCAGAGTGCTCCATCTTGGCTTGCAGCTCCACGCCATTCTCGTGGTTGTCAGCGGCAATCGTCAGCTTCAGTTTGAGCCTTTTGTCAGTTGTGAGCGTGGGCTGAACGGACAACAGATATGCGCGTCCGGGCATGATTTTTTCCAGGTCAGAGAGCAGTTGCGTCCAGGAAAATGACTTTTCGTCAATCACATCGTTCCAGAAGCGTGACTGGTCGCGAACATCACGGTTCTCCGGACGATTGAGCACCTCCTCGGCGTGCCTGCGCTCCTGCTCCAGTCCGCTGATCTTCTGGCGCCAATCGTTAATGTGTTTTCGATCAGCGGCCGTGGATTGATAATGACGCCATCCCAGGAAAGCAAGCCCAAGGGTGAGCGCAACCAGTACGATGAGAGCCCCGCCCCAGCGAAAATAGAACTGGCGGGCATCCTCATACCTTTGTGAAGCCAGATTGATGTCTATGCGCATTATCCGAGCAGTGCCCCCGCAACGCCGGCCATGACGGACGGCTCATAACTATCGCCACTGAGATTGGCGGTGGATGAAACCTTGGGCGCCAGCTCCTGTACCTGTGCGCCAGTCTGCTGGTGCAGCATAGGCCCAATTTCATCCAGAGAAGCGATTCCGGTCACAAGAATTTGCTCGATCCGCGAGCCAAAGTGATCTTCAAAAAATACAATGGAGGGCAATACGGTTTCCGCCAGCTCCGCCGCAGGGACATTTTCACCATGCGGATTATCCAAATTGCGCATCAGGCGCAGTTCCTGGTTCATCGCAGCCGCCACCGTGACACTTGCCGGATCAACCTTCAGCATCAAAACCGGCCGATCGCCTTGCAGCAAACCCAACGCCGCCAGCGAGGAGGGCAACAGCACTCCCGGCAGGTAGCCGGCATCTTTAAAAATGGTCTCATATTCCTTGATGATTTCCTGGGGCGAGACCGCAGCCACTACCTGAACGGTGCCGTTGGAGCGGCGCACATCACAGGAAAGAGCAGCCTGCTCCACATCGAAAGGGAGCGATTTCTTCAAGCGGAAGCGGATCACAGACTCGCGTTCCTGCGCCTTGTTAGGCAAGTCATCAAACTCCAGCAAAAGCACCCGAACCGCGGCATCCGGCAGAATCACAGTCACGTCGCGCGAACCGCCGCTCAGAGCTGCAAGCGCGCCATTCACAGCAGCGCGAAGAGCTGAGGCGTCCTGGATGTTGGCCGCGCCCAGGCCGGGAACCACGGCCCCCGGTTGGAGCTGCCGGATGGTAAACATCTCCAGTGCGCCTTTATCTGAGGCCCGCGCCGCAATCACACGACCGGCGCTGATCTCGCAGGCCAGCCGCGGACGTGACGTGGATTGTTTTGAAGCAGCCATTTTTATCTGTTGCTCTCAATGAAGGTGACTTTATTGATTTCCTTCAGGGTCGTAACTCCGGTCCTTACTTTGCCGAGAGCCGACTCACGCAGGAACCGCATGCCTTCTTCGTGCGCTGCCTTGCGGATCTCCGAAGAGGGCCTTTTTTCGAGAATCAGGTCACGGATGCGGTCCGTCAAGTCCATCAATTCGTGGATCGCGGTACGCCCGTGATATCCGGTGCCTGCGCACTCGATGCAGCCTTGTCCTTCATAGAATGTTACGTTCTTCCATTCTTGCGGATTCAATCCGCTATCTTCCAGCGCCTCAGGCGAATAATCCACGCGGGCTTTGCAGTGAGGACAGATTACCCGCACCAGCCGTTGGGCCAGCACACAGTTGAGGGCGGAGACAAAGTTATAAGGCTCCACTCCCATGTTGACGAAACGGCCCAGCACATCCACCACGTTATTGGCGTGCACGGTGGTGAATACCAGGTGTCCGGTCAGGGCCGATTGAATGGCAATCTGAGCGGTTTCCGTGTCGCGGATTTCGCCCACCATGATCTTGTCCGGATCGTGGCGCAGAATGGAGCGCAATCCACGCGCAAAGGTGAGCCCCTTCTTCTCGTTGACAGGGATCTGCGTGATGCCCTTAATTTGATATTCTACCGGGTCTTCAATGGTCACGATCTTGTCTTCGTCGGTCTTGATTTCGTTGACGGCCGCATACAGCGTGGTTGTCTTGCCGCTGCCGGTAGGGCCCGTCACCAGCACCATGCCATAAGGCTCGGCGATGTAGCGGCGGAACTTGCGCAAATCCTCTTCATCAAATCCCACCACGTCCAGCACCAGGTTGCGAAACTTTTCGCTCATGGACTCTTTATCCAGAACGCGCAGCACCGCATTTTCCCCGTGGATGGTGGGCATGATGGAGACGCGGAAGTCAATGAGGCGGTTGGCATATTTCACGCGGAAACGACCGTCCTGGGGCACGCGCCGCTCGGAGATATCCAGTTCGCTCATGACCTTTACGCGGGTGATGATGGTGGAGTGGTGTTCCTTGGCCATGGGCTGCATCGCCTGTTGCAGCACGCCGTCAATGCGGTACTTCACCACCACCGAATCGCTCTCCGACTCGATATGGATGTCACTGGCGCGTTTCTGCAGGGCGGTAAAAATCGTCGTATCCACAAGCCGGATGATGGGGCTGATGTCGCTTTCCGTGGTAATGCGGTCAATGGAGAGGTTCTCGTCGGCCGCCGCTTCTTCCTCGCGCACCACATCCAGGACAAAGCCTTCGCTGGCTTCCTCCAGCACGCGTTGCGACTGCTCTGTTTTTTTCAGAATGTCATTGATCTGATTGAGCAGCGCTACTTTGGTCTTTACCCTGCGGCTCAGCAAGTGACTGATCTCGTCAATCAGCATGAGCTTGCTGGGGTCTGCAATGGCAATCCACAGGGCCCCCTCGCGCTCCTCCAGAGGCACAAAGTTGTAGCGAAACATCAGGTCTACAGGGACGGATTTGAACAGTTCGGCATCCAGGCGGTAGTCGCGCAAATCAATAAATTCGCAGCGATAGCGTTCCGCGAGATCGCGCGCCCGCTGCTCGGTGAATAGCCCGTTGCCATTGCCGCCAAGCGTACTGTCAATTGCGGCTTGGAGATTCTTTTGATTCATATCAAAATTCCTAATGCATTTGCGATCCGAGAGAAAATATAGGCAGGTAAAGCGCGGTCAGCACAAAACCGACCACGCATGCCATGATGATGAGGAGAATAGGTTCCACAAGCTGCAGTGCCGCCGTGAGCGCGTTTTGCACATCTTCCTCATAGAATTCAGCCACCGAGTTCAACATGGTGGGCAGCGCGCCGGTGGACTCGCCAACCTCGATCATCTCTACCGCCAGTTCGGGAAAGAATTTGGTCTCTTCCAGGCTGAAGGAAAGCGAGCGCCCTTCACGGACGCGCTTCGCCGCTTCTTGTACCGTGCGGGAAATCTTTCGGCTGTTGATAGCGCTGCTGGAGACCTCCAGGGACGGAACCAGGGGCATGCCGCCCGACAGCAACGTTGCCAGCGTGCGGGAAAACATGGCTACCTGATATTTCATCCAGATGTCGCCCAAAATTGGCAGCTTGAACCGCAGCGCGTCAATAAAGTTGACCCCCTGCTCTGATCTCGTCCAGATGATCACCAGCAATATCAGCGCAATTACCCCCGGCACAATCAGGTAAAGGTAACTCTGAAGAATGATGCCGAAGCCCAGCAACCCTTTTGTAATGGAGGGCAGGTCGGCGCCCAGATTGGCGTACAACTCAGCAAACCTGGGAACGACATAGGTGATCAGGAAAGAGAGCATCACGGTGAGGGCCGTGACCAGGAGCGAGGGATACACCAGTGAGGCAATCAGCTTTTTGCGGAATGTCGCGGTTACGCGCTGGTATCCAATATAGCGGCTCAGCACCTCTTCCAGGTTGCCGGAACGCTCGCCCGCCAGCAGCGTAGTGGTATAGACCCGGGAGATCACTCCGTGTCCCTGGGCTTCAAAAGCCTCAGACAGCAACTCTCCACCTTTGACCCGTTCGCGGATATTTTCCAGCATGGACCTGAAGTACGGGTTTCGCTGGCGTTTGCGCAGCAAATCCAGGCCCAACAGGATGGGTAATCCGGCCTTAAGCAGGGTTACAAGTTGCTGGTTAAAGATGATGAATTCATCGGCTTTGATCCTGCGCCTGCGGCGGAAGAGCGTGAGCGCGAGAAGGCCGGCATGGCTCCGAACCGAGTAGACCAGGAACCCCTTCTGGACAAAGCGTTCCCGGACGTCTTTTTCAGAGACGCCGTTTTCCACCTGTTCGAGCACGTGACCGCGCTCATCCGCCATTTTGACCAGGAATTCAGCCATGGAAATTGCGCTGTTGGGGGGACTCTACTCCTGCATAAAGTCTAACATTTATTGAGGTTTAACCCCTCATTTTACAAGAACGCGCGAGAATCGATTTATTGCGCTATCTGCTTATCTTCTATCACCTCAACCCCAGCAGGGGGCTGGAAGCGAAAGAGGCTGTCCTCAACCGGAATGTTCTCCACGGTGTTGGAAAAACGGAAATCCGTGGTTGTGCCATCTACTTCGCGGATGACAATGCGGTCAATCTGGAATGAGGCAGAGATTTCCAATATCACCTCTGAGAGGCGGTCTTGCATAGCTTTGGGGACGCCCCGGAGCACCGCGTCACCAGCCTTGACCGGAGTGCGGTCCGGAGCCAGGGAGAGTCCGTCCAGCTCCTTTTCCAGCTTGGTTTTACCGAGCAGGTAGCGCAGAGGAGACCTGATGTCGTCCAGGTTCTTGAGTGGCGTCTTTCTCGCCTGCCGCTCGCCGGGA
>Ga0070732_10001679_pt1 | contig 12016 bp, 9 predicted proteins | sample Coa_R1_5_FD_66449 | JGI IMG/M metagenome (GOLD analysis project Ga0070732, IMG submission 66449) | Surface soil microbial communities from Centralia Pennsylvania, which are recovering from an underground coalmine fire - Coalmine... | ecosystem: Environmental > Terrestrial > Soil > Unclassified ...
TCAGCCGCTGCGCCTGAGGTTGGTGTCCGGCTTAAAACGCGTTACTGACCCTGCTGCTGCATCTGCTGTTGCTGCAACTGCTGCTGCTTCAACTGCTCCTGCTGTTCCTGCTGCTTTTGTCGGGCCTTCTCAGCGGCCTGCTGCTGGCGCGCCTCCACATCCGCCTTGTGCTGCGCGGCGTCCGTTTGCTTCTGCTGATAGCGCTGCGCGTTCTCGACGCGCTGTTGCGCCTTTTGCGCACCCTGCTGACGGGCCTCTTCGAGCTTACGCTGGTAATCCGCCTGTTTCTGGTCGTAAGCCTGCTGGTTCGCAGCCGCCTGCGGCGCGCTGATGCCGCGCTGCGCCTGGTCGATCGCATGCTGGCGCTGCTTCTCCTGGAACGCCTGTTCGTTCGCGGCGCGCTGCGGGGCCTCCGCATTGCGCTGCGCTTCGTCCAGCTCATGCTGACGCTGCTTGTCTTCGAACGCCTGGGCGTTACGCGCTTCATCGGCCGCGCGCTGCGGCGCCTCGGCCTCATTCTGCGCGCGCCGGATGGCGGCCTGCTGGTCGCGCTCCTGTGCACGCTGCACGCGCTGCTCGTCATCAAGCGCAAGCTGCTGTTTGCGGATGTCCGCCGCAACTTCGCGCATGGCGTCGCGGGCCCTGTTGAGGCAGTGATTCACGAAGAAGCGGCTATAGCACTCATGCTGGGCGACCGCGTAGCGGTAGTTGTTCTCGTCGCTACGGGCGTTGAGCACCTTTTGGCGTGCGTCGAAATCGTCGCCGGCATGGTCCGTCGACGAGGCCGGGGTAGAGGCTGAATTCTGGTTTCCGGAGGCGCCGGCAGCTGCATCGGCGCGGGCAGCCGATGCGCCCGATGTCACCTGTGGCGGCTTTTGGGCCGCGCTGGCGGCACTATCCTGCGCGTATGCTGGGGAACAAGCCGAAAAGGCCGCAAGCGCCGCCGCAGCAATACACGCGGTGAAACACGCAGAAAGAGGACGAATGCGCCGGCCAGCCGGTCGACGGGAAGGCGCGGCAAACGGAAAGCGGGAGATCGGCAACGTCGTAGATGGGCAACGGAACATGGCTGAAATTCTATCACCCCGCGCCTGAGCGCTCGGGCATTTATGGCAAAATGCCCCGCTTCAGCAACCGGTTGCCGAGAGGCGCGCCTCGCGTGCCGCCTCAAGTGGCCCTGATTGAAACCTGCAGGAATACGACCACCCTATGACGGAAACCGTAGCACTCAAGATCGTACAGCGCATCGCCACCGAACTGACTGTCCAGCCGCGCCAGGTCGCGGCCGCGGTACAACTTCTCGATGAAGGATCGACTGTTCCGTTTATCGCCCGGTACCGGAAGGAAGTGACTGGCAACCTCGACGACACGCAGTTGCGTACGCTCGAGGAGCGTCTCCTGTATCTGCGCGAACTGGAAGACCGGCGCGCGACGATCGTGGCCAGCATCGACGAGCAGGGCAAGCTCACCGACGAACTCCGCGCCGCAATCGAAGGTGCCGACAGCAAGCAGGTGCTCGAAGACCTGTATCTCCCGTACAAACCGAAGCGTCGCACGCGCGCCCAGATTGCCCGCGAAGCCGGCCTCGAGCCGCTCGCGCAGGCTCTGCTCGCCGATCCTGCGCTCGACCCGCAGACCGAAGCCGCCGCCTACGTCGACGCCGAAAAGGGTGTCGCCGATGTGAAGGCGGCGCTCGACGGCGCACGCGACATCCTCTCGGAGCAATTCGGCGAAACCGCCGAAATCCTCGGCAAGCTGCGCGACTACCTGTTCAACCAGGGCGTGGTGTCGTCGAAGGTGGTCGAGGGCAAGGAAGGCGCGGAAGAGGAAAAATTCCGCGACTACTACGACTACTCGGAAACCATCCGGACGGTGCCGTCGCATCGCGCGCTCGCCCTCTTCCGCGGCCGCAATGCCGGCGTGCTGATGATCAAGCTGGGGTTCGGCGAAGAACTCGATGCCCTGGTGCCGCATCCGGGCGAAGCCATGATCGCGCGTCATTTCGGCATCGCGAACCAGAACCGCCCGGCCGACAAATGGCTCTCCGACGTGTGCCGCTGGTGCTGGCGCGTGAAGGTGCAGCCGCACATCGAAAACGAACTGCTGACGAATCTGCGCGACGAAGCCGAGCATGAAGCGATCCGCGTTTTCGCACGCAATCTGAAGGATCTGCTGCTGGCCGCGCCTGCCGGTCCGAAGGCCGTGATCGGCCTCGACCCGGGCCTGCGCACCGGCGTGAAGGTTGCCGTGGTCGATCGCACCGGCAAGCTGCTCGCCACCGATACGATCTATCCGCACGAGCCGCGCCGGGACTGGGACGGTTCGCTCGCAAAGCTTGCGCGTATCGCGGCGCAGACGCAGGCGGAACTGATCAGCATCGGCAACGGTACCGCGTCGCGCGAGACGGACAAGCTCGCGAGCGAACTGATCGCGCGCCACCCCGAGTTCAAGCTGCAGAAGATCGTCGTGTCGGAAGCCGGCGCGTCGGTGTATTCGGCGTCCGAACTCGCTGCGAAGGAATTCCCGGAACTGGACGTGTCGCTGCGCGGCGCGGTGTCGATTGCGCGGCGTCTGCAGGATCCGCTTGCGGAACTGGTGAAGATCGAGCCGAAGGCGATCGGCGTTGGGCAGTATCAGCATGACGTGAACCAGCGTGAACTGGCGCGCTCGCTCGACGCGGTCGTCGAGGATTGCGTGAACGCGGTTGGCGTCGATGCGAATACGGCGTCCGTCGCGCTGCTCGCCCGCGTGTCCGGCCTGAACGCGACACTGGCGCGCAACATCGTCGACTATCGCGATGCGAACGGTCCGTTCCCGTCGCGTGAGCATCTGCGGAAGGTGCCGCGTCTTGGCGACAAGACGTTCGAACAGGCGGCCGGGTTCCTGCGCATCAACGGCGGCGAGAATCCGCTCGACCGCTCTTCGGTGCACCCGGAAGCGTATCCGGTCGTCGAACGCATGCTGGCGAAGATCAGCAGGCACGTCGGCGAAGTGCTCGGCAATCGTGAAGCGCTGGCAGGGTTGTCACCGGCGGAATTCGTCGACGAACGCTTCGGCTTGCCGACCGTGCGCGACATTCTCTCTGAGCTTGAAAAGCCGGGTCGCGACCCGCGCCCCGAGTTCAAGACGGCGACGTTCCGTGAAGGCGTCGAGAAGGTTTCCGACCTGTCGCCCGGCATGGTGCTCGAAGGCGTCGTGACGAACGTCGCGGCGTTCGGCGCGTTCGTCGACATCGGCGTGCATCAGGACGGCCTCGTGCACGTGTCGGCGATGTCGACGAAGTTCATCAAGGACCCGCACGAAGTCGTCAAGGCCGGCCAGGTGGTCAAGGTCAAGGTGCAGGAAGTCGACGTGAAACGCCAGCGCATTTCGCTGACGATGCGCCTCGACGACGACTTCACCGCCAGCCCGGCGCCACGCGGCGGCGGGCAGCAGGATCGCGGCACGAGCCGCCCGGGCGGTGGCGGTGGCCGCCCACAACAGCGCTCACGCGACGCGGAACCAGCCGGTGCGATGGCCGCTGCGTTCGCCAAGCTCAAGCAGCGCTAGGCAACGCGGCGACGCTTCTGCAAACAAAAAGCCCACGCACTGCGTGGGCTTTTTGTTGTGCGCCAGCTTTGAGCCAGGCGCAAACCGTGCGATGACATGCAGAGCGCTCAGATCTCGATTTTGGTCCCGAGTTCGACGACACGATTGGCCGGAATACTAAAGAAATCGGTCGGCTTCGCGGCGTTCTGATGCATCCAGGCGAACACGCGCTCACGCCACACCGACATGCCCGGCAACTGCGTGGGCACGACCGTTTCGCGGGCGAGGAAGAACGACGTGTCCATCATCTCGAACGTCATGTCGTGCGTACGGCCAACGTCGAGCAGCACGGCCTTCACATCAGGTGTCTCATTGAAACCGTATGCGGCACTCACGAGATACAGCCCACCGCCGAAATCTTTCACTGTCACGCGTTCCTCGTCTTTTACGTATGGAATGTCACGCGTGATGAAGGTCAGGAAAATCGTGCGCTCGTGCAGCACCTTGTTGTGCTTCAGATTGTGCAGCAGACTCACCGGCACCAGCGAATCGCTGCCGGTCAGATAGATCGCGGTGCCAGACACGCGGTGCGGCGGGTGTGCGAGCAGGCCCTGCAGGAACGGCATCAGCGGGATACCATCGGCGGCCGTGCGCTCCTTCACGATCATGCGGCCCTTGAACCAGGTCATCAGCAGGAAGAACAGCAGCGCACCGATGCCGAGCGGCAGCCAGCCGCCCTCCTCGACCTTCAGCAGATTTGCGCCAAAAAACCCGAGATCGACCGTCATGAAGGCCGCGATGATCAGTGCAACCAGAATCTTGTTCCAGTTCCACACCTTCACCATCACGACGCAGGCAAGCACGGTGGTGATGACCATCGTCGCTGTGACCGCGATACCGTACGCGGCCGCGAGGTTGTCCGAACTCTTGAAGGCAAGCACGATGCACAGGATGATGAAAAGCAGCATCCAGTTCACGACCGGCACATAGATCTGGCCGATCGCCAGATCCGACGTGTGGAGGATCTTCATCCGCGGCACGTAGCCAAGCTGGATGGCCTGGCTCGTCAGCGAATACGCACCGGAGATCACCGCCTGCGACGCGATCACCGTCGCCACCGTCGACAGAATGACGAGCGGCAGCAACGCCCAATCCGGTGCAAGCAGGAAGAACGGATTTTCGATCGCTTTCGGGTTGTGCATCAGAAGTGCGCCCTGGCCAAAATAGTTCAGCACCAGCGACGGCATCACAAGCGCATACCAGGCCATGCGAATCGGCTTTGCGCCGAAGTGGCCCATGTCTGCGTACAAGGCTTCGGCGCCGGTCAGCACGAGCACAACGGAGCCCAGCACCACGTAGGCCTGCAGGACATGCGCCGACATGAAGCTGAATGCGTAACCGGGATTCAAGGCAGCGATCACACCGGGCGACTGCGCGATATGCATCACGCCGAGCACGGCAAGCGTCACGAACCACAGCACCATGATCGGCCCGAACAGACGACCCACCGTGGCGGTGCCGTGTCGCTGGATCCAGAACAGCAGCACGAGGACGATCATCGTAAGCGGCAACACCAGATGCGACAGCTTGGGCGCAGCGACCTCGAGCCCTTCGACCGCCGAGATCACGGAAATCGCCGGAGTGATCACGGCATCGCCGTAGAACATACAGGCGCCGAAGATACCGAGCATCATCAGGAGACCCGCCGCCCTGCTGCGCGGATCGAATGATCGTAGCGACAGCGCCATCAACGCGAGCACGCCGCCTTCGCCGTTGTTGTCGGCGCGCATCACGAAGAGCACGTACTTGACCGAGACCACGATGATGATCGCCCAGAACATCAGGGAGATGACACCGAGAATCGACGCGTCATTGAGCGGGATCCCATGCGACGGGGAGAACGCTTCCTTGAGCGAATACAGCGGGCTGGTGCCAATGTCGCCGAAGACGACACCGATCGCAGCAATTGCGAGCGAGGGCAAAGGCTGCCGGTGCCCGTGGTTGGTATCTGTCATAAACGCGAAGAATCCGTTCCTGATCGGAAAAACGAGCGCTATTCTAAACTGGCAGTCGAGACCGACCGTCTGGCATGTTGTGGATACACCACGAGGACAGCCCGCGCAGTGTAGCATCGCACCCGGGGCAAGTCTGCCCGTATCGGGACGTTTCACGCCTGCCCTGCGACTTGTCTGGCTCGCCTGCCCATAAAAAAACGGAGCCTGTCAAGGCTCCGTTTTCAATCCATCAAACACTCAGCCGGGCGCGATTGCATTCGTCACGCTTTCGGCGTGGAATCCTGCGAGGTTCCGCGCTTGATCCACGCACCGAGATTGTGCGGACGAACCGTATCCCATTCCTCGAAAGGCTGGTGAATCCACGGATTTGTCGGCAGATACTGCACGTGATAGTCAGGCGTCACCTTGGAACAGCCCTTGTACCAGAGCACCGCGGAACGCACCGCCGTTATGGCCGGATAGCGCTCCTTCAGATGCTGCTGGACACGTGCCAGTGTCACGCCCGAGTCGACGAGATCGTCGACCAGCAGCACGTTGCCCGACAGCTCGCCGCGCGTCATCGTGATGTACTGCGCGATGTCGAGCTCGCCCTGCTCCGTGCCCGCGGCTTCGCGATATGAACTCGTCGCGAGAATCGCCAGCGGCAGGTCGTAAATACGCGACAGCTGGTCGCCGACGCGCAGGCCGCCGCGTGCAAGACACAGGATCTTGTCGAACTTCCAGCCAGATTCGTGCACAGCGAGTGCCAACAGCTCGATGAGCCGATGGTACTCATCCCAGCCGACCCAAAGATTCTTGTCGTCGTTGCGCGGATCTTTCATCGCAATCATGGGCACACCCTGCGTCATGACTTAAACCTTGAACGGATGACGAAGGAGAATGGTCTCGTCGCGGTCCGGACCCGTCGACACCATGTCGATCGGCACACCCGCCACTTCCTGCACGCGCGTCAGGTAAGCCCGCGCGTTGGCAGGCAGCTTGTCCCATTCCTTGATGCCTACGGTGCTTTCCTTCCAGCCGCCGAACGTCTCGTAGACCGGCTCGCAGCGCGCCACTTCCGACGCACCACGCGGCAGGATGTCAACGTCCTTGCCGTCGATCTTGTAGCCCACGCACAGCTTGACTTCATCGACACCGTCGAGCACGTCGAGCTTCGTCATGCACAGACCCGACACGCCGTTGATCTGGATCGAGCGACGCAGCGCGGCCGCGTCGAGCCAGCCCGTGCGACGCGGACGACCCGTGACCGAGCCGAATTCCTTGCCAACGGTAGCCAGCGTCAGACCGATCTGTTCCTGGCGGCTTGCGTTGTCCGCGTCGTACAGTTCGCTCGGGAACGGACCCGAACCGACACGCGTGCAATACGCCTTCGTGATGCCGAGAATGTAGTTCAACTTTTGCGGACCGACACCCGCCCCCGCCGCGGCCGCGCCGGCCACGCAGTTGCTGGAGGTCACGAACGGATAGGTGCCGTGATCGATGTCGAGCAGCGTGCCTTGCGCACCTTCGAACAGCAGGTTGTGACCGGCGTGGTTCTCGTCGTAGAGACGACGCGAGACGTCCGTGACCATCGGCTTCAGACGGTCCGCATAGCTCAACATCATGTCGAGTGTCTGCTGGAAATCGACGGCTGCGGCGCCCAGATAGCCGGTCAGCACAAAATTGTGGAAGTCGAGATTTTCCCGCAGACGCTCAGCGAACGCTGCCGGCTCGAACAGGTCCTGCACGCGCAGACCACGGCGCGCCACCTTGTCTTCGTACGCCGGGCCGATACCGCGGCCGGTCGTGCCGATCTTGCTTGCGCCGCGACGTGCTTCGCGCGCCTGGTCGATCGCAATGTGGTACGGAAGAATCAGGGTGGTGGCTTCGGAAATGAAGAGGCGCTTCTGAACGTCGACGCCAGCGGCTTCGAGTTCGCCGATTTCCTTGAACAGCGCTTCCGGCGACAACACGACGCCATTGCCGATGTAGCACGCGACGCCGGGATGCATGATGCCCGACGGAATCAGACGCAAGATGGTTTTCTTGCCGCCGATGATGAGCGTATGACCGGCATTGTGACCACCCTGGAAGCGAACGACGCCTTGAGCGTGGTCCGTCAGCCAGTCGACGATTTTGCCCTTGCCCTCATCACCCCACTGGGTCCCCACGACGACGACGTTACGCCCGGGGTTCACATTCACTGCGCTGGCAGACATGTTGTTTCGTAAGCTGGTTAAAAACGTATTCTACCGATAATCGCGAAAGGTTCCGGATTTTTTCCGTTTCCGCTCAACGGTATGGACGTTATTCTGGGTATTTCAACATGGGCGCGACGAGTGTGTCCGGATTGCCGCGCCCGGCTTTGCGGCACTCAGGAACGGGTTTCGACGACCCAGGCACCGTTGCGCTCGACCAGCACCCGGTCGCACGCGAATTCATCGAGATCGTGTTCGTGGCCCGGCAACGCCTGAATCACGACTTCGCCAGCATCGCGCAATGCGGCAACGCTCGCACGGAGCGCGTCGTCATGCTGCCAGGGTGCCAGAATGGCGCTGCTGCGCGCTTCGACCGGCGAAATACGCGCGACTTCGCGCAGATCGAGCGAAAAACCGGTCGCGGCCCGCGCCCGTCCGTAGGCCTGGCCGACGTGGTCGTAACGGCCGCCGCGCGCCACCGCATTCGGCACACCATCGACGTAGGCCGAGAACATCACGCCGCTGTGATAGGCATAGCCGCGCAGGTCGGCCAGATCGATCATGACTTCCGCGCCGTCGACCTGCGCCGCGAGAAACGCGAGATCGTCGAGTGCGCGGGAGATTTCAGGCATGTCCGGCAAGCGCGCACGCGCATCGGCGAGCACCGTCGCGTCGCCGTACAGCGTCGGCAGGACACGCAAGGCGTCGCGCGTGACGGGCGCGAGGTCCGCCGTCAGTTCCGCGAGGTGCGGCACGTCCTTGCCGGCAAGCGCCTCGTACAGTGTTTCGCCAAGCGCAGCCGCCGCCGGATCCTTGTCGGTCAGGGCCGCCAGCACGCCCGCGTGACAGAGGTCGAGCCGCACCTTCGCGAGCCCGGACAGACGCAGCGCGTCGAGCATCAGTTGCTGGATTTCAAGATCCGCCTCGAGCCCGGCGTGACCATAGATTTCCGCGCCGATCTGGACCTGCTCGCGGGTGGCGTGCAAACCGCGTGGGCGCGTATGCAGCACGTTGCCGGCGTAACAAAGGCGCGTCACGCCCTGCCGGTTCAGCAGATGCGCGTCGATCCGCGCGACCTGCGGCGTGATATCGGCCCGCAACCCGAGCGTACGGCCCGACAACTGGTCTACGAGCTTGAACGTGCGCAGGTTCAGATCGCTGCCGCCGCTCGTCAGCAGCGACTCGAGATATTCGAGAAGGGGCGGCATGACCATTTCGTAGCCGTACGCACGGAAACGGTCCAGCAGCCGGCGGCGCAACTCTTCAATCTTGCGAGCCTCCGACGGCAGCACGTCGGCAATATTCTCGGGAAGTAACCAGGTCGACATCGATACAGTCCTACGACGTTGAACACGGCGCCTGGGCGCGCCGAAAAATGACGGTGAATGGCGGATAAAACACGCGCCTCGCAGGAACAAACTGCGCAGCGTGGCGCCGATGGCGGCCAGCAAGCCGCAGCCTGCCCGGGTCGCTCTCGGGTCGAATCAGCTCAACTATCAGGCTGCAATCAGGTTGCAATCAGCAGCAGAATGAGGCCGAGCACCATCACGATCAGGCCGCCGATCCGGATGTGGTGCGGCGGCCGCTCCGCTATTCTACGAAACGTGTCGCGCCAGGCGCTCGGAAAAACGAAGGGGAACATCCCCTCGATGATCAGCATCAGTGCGATCGCGAGCAGTAACGAACCAGCTATATCCATTCGAATGACGGCGCCACGACGCCAGCAGGCGTGCAGCGCTCAGGTAATCAGCGTTTGCGCGGGGTCGCGGCGGCGTCCGGCGGATTGCCGCCAGTCGGACTACGCATGAAGCGGAAGAACTCGCTGCTGGAATCGACCACGATCACGTCGTTCGCCTTGAAGCTGTTCCGGTAGGCCTGCATGCTCTGATAGAACTCGTAAAACTGCGGATCGCGCCCGAACGCTTCGGCTGCAATCGACGCGGCCTTGCCGTCGCCCTCGCCCTTGATCGTCTGCGCTTCCCGGTAGGCGTCCGCGATGAGACCCTCCTGCTGCCGGGCGGCGTCCGCCTTGATCTGATCGGCTTCGGCTGCACCCTGCGCCCGCTCCTGACTCGCCACCTGCTCACGTGCCGCGATCATCCGCTTGAAGACCGAATCGGCCATCGCCGCGGGAAAGTCGACACGCGTCAGCTGGATGGCGATCACATCGACGCCGAGCGCAGCCGTGTTTTTCTGCATGTCCATACGCGCCGCTGTTGCGATGTCCTGCTGCTTCGCGAGCGCATCCGGAAGTGCGAACTTCGCGAAGGCGTCGCCAAGCGCGCTACGCGACAGCGAGGCCAGCCGGTCAGGCAGGTCCTGGGTGTCGCCCTTCGTTTCCGCGAACAGCTTCAGCGGATCGGCGACACGATAGCGGATGACCGGATTCACCAGCACGTCGATCTTGTCCGACGTCACGTAGCGATCGGCATCCGGTGCATCGAACGACTGGATCCGGGTGTCGACGAGCGTGGCCGTCTGCAATGGAGGCGGCAGCTTGAAATGCAGCCCGGGACCGACCAGGACGGGCGCGGTGTCGCCATGAGCGGACACCACAGCCATATGCCGCTGGTCGACGACATAGAGCATCGACGAAGCCGCAAACAGCACGACCACAATTGCAACAACGAGCGCAACGATTCGATTCATGTTCGCGCTCCTTATTGCAGTTCTTCGTCGCGGCCGCGACTACGGAACGTATCGCGCGAGCGGAACGTATCGCTTGCCGCAGCGGCTTCGCTGGCCGCGCTCGCCACCGGGGCGCCTGACGCGGGTGCAACCGCGGCCGCGCCGCTCGCGGCTTGCGGCGCCGCTGCCGAACCGGCCGGCGCACCGGTTGCGGCGGCCTCCGTCGCGCGCTGGCGGGTCTGGTCGATCAGCTTGTCGAGAGACAGGCTCAGCGTGTTGTTGCCGGACTTGCTGTCCACAAAGAGCTTCGTCGTGTTCGAATAGATATGCTGCATTGTGTCCAGATACATGCGTGTACGGATCACCGCGGGCGCCTTCGAGTATTGCTCGTAGACCTGTTTGAACCGTTCTGCATCGCCTTGGGCCTGTGCAATGACGCGATCGCTGTACGCCTTCGCATCGTCGATCAAGCGCGCCGCATCGGCCTGCGCACGCGGCAACAGTTCGTTTGCATAGGCCTGCGCGTCGCGCTTCGCGCGCTCGCGATCCTGACGCGCCTTCGCGGCGTCGTCGAATGCCGACTGAACCTGCTCCGGCGGCGTCACGCCCTGGATCGTCACACCGGTCACGGCGAGACCCGTATGGAATTCATCAAGCGAATGCTGGATGGAGTCGTTGAGCTGCTGACGGATTACTTCGCGATCCTGATAGAGGATGTCGTCCATACCACGAGCGCCCACGATCTCGCGCACCGCCGCCTGCGCGGCCTGGGTGACCGCGAGGTCGGGATCGACGCTGCGGAACAGATAGTCGGTGGGCTTTCTCACCTGATACTGCACCGCGAAACGCACATCGACGATATCGCCATCGTGCGTGAGCATCGACGCATCCTTCACGTTGGCCATGCGCACGACATTGTTGCGGCCGATTTCCACCGACCGCACCTGCCCGACGTTGACCATATCGTGGGATTCAAACGGATAGGGCAAGCGCCAGTGCACACCCTGCCCCGCGGTATCGCGATACCTGCCGAACTGCGAGACGACGGCGGCCTGGCCTTCCTGAACCACAAACACACCGCTGCCCAGCCAGATTGCGATCAGCACGCCAATCACGATACCGACGCCGATGCGCGCGCCGCGACCGTTGTCCGGACGACGGTCACTGCCGCCCGAGCCTCCGCCCTTGCGGCCGAACACGCGGCTCAGCCGCTGGTTGAATTCACGCCACATTTCGTCGAGATCAGGCGGACCTTCGCCGTCCTTTCCGTTCTGCGGACGCTTCGGCTCGTTCGGACGCTGCCGGTCGCCATTGCCGTCTCCCCGGCCCCAGCGCGGATCGTTCATCGAAAGAATGGCGCGCAGCCGCAGCCAGGTACTCCGCTCGTTGTAATCGTTCACCTGTGTTCGTTCACCAGAGTAGACAGCGGGTCAATGCAATTCGGCACGGGTCAGTGCCCGAGTTCTGAGACCTTGCGGTCGTCGGTTGGCACTGCCAGCCGGTCTTCTTCCGGCAATGGACGCCCACCGTTGGAAAGATATTCGGCAGTAGCGATTTCAGCGATGGCAGCGCGCAGCGTGTCTAGCCCCTGCCCTGTGCGCGCGCTCAAAAAGACGCGCGAAATATTACCATACTCATCCCGCTCGACCGCGTCGCCACGGGCCGCCA
>Ga0070732_10001680_pt1 | contig 12014 bp, 8 predicted proteins | sample Coa_R1_5_FD_66449 | JGI IMG/M metagenome (GOLD analysis project Ga0070732, IMG submission 66449) | Surface soil microbial communities from Centralia Pennsylvania, which are recovering from an underground coalmine fire - Coalmine... | ecosystem: Environmental > Terrestrial > Soil > Unclassified ...
ATTATGCAATCGAAAATCACGCCGCGGAGCGCTATCTGCTGCACGAACTGAACGAGGAAGAGCGCGATGCGTACGAAGAACACTTTTTTAATTGTAGTGCCTGTGCCGAGGAAGTAAAAACCGCGGCAGAGTTCCTGGAAAGCGCCAAACAGGTTGTCCAGGAAGAACTGAGAACACATATTTACGGCCACGTACCCCGTCCCTCCATCTGGGGAAGCTGGTTGAATTGGAGAAGCATGCTGCACCCCATGCCCGCCATGGCCTGCATGTTGCTGGTATTGGGAACCGGGTTCGGCATCTACCAGAATGCGGTGACAATTCCGGCACTCAGACAGGCTGCAGCGCCACAACTCGTTGCGGCGTTGCCTGTGCTCCACAATACGAAATCAGCAGTTAAAGAAATACCATTTTCCAAAAGTAAATCATTTACACTGCCGTTTGAGGTTCCGCCATCGGATTTCAACGCATTTGACGTCTCAGTTGTAACACCATCAAACGTTAACAAACTCTCATTTCAAAATAGATCGTTGAGCGACTCCCAAGATATACTTGAAATATTTGTACCAGCCGGTACATTAGACGCTGGCAGGTATGATTTGCTCATTGAAGGGTCAGGCAGAAAAGGAGAAGTAGCGCGGATTCCGTTTGAATTAAAGTCCCAGGATTGAACAAAATCGCCCCAGGTCTGAAGGAGTAGGGAAATGTACTTCTATCATGCCCATGCAGTTGCATTCGGGGGAAGGATAGGCTCGACTCCCCTCAACGTCGAGCAAGGCTCCTGTGCACTGGCGGTTACTGGAGGGATCAGTTCCGCCAATGTTTCCAATTTCAAATTTAAAGACATCGCCGTCAAGTCGGCTCAGTCGTCGGTTTCAGGCGAAGAAACAACCCTTGCTAGCGGCCCGGACACATACGTAACGAAGGCATCCGTTGTTCTGGAGGGGTTGAATATCAAGGACGTGCTCAAAGCCGACAAGATCGTGGGCAACGTAGATTCTACCTATACAGCGCGCGACAACGAAGCAGTAGTCAAGGTCAGCGGCAGTATTGAGGGGCTTAGCATAAAGGGAAACAAAGTGCCGATTCAGCTATCCGACGCTATGGCCACCCGGTACACCACCTACGGCAGCATGCGGGTCGCGTTCCAAAACAACTTCAGCCAGCAGTTCATGAATTCCTTGACGGGTTTTGGCATCCCTAAGCCAGTTTCAACGGCACCCAGATCAAAGGATTTGGATGCTGCGTATCAAGCCTATACGGAGCAGGCCCAGTTGTCAGATCTTAAGTCGGCTGTGGTATGTTCTCTGCTGCAAGATGTTAACAGCTTGCCTGAGGGAGCCAACCGTTGGGGACCCGCCATCAATGTTCCAGAGTTTGGAAATATTTATCTTGGCGAAGTAATCGTGTGGCCCTGGATGCGGTGTTTGACCATGTTCCGAGTCGAACTGGTTGGGCCGGACAACATGGCGCAGGGCAGCCTCTCCGGAGGGTGCGTCGGGGCCAATGGCACGGGGTTTCCACCAGGCTCCTCTGCCGGCAATTGGTAACCGCTCTCTTCACTTGGCTTTTATTACTGTCTCAGATTTCATGTTCGCACTCCCGGGAGGAAGGCTGGAAGCGTCTCTATTCTGATGTCCGATTGCAATTGGAGCGCGGTAATTTTGAGGCTGCCTTGGCTGGAGCCGACCGAGGCCTTCGGGAATCATCTAGGGATCAACTTTGGAACTGGAAGTTCCGTGTCCTCAAAGCCGAAATTCTATTGTGGCAAACGGACAGCAGTGCGATTATCCGTCTGTTGACTCCACCGCCGCCGCCAGGCCTTTCCGACAAAGAGATTATTGTTCGTGCCACAGCTATCAAGGGACTGGCGCACGGCTATTTGCGCCATGACCATGAAGCTGAAGCCTTGTTGCAGGATGCGGCTGATGAAGCTGTCAAGGCTGCACCCGACTACTTGTGTCAAGTGATCCAATACCAGGGATACTACGCGTGGAAGGCAGAGAAGTATGAGGAAGCCCGACAGCGCTTCACGGAATCTCTCCAACTGGCACAGCAATCGAAGCAGCCCTTTGTGGAAGTCGGTGCCCTGGCTGGCCTTGGGGTGATTTCAATCATACTCAGCCGTTATGACGAGGGAATTGAGCGGTCATTCAGCGCTCTCGATCTGGCGCGCGCGTCGCAATATCATTTCGCCGAAGAGATAGCGCTGGCGAATCTTGCCTGGGGCTACCAAGAACTGGGCGACGTTGAAACGGCCCTCTCTTATTATTCCCAGCAGGAAAAAGTGCTCGACAGCCTGGGCAACGAACAAATCAAACAAGCCGTGCTGAGCAATATGGGGGATATTTACTTGGATCTTGGCGATTATGCCAAAGCCCGCATGGCATATTCAAAGGCCCTGTCCATTGCTCAGGAAATGAAGCGACTCGGCAGAGCGGAGGAAGACGCTCGCATCGTGGCGGCTCTAAGTGCTCTTGCCACGATTGATCTTGAGGAAGACAACCTGGAGGAAGCTGAGAAAATCAACAATCAGGCTTTGGATCTCAACGCTCATTTTGCTCGCGGCCTGCTGATATCCGCCAGGATTGCTGAAGCGCGTCATCACTTGAAAGCGGCCAGGTATCGGCTCTACGGCATTGCGAACAACAAAGGCAAAAATAATAAGGACAAAGAATCATTTGACAGCCAATTTGTGCGGTGGGACGCGCAAGGTGAACTGGCCAAAATCTCAGCCTCCGAGCACAGGAATGATGCAGACGACCAGTTTGCGAAACTCATCATGGCAGTCGAGGATTTTCGTCGCTCGGTGCGAGTTACTGAGCATAGGCTGGCATTCTCTTCTCATGCTCAGCGTTATTATGATGATTATATTCATTTTCTGATGAGGAGTGGCCAGCCGCGTAAGGCCTTTCAAGTCGCCGAATTCAGCCGGGCTCGGACTCTGGAAGAGGGAGTTGGCCTCAACGCACCTTCCGAACCCTACCAGGTGAGCATTGAACGTATCCAGACAGCTCTGCGGCAGAAAAAAAAGATTATTTTGTCATACTGGATTGCCCCGGTTCAGTCTTATGTGTGGTTGCTTTCTTCGTCCGAATTTCGGCCCATCACGCTGGCGCCAGGGCATAGGATCGAACAAGAAGCTAAGAGTTATAACGATACTTTGCTGGGCCGAGAAGACGTGGAAAAGTCAGAGCAGCAAGGCCAAAGTCTCTACGAACTTCTGGTAAAGCCCATAGAAAAGTTCATACCTGAAAAAGCAAAAGTGGTCATTATTCCTGATCGCGAGTTGGACAAGCTCAACTTTGAAACCTTGCGTGTTTCGGCCCCGACACCCCACTACTGGATTCAGGACGTGGAAACGGAAATTGCAAGCTCCACAGCCATGCTCCTCCGTTCAAGAAAAATCCAACCTCACCATGAGCGCAGGCTACTCTTAATCGGCAATCCTCAAGAGGCGAGCAGCGACTATCCGGTGTTGATGCACGCCGGGGAAGAAATGCAAAAGGTAAAAGAACACTTTGCTGCTGCAAACGAAACCATAATTTCAGGACCGCAGGCAACCCCTGGTGTTTATGCATCCAGCAACCCGGAGAGATTCGATGTGATCCATTTTGTGACCCACGGTACCGGCAGTGAATTGAGCCCGCTCGATTCAGCCATCATCCTTTCGCCTGACTCGCGACATTCGTTCAAGTTGTATGCCCGCGATATTGTCAAAACTCGTCTCAACGCAGATATCGTGACCATCTCTGCCTGTTACGGTGCTGGCACAAGGGCTTACGCTGGAGAAGGTCTGGTGGGTCTTGCCTGGGCATTTTTGCAGGCTGGCGCGCATCGAGTGGTGGCCGGTTTATGGGACGTAGATGAGGTAGCCTCACTGGATTTGATGAATAACTTTTATGAGGGAGTGCAAGGTGGCCAATCACCCAGCGAGGCGCTCCGCTCGGCCAAGCTCAAGATGATCGAGCCCACCAGCAGATACAGGCGTCCGCTGTATTGGGCTGCATTTCAGGTATTCATGGGTTCATAAAGATCTTTATGTGCGTTGCCACACTCGACGCATAGGCATAGCCAATGATTTGAATTGAACTGGAGCAGCGTGTGAAGGCAGAGCGGCTGGCGAACGAAAGCAGCAAAATCTCCTTTTTGCGTCCGTAAAGCGGATTTGAAGATACTCAAAAAAACCTTGGGCTGGAAGCACAGGTATTCGCTTCCAGCCCATTAGGAGCTGCTGTTTCCAGTTAGAACCGTGATCTGAGCAGGAGTAACTATCCCCCTAGCGCCTCCCACCCTTCATACCAGGGCTCTGTTGGATAAGGCGTAAAACTCCACCAGATGGGACCACTCGTAGATTAAAAAAATCCAAAGATTAGCAGTGAGGCATTGGAAGAGGGGTCGGCAGCCGAGCCGAGATGAGGTTATTCCCAGATTTCGCCGGCAGGGACAGCATCCACAAGGATTTGCGGGGCGACTATCACTGATTCCTCGCTGAATTCATACTTCCGCATAACGCTTTGGCAGGTGATAAGTCTTTTTTTGCCACGATCCAGCAGGTACATGCGCTCCGAACCCCTTGCCCGAAGCAATACCGCTCCATCGTCCAAAGGTGGGCCTTCGCTTATGTCCGCGATGCTACTAGACACCAACACCTGCAACATTGCGGTGTCTTCAAAGAGGTTCAGGAAGGTCAATGGAAAGGGAATTAAACGGCGATATCCTTTGCGATCCACAACATAAATGGGGGTCGTGCCGGTTATTCTAACCTTGCAACCGGCTAACTCCGGACGTGGCAACCCAGGCTCTTTGCCAACTGGACTGAGGGCCTCCGTGGCGTCCAGAGGCATCTGGCTGGCGAATTCGAGTTGCGCAGTAGCTGACAGAGCCATGCGACCCCCGTTCTCAACTTCTGAGCAATGAAGCTCAGGCTATAATCTGGGACGGAGCCCGGCCAAACTCCCCAGTTAAATGCCAAGCCCCGGCTCTGTTACATAAGGCGGAAATACAGGTCAAAAGGGACCATATTTTCAGGGCCAGAAATGACAAACTGGCCGGCAAAATCAGGCACGGAAAAGCCCTCTTTTGCCAGCCAGCATAGTTCGGATGGTGGCACGTCAATATGGCTCGTGAAAGCCGGCTCTCACCGGCGCGAACCACCCACTCCTACAATCTCTTTTTCCTGCAGCGGTTTAGAGTAGCTGCGCTGAGTTCCCTTTTCTGACTCTGGCTCTGTTGCTCCAGGCGGATCAACGATGATGATCGTCCCACCGGTTGCTGACGGACTGCATTGATACGCGTAAGCTGTCCCCACTGTAACGTTGTTGTTCACTGTAGCGGATTTGCTCCCGTTGGCGGGCACATTATAGGAAGTCTGGGGAAAAAGTTGCGGATTGGCTGGATTGAAATCCTGCATGGTATATGGGTCGCTGTCCAGGTTCACCCAATTCACGGTGTCGCCAGCAGCCGCGCCAGGGGTCAGTTGGAGCTGGCCTGCGGTTGCGGTGATTGAAATTTCCGCATGGCCTGAAATTCCCACAACAATGACGATTGCCCCATCGGTTGAAACAGTTCCGGCGGAGCAGGTGTAGGCATAGGTTCCCGGCGCAACGCTTTCGTTCACTGTCGCAGATTTCTTTCCCCTTGCCGGCACGAAATAAGAGGAATCCGGGAAGGGGGACTGTGCAAAAGTGACGGTACAGTCAACGTTGGTGTTATTGATCCAAGTGACCTTGGCGCCGGCAGACGCGCCGGGGTTCAGTTGAAGTTGATCTGAGCTTTCGGTCAGAGCAATGTTTCGAGTTTTGGGCATAAGTTTCTCCTTGTTAAAGTGGCTGGATTGAAGCGGCTTTTACCGGCCTCATGATGGAAGGCGAAAATCTATGACACTACAGGCCTATTTCCAGTGGCACCCAAGTCCATGAACTATCGGGTAAATTGAAGCGAATCGGCTCTTAGAAGATTGCTTGGGTGGAAATCTAGCCTGCCCACCTAAAAGAAATGAGGTCACGGCGAGTGACCTCATTGCGTCGGCCCTGATCGTTTGCAACTTTAGCGTTTCTTCTTGCCTTTGGCTTTACCCTTGGACTTGCTTTTTGCCTTAGGCTTGCTCTTTGCCTTAGGCTTGCTCTTGCCGCTTTTCTTTTTGCTGGAAGCTTTGGCTTTAGGCTTGCTCTTTCCCTTCCTTGTGGCCTTCTTTGTGCTCTTGGTTTTGGCTGCGGTTTTGGGTGCCTTACTGGTTGTTACTGCCGCGCCGGGGTCGCCGCCGCCCGGAGGGTCAACAATGATGATTCCGTCGCCTGGGCTTGTAGGCATACCCAGAGATGAGCTGCTGGAGGTAGTACCCGCCGCGGTCGCGTCTGTGCACGTATAGGGAAAACTCTGCCGATGATTCACGACCGCAGTAATCCTTTGCGGTCCAGAACTACTACCATTGGCAATCGGGCCAATCGTGGGTCTCCCAAAAGGGCTCGGGGCGGAGAAATGCAGCATGCATGCGCCACCTTCGCGGTTGTCAAAGGTGACCATGGTGCCGTTGTAAATAGGATTTGTCGGTCCACCAATCGTGGATGGATCAAGAACATACCCGGGTTTGATGGTTACTGTTTGGTCGGCCATAATTTTCCTTCCATTAATTTTTTGGTGATGGATTTGTGGGGGATTAACAGAAAACACTATCAGAAAAAAGGCTGGTTCTTACTCATTTACTCAGGGCTTTGGGGGCATCAGGAACCTGAGTTGCCAACAATTTTGGCGTAACGCTTGTCCTGCCTGAGCTCCATGAGTTCGGGAGTATTTTGAACCTCGCTCAGTGAGTATCCTGCCTGCAGAGTGGAACGCAGGGCCGTCAGAGCGCGGTCACGTTCCCCAACCAACTCATACACCACAACCGAATTGAACAGAAGCTCTGGATCATTGTCAGAGGAGCGGGTGGCCAATGCGAGCTCTTCTTGTGCTTTGGTTTTTTGCCCCAGTTCGGCATGGTAGCGGGCCAGCGAGCCCAGAGACGCCGAATCTGACGGGCGAAGGTCAACCGCTTTTTGCGCCAATTGGAGTGCCTTCTGAAAGGCCTCAGCCGCTTTGGGCCGATTTCTGGCGAGGGTGTATGCAACGCCCAGATTGCACCAATAGCGATGATCCATGGGGCGTAGCTCGGCCGCTTTCTGGAACATTGCTGCAGCGTCTTCATACCGGCCCTGATACTGGCGGGCCAGCGCTAAGTTGGAGTAGGCGCCCGCCGTAGGGCGAATGGCGATGCCTTTGGTCAAGATGTCTTCGGCTTCTTTGTATTTGCCCTCGGCCAGATAGACCCCGCCTAAATTATAAAAAGCCAGTGGATTATCTGGCGCAAGCTCTGTAGCAGTCCGGAACAGTGGCTCCGCCTGCGCGTAATCGGCATGGTGGTAATAGAAGTAGCCCAGATAGTTGTAGTTGACCCATCTTCCCGGGGCGCGCTGGAGCGCGTCCTTCAGAAGCGACTCCGCCTGCAGTAGCCTGCCGGCGTTATCGTATGCCAGGGAAAGGCGGGTAACAGTTTCATCGTTGGTAGGATCCAGAGCCAATGCTTGTTCAAATTCACGAATGGCGCCATCCAGGTTGCCGGTTTCTTCCTGGATGATGGCCAGCGCCAAGTGGGCCGCCGCCACCTTGTCATTCAGCGCCAGCGCGCGATTACAAGCCTGCTTTGCTTTTTCCAGCGACTGCAAATCATGAGTACCACGAAATTTTGAAGCGTAAGCGAATGCCAGATTGGCATACGCCAGGGCAAAATTGGGGTCTTTTGCAATTGCTTTTTGCAGCAGAGAGATCGCCCGGTCCACATCTTCCGGAGTCCCAGCGCTCAGGTGCAGCAGGTATCCGCGGCCCTGCTCATAGAACTCATACGCGCCCGGCTCAGCGGTCGCATCCACAGGCAAGTGGCGTAGCATCTCCGGAGGCAGATGAAGCTGAAGCATGGCCGACGCCTGTTCCAGTAATTTGTCTTGTAGCGTGACGACCTCGGGAGCCGCAATTTCAATAGTCTGCGAGCGCAGTTGCCGGAGGGACCTGGCGTCCTTTAGCTGCGTCCGCAAATGAAATCCAGCGGCATCCTTTTGCAGTTCGCCAGTGATCAGCAGATTGACTCCCAAAGCGGATGCTGCATGTCCGGCGTCTTCAGGCTTCTGGTTTCGGACTTCCGGCCATGGGACTACCCATAGCGACCGTTCCGTCGCCTGCAAGCGGGACAGGTTTCCAGTCAGCGATTCAGACAATTCATACGCGGTTGCCTGATTTGCGGTATCGCTTCCCGCAAAAGTGAACGGCAACACTGCTATATGTTTTTGTTCAGGCAATTGGGGAGGCCAGATTCGGTCGCGCAATACAAAGATCGCCACAGCAGCTAAAACCAGTGAACATGCAGCCGCCACTGCAATTGGACGGAATGAGAGAAGCGGGGCCGCTCCTCTGCGCCGCTTGAGGGACTCCGCCACTTCATGCGCGGAAGAAAACCGCTTGGCCGGATCACGGGCCAGGCACCGCAGGATGGTTGAATTCCAGCGTTGTTCCAACTGTGGAACAATTTTGACGGGTGCGGCCGGTACGCTGGTCAGGCGCTTCAGGGTTTCCGTCCACGAGGATTCATCGCGGAAAGGCCGGCTGCCTGTGACCATTTCGTATAACACCAAGCCCAGCGAATAAATGTCACTGGCAACTGTGAGCTCTTCTCCCAGGAGCTGCTCCGGAGACATGTAAGCGGGGGTGCCCACCACCATGCCATGGGTGGTCGTAAGGCCTTTGGAATCGTCCGGCGGACGAATCATGCGGGCGATGCCAAAGTCAGTTACCACAGCGCGAGCTTCATCTCCCGAACCGATCAGCATCACGTTGCTGCATTTGAAATCACGATGAAGAATGCCGGCGCGATGGGCAGCATCCAGGGCCTGACAAAATTGTTCAGCAATCAGGAGCGCCTCCGGTGGAGCGATCTGGCCTTCACGTTTCAACCGGTCGGACAGCGTTTCCCCCCGGATCAACTCCATGGTGAGAAAAACGAATTCCTGATTGTTGTCCTGGTGATGCCCCAGATCAAAGACGCGACAGACATTGGGATGGGTGACACGCCTCGCCAGCTGGACCTCGCGTCGCAACCGGTCGAGCAGTCCTGGGCCGAATGGGGTTTGCGGGCGAATCACCTTGATGGCGATCTGGTCGCCCAGATCCTGATCTTCCGCGGCATAAACCTCGCCCATGCCGCCGCAGCCCAGAGACTCAAGGATTCGATATCGTCCAGCCAGCACATCGCCCGGCGCGAGCATCTCGCCTGCGGAATTGCCGCTGCGTGCGGGAGAACTGCCCTCCAGAAATCCGCCCATCTCATCATGCTGTGAGAGCAGCCGTTGAACTTCCGCTTCGAGTTCGGGATCGCCTTTGCAAAGCTCCGCGATGCCGACAGGCCGGGCGTCCATGGGCAGCTCAACCACGCTGGCAAAGATATCTTTGATTTGGACCCATCGCTCTGGTGTCATCAGGAATCTTCGTGGCCCAGGTTCTTGCTCAATTCTCCATACAGCCACGCCTTGGCATGCTGAAATTCCCGTTTTACCGTGGTGGGAGAAATGGCCAGCACTTCGGCTGTCTCTTCCACATCAAGGCCGGTGAAAAATCGCAGTTCAACAATGCGGCACTGCCGCGCATCCCATTCAGCCAGCTTATTCAAAGCTTCATGCAGCGCCACCACTTGCCAGGATTGCTCGTCAGAATAGACAAACGCATTTTCGAGCGAAATCTTCTGCGCGGAGCCCCCGCGCTTTTTGGCATCACGGGTGCGGGCGTGGTCCACCAGGATTCGGCGCATGATTTGCGCGCATACCCCAAAGAAGTGTGCGCGGTTCTTCCAGTCAATGCCATGCTCGCCAATCAGGCGCAGATAGGCTTCATTGACCAGGGCGCTCGTCTGGAGCGTGTGGCCGGTTCGTTCACCCCGCATATAATGCCGCGCGAGGCGGTGCAGCTCGTTATAAACCAGCGGGATCAGCTTGGCTTCAGCCTCTTTATTGCCTTCTTTCAACCGAGCAAGAAGGGCCGTAATCGGCTGGGAACTGTCCTCCGGTTGGCGAATTTTCTCTGACATAGCACTAGGGGTCTATCAACTCTATGCCCGCCGATGAAGACAAATCAAGCAGAGTTCGCTGATGGCCGCAGGCGCCGGTCCTTTGTGTTAAACAATCTGGTAATCTCTTCTTTCCATGTTAAATACACGTATTGTCCTTTGCCTATTGGCGTTTGGGGTTTCCTCTGTTATGGCGCAGCAGCCTCCTGTTATCGTTCCCGAGTTCCATTCCTCAGAAACAGGCGGCAACATAGATGTTTTCAAGAATGTGCCCCCGGATCTGAAACTTATTCCCAAGGAGGCGGGCAGCCGCCGCGGACAATTGTGGATTCGAAATATCGGAAGCGCTTTGCTGATCGCCGGCCAGGTGGACGGCCAAACGCCGGATTTCCCCCAGAATAAATCTCAGCTTCTTGCCAAAGATCACATTGAAGTCTGGCTGGCGACCGCGCCAGATGTTTTCATGCCCCCAATCGGTTGGGGAAACCAGTTTGAGGAGCAGTTGCTTCCCAAAGGTCCCGACTCTTGCCTTGATTGGATGAAGGAGCGGAACCCGGATACCGCTGATCTCCAGAAATGCCGGAGCTGGGCCGCGCAGCAGCAACAATATCGAACCGCCTTCAAAAAGTTATTTATGAGGCAATGGCTGCTTACGTCCGACTACGCGGTTGAATCATATGCCACTCCTGCCTACGAGCTGATCGCGGCCAAATACGATGCCAAGGGCCTGTTCACTGCGCCCCTTAAGCCCAAAGGTAAAATTCAGATGTGGTCGGCATCCGCAAGCGCTCATGGCTATTCGTTTCAAATTCAGATTCCTTATAGCGCTTTTCCGCCAGCCAACACTCCCGATCTGCAAAACCTCTGGCTGATGGTGGATGTGTTCAATGCGGCGCCGGAAGGCAAGAAAATGGGTCCATATTCAAGCAGCTCGCCAGTCCGCGCTTTCGGCAAACCGGAGACTTTCAACCAGCTTCAACTTCAGCCCCGGCGTTCTTTCCGAATCGCTCCTTGCAATGTTGGCCTTGACGGTACAGATAAATACGGAAACAGACATCCCGGCTGGTTTGTCCCACAGCATGACCAAGTCAAGCCTGGCTCGGAGTACGAGTCAGACTCATTCATCATCGTGAATGAAGCGGAGGGTTATGCTTATGAGCCGGAGGGGCTGTCGCCGGTCGTGCGCGTGACGCATCATTTTTGGCATGCTGTCGGCAAAGACGAATGGGTGTGCGGGCCGGAGCTTGTCTATCAAAAGGGCCAGAGCGCCAGGCGCTATGACCGGCAGGTCGCAGAAAAAGGCTTTGATGCGAAGCGGCTCCAGGATGGTATCTTGCTGATCAAGAGCGGTCCACTGGTCTATTACTCGGAGTTCGGCTCCGGACAATGCGGAGCCTGTCCTCGTTACGGCTTCGACATGTTTGCATTGGATAAAAGCTTGAATTTAACGGATGCGCTATCACTTGGAGGCGTAGTGCAGGGAGACAATGATGCTGCTGACTTCACCCTGAGCCAGGACTGGTCGCAGGTAGTGCACTACCAGGAGCAGAGGCCTGAAAGTGAGAATGAGGATGCCAAGTCCACTTGGTCTGCCGGCACTTACTGCCTGAAGAGCACAAAATACGAAAAGTGCGGCGAAAAACAGAATGTCCAGCCTCCTGATCCGCCGCTGCTGAAAGAACTCCGAGACTACAGCGCGCAAATGTAAGCGCGGGACATAGCTGCTAATCCTTTGGGCAGCTCAGAATTCCAAAATCTAGAGTTTGATATTTATTTTTTGGTGAAGCGCGATATGCAGAATCATATCTGCATTTTGCGGGATTTTGCCTTGCATCAGTGTTAAGTTGCTTTCATATAAAATTGACAAAATTGTGACAACATGTCCACGACTTACAGTGCATCATATTCCCGAACGGCAAAGCTCTCTTTA
>Ga0070732_10001681_pt1 | contig 12012 bp, 10 predicted proteins | sample Coa_R1_5_FD_66449 | JGI IMG/M metagenome (GOLD analysis project Ga0070732, IMG submission 66449) | Surface soil microbial communities from Centralia Pennsylvania, which are recovering from an underground coalmine fire - Coalmine... | ecosystem: Environmental > Terrestrial > Soil > Unclassified ...
ACCATCAGCTTGTTGTCGTCGGTCATCAAGTCCGGGATCCCCCCAGCGGGCAATTTTATCAAGCCTCATCATATCCAGCTGAAACAGCCCCCCAGGGCCTACCCCTCGCCCAAGGCGAGGGCGGGGGACGATCTGGCCTCCTGCCTCCCAGGCCCCCCTGCGCATGAGCCCGAGCCCCATAGTCCCATAGTGTAGACTCCTCGCCGCGATGTGGACCGAGCTCAGGGACGAGCTGGCGCGCGAGGTGGCGCGGGCCATCCAGGAGCGCTTCGGCGTGACACATCGACCGGTGGTGGAAGTACCGCCGCGCCGCGAGCTGGGTGACTTCGCCACCCCGGCCCCCATGCAGCTGGCGCGCGCCCTCAAGCGCCCGCCGCGTGCCATCGCCGAGGAGCTCGCGGGCGCCCTGCGGCCGCCGCGGCTGGTGCGCGAGGTCAAGGTGCTGGGCGCCGGCTATCTCAACGTCTTTCTCGACCGCCCGGCGTTCGCCGCCGCCCTGCTGGCGCTCGATACCGGGGCCGCGCGCTCCGCCGCCGCGCGTCCCGGCAAGATCATCGTCGAGCACACCAACATCAACCCCAACAAGGCGGCGCACGTCGGCCACCTGCGCAACGCCGTGCTCGGCGACGTGCTCACTCGCTGCCAGAGGAGCCTGGGCTACGCCGTCGAGGTCCAGAACTACATCGACGACACCGGCGTCCAGCTCGCCGACGTGGTGGTCGGCTTCCTCGACCTGCGGCACATGGGGCTGGCGGAGGTGGCCGCGATCCCCGAGCCGTTCGACTACGTCTGCTGGGACCTCTACGCCGAGGTCCGGCGCTGGTACGACGCCGAGGGCGGCGCCGACGCCGCGACCGAGCGCCGCCAGCTGCTCCGCGACACGCTCCACCAGCTCGAGACCGGCCGCGGCGAGCGCGCCGAGATGGGGCGCCTGGTGGCGCGGCGCGTCGTCAGCCGCCATCTCGCGACCATGCGCCGGCTCGGCATCTCCTACGACCTCTTGACGCACGAGAGCGACATCCTGGCCCTGCACTTCTTCGACCGGGCCTTCCAGCGGCTCAAGGACAGCGGCGCCGTGCGCCACGAGACGACGGGCAAGAACGCCGGCTGCTGGGTGATGCCGCTGGCGCACAGCGAGGAGTTCGCCGGCCTCGAGGACCCCGACAAGGTGATCGTGCGCTCGGACGGCACGGTGACCTATGTCGGCAAGGACATCGCCTACCAGCTCTGGAAGTTCGGGCTGCTGGGCCAGGACTTCGGCTATCGCTACTGGCAGGAGGCGGCGGCCTGGGAGACCTGTACCGAGGGCGACGGGGTTCACCCGGCCTTCGGCGGCGCGGAGCGGGTCATCAACGTCATCGACACCCGCCAGAGCTACCTGCAGCGGATCGTGCGCGCCGGCCTCCAGGCGCTCGGCCATGCCGCCGAGGCCGAGCGCTCGGTGCACTTCGCCTACGAGATGGTCGCGCTGTCGGCGGAGACCGCGCGCCTGCTCGGCTATCGCCAGGAGGCGCCGGCGGACGCCGGAGGTGACCGTGAGCACGGCGAGGACCGCGAGCCGGAGACGGCCGCGGTAGGCGCGGCGGGCCCGGCAGGCGCGGCGCCGCGGGCGGCTGGGCCGGGAGCGGCGCCGGAGAAGGCCCTCGAGATGTCGGGGCGCAAGGGGATCGGGGTCAAGGCCGACGACCTGATGGACCGGCTCGAAGCCAAGAGCCGCGAGGAGATCGGCAAGCGCAACCGCGAGCTGGCCGGCGCCGAGCTCGACCTGCTGGCGCGCGAGATCGCGGTCGCCGCGCTGCGCTTCTTCATGGTGAAGACCACCACCAACCGGGTGATCGCGTTCGATTTCGACGAGGCGCTGAGCTTCGAGGGCGACTCGGGCCCCTACCTGCAGTACTCGCTGGTGCGCGCACGCAACATCCGCCGGCGCCTGCGCGCGGCCGGCCAGCCGGACGAGGTCTCCGCCGCCGCGGTGCAGGAGCTCGCCGCCGGCCATTTCGGCGAAGACCTCTGGGACCTGATCCTCGAGGTCGCGCAGATCGGCGACCTGGTGGAGAAGGCGGTCGCCGCGCTCGAGCTGTCGCTGGTGGCGCGCCAGGCGCTGGAGATCGCGCAGCGCTTCAACACCTTCTACCACCGCCACCCCATCCTGCAGGAGAGCGATCTCGCCGTGCGCGCCGCCCGCCTCGCCACGGCCCAGATCTTCCGCCGCGGGCTCGAGAACCTCGCCGAGCTGCTGGGCATCCCCACGCCTGAAAGGATGTGATCATGGATCCCAACACCGCCGCCCCCGCCCCGGGTCAAGGACAACGCAAGACCTCGCCGTGGGTCTACGCCGGTTGCGGCTGCGCCCTCCTCATCCTGCTCTGTGCGATCGCCGTGCTCTTCATCGGCAAGAAGCTCGTCGACCAGGGGCACAAGATGGAGCAGGGCCTCGCGGACCCGAAGGTGCGCGAGCAGCGCACCCGCGAGCTCCTCTCCTACCAGGAGCTCCCCGCCGGCTACTATCCGGCGGGGGCGATCTCCATCCCCTTCCTGATCGACATGGCATTCCTCGGCGATCGCCCGCCCGCACCCGGCGAGACGCACCCCGACATCGAGGACCACGGCTTCATGTTCATGAAGATGCGCGTCGGGAAGATCCCGACCGACCCCGAGGCGAGACGGCGCATGCTCTACGGAGTCAACGGCAAGCCGGCGTGGGAGCAGAGCTCCGGTCTCCACGTCGAGTCGCGCGAGCCGCTGGGCGAGGGCGAGATCACGGCCGGCGGCGCCCATGTCGTCTACCGGGCGATGCGCGGCGACGTCAACATGAACGGCCGCACGCACCGCGGGATCACCGGCATCCTGATGATCGAGTGCCCGGACCGCCACATCCGCATCGGCCTCTGGTTCGGCCCGGACCCCGCGCCGGGGGAGCCCACCGCCACCCTCGACAAGACCGGCACGCCCGCCGATCCGCGGGCCACCACGGCGTTCCTGGATCATTTCAATCTTTGCTCCGGCGGGTCGTAGCCTAGTGGTCCGGGATGGGCTGCTGCCGTCGCAGGGGATCGAGGAGCTCATCCGGCTGGGCCGGATCACGGCCTCCTCGCCGATCGGCGAGGAGCAGATCCAGCCCGCCAGCCTCGACCTGCGCCTCGGCACGGCCGGTTACCGGGTGCGGGCGAGCTTCCTGCCGAACAATCGCTCGACGGTCGCCGCCAAGCTGGCGGAGATGGAGGCCAACCAGGAGGCGTTCCTCCTCGACCTCACCCGGCCCACGATCCTCGAGCGGGAGCACGTCTACCTCATCCAGGTCATGGAGGCCCTCGACCTGCCGCCCGAGGTCTCCGGCAAGGCAAGCCCGAAGAGCACCACCGGCAGGCTCGACGTCTTCACCCGGCTGATCACCGACTACGCGGACGCTTTCGAGCTGGTCCCCGCCGGCTACCGCGGTCCGCTCTACGTCGAGATCATCCCCCGCACCTTCGGCATCATCGTGCGCGCCGGCCAGAAGCTGAACCAGCTGCGCCTCTCCCGCGGCGCTCCCGAGGAGTCCGACCAGAGACTCGGCGCCCTGGACGCCAGGGAGACGCTGGTCTTCTCGCGCGACGGTAGCCCGGCGCCGCCCGCGATCGCCAAGGGCCTGCTGGTCTCCGTCGACCTCGACGGCAGCGGCGAGCGCATCGTCGGCTTCCGCGCCAAGATGGACCCCTGCGTGCTGGATCTGGACAAGCGGAATTACTACCCGGCGCTCGACCACTGGGACCCGGTCCGCACCCAGAGGCGCCAGCTGCTCCTGGTCCCCGACTTCTTCTACATCCTGGCTTCCAGGGAGAAGATCCGCATCCCGCTGACCCACGCTGCCGAGATGGTCCCCTACGACCCGAACTTCGGCGAGTTCCGCATCCACTACGCCGGCTTCTTCGACCCCGGCTTCGGCTACGGCAGCGGCGACATCCCGGGCGCCCGCGCCGTCCTCGAGGTCCGCTCCTACGGCGTCCCCTGCCTCCTCGAGGACGGCCAGGTCATGGGCCGCGTCGTCTTCGAGCGCCTCGCCGACCTCCCCGGCAAGATCTACGGCCCCAAGATCGGCTCCTCCTACCAGGAGCAGGGCATCTCCCTCGCCAGCCAGTTCGCGCCGCCCGGGTAAGTCGGCGGCCGGTTGCCGCCCGAGATCCTCGAGCAGACGTCCGCGGTCCCCCTGCGGCCTTGCCATGACACTCCTTTAGTAAAGGCGAGCTTGCCTGACCGAAAGGAGGCACGATGAAGAACTCGACCCGATGTTGCGCAGCCGTCGTGGCAGTCCTGGCGCTGCTCGGCGCCACCGCCGCTGCCGCGGCACCTCCCGCTCCGATCCAGAAGGGCGTCGACCTCTGGATGACCGTCGCCGGCTTCGCGCGGTCCAACTTCACCGACGACCCGATCCCGGCAGGCTTCTTCTGCTCGACCTCCCAGCCCTTCGCCGGCACGATCACCTTCAAGGGCGTGCCGCTGGCCGTGGACCCGCCGAACAGCCTGGGAAAGATGGACACCGCCGTGCGCCGGCTCGACGACGCGGTGTTCAACGGCCAGGGCGAGGCGGCGACGCGCATCCAGCTGATGGCGCTCTCGCTGGCGAGCACCCAGGCAATCGAGACGAGCTGCGGCAAGTACGACGTCTCGGTCAGCCTGGCGCCTGGCGAGCAGCCCATCACCACCATGCGCCTCTTCCGCACCCAGCCGCTGGGTGGGACCTATTCGGCACCTCTCGCCCTCAATGTCAGGTTGGTCTTCACGCCGGTCTCGGGCGACGCCAGCGGCCGCCGCGAGCTGACCCGCCGCATCGACCTCGGCCCGGGCAACCACTCGGTGTGGGCCTACGTGACCGAGCCACGCTATCGGCAGGGAGTGAAGATCGACACCAACGGTGACGGCCGGCCGGACACGCTGCTGCCCGGGCCGTCGAACTTCCGCGCCGGCATCGAGCCTGCCGTGCTGCACGGCGAGGACCGCCAGTCCCGCGTCGCGCCGGCCGGCATGTGCTACGTCTCGATGAGCTGCCCGGCCGGCGAGTGCCCCTACCAGTCTTGCCATTGCGATCCGAACTCCACGGATCCATACCAGTCCAACTCAGGCTGCGATCACCTGCACTGCATCTGGACCTGCGTCACGCAGTCCTGCTGCACGTCTCCGCAGTAGCCTCGTTCCCAGCCTGCCCGCGCCGGTGCCCCCGGCGCGGGCCGCCGGCGGCCGCCCCGGCGAGGAAAATTGAGAGCAAGCTCAACCGCCAATACGACGACGACCGCCTGCGCCGGCGCTTGCCGGTCAACTGGGCACAGTACGTCAAGGCCGGATCGGCGGTAGGGGGAGGGGACGCGGCGCGGCCAAGGCAGCCCGCCGCGTATACCGATCAGCAGCCCTTATCGTTCAGCAAACGCATGTCGCGCCGGGGCAGTGAGATTTTCCATAGTAACAGACGACATCCGTGCCGCAGAGCGTGTAGGAGCAGGCTCCGTTCGTACCGCCCGCGATCCTGGCCAGTGTGCCCTGATCCAGGTTGCAGATGGTGTCGCGGTTGAGCTTGAGTGTCTTCTGGTCCTTGCGCATCGAATCTCCTTTGGCGCCGCTGAATACAGTTCGGCAGATCGGGGATCATCCCCATGTTTGACCATATCTAATTCAAGGCAATTCGCCAAGTTGAGTGGTGCGGAAGACCTCGAACAGCCGCGCGGCTTCGGCGGTGCCGAGATCGGGCGGCAGGACGTGCGCGGCCTGCGCCGCCAGCACCACCTGGCGCAAGCGGTCGCCGGCCGGCACCCCGGCGAGATCGGTCCGGGAGACGGTGACCTGGCAGCCGGAAAGGGCAGCCAGGTCGCGGGCGAACTAGGCCATCAGCTCGAGCTCCTCCACGTCCCACCCGGCGGTGGCGCCCGGCGGCGCCGCGTCGAGCATCGCCAGCAGCTCAACCGCTTCGCCGGCGGCCTCGAGCTGGTGGGCCATCTCGGAGACGACGGCGCCGCCTGCAAGGGGCAAGACTGGCCCTCTCAGCACTCCCCAACACGTTTCACCTCCCCGTAGAACTCGCAATCCGCGCGGCCGAAAGAGTCCTGGACCTCGGCCTCGGGCTGGGTCGGTGAGCGGGTGCGACATCAAGGATACGGTGCGATCACCGGTGTATTGCTTGCGCAGCTCGGCGCGCGCCGCGTTTGTTGTACCGGCGACTTGCAGGTGACCGGCCTGGGGGCAGGCATTGAAAACCTTGCGACTTGTTGGCCGGGCGTGCCCAGCCGCCGGCGGCCGTGCGACGACGCATTACCGGCCGAGTTTGAGGCCGTCGTCGCCGCGCCCGTGGCCGCGGTCATGGTCATGCCCGAGCGCGCGCCTCAGCAAGCGCGTGGTCTCGGTGAAGGTACGGGCGGGCGGCGCGTGCCGAGAGCGCGTTGACGGCGGCGGTCTGTCAAGTGGACGCCGATTTTCCCCCCCGGCGCGCCGTTCGCTGGCCTCGACGGTGCGGGTCAAGATGTCCGCCCGGGCGCAGAGGGCGTCGGCGCCTGCCGCAGAGGCCACGAGCTCGCGCAGCTGGCGGCGCACCCAGGGCGCGGAGGCCAGCGCGTCACGGCGGGCCTGGGTCTCGAAGCGGCTGAGAGCGTGCGGCGGCTCGGAGCACGGAGAGGTCGCGAACTGGCCCGTGGGAGATACCGGCACGCTCCTGGAGCTGCCGCCAAGAGTAGCCGCGGCCGAGGTCGGAGCCTTTGGAGGGACGCCGTCGTAAGCGAAGCTGCTGCCGGAGACGCGGCCGTTCGCGCCAAGCTCGCCGAGCTCGTCCCCGCCTACGATGCCCGCTTGATCGTCATCGACCCTTCCAAGCTCTCCTCGGCGCCAAGACCGACATCCACCGCCCCAACGAGGTCCGCGCCGTCCTCGCCGCCCGACGTAGGGTTGCATTCATGTGTGGTTTTGCATAGGTCGATTCACATGAAGCGCCTGCTTTGCTTCTTGTGTTCAAGCTGACAGTAGAATAGACTCTCGTTGCAGAAAATCCGAGAAGTTCTGGCTCTGGATCGTTCGGACACCGAGGTCAGGATCATGGGCAGCATCATCTTCGTGCACGGAACTGGAGTTCGTCGCCAGAACTTTGATGCGACCTATGAGCTCATTGCTAAGAATTTAGCGGCATTCCAGCCCGCCTATGAACTGCGCAGATGTTTTTGGGGCGCGGAGCATGGGACTCGTCTTCGCGCGGGCGGGGAATCGATCCCTGGCTACCTACAGAAGGGCGGGAAGGGTCTGCCAGTTGGCGGCGATCCAGCGGATGAGGCTGTCGCGCTTTGGTCCCTCCTCTACTACGAGCCGCTTTACGAATTGAGGGCCCTGGCGAACGCTGTACCGACGCCAACTGCCGCCGGTTTTCAGGACCCACCTTCCGGCGACCTACGCGACAGACTTGAGGGATTCGAGCCCTCCCCGGACCTCATGCACCTGATGGCCGAGGCGGGCCTGCTCGGTACCTGGGAAGAGGCATACAGATATGTGAGTGAGTCAAGAGAGTGCGCCGAGGCACTCCTGACGATTTCGAACAGCGCAGCGGGGCACCGGAACGCGCTTGCACGGGCCATCGTGGCCAAAGCGACCACTCTTGCGATCGCGAACGGCGCCCCTGCTCCTGACGGCGAGGTGCGAGAACAGATCGTGGAACACATCGTTGATGGCCTAGGTGGCGGCGAGCGGGGCGTCTCCTCATGGTTCAAGGAGCAAGCAAAGACCCTCGCATTGAAATGGCTAACGGGCCAGGGCGAAGAACTTCGTGGTGAACTCTCCGACAGGGCATTCCCGAACGCCGGAGATATCTTGCTCTACCAGGCTCGAGGCGAAGGCATTCGCAGCTTCATCCGTGACGAAATTGGCCGGGCCACGGCGCCGATCACGTTACTCGCCCACAGCCTCGGAGGCATCGCGTGCGTTGATCTTCTCGCCCTTGAACACATTCCGAACGTTAAGATGCTAGTCACGGTTGGGTCGCAAGCCCCTTTCCTCTACGAACTAGATTCGCTCGTTAGCATTCGCTTCGGCACACCCTTACCGCCGCACTTTCCTGACTGGATAAATTTTTACGACCCGCGTGACTTTCTCAGCTACGTCGGCGCCGGAGTCTTCAAGAACCGCGTTAAGGACTTGCCGGTTTATAGCAATCAGCCATTCCCAGAATCGCATGGTGCCTATTGGCGCAACCCCAGCTTCTGGCGGACTCTGCAGCCCTTTCTGCCATGAAACTCGAAGCCGCTGCCAGTCGGACCCACGCTATCATTGTCGGAGTCGAGAGCTACGGCACCGCGGACTGGTCTCTCGTAGGACCTGAAAACGATGGCGTCGCTTTCGCTAACTGGCTGGGGGCTCGCCAAGTTCCCGCCGGGAATATCCACGTGCTCGTTTCACCAGCTGACGGCGACAGGGAGCGACTACGCCTCAGGCTACCGGTCGGCGTCGACTTGAAGGACGACGCGCGAAGGGATTCGATTCGCGACATGCTTACCATCGAGTTACCAACGCTAGAGGGAGACTTGCTCTTCCTTTTCTGGGGTGGCCACGGTGTCGTGGCCGATTCAGAGAGCCGCCGGCTCTTCTATGCCAACTCGTCCCCCGACAATCCGGACAGCCTCGATTTCACCACCCTGCGCCGCATGTTTCGCTCGACCAAAGTTAGAATACGGCGACAAATCTGCCTGGTCGACGCCTGCGCAAACTCCTATGAATCCATGAGACTTGCCCTCCAGACTGCGGGGGACCAGCTGCCATACGACCTGACCGACTCACGCGTTCAGCAGTTCTTTATCTTTTCGGCTGCCGCTGGCCAAGCGGCGAAGAATAGAACTCTAGAGAAGACTGGAGCGTTTTCGGAGTTCGTCCTCGCCTGGCTTGCTCATTCATCGCCCGAAGGCTGGCCGGATTTCATGCAGCTCTTTCTCGCCTTGCAAAAGCGCTTCGACGAGTTCCGACAAACACAGGAGGCTCGACAAACGCCTGTCTACTATATCGTTGACAGCGGCGATCTCGATCGCGGTGGTTTTCATCACGAGTTCGGCACCTTGCCACAGCCGGTGAGTGTACAGCGCGCAGCCTTTAAGCGGAATCTTTCTCTCGCGCAGTTTGCGTCCGTGATAGATGCAATGTTGCACTGCGAGTCGCTGCACGATCGCTCTCGGGTCGACGAGCTCATAGGGAGGCTCGACGCAGCAGTTCGCAACGACGTCACGCGCGACCCCGACATGCGAACCGATTTGCTCAACCTCTTGGTCGCATGCCTCCGCCACGAGGGGGCTCTCGACAACCTGTGGCGTAACCTCAAGTTGATCGAGCCGAATGCACTTGCTGTCATGGCGGCGCGCGGCACGGTGGACCGCGTGCTAATCGCCGGCGGCATCCGCACACTTCTTGCTGACCTACCTGTCACTACCACAGAAATGTTCCGCGCCTACATCTTGTGTGTGCCAGATCGGCAGCGGGCGCAACGAGGAGCTGACCTGGACGCGATGCTCGAGTCTTTGTTGGAGATGGCCGCCGGTCCACAGGGCATACCGCGCATTGACGAGTTCGTGGTACGCTTGAACCGATTGGCCCATGAACCGAATGAGGACCTAACGACCTGGATTAATGATCGACTCGAAGGTTACCAGCTTGCAGATCTTTCAGCTCGACTGAACGCCGAGGACGCGGTTGCTTCGGAACGGTCACCATTCCTGGTGATCGACGTCGCCATAACGCCAGGCGCGCAACCTGAACCCGCGTTCTGTGAAGCCTGGCTCTATGTCGATGTGGCAGAGGCTCCATCTCACTGGGTGGCAGAGGATCTCAGGTCGAATACATTCGGGGCTGCCCTTTCCGAAGTGGTACTCGCAAGTCGGGTCCAGGCCGGCGCTGACTTAGTTGTCGAATTCATGCTGCCGAGAGAGCTGATGTGCTCCGCTGTGGATCTCTGGGAGGTAGGAGGTGAGCTTGTACCGCCGACTCCTATCGGCATCGATCATGCTGTGGTCATAAAATGGCGCGACAGGTTTCGCAACCAAAAGGCGGCACAGCCTGGGTTCTGGCGCGAAAAGGCCGAGAGGGTTCGCAAGCGGCTCGAACAGGGGCTGGAACCCGACTTTCTTTGGGTCGACCGAGCCACTCATGAGCCGCGGCTCTTGCGCACCGAGGTGGTTAATCGTGGCGACTGCGTTGGGTTCCTCTTCGTCCCCCCGGAGCTCCCACGCGATCTTCGCAGCGATCTCATGATCGCGGCTTTGACTGCCGGCACTCCTTATCTCTTTTGGTCGCGGAGTGTCCCGGAAGACTGGCACGAGCTTCGCGAGCGGCTCCAGGATCTAGCAAGGGAGCAGGTATGGGTTAATCTTCCGAAGCTAATTAAGAACCAACGGGTCGCGACTTTTGAGAGGCGTGGCGACGCGCTCGGCAGCTCATTCGATAGTCTGAGCCTTCTTTGGGACTTGCCGGAACACACCCCGAACACGCAACAGCTGGCCGCACCCATAGCGAGGACGCGATGACGAACGATTGGAGGATTTTCGTGGGCAATAGCGACCCGCACGACGGCATTCAGCGATTGCCAGCTGCGCCGCTGTGGCGGACGTTTCTCGGCGAGGTGGTGGCGGAACGCAACTTTCCTCAGACGCAAAGACGACGAGATGAACCGGACGCACCGCGAGGCGCGCGCTTCAAGGCCGAAGAGGAAGTGATCTCGATGGTCAACGCGGCGCTCTACTTGCGACGGCCTCTGCTGATCACGGGCAGGCCAGGCTCAGGCAAGTCATCGCTCATCGAGGCGGTTGCCTACGAGCTAAAGCTTGGCGATGTGCTGCGGTGGCCAATAACTTCTCGCACCAGCTTGAGACAGGGCCTCTACGAGTACGACGCGCTCGGTCGCCTGCAGGAGCAACAATGTGGCGCAAAAGGAGCCAACGCCAGCGATGAGGACATCGGTAACTATATCGAACTCGGGCCTTTGGGTACGGCGCTACTGCCCACGAACCGACCGCGCGCCTTACTTATTGATGAGATCGACAAAGGCGACATCGACTTTCCAAATGACCTGCTGAACGTCCTCGAGGACGGCCGGTTTAACATTCCTGAACTGGCCCGCCTGAAGGAGCCCGAAGTGTCTGTGCGCGAGTACAGAGGGACGCGTCGAGTGCCAATTCGCAACGGCCAGGTGGACTGCCGGGAGTTCCCTCTTGTCGTGCTCACCAGCAATAGCGAGCGCGAATTTCCTTCGCCTTTCCTGCGGCGATGCATCCGCCTCAACATGCCGATCCCCGATGCGAAGGACCTCGCCGAGATCGTCAAGCGACATCTCGGAGCCGAAATGGCAATGAGCTCCGAGGAGAGGATCCGCACATTTGCCGAGCGGAGCAAAAAGGCGGTGCTGGCCACGGATCAGTTGCTCAACTCTCTCTTTCTCCTTGCCAATATCAACGACCAGGACCGCGATTTTGTCCTCGAGGCGATCCAGAAGGAGTTGGCGGGCGTCTGAGACCGCGATGATCGAAGAACTCATTACGGGTTTGACGCGAGCCCGAGTCGAGATTGATTATTTACAGTTAGCCGAGGTTCTCTGGCTGGCGCAATATCTGCCGGCTTCGACTCTTCGCGGGAAGAAGGATCACGATCAGCCAGCGCACGAACCGGGGATTAAAGTCACCCCATCGCCCGGTTCTCCCTCCACGGAAGACGCGGACGACGCGCGAGGAAGAGAGCGGTCGGCTGCGCACGCTGAAGACCAAGGTCGCGGCGACGGCGTTGACCTCGGCTTGTACATCTCCTCTGGGTTGCACGCCAAGGACAGTTCTTTGATGCCAGCGTCTGCGATACGCGTGCCGGCCGCGACTCCGCTGCCAGCGTCTCTTCAGGTCGGTCGGGCGCTGAAGCCTTTGAAGCGCCGCTATCAGTCACGTGTTTCCTTTGTGTTCGATGACGAAGCTACGGTGCACAAGTATGGGGAGAGCGGGATCTTGAGTCCCGTCATGCGCCCAGCGTGGGAGCGCTGGTTCGATTTGG
>Ga0070732_10001682_pt1 | contig 12009 bp, 11 predicted proteins | sample Coa_R1_5_FD_66449 | JGI IMG/M metagenome (GOLD analysis project Ga0070732, IMG submission 66449) | Surface soil microbial communities from Centralia Pennsylvania, which are recovering from an underground coalmine fire - Coalmine... | ecosystem: Environmental > Terrestrial > Soil > Unclassified ...
CCAACGGCCTCGACAGCGTGCCCTTGGAAAAATCAATTCCACTAATCGTGACCGGTAAGATCGGCACCCGCTTCGCCCCATCGAGCAAGCGGCGCCTCACTCCGGCGGAATCATCCTGTGAGGGTCCCTCATGTCCCTGAGATTTTACTTTCTCGCTATTCTACTTTTCGCCTTGGCCCTCCCCCAGGCCCTCCCCCAAGCCCCAAGTCAAGGCTCAACTGACAGCAATGTCCAGAACCCCGCACCGCCGCAAGCCCAGATCGGCTACAAGGCCGCCGAAGGTGCCGAGCAACGCAAGACGCTTCTCCTGCGCGATTTCAAGCCCGTGCCGATGCTCCATGCCCCCGTGCACAAAGTGGACCGCGCCAAGTACTACGTGATCGACGTCCACAACCACGTCAACGACGCGGTGGGCATCGACGAACACATGCCGCCGCAACGCGTCGTCGAAGTCATGGACAACACCAACGTGAAGACTGTCGTGATTTTGACCGGACTCTGGGGCGAAAAGCTGCAGAAGGTGATCGACGAGATGGTGAAGCCCTATCCAGGACGGTTCATCGTATTCACCATGTTTGACTGGAGCAAGATCGATGATCCCAACTTCAGTCAGGAGATGGTCGCCCAGCTCGACGACGCCGTACGCCGTGGCGCCCGAGGTTTGAAGATTCTGAAAGACCTCGGCCTCGGCGTCCGCGACAAATCAGGCAAGCTGATCACGGTTGATGATCCCCGCCTCGATCCCGTCTTCGAGGAATGCGGCCGGCTTGGAATCCCCGTCTCCATTCACGTCACCGATCCTGAGGCGTTCTTTCATCCCATCGACAACACCAATGAACGCTACGAAGAGCTGATTGAGCACCCTGACTGGAGTTTCTACGGCCCGCAGTTTCCCAGCAAACAGGCCATCCTCGACGCCCGCGACCGTATGTTCGCTAAGCACCCACGCACAACTTTTGTGGCGCTGCACGTCGCCAACTGGCCGGAGAACCTGGATTACGTTTCCCACATGCTCGATACTTTGCCCAACGTGATGACTGAATTTGGCGCCCGCGAAGCCGAACTCGGCCGCCAGCCCCGCCGCGCCCGTGAGTTTTTCCTGAAATACCAGGATCGCATCATGTTCGGCACCGACAACGGCATGGAAGAGGAGATGTACCGCAACCACTTCCGCTGGCTCGAAACCGCCGACGAATATTTCGACTACTGGGGCTATCCCGGAGAGGGCCGGTGGAAAATTTACGGAATGGAACTGCCCGATTCCGTGTTGGAAAAGGTCTACCACAAAAATGCGGAACGCGTGTTCAGCCGGTTCAAGGGCACCGGCGTTCTAACCAAGGCTAACCGATAGAGCTTGTAAGACGGGTGCGCGCAGAACAATTCTGAGCCCACTGTGGCTTTGAAAGGGCGCGGCTTCCAGCCGCGTCGTCAGCGGCATCGAAACAGAAGGGCTGCAGTGTGTGCGTGAGAACTCGAATTTTAGAGCGACGGTGGAACAAAAAAGTGGCTGTTCTTAGCCGCACAGCGGCGTAAGAATTATCGTGTCCCTTTGCCTCGCGACCTAAGTGCGCTCGTCATCCCGAGCGCTACGCACTTGAATCCCCCACCTGCAACCCGCCATTCTCGCGGAAGAATCGCTCCCGATGCTGCCGATCCCGAAACGCCTCCGTCCCTCCCGGACGCGTCGTCGATAGCGCCCCCGCAAGATTCCCATACGCCAGGCACGTCTCTACGTCGGCTCCGCGAATAAACTGCGAAATGAATCCCGCATCGAAGCTGTCACCCGCTCCCACGCAATCAATTGCATTCACTTTCACCGGACCACGCCGGTAGCGCTCCGTGCCGCGCTGCGCCATCGCTCCTTCGGGGCCCACTTTGATCACGACCAGCGGAACAGTTTTCGCCAGGCGCGCAGCCGCTTTCTCCAAGTCTCGCTCGCCCGTGATCCTCGTGGCTTCTCTTTCGTTCGGCAGAAATACGTCGACGTATTGCAGCACTTCCCACAATCCGCCCTGCCACCGATCCTCGGGATCGTCGTTCGTGTCCATCGAGATCGTCAGCCCGGCAGCCTTCAACTTCTGAAACAGTTCTGCGACCCGGGGCTGCAACGCCGTTTGCAAATAAAAAGACGAGAGGTGGAAGTGCCGCGCCCCGCCCACATAATCCAAATCCAGATCTTCAAAGCTCACCTGCGAAATCGTTCCCAGATAAGTCAGGATGTTCCGCCACGTCCCATGCTGCAGGATGACCGACAACCCCGTTGCAGTTCCATCCGTCGATCGTTTCACATGAGAGACATCGACTCCCGCCTCCTTCAACCGCTCCAGCGCAATCTCGCCCATCGAATCGTTGCCGATGCGCGAGATGAATCCCACGCGGTTGCCAAGAACCGCCAGATTGTGCGCGACGATCGTCGAGGATCCGCCCAGCGTGATCGTCATGCCGCTGGCCAGCAGTTCGCGTTCCGGCGGGAGTTCGGCGGGCAGCCCGTAGAGAATCAGATCCAGGTTCAGCTCACCAGCAATCGCCACGTCAAATTGCGGCATGTTCGGGCCGTTCTTCGTCTTCCTTGAGAATCACTACTCGGCTCAGATTGCGCGGGCGGTCAGGATCGAATCCCTTCCGCAATCCGTTGTAAAAACCCGCCAGTTGACCGGCAAACACGAATGATGCCAGCCGCGCATATTCCGGCAAATCAGAATCCAGCTCCACGCAAAAATCAGCGGCGGCGCGTGCCCGGCCATCGAGCCTGTTCGCAATTGCAACGGTCGTTCCCCCCAGGCCTTTGATTTCTTCCAGCACTTCCCTTTCTTCGTCGTAGTTGGCCTCGGAAAGCAGGAAACTGATCAGTGTCTCCCGCCCCACAATCGACTTAGGCCCGTGACGGAACTCGAGTGTGTGAAAGCACTGCGCGTACGAGCATGACATTTCCGTCAGCTTCAGCGTCGCCTCGCACGCCACGCCATAATAAGGACCTTGCCCCAGGCACACATAGTCCTTAAATTGTTCCCGATAAACCAGCTCGCGGACTTGAGCCGGCAAACCTTGCAATAACTTTTCCGCCGCCGCTGGCAGCAGTTTCAGGGCATTGATCAATTCCGTCTTGCCCCCCAGCGACGCCGCCAGGTACTGCAATGCCAACAGCATCGAAGTAAAGCTCCGCGTCATCACGGTGCTTTGCTCGTCGGCGCGCGGCAATAGGATCGACAGGCTCGCCAGCTTCTCCAGCTTTTGTTTTGGCGCGCAACTGATGCCCAGGCTCGGAATTTTCTTCTGAGTCAAGAACTGTGCTGCTCTCAGCACCTCCGATGTCCGCCCCGACCGCGAGATCAGTACCGGAACGAAATCCTCGGCCCCTGACAGGACCAGCTCAGGGAACAACAACAGCTCGGAAGCGGGAACCGCCCGCGCCCTTACGCCGGTAATTGCGCTCCAGCTCGCCGCCGCCGCCAGAGCGATGTAATAGCTCGACCCGCAGCCGATAAACACCCATTCCGAGCTCTTGCCAAAGCGCTTGCCGATTTCGTCGATTGTTTTGCTCGACTCGAGCTGTTTCAGGCAATCGCTCCAGCACTGCGGCTGCGACAGGATTTCAGACAAGGAATAGGCGCCCGGCGCTGAGGTCGGCTCGGATCTGGCGCCATCATTCGAATTCACGTTAGACAAGCGTCACCTCAATACCAGCTTTTTGCAATGCCTTCACATCCGACTTCGGCGCCCCCTGGTCGGTGATCACCTGATGCAGTCCAGTCGGCGGCGCGATCAGTGACAAGCTGCGGCGCCCAAACTTGCTGGCATCGCAAACCGCCACCACTTTCTTGGCAATCTCCACCATTACGCGGTTGACTTTCGCCTCCAGCAGATTGGGAGTGCTCACGCCGTATTGCGCATCAAAGCCGTCCACGCCCAGGAACAAGACATCCGCATTCAACCGGCCGAGAGTGTCCTCCGCAATCGGGCCCACCAGGGAAAAAGAATTCTTGCGCAAGCTGCCGCCGGTCAGGATTACTTCCACGTCCGCTCCTACCAGTTCCGCCGCAATATTCACGGCATTGGTGATAATCGTGAGATTGTGAAAGTTGCGCAGAGCCCGGGCGATCGCGGTGGTCGTCGTCCCGGAATCCAGAATCACCACCTGGCCTTCCTGCACCATCGCCGCAGCCGCCTCGGCGATCCGGAATTTTTCCCGGCGATGTAGCTTTTCTTTCTCCCCCAGCGTCGGATCGGCCAACGCGCCCTCCCGCCAGGGCAGCGCTCCTCCATGCGTGCGATGCACTAATCCATGGGCGTGCAGGATTTCCAGATCTTTGCGAATCGTCACTTCCGAGGTTTCGAATCGGCCGGCCAGATCGGCAACCAAAACCCGCCCCTCGCGATTCAGCAAATCCAGAATGCCCCGTCTTCGCTCTTCGTTTAGCACGATTCTCGGCTCAAACTGCGGGACACTCTTGTCCCGGCGCGTCCTTTTCCTTCCATTGCTTTTTATAACGTTTCCTTTCGTTTGTCTAGCAGTTTGCTCAAAGAAAGGGATTCCCGTCTGGACATCGCCTTAAGGGCTTCGAAAAGTCCGATTTGGGTCGCGCAGCGTTTCAGCGCTGCGATAAATCCAGTGTTGTTAGTGAGAGCTTCAGTGTGTGCGTGAGAACTCGAATTTTAGAGTGGCGGTGGAATCACAGTGGCTGTTTTCAGCCGCGAAGCGGCGTAAGAATGCAGCCCATAGCCTGCCCTGAGCCTGCCGAAGGGGCGTAAGCCGTGGGTGTAGGTGGGAAGTGATCGAGCCCCAACGGGGCGGAAGAAGGCTCTCACGCACACACTTCAGCCCTGAGATACGCATTGCCGGCCTTTCAGCCAACTGTTCATCGATGCCACAGGTTGCGCGGAATCCCTGCCGGCTTTCGCCGCTGGGGCCCCCATCGCCGCGCTGCCAACACGCAATCAATTGAGGCGTTGAAAAGTCGCCCCCGGCGTCAGGCGCTGCGCGCGGCCGCCAGTGGGATTGAGCCGCCAGCGTCCGGTCGGCCCACAGGGCTTCGCAGACTCCGTTTCAACCACAATCGCACCTGTCTCCGTAGTCCCAACCACGTCGAACGTGGTACCGCAGTGTGCGTCCAAAATGTTGGCGAACCGCTCCCTGAGATCAACCAATTGCGCTGCGCCCGCAGTAATGTCGCAATCGAACAGCACAGTCAAGGGATACTTGCCGCCTTCCGAAAGGATCCCAAACACGTGCTTGCCATCTTTTGAAAAGCCATCCAGCCGCAGAGAGATGCTCCGTCCCCACTCGCTGTCGGAGGCTTGAATGTCGACGACCCGGGGCGCATCGGCGGATCCGCCAGCCGGCAGAAGAACCAGTTGATAGTCGGCGTTGCACAGGTGCGAATTCTTGCTGTGATCGTCGGCCGTGGACACCTTCAGGACCGCGGTCATGCCATCAGGTCCGCGCAACGCCTGCGTCTCGGTGGTCGCGGTTTTAGCGCCCGTGTCTCTGCAGTCGATTGATGCCTGTTGTGAGAGTGCCAGTGATGCAGCGAAGAGAATGAGCCACATGCAGCCAATTATCTCAAGAACCAGGAGTCGTCTGCGCGCCCCCTTTCATATCATTCAAGCGACCCTGGACCGCCAGCATCGTCCTCACCGTAGCCGCCTTTCAGGCGAAGCCAAGGGATCTGCCGTGTGGCTTCGCTCGTGCGCTGCCCTTTACGGCTCGCTCTCGTTTAAACTGAGCGGTTCGTGCACGAGCCACTGACCAATCCGGTTTACCCCGGCGCTCTTACCATCCTCCAGGCACGCGACCTCTTTTTTTCCCGCAACGGCTTCCGCCTCGAGGACTATTCTGCTCCCACCTATACGGTAAGGATTTGGCGATGGCCGCTAAGATTTCCCAATACCAAGGCCCACCAATGGGCTACGCCGCTGCACGATCTGCACCACATACTCACCGGATACGGAACCGACTGGATCGGCGAGGCGGAGGTCGCGGCCTGGGAACTCCGCGCCGGATGCAAGACCCTCGTGGTCTACTGGCTCGACGTGTCAGGGGTAGCCATCGGTTTGTTCATTTCTCCGGCGCGTGTGTGGCGCGCTTTTCGCCGCGCCAAGGGACAGCGCACGCTCTACCGCGACCCCGCATTGTCGAGCGCGGTGTCGCAGCTGACTGTGGGAGAAGTTCGATCGCGATTGGGAATTCCACCAAGGGGGCTGAAAGATTAACACCGCTCATCACCGCACCTCGATCAACGCCGCTCCATGCTTGGGAACCTGCTGCGTGAAACTGCCGCTGAACGATCCCAGGTCTTTGTGATTCCACAGATCGCGCACTTTTCTTGAACCGCTCAGGCCAATATCTTTGAGCGTCACCGTAACGGGATTAACCGCCTCGCCCCGATTAAACAAGCCAACCGCAACTCCGCCATCGGACAAAGGCTTGGCCCACACTTCCAGCGGACCCTCCTGCGCCGCCCTGCGTCCCTGGACACCCTTCGCATCCTGATCCACACCAATCACTTCGTGGTTGGTAAGTATGCTCAACGTCTCCGGAGTCATTTTCGACAGATCGTTCCCTGCGAGCAATGGCGCAGCCAGAAGCACCCACAGGCTCATGTGCGTGATGTATTCGTCGTGATTCATGCCACCGTTGCCCACTTCCAGCATGTCCGGATCGTTCCAGTGTCCCGGTCCGGCGTAAGGCTCGAGCCCGTCCTGCGCGAATCCAATCACCGACATGCGGTCATAACTATCGGAAATATCGTCGGTGGTGCGCCACAGGTTGCCGCCCACCGAAGCTCCCCATCGCCACACGCGCTCGAAACCGTACTGGCAGAGGCTGAAAACGATCCGCCGCCCGCTGCGCGCCAGCGCGTCGTGCATTTTCTTGTAGACCTCCGGCATCTGACGCTGCTGATAGACGTCTGCCGCGCTGCACCAGTCATACTTCAAGTAATCGAATCCCCACGCCGCATATTGCTGCGCGTCCTGCTCTTCATGCTGATAGCTGCCCTCGTAGCCCGCGCAGGTCTTTGGGCCCGGCGAAGAATAAATTCCGATCTTCAACCCCTTGGCGTGGACATAATCGGCCAGAGCCTTCATGTCGCCAAAGCGTTCATTCGCCTGAATTCTGCCCTGCGCATCGCGCGTGCCTTGCCAGCAGTCGTCGATATTCACGTACTGGTAGCCGGCATCCTTCATGCCGTTGCCAGCAATGGCGTCGGCGGCCGCACGCACATCGTCGGCCGTTACTTTGCAGGCAAAATGATTCCAGCTGTTCCACCCCATGGGAGGAGTGGCGGCCAATCCGGATTGTGCCCAGGAACTCACACTCGCAGCAGCCAAGATGAAAACGGCGCCGAATATTGTTTTCACGATTGTGACTCTCTCGAGAGAAACAGCTTACTGCAAGTTGAAGGTCTTATGCGGGAATGCCCCAAAGCCTCCCGCGAACTGAGCGAGTATAGGCGCAAAAAAGCAGTTGATGCTCAATCAGCGTCCTCGCCACAATGGCCATTGCCTGCGTTAGGACGCCGCTGTAGCGAGTTCATGGTCCCAGATGGATGTGTGGGTCATTCCCGCGCAGCCGAGCCTCAGAATGCGAAGTATGCTATTAGTTATACTCGGTGATTAAGATCACTGCCGATCACCCAAGCACTTCCGGCTCGAGAAACACGTTGCCTTCCTCGCTCGGCGATGTGAGTCCTTCGGGCAGCGACCCGCGGTTGTATTCCGCCATGCGGTTCTTCCACTTCAGAAAGTCCGTGATGCTTTGCGGCTCAATGCGCACTTCCACGCGCCGCAAACTGGCCAGCAGCAGGTTCATCTCGTAGCGAAAACCCGTAGCGCTTCGCAAATTTTTCGCAGACGGCCGCACGATTTGGACGCGTCGCGCCTGGATTTCGAGCAGTCCCCAGCCGACAGGCAGCTCTTCCACGCGTATGAGGCTGGCCGGCGTGAGGTAAAAGCGTTCGCTTCCTACGCCCTGTTCCGGCTTAAGGCGGAACGGCTTCGCGCGATCCGCCAGGAAATCTCCGCGCGTGACTTTGCACTCCACCAGCACGGATTGGCAGGTGCCCTTCCAGCCAATCGCGTCTGGCATCTCGCCGCTGACGCAGGCTTGTTCGGAGAGCACGACGCCACAACGGTAACGGCGCAGCCACTGAACAGCTTTCTCGACTAAGTAAGCATGATCCATCGGGTTGCAGGCTCACTCAGTATTAGTCGCGAAGCCTCTGGGGATGGAAGTGACTGATTAGCTTCCGCTTGAAGGCGAGGATTTTGCCGATGGCAGGCTCAAGTGCCCGCTTTTTGCGCCGAAGAAGAAAAGCAGCAACGTCGCGTCACGAGTCTTGCGCGCAAGTGCGAGACGGAAATGGAGAAATTTGTGGATTTTGATCAGGCAATCGCAGCTCATGCCTCATGGAAAGCGAAACTCAGGGCCTACTTGAAGAAACCGGATCACTCGCTCAAGGCCATTGAAGTTCAATCGGACAGCAAATGTGCACTGGGACAATGGATTTACGGCGAGGGCAAGAGGTGGAGCGCCACTCCGAATTACGAGATTCTTCGAAAAGAGCATGCCCGATTTCACCGCGCCGCCGCGGAAGTCGTAGGCAAGGCGGATTCAGGCCAATTGGCGGATGAGGAAGTTGCCGTGGGGTCGAAGAGCGAGTTCATGGTTGCGTCCGCCGCGGTGGTAAATGCCATCACACGAATGAGACTGGATGCTCACTGACCCCTGATCGCCTTGCTGGTCTGCACTGGTGTTTTCATAGGCTTGACCAGCACGGGCCGATGCAGGACGGTCTCCAGCAGATAGCGTTCCGCGGCGGCGCTGCGCGCTACGGCACTAAGGCGGGAATATCCTTCCGCGGCAATGACTATGCAGTTGGGCTGCGCATCGTGTCGCGAACGTTTGGCTTGCTGCTCTACTTGGACGCGACGAATCCGTCCATCATGATTTGCGTCCAAGGCATTGGCCAGGCGCAGGATAGCGGCTAGCTGGATTGTGCTCTTTCGCTCCCGGGGCAACAAATCCCGAAGCAGATTGTGATTCTTCGTGGGCAAGGCCCCATGCTGGAAGCGGGCGATGACGGCGGCGCGCTGGACATCCTCGGTCTTCCATCCTAAAGGTGCAGCGTGAGCGTGGATCAGCTCGAACGAAGCCTTGTGATGGCCATTCTTTTTCTTTGACTTGCCGACATCATGCAGAAGGGACGCCAGATATAACGTGGAGCGCGCATCCGCTCCATTCGCCGATCCGAGAAAGCGATTGGCGGCGAGTGAGTCATAAAGTTCGAGCGCCAGCCGGGTAACGTGCTCGGAGTGGGCAAAATCGGGGTCCAGCGCCTTCGCCCAAAGCTTCAGACGCTGGGTGGCAATCGCTTGAATCTGTGTGCCTTGAGGCAGGGCAGTCCGCCACACCGACCAGAGCGATTCTGCGCCCATCATCCTGGCGCGATAAGCTTCAATTCTCTTGCTTCGTTCCTGCAAGATTCTGGCGTGCCATCGATTGCGCGAATTAATTTCATGAAAAACGTGGCACGAGGCGGCCGTCTTCCACAAAACATCGAGATCGTGCACTTCCCCGAGCAAATCCTGGATTTCTTTAAGATCTCTGCTCCAGGCTTTGTGCTGCTGGGGGAGAAAGTTTTCCACGATATAGCGGAAGCGCTTGATTCCAATGCGCAAACTGTGAAATGCGACCTGGGAACGATTACGCAAGGCGCGGGCATGGAGCTGGCGGGCTTCGGTCCATCGCTCCAGCGCGAGATGCTTGAACAGACTGCTGCCCAGGCGGAAACGCGCCGCGCGGAGGGGCAGAGACTGGCTCCAGTGACGCCATTGTTTGCGATCGAATTCCTCTAACGCCGCTTGCGCCTCGCGCTTATGCTCGCGTTCACGCGAGCGCAGGATATCAAGTAAAGCGAAGGCCACCGGTTCCTGCGAATCGTAGGCCGGCGCGGGCTCAAGTGAAAGAGCGGCCGAGTTCCGGTTCCTTCCGTTTGCTGGTAGATCCTCGGGTAGTGCAGGGGCGGCTTCCGTGGAGCCTGGTGAAGGAGTCTCGGTATGGGCCTGAGCGGGATGCAGCCGCTCGATCCACTCCATCATGATTTGCACATCGCGAAGATTGCCCAGGCGCTGGAAAAGTCGCTTGCCCGCTTTCTTCATGGCCTTCCAGTCAGGATCGGGATCGATGGCCCGCAGCCCGTCGGCCATGGAGCGGCAACGCCGGAGCGCGACCCGGAGATCGTGTACCGGATCGGCGCTGAAGTCAGTGGCCACATGGTCGCACTCCTCGAGCACGCGCTCCATCCAGTAGCGGAGGCCGGTGAGCTTGGGTTTCGAAGCAGGCATGGGGTCAGCCAGTATTCTCGCCGGAGCGGGGAGGAATTACCAGTGGGCGGGACGGGAGATTTTGAAGTACTCCCTAATTGCCGTGACACGGGGCTGAGGTGGCTTCTATTTGACCCTATTGTAGTTTGGGCAGTAAGCAACTACTCCGTTAGCTTGCCGGCCCATACAGAACAGGCTCCAGTATTCAGTTCCAGCCGCATCGGTATAATCGATTCGGCCATAGACAACGATGCCATTATCAATCTTGGAGAGGTCGTCGATTTCGGCTTTGGTAAGGGAGGGGATCATGCCGCTCGCAAAGTCGTCAGCCCCGCCGGGCGGTTCAAGGCTCTGACCCTTCTCCATAGGGACCTTGTCGATGTCCTTGATTCCATTTATGGCATCCTTACCGGTCAGAAGACGGATGTCATTTCTCAGGTGGAAGGCGGGGGATTTCCCAAAGTTTTTGTAGTGAATATTCCAAGCGAACTTGCCAGACCTAGCGTCATTTCCTATTTCGTCAAACGGCTTGATGATCCACATGGTTGGGCGCTGATCTCTTATAAAACGATCCCGTTCGTCTATGACAGTTTTGCTCGCCAAAGCAGCAGAGATGAAAAACAGGACAGCGGATACCTGCGTCCAACGCAGCACCTTCTTGTTGTGGGCTGTATTGTCCTGTTGGGCGGATTCGTACTTCTGTTTAAGGTCTTGGACCAAGTCTATTTGAACGCCGGGTTCAACGTAAACGTGGCGGTTTGTGGATTCTTTCTCGGCCTGCTCCTGGTGCCGGTGAGCGGCGGCATCATTTTTTGTGTGTTTAGGTTTGTGTCCTGACATAGAGCGCCCTTATTCAGGGAACGCATACTCCAAACGGCCGTAGGCCCCGAACAACTTTGAAACGAGGGATAAAGGTTCTGTTCAAAGTCCCCAAGGCTGACATTCTACAGCGAAAGATGCGGCCAAGACTTCCCAGCCTGCGCAGAAGCAATACGGAAAACAGCCAATGGGCCTGCGCTCCCACCATCTGGTCGCCTAGCAGAACGACCATTGCCAGTGCTGGCGAATCCAAAGATCCTTCGGCTCGCAAAAAAGCGCGGGCCTCAGGATGACAAGCTTCCTTGACTGATCAAGTGAAAACCAGTGCCGTCCCGGTGGGACTCGCGTGTTTTTCGCATTTTCGCCCGGCACTGCCGTGCGGGGCTTTCACATGTCGCCGCTGCGCGGCTGTATTGTGATGATCTCGTCCCGTCGCCGCGCCCAGAATTGAATTGATACGTGGACGCCCTGATGGACGTACCGTCGGGGGAACGCAGATTCCTCGCGCGCTGACTGACAGGCCTCTGGAGCATGGGGCCACAGACATCGCCTCAGCGGCTAAAGCCACGCTAATCCTTCGGCACCTACGGCACGGCTTGAAGCCGTGCCCTTTCAAGGCGACGGACGAGCGTCCCTCCTTCTGTGGAAAAGCAAAATGCCTCACTCGCTCGGACATGACAAAACCATTAAAGAGGAATCGTTGGGAACGTAGAAAAGCAGATTCCTCGCGCGCTGGGCTCTTGCCGCGTGCTACACGGCGACGAGTGACTCGGAATTGAAGCATCTGGCTGGGTCACGGATATTTCCGCAGGGGCTAAAGCCCCTATCAATTCGCCGTGAGACGGTATGGCTAAAGCCATACCCTGA
>Ga0070732_10001684_pt1 | contig 12002 bp, 15 predicted proteins | sample Coa_R1_5_FD_66449 | JGI IMG/M metagenome (GOLD analysis project Ga0070732, IMG submission 66449) | Surface soil microbial communities from Centralia Pennsylvania, which are recovering from an underground coalmine fire - Coalmine... | ecosystem: Environmental > Terrestrial > Soil > Unclassified ...
GTCGACATCACCGCAATCTCGGGTGGATCCCAGGCCAACTTCTTCGCCGAAACCGAGGGGCTGGACGGCGTCTGGTATCCCCTCGGTCAGTTTTCGACCTCGTTCACCGGACCCCAACTAATCAAGGTTGGGCCATCGTTTACGGACAGTATCCGGCTTCGTTGGGCACTCTCCGGCGACACGGTCACTTTCAGCTATTGGATCGAAGGTCAGGTCTAGGGGGGATACGGCCATCTGTTTATCCTGTGGCTGCGTCCTGAGCGGCGGCTCGCCGACGGACGACCATGACGATGACTCCAACATCACGCTCGGCGATTTGACCGCAGCGGCCAACGCGCCGGCGTGCGGGTGCTCGCTCAATCAGGCGGCCGAGAACATCCTCGACTCGCTGCTGAAGATCCAGGCGGCGCGAGAGGTGGCGATCGAGGGCGATGGCGGCAGCGTCGACGCCGTGATGAAAGCGCTCGAGATCACCGACGTCCCGAAGCGCTTCGTCCTCGGGGTCGCGTACCCCGCCAACAAGGTCGACGGTCACGGCGAGTTCATGAGTCCGGAAGAGCTCGAGATGACCGCCTGGGACTACGCGCGCAACCACCGGCGGGTCGGCTTCTATCACTTCGACGGGACCGAGGGCCACGCCGACGTGGTGGAGAGCTACATCTACCGAGGGCCGGATTGGGAGACCACGGACATCGACGGCCAGACGCAAGTTATCAAGGCCGGCGATTGGGTGATGGGGGCAATCCTCGACGAGCCCGGTTTCGCCCTGGTGCTGAAGCGCAAGGCGGACGGCTGGTCCGTCGACGGAGCAGCTCGCCGGCGCCGGCGCCCCGCGCCACCTCGCTAATTCTCAGGAATTAAGGAGAACGTCTGATGGATCCAATCGACGCTGCCGTCGTGCCCGTGGACGAGGAGGAGCCCGTCGCGAAGGAGATGTTCGACGCGACCTACGAGCACGTCGACGCCGTCAAGGGGCCAGCGCACGGCATGAAGTTCGTCGTGCTGAAGGCTGGCCAGGAGCAGGACTACGAGTCCGTCATGAAGGCGAAGTACTCGGCCGAGCAGCAGCGCGACATGCTGGCCAAGGGCGAGGCCTTTAAGGCTCCAGACGGCACTCCGTCATACCCGATCGGCGATGGCGACGACCTCGACAAGGCAATCCACGCGGTGGGCCGTGGCGGCGCCGACCACGACGCGATCCGCGCCTACATCATCCGCCGGGCGAAGGCGCTCGGCCAGAGCGGCAAGATCCCGGAAAACTGGGCTGCCGATGGCAGTCTCAAAAAGGAGGCTTCGTCAGTGACCAAGCAGCACGAACCAGCCAAGGAGACGGAGCCCCAGCCGGTAGCGAAGGCTGATGGCGACCTCGACGCCGGCGAGCTTCTTGCCGAGCCCGACGGCGGTGCCGACGGCAGCGCCACGGCACCGAGCTCTGCCGCATGGGAGTCGGTCGACGCTGCGACCGCGCGGAAGTGGACCGCCATCCTGTCGCGCGCTCGCGCAGCGCTGGACGTCCTCTTCGACCGCGAGCAGCAGGAGGTCGCGCTCGGCTCCGACGGCGACGTCGATGACGCGTGGAACCTGGACGACGCGCGCTGTGCGGTCGACTACGCAATCTCGGTGCTCGCCACGCACGCCGCGGGTGAGCAGGCTGAGGCGGACGTCGCGCAGGAGGCTTTGGACGGTGTCGCGAAGGCGCTGCCGAACCTCAAGGCCGAGGACCTCGAGACGATCGAGAGCCTGACCGCCGTCAAGAAAGCAGGCCGGGTGCTCTCGGCCTCCAACGAGCAGGCGATCCGCGACGCCGTGTCGTCGCTGCAGAAGGTGCTCGCCTCGTTGCCCTCCGCGCCTGCGGACGTCGCGAAGGCGTTGAAGGCGAAAGCGCCGGCCCCCAAGAAGAACGAGCTCGGCGTGACTGAGGCGCGGGAGAGGCTCCTCGCCGTCGCGAAGGCGAAGGGCGACCCGATGGTCCCCGTCTACGACGCCGACGGCAACCTCTGCGGCATGGTCGAGGCCGACGACATCGTCCCCATCGCGGACGCCCCGGGAGCTTCCAAGGAGCCCGCGCCGGCGCCCCCGGAGGACGGTAAGGAAGTCGCACCTGCAGCTGCCGACGGCACACCAGCGGCCCCGGCCGCGCCAGCCGCCGAGCCCTCCGGAGCCGCCACCGTGGCGCCGGCGGAGGAGCCGCCGGACCAGCAGGCAGTCGCCAAGTCAATGTCACCCGAAGCCATCGCGGAGCTCATCAAGAGCGAGGTCGAGAAGGCGGTCAAAGCACGTGACGAGGAACACCAGTCGGTGGTCAAGTCACTGAAGGATCGTCTCGACAAGATTGAGCACGAGCCCGCGAAAGGTGGACCGCTACTCGCCGGTGCGAACCTCGGCGGTCTGAAGGCGCTCGACGGCCACCAGGTCGCCCTCCGTGGGCAGACGGATCCGGTCGAGGACGCCGAACTCGTGCGCATCACGAAGGCGTTCGAGGCGACGAAGGACCCTGTGGAGCAGGCGCAGCTCCTCCAGGAGCTTTCTACCAGAAAGATGGCGATCCGCCTGGGCTCACCGGTCGTCAAGCCGGCCTAGCGGCCGCCGTCCGTCTCGTTCGTAGTCCCACCACTCGGGCGAAGCACGCCCGAAATTCCACCAAAGGAGTCTCACGTGAACCTCGACGAGATCACGCAGGAGACGCTCGAGGCGGTCAAGAAAGCGCAGACCAGCGGTGTTCTCAACACCACAGGCCTGTTCGGCTACGACCTCTCGAAGTGGGTCTCGCTTGTCCCCGTCAACACGCCGTTCCGCAACCGCGTCAAGCGGCAGGGACCGGACATGGGCGCGAAGTTCGCCATCTGGCGTGCGCTGCTCAACGTCACGTCCTCGCAGGCTGACCCCGCGGTCGGCTTCGACTTCGCCGGCAACCTGGTCGTCGTCAACGAGCAGGACTTCCAGGCGCCGTTCGTGCCTTACGCCGTCGCCGGCCGCGTCACGCAGGACGCGATCGACGTGGCGAAGGGCTACGCCGACGCCCGGGCCATCGCGACCATCCAGACGCTGAACATGCTGATGGTCCTCGAGGACAAGAAGCTGATCGGCGCGCAGGCCTTCGCCCTGGCCACGCCGGCGACCCCGACGGTCGTCGCGAGCACGACAGGCGGTTCGATCGCGGCCTCGACTGCGGTCAACGTCAAGGTCGCCGCTCGCACGATCAACAACTACTACTTCGGTGGTTCCGGGACCGGCTCCGCGCAGGGCACCGTGACCACCGGTTCGTCGACGTCGACGAACTCGGCGACCGCGACCGTGACGGCCGTGAAGGGAGCCATCGCTTACGACTGGTTCGTGAGCGGCTTCTACTACACGACCACGACGGTCAACACCGTCCTGATCACGTCGATCCCAACCGCCAACCAGGCGCTGCCGACGGGCACCGGGTTCCCCGAGCTCTCGCCGACCGCGCCGACCGCCGTCCCGACCGCCGACGCGTCCGGCAAGGCGAACGACTACAACGGTCTGCTCGCCTCGCTCGCCGGTGACTACAACGCCGCAGGGCAGTTCGTCACCCCGGGCACCGGCACCGTCAACCCGGGGTATTACGCCTCCAAGAACGGAGGCACGCTGACCCTGGCAGGCGGCTCGATCCAGGAGCTCGACACGATGTTCCTGGGCATCTTCGACGCCGTGCAGCTGAGCCCGACCGCGCTGATGATGAACGCGCAGCACGCGCAGGACATCGCCAACAAGGTCCTCGGCCAGCCCTCGGCCGTCACCTACCTGCAGCCGACCGACGCCAACGGCCGCACCAACGCGATCGCCGGCGGCTTCGTCGGTGCCATCGTCAACAAGGCGGCCGGCGGCATCCCGGTGCCCATCGAGGTGCACCCGCACCTCCCGCCGGGCATCATCATCGCCCGCACCGACCGCGTTCCGTTCCCGGGCTCGAACATCGGCGAGACGTGCATCCTCGAGACGCTGCGCGACTACGCCGACTTCAGCTACGGGGCGAACTACAACCCCGGCGTGGCTGGTGGCGGCCCGCGTGAGGACTTCGAAGTCCGCGTGGTCTCCGCCTTCACCAACAAGGCGCCCGTGTCGATGGGCATCCTCGACACGATCGCTGCCGGCTAGTCCAGCGCTCTGAGGTCCCGGCGCTTCGGCGCCGGGGCCTCTCCCCGTCCGACCAGGGCGCCCGACCCGGCGCCAATCCCATGCGCGAACAGCGCACCTGAAAGGAGGCTCGAATGAGCACAAGCAACCCCGCGAAGGTCACCCTCACGTCAACCGTCAGTTCGCGGACGACGATCGGCAACCCCGCGGTTGTGGAATGGGGCGGGCGCCATCCCCACCAGCTCCGCGTCGATGACCACGAGCTGCCCTACATCGAGGTCCTCGAATGGCCTGAAGGCGGCATCGCAAGTCACGAACGCGAGATGTTCGCCGCCCAACTCGATGATCAGGCGCCAGAGCTGGCGTCTGCCGTTCGGGCCGGGGAGCCGATCTACAGCCTGCTCTGCGACGGGCGCTTCGGCGTCACTGCGGCGAAGTCTGAGATCGAGCGCTGGGCCTGGTTCCTCGCGAACGCGATGGCCGTCAGCGCGGGCTACACCTCGCACGGCAAGGGTTCGCGGCCGATCAATCGCCACGGTCCAAGCCGGGTCTGATCGTCGTCATCCGCCGGGCCTGGCACCAGCTAGGCCCGGCTCATCCAAACAGAAGGAGTGGCACATGGCTGTCATCCAGCACGTCGATCCGAGCACCCACGCGATTGGCTTCGACGGCGTGGAGTACCCGACGAAGGGCGAAGGCCTCTTCGAGGTTCCCCACGAGGTCGCGACCGCTCTCGTGAAGTTCCCCCACTTCCGTCTGTACGACGGCCTTCCCTGGCCGCACGAGAAGACGAAGGAAGAAGTCGAGGCCGAGCGCATCGCCGGCCTCGTCCGCAGCGCCATGCAGGCATCGGCGCCGGCCGAGCCAGCGAAGAAGCCGGATCGCCTCGCTGCAGCTCGGGCTGCTCTGAAGGCGAAGGCCGGTCGCGGCGCGACGACGGGCAAGAAGTAGCCCCGATCCGAGTCGTCGTTCCCTTCACCCGGATCCACCCGCTGACCGAGACTTCGCTGCGCAAGTTCGCACCGAGGGCTCAACGGATCTTCCTCGGCCAGGGCGGCACCTACGAGGACAACCGCGACTGTCGGCGCTACAGCCAGGTGCTGATCGAGCTGTGGGCGGATCCGGCCGACACGCTCCTCATCGAGCACGACGTCGAGATCCACCGGCACGTCCTGCCGGCAGCACGGCGCTGCAGGGAGCCCTGGTGCAGCTGGCCATACAACGGGCCTGGCTTCAAGAGCAACGGCGACCCGCAGTTGCGGGAGTCGCTCGGATGCACGCGTTTCTCGCGGAAACTCATGCAAGGCGAGCCCGACCTGGTCGCGCTGGCCGCGTCCGTGAATCAGGGCCTTCCGCCGGGCGACTGGCGTCGGATGGACGCGCAGATCTCGCCGTTGCTCAAGCAGCGTGGCTACGAGGTGCATGTGCACCAGCCGCCGGTGCTCCACCACCACGTCTATCCGAACGAGGGCTGCGCGTGCGGCAAGGAGCACGAATGAGGCTGCCGTGGCGCATCCCGACATTCGGCCCGGCGATCGAGACATCGCTGACGACAGCTGAAGCCATCGAGCTGCAGGGTCTAGCGCAGGACCGCCACGTCCTCGAGATCGGCGCGGCCTATGGCTACTCGACGTGTCTGATGGGGCGGGTCGCGCGATCGCTGACAAGCGTGGATCCGCACGAGATCCACAACAGCCTGCCGATTTTGACCGAGAACCTGGCACGCTACGCGGTCGGTTCGGTCGTCGAGGTCATCGTCGGGCGCAGCGTCGACGTGCTGCCCGGCATCCACGACGAGGGCTGGTTCGAGCTCGTTTTCGTCGACGGGGACCACACGGCTGTCGGCGTCGTCTTCGACCTCGTTCAGGCCCGGCGACTGGCGGCTGCGGGCGGCGTTCTCGCCTTCCACGATTGGGGCGAGGAGACGTGTCCCGATGTCCGCAAGGTCCTGGAGGCTTGGCGGCAGCCCAGCTACATCGTCGACACGCTGGCGGTCTACCGCCTTGGCTAAGGTCCTTGCGATCTGCCAGGCGGGCACGGTGCGATCCGGCGCATTGGTAGTGCGGGCGAAGCTCCGCGGACACGACGCACTCCAGGCCGGCGTCATGTACACCCAGCCGCGCACGATCCGGATGCTGGCCAGGTGGGCGGACGTGATCCTAGTCGCCGAACCTCACATGGCCGCGATCGTGCCGCCAAGGTTCGCCGCCAAGGTTCGCGATACGGGGATCGGGCCTGACCGCTGGAACAATCCGCTTGCTGGCGAGCTACTTGAGCTCGCCGAGGCAGCGCTTGCCCGTCACGGTCTGTGATGGCACGAGTCGCCGTAATCACACCCACGTGGGGACCGCAGCGCCATCGAGTACTCCTCGATCGCTGCATCCCATCGCTGCAAGCGCAGTCGTACAGGAACGTGCAGCACTTGGTCGTGTCCGATGGGCCAGATCCCACGCTGCGAGCTCTGGCGGAGCTGCGCCAGACGATGTACTTCGAGCTCGACGAACACGTTGAGCCGCATTCCTGGGGAGCCAGCGCGCGTAACCGCGGCCTCGAGCTCGCCAAGACGGAGTACATCGCCTACCTCGATTCGGACAATGCCTACAGACCCGAGCACCTCGCGCTCCTAGTCTCGGCGCTCGAGCGGAGCCGGGCTGACTTCGCCTACAGCCGGATGCGCGTGGTTCAGACGGGGCAGGAAATCGGAGCGGACCCGCCGGTCCTTGGCCAGATCGACACGTCGCTCATCGTCCACCGGCGGTCGAGCTTGAAGAAGTTCGGGCCCTGGCCGGTGGCGCCGATCTACGCGATCGATTGGGAGTTCGTGTCGAGCTGGATGAACCAGGGCGCGACCTGGCGCTTCGTCCCTGAGGTCACCGTCGACTACTACCTGAGGAGCTGACGAATGCCCGCAATCTTCACACCTCAGGTCACCGTCTACCACCCCGACGTCCAGCCCTACATCTCGATCGCGGACTACCAAAACGCCCCGACGGCCGTCGACACCTCGGCTCTGATCCCGGGTGGCAGCCCCGCGGCGAATCTCATGGCGCTCTGGGTCGTCATCCGGAATGCCTCGGGCTGGGCCAACAACCTGTGCCGCCAGGTCCTCGCCGCGACGCTCGACACGCAGATGAAGTCGCGCCTCTACGTGCGGAGCGACGGCACCGTGCGGGTCAAGTGCGACTTCTGGCCAGTGCTCGAGGTGGATTCATTTCTCGCCGGCCCCTCTCCATCGACGATGGCCGCCATCACGGACCCCCAGGACATGTTTCTGATCGGTCGAAAGGTGCTGTCGGTCCCGGTGGCAGGCATCTCAGGCAACTCGGTCGGCCAGCTGCAGTTCCCAGGCCCGCTCATGCCCGGAGATCGCGCCTATGCGCAGTGGAGCTACTGGAACGGGTGGCCGCACACCACGCTTGCGCACGCGGTCGGGATAAGCGACACGTCGATTCAGGTGACGAATTCGATGCCGGCCGCGCTCGCGGGTCGGGTCATGACCATCTGGGATGGAGCCAGCACCGAGCAGGTCACGATCGCCAGCAGCTTCACCGGCGGAACGACGCTGCCGATCGTGGGCACTCCGCAGAACGCGCACGCGCTGCTCGTCGCTCCGCAGTCGACCATGGTCTCAACCTTCTCCGACGATGTCCGCCAGGCGGTCATCAGCCTGACCTCCTCGCTGATCAAGACCCGCGGCGCCGAGGCCTACGAGATGGACGTCATCGGCCAAGAGCCGAGCAAGTCGGAGCTCATCGAGGGCGGCGGACTGGAAGACCTCGCAGTCGCGGTCGACCTCCTCAGCTTCTACCGCCGGGCGGCCTAGATGGGCCGTGCCACCGTGCGGGCGCAGATCGCGTCGTACTTCGCGCCGGCGAACGTTGCCGGCCTTTCGGCGATCTATCGTGCGCGACCGAATCGCATCGACCCGCGGGTCTACAACCTCTCCGCCGGGGGCGGCTCGGGTGCCGTCATGGTCATCCACATGCCGAACGATGACGAGACGCGGCTGACGCTAGGCCCGCCGACGTCAGCGCAGAAGTTCAACAAGCACGACATCTCGATCGAAGTCCTCTTCCAGTCGGTCAAGGTCGACGCGATGGCCGCGAACGATGACCTCGACGCGCTGATCGACGCGTTCATGGTGCGCTTCCGAGCGGATCGCACCTTCGGCAGCACCAACGGCGTGCCGATCTGGCAGGCGGGCGAGATGCCGCAGGGCGTCAAGGTCGAGTTCGGGCCGCCGAAGCTCGGCAAGCAGAACTTCATTCAGAACGGCGTGATCCGCTTCCAGGCCTGGGAGGACGTGACCGGGTAGTGACAGCTCGCCACCTCCACAACCTGCGGCTACTGAAAGCGAAGCCGGCGAGGAAGCGGGCAAAGGCTCTCCGCGAGAAAAAAGCGAAGACCGCCCGCCCGCGCAAGGCCAAGCAGTCGCGCCGTACTCGCCGCAAGCACTGAAGGAGGCCACCGTGCCGAGATTCGTCTACCGCTACGTCGGTGCGTTCCGTGAGCACTTCTCGTTCCTGCCGGCGGATCCGCCGTCTCAGTGGCTCGAGCCGGGCCAGCTGCTCGCATGCACCGGGCCGCTCGAGGACGCGCGCTTCCTGCTGCAGGAGAAGTCCAAGCCCAAGAACACATCCCAGCAACCGAGCGGCAGCTCCGCTCAGAAGGAGGCCTAACCCGGAATGACCCAGCCAGCCGAGCTAAGTTTTGTCGGGATCGCGAAGGAGACCGTGGAGGGCACCTTCGTTGCGAGCACCGCTTTCATCGGGTGCAAGAAGATCGACCTCCACCACCCGATCGACTACGCGCGAGTCGAGGCGCTGCGCGGCTCAATGGTCAAGGAGTACGGGGTCGTGCCGACCTTCAAGTGGGGCGGCATCGACCTGGGCGGCCCCGTCTTCGCAGACACGATCGGCTGGATCCTCGCCGGCATCCTCGCGGACCTCACGAACACAGGCAGCGCTGCTCCGTTCATGTCGGCCATGTCGCTCAAGAACTCGGGCAACGGTCAGCCGACCACCCATTCCCTGAACGACAACTTCGTGGCGGGGAACCAGGGCGTTGCCGGCGTGAAGTGGACCGACCTCGAGATCAAGTGGACGGCGGAGGGGCTGCTCGAGTTCGACGCGAAGGCCGTGGGCCTCTCCATCGCCGACCAGTCCAAGCCGGCCGCCTCGATGACGGCCATCCTGCCGACGCCGACCTGGATCGGAGCCCTGACCATCGGCGGAGTCGCCATGTCGAAGAGCAGCGATGGCTCCATCAAGTTCACGCGCTCCAACAAGGTGATGAAGCTCATCAACAACACCCAGGTCCCGACGACGGTGATGCTCATGGATCTGAAGGTTGAGCTCAAGTACAAGGCCGTCATGGACGACGAGACCGAGCTCACCCGGTACATCACCAACACCCAACCCAGCTTCGTGATGGACTTCCTTCAGGGTGCTGGTGCCGCCCTCACCGAGTTGAAGTTCCAGTGCTCACAGGCGGCCTGGGACAAGGATCCGAAGATCACGCAGCAGGCCGGCGAGCCCGTGACGATCGAGGCGGAGATGACCGCCATCCCGAACGCCACCGACGCCGGCGCCTCGGGCGGAGTCTCCCCCTGCAAGGTCACCGTCCAGTCCGCGGTCAACGGTACGTCCTGGCAGTAAGGCCAAGAGGAGGAAGGAGTCGATGCCCCAGGTGATCCCGCTTTCCGGTGGAAACTCTGCGGAGCTCCGGATGCCCGCCGAGCTCTCGGAGCGCCAGCGCCGGCCGGTGATGAACGCCGTCGGCCTGGTGTCGCCCTCTGGCCAGCAGGCGCTCGAGGCGACGCGGCGTCTCAAGGAGGACACCGCATTGCCGGCCGACAAGAAGAAACTGAGCGACGAGGAGCGATCGAAGCTCTCGGCGCAGGTACAGTTCACCGAGGCTGATCTCCAGCACCTCGACGCGGCGAACGATCTGGCCATCGTTGCGTTCACCAAGCACTGGACGCGGTCTGAACCGATCACGCTGGAGGCGGTCCTCGACCTGCCGGGTGCCGATTACGACGTCCTCCGCAATGCGGTTGCGCCGCTGGCCGGCGAGCTCTTCGTCAGCTTCAAGCCTGACAAGGATCCATCGTCCCCTACAGAGCCCTCCAGCGACTCCGCCACGCGCTCGGAGGGGGCACCCCTGACGACCTCCCCGTCGAGTGGCGGACCTACCGGCTCCTCGAGCTAGGCGTAAGCCTCGAAGACATCGAGAGCGACCGCCTGGCGGGGTATCGCGCTGACTGGCTCCTCGCCATCCACGACGTCGTAATCGAGGAGCGAGAGAAGACTCGCCTCAAGGCTGAGGCTGAGACCGTGAACCGAATGATGCGCCGATGAGTTTCGAGTTCCGCGGCCTGTCAGAGTTCAGTGCCGCCCTCTCGCGCATCACCGCTCAGGCGGACGCCGGGAGCAAGCGCGCGATCGCGAGAGGCGCCGCAGAGGTAGAGAAGGTCGCTAAGGAGAACGCCTCCGGGGCACCCGGGCCGGAGGTCGTGACCGGAACGCTGCGGCGCGGCGTCAGGCACACGACAGTGCACCGTGTGGGCCTGGTCGGGTGGCAGAGCGAAGTCGGGCCGACCGTGATTTACAGCCGCCGCATCGACCTTGGATTCATCGGCGCGGACTCGCTGGGGCGAATCTACAAGCAGCAGCCGCGCCCATTCTTCACCTCGGCCTGGGCGTCGGTCGTCTCTCGCCTGCCGCGCATCTATGCCGAAGAGTGGGCCAAGGCGCTCAGCCTCTGACGCGCTTTCCCGGAGGGATTGAATGCCTGTTGATTTGCCGCCCCTGGTAGGGATCCTTCGGGGCAACATCACTGACTTCGCCGCCAAGATGGGCGAGGCGAAAGCGATCAGCTCGGAGACGACCTCCTCCTCGAGCAGCATGTTCAACAAGCTCGCCGGCGTGGGCAAGGCTGCGCTCATGGTCGGCGGTGCCGCGATGCTCGGCGTGGCTGGTGCCGCGATCGAGCTCGAGCACCATGCCGAAGAGAGCGGGCAGGCCGCCTATGAGATGTCGGAGAAGTTCGGTCTCGGGGCTGACATGGCTTCGAAGTGGATCGCGGTTGGGCAGCAGGTCGGCGTCAGCTCCGAAACGATCGGCAAGGGCTTCCAGTTCCTGGACAAGAACGTGGGTGCGCTGGCGATGAGTCAGCAGGCCGGGATCAAGTGGACGAAGGCGCAGACCGAACCGTGGAAGGCCCTCGGCATTTCGATCAACGACGCCAGCGGTCACGTGAAATCGTCCAACACGCTGATGCTGGAGGCCGCCGGCGTCTTCGCGAAGATGCAGGACGGGCCCGAGAAGGCCGCACTGGCGATCAAGCTCTTCGGGCGCAGCGGCACGGACCTCATCCCGGTTCTGAACATGGGCCAGCAGGGCATCCAGAGCTTCATGGATGCTGCCACAGCATCGGGTGAAGCCTTGTCCGGACCACAGGTCCAGGCTGCCCATCAGGCGTTTCTGGCCCATAAGCAGTTCGACGCGGCAATCACTGGAGTCACGAACCGGCTGTCGGTCGGCCTGCTCCCCGCGGCCACCGCAATCTTCGGCTACCTGACCAAGACCGGGATCCCTTCAGTCGAGCACCTGGTCGGCTGGTTCCAGAAGAACACCGAGGTGACGAAGATGGTGGCGGCCGCGATCGGCGGTGTGCTGCTGGTCGCGGTCGGGGCGTACACGGTCAGCATGATCGGCGCAGCTGCGGCGACGATCGCCGCCACGTGGCCGCTGCTGGCCATCATCGCTGCCGTTGCGCTTCTGGCCGCGGGCGTGGTCTACGCATACGACCACTGGGGCTGGTTCCGCAACGTCGTCAACGCGGTCGGCAAGGACCTCGGCGTCTTCATGGGGTGGCTCGGCAAGGTCGTGCCACCGATCTGG
>Ga0070732_10001687_pt1 | contig 12002 bp, 10 predicted proteins | sample Coa_R1_5_FD_66449 | JGI IMG/M metagenome (GOLD analysis project Ga0070732, IMG submission 66449) | Surface soil microbial communities from Centralia Pennsylvania, which are recovering from an underground coalmine fire - Coalmine... | ecosystem: Environmental > Terrestrial > Soil > Unclassified ...
CAGAGGAAGGTGCGTGTGATCTTGCCAGGCCTCTCGGTGAACTCCGCGATCTGGTCGCACAGCGCCAGCGCCTCATTCGCCAGCGAGCCGGCAAGCTCAGGGTTCATTTTGCTACGTGCGGCGGGCGGGATCATGAGGATAAGTTTAACCAAGAATGACACGAATAACCCAGCCCGCCCTGCGGCCGGTACCAAGATTCAGCCACGGATGGAACACGGATCAAATACGGATATTAAGTATCCAGCCAATTTCCGACTTTCTTCCGTGATTCAAACGGTTCGCACTTGCGCGCGACGCAAAGAATCTACGTCTAACGACGGTTTGTAGCCTACTTTCCGCACATCTCGGGTCGGTCTTCTCCGATTTTCCTTCGAGGTCAATTGCAGAAGTTCCAGCAGGCGGTTGGTCTCCTTGACAACCGCTGAAGAGCTGCTGGTGCTCGAAGCTCCGTTGGTCGGCTTGTTGTAGTTTTAGTTATCGGTCGGGTAACGGCTCGTCGTACCCCGACGATTCTTCACGAGGAAAGGTCGCGCACTGTTTTGGCCGCCAGAAATCCTTGTCGCAACTTGTCATCCTGAATGGTACCAGCCAAGGATTGCACGACCGCCCGCGCTTGCCCGAGGAAGTTCGCAGCGGCGGAATCGTTCTTCTGGCGACGGGCCAGCTCCGCGGCCGCTTTGAGAATCTTCCACTCGATGGTCGGACAGGGATGGCGCTGGAGGACACCCAGCGCGGTCGCATAGTTCCGCTGGCCGTCCTCCATCCGTTCTTCGAGCGCCGCGACGTCACCCAGGAGCTTGTGGGCCCAGGCGATGTACTTGCGGGATAGCGTCGCTTCCGCCCCTTGCAGCGATGTGTTCGCGTGTGCCGCGGCTGCGTTCAGGTCCCCTTGGGTGATCCAGTAACTCGCCAGCTCGGCCTGCAATCGCAGGTTATATCGCCAACCCATACAGAGAACCTGATCATACAAGCGTTTGGCTTCCTGAAGGTGTTCGAAGGCCCGCGCCGGCTGGCCGAGCACCAGGTAGTCATGGCCCAGATTGACATTAGCATTCGCTTCGGCGTCGGCGATACCGAATTCTCGCCCCAGGCGAACACTCTCGGCATTCAGCCGCATCGCGGTCTCCAGATCGTGCAGCTCCCGGTGCAGCCAAGCCAGTGTATTGAGTATCCGAGACAGCCAGAACCGATCGCCATTGAGCTCTGACAGCCGCATGCCTTCCCCGAGTACGCCCAGGGCGTCCGACAAACGCCCCTGGTCGCCCAGTGCGATGCCACCAATAAAATCAGCCTCAAGCAGTCGAAAGCCATTGCCAAGATCACGCGCCTTCGCATGTACCCAGCGCAGAGCGGGCTCGACTCCCTCATATTCGAGTCGCAGAGTAGAGAGTAGGGCTCGGCCGCAAACGGCATCCACGGCGGACAGCGGCTCGCCCTCTGCTTGCAACACCGGGATCGCCCGATCCAGATAATCTACAGCCGCGGCCAGATCTCCGGTGATCATGCCGTGGTTGCCCAGAACGACTTCTGCTGAGGCGAGACCCACGCGGGATTCGGCGAGCCGAGCAAGCTCCGCGGCGTGGTTTCCGCACTGCTGCATCTCCTCCAAGCGATGGCTAAACCAAAGCACGATCCCCTTGTGGCAAATAGCATTGATCTGCGCTTCTCGATTGTCAGTCTCAACACCAGCTTCTTCGGCCAGCGTAAAATCGGCGAGTGCGGCCTCAAATCGAAAGAGGGTCTCGTGCAAGACAGCACGCTGCAACGCGGCCGCGAGGACCCGTGCTTCGCGTGCCGGCCCACGCAGCTTCTCCGCATTCGCCAGCGCCCGACCCAGCAGCAGGACCCCTTCTTGATTGGCGTAGACGCGGGCCGCGTTCTGGGCGGCCACGACGAAGAAATCGGCCGCACGGGCAAAGTCCCGGCCGGCCTCGAAGAGCCAGGCGAGCTCCGTGGCCGCGGCTGCGCTCTGCTCACCGTAATAACCGAGCAGCGCTTCCGCTATCGCGATGCTCAGCGATGTCTTCCGTGCCGGCGTCAGCAAGGCGTAGAGCGCGTTCTGATAGAGTACGTGCACGAAGCGATACCGCAGCGTCAGGGTCGCATCGGGGAACTCCCGCTCCTGGAGACGCCGCACGAAAGCGTGTACCCGCTCCAGCCCTTCCAGGCGCTCCTCGACGTCGGCGGCCTCCAGCGCCAGCGCCTTGGCCAGCACCGCGGCGTCGAACTCGTATCCCTGCACGCTGGCCGCCACCAGCAAACGGCGGTCGGCTTCGCTGAGCTGATCGATCTTCCGCTCAATCATGCTCCGCACCGACTCGGGCAGCTCCTGCTGGATATCGGCGACCGATTGCATCAGCGCCCAGCGGCCTTGCTCCTGCGCGATCACGCCGCGCTCGCGCAAGTAGCGCAGCAGGTCCACCATGAACAGCGGATTCCCTTCTGTGCGCGCGTGGATGAGAATGGCGAATTCCGCCGGAAAACCATGCTCGGGAAACTCCATCGCGAGGTAGCGTTCGATATCGGAGCGGCTCAAGAAGGCCAGGAGGAGTTCCCGGCACACGCCACGCCCTTGGAGCTCCTGCTTCACGCGCAGGAAGGAGTGATGACTGAGCAACAAGTCCGACGGGCGGTAAGAGAGTATCAGCAGTAGTCGCATCGCCGCGCACTTGCCCCCGACATAGGCCAGCAGATCCACGGTCGATACATCGGCCCAGTGCAGATCGTCCAGGAACAGCACCAGCGGCTGGAGCCGCGCCGCCTCCTGAAGGAAGGCGGCCAGCTCGCGTTTCAGGCGCTCCTGAGAGGCCACCTTGGCATCCTCCCGCACGCGCGCAAACGAGGAGTCGTCCGCCACCAACGGCACAAGCTGCACGTACCAGGTCGGGGCCACGACCTTCATCACCTGGGCCATCGTCTCGCCGCCGGCGCCGTGGAGCAGGCTGTCGAGCGCTTCCAGAAACGGCAAATAGGCTTCGGTACCGGCCAGGCGCTCCGAGCAACGCCCGCGGCCGAGGTGGCACGTCCGTTGGCCCGCCGCCAACTCGCCGAGGAACTCTTCCACCAGGGTGGTCTTGCCCATGCCCGGCTCGCCGGCCACGCAGAGCAATAGCCCATGGCCGGCCGCGGCTGACTCGAAGCCGGCACGCAGCTCTGTCAACTCGGCTTGGCGGCCGACCGTGTGGCGCTGGAGGGAGGAAAACCCCGATCCAGCCGGCGGGCCTGATGAGACCCGGGCCAGCGCGCTCAGCCCGAGGTCGACCTCAGTAGCGCTGGGCCGCAGGCGAGGATCTTTCTCCAGCATGCGCAGCAGCAAGCCTTCCAGCGCCGCGGGGATCTCCGGGTTCAGCCGCGTGGGCGGCAGCGGAGGTCGCGACACGATGGCGCTCAGAACGCCCACATGCGAATCGGCCGAGAACGGGTGCTGCCCGGCAGCCAGCTCGTAGAGCACGATCCCCAGGGCAAAGATATCGCTGGCGCTGCCGGCGGTTTCGCCGCGCGCCTGCTCGGGAGCCATGTAGCGGACGGTGCCCATCACAGTGCCCGGATCGGTGACCGCGCCGGCTGTGGCCTGCGACAGTGCCCCGGGGATAGCGATGCGGCGGGCCAGGCCGAAGTCGAGGACCTTGGCATATCCATCGTCCCGCACCATGATGTTCTCGGGCTTGATGTCCCGGTGCACGATCCCGGCGGCGTGCGCCGCGGCCAGCGCCTTGGACACCTGGCCAACGAGCTGTATTAGCGTGGGCAGGGAGGGACGCCGGGCCGCGAGACTCCGCAACGTCTGCCCCTCGATCAGCTCCATGACGAGGAAGGGTAGGCCCTCATGCTCGCCAATGTCATGCATCGTACAGATATGGGGGTGGTTCAAGGCGGAGGCGGTGCGGGCCTCGCGCTGGAACCGCTCCAGGCGCTGAGGATCCTGGACAAACTCCCGGGGCAAGAACTTGAGGGCCACGCTGCGGCCGAGGCGGGAATCCTGGGCCTTGTAGACGACCCCCATGCCGCCGCTTCCCAGTGGCTCGAGCTTGTGGTAGTGGGAGATGGTTTGGCCGATCGCGACCGAGCCTGGTTCGAGCCGGTGGGCGCTTGTCATCCCTGGGCCCGTCTCTGCTCCCTCCATCCGGAACGTCCGGCCGCAAGCAGGGCAGTGGATCTCAGCCGCCGCGGCTGCTTCGGTGCTCTCGATGGAGTCCTGGCAATGGGGACAGACGACGTGCATGGGAAGGCCGCCGCGGACCAGTCGGGTGATACTCCGATCTTGCCCTGAACTGACCGGTTATACCTATTTTTCGCGCAACTCGGTTTGAATTTCTCCAAATTTCCGGGGAGGGGTCGGCTCAGGCGACGTAGACCGACTGCGGGATGCCCAGTAGGCGGAGGACCGTGCGCTGCAACTGGCTCAGTTCGGTCGGCAATACGACCGCTGGTTCGGTACCTCCTTATCGAGCGAGACGACTTAGTTCTGGGAGAGCCCGAGCAAGTCGGGAGCGTGCCGAGCCGTCCACTCTCCGATGCCGTAGAGCGGTACACGGCAGAGGAGCAGATTCTTGGGCAGGATCAGGAGTCCGGGGGCGGGATCGATTCGGCAGCGGCGATCGGCGCGGGGCAGATCGTCGCGGAAGGTCTGATCGAGTCGCAGTCGTTCGAGGATGCGATTGACGATGGGGAGCATACCGACGCTGTAGGAGACGAGGTGGTGTCCGGCCGCACGTGAGTGCTGACCGAAATAGGTGGAGGGCTTTGGTCCATGTGAGCGGTTCACGAGTATCGCTCCGGAGGCGGTCCCAAGAGTGGCGACTGAGTCGGCTCGCCGTCCTTAACCAGGGGTTGCGTGGGGTCGACAGGCGGCTTTCCCGTCGTCACTGTCGTCAACCGAGGGGAGTTGAAATTCGGAGAAATTGCCGGCCGGATGTGGGGAACGGGCGTCGTAGTACGAAAAACAAACCATATAATGGCGGGACAGGTTATTCGTCGTTTGACTCGGAACTTTGCATGCGCGATTACGTTTTGCTCCATGTCAACGGCCGTCGTTACGAGATCCGGAGAGAGATGGCCTTTCTCTCACTCACGGACTTTCTCCGGCAGGAGCTACGTCAGACCGGCACCAAGGTCGTTTGCGCCGAGGGTGACTGCGGCGCCTGCACCGTACTTGTCGGCCGGCCTGACGGAGACGAGCTACGCTACGACACGGTCGATGCCTGCATCCAGTTTCTCTATCAGCTCGATTGTACGCACGTGATCAGCGTAGAAGGGCTCCAAGATGACGGCAAGCTGCATCCCGTGCAGCAGGCGCTCATCGACCATCACGGATCACAATGCGGGTACTGCACGCCTGGATTTGTGATGGCGCTGGCCGGATTGTGCGAGCGCGGAGAGAAGATCGACGCGGACAATCTGCGGATCGGACTCACGGGGAACCTGTGCCGCTGTACGGGCTACATACCGATTCTGGAAGCGGCGGAGTCGATTGATCTAGGTCTGGTGCCAAACCTCGCCCAGCGCTATGAAACGCGCGAAATCCTGGAAAAGATCAACGAGAACGTCCAGGTCCCTGTGCTGCTTCAGTGCCGGTCGATCGGGCCGAGCGGCTGGGCGGTGGAGAGAACGTTTTTCAGCCCGCGCCGGCTGAAGGATGCGGTCGAGTTCAAGGCGAGCCATCCGGAGGCGGTGGTCGTTTCGGGCGGCACGGAGCTGGGTGTTCAGCGAAACAAACAAGGCTATGACCCGGTATCGCTCTTGAGTCTCGTCTGGGTGTCCGGACTGGACGAAGTGACCTGCTCGGACGAGTCGGTGGTCATCGGAGCGAACGCGACCTGGACGCAACTTGAACAAGTCGCAAAGGAACTCTTTCCAGAGTTCTACCAGATCATAGTGCGCTTCGGCTCACCGCAGATCCGCAACGTCGCCACGCTAGTCGGCAATGTGGCGCACGGCTCGCCGATCGCGGATGCGCTTCCCTTCCTCTCCGTCATGGACGCCGAGTTGGAACTGCTGAGCCCCCGCGGCAGCCGCCGTGTGAGCATCAATGAATTCTACAAGGGTTACAAACAGAACGACCTTGCCGCCGACGAACTGATTGTGCAAGTCATTGTGCCGCGGCCCTGTCGCGGCGAGCTGCTCAAGCTGTACAAGATTTCCCGGCGCAACGACCTCGACATTGCCACGTTCGGCGCCGGCATCCGTATCCATACGGAGGACGACGTCATTGTCCAAGCGGCCATCTCGTACTCCGGAGTCGCGCCGACGGTCGTGCGGCTGCCTCAGGTTGAGGCATTGCTGCGCGGAAGGCCCTTCTCGGCGGACACGTTTCAAGAAGCAGGCCGGCGGGCGCGGTCGGAAATTCGGCCCATCTCCGACGTGCGCGGTTCGGCGGATTTTCGCCTTCTCCTGGCCGAGAACATTTTGCTAAAGTTTTATCACGATGTCACCAATGCCCTTAGTGGGAAAGTCGATCGCGCATGATTCGGCCCGCGCGCATGTCACGGGCGAGGCTGTCTATCTCGACGACCTCTGTCCGAGCCGCGATGAGTTGCTCGTCGATTTCGTCGGCAGTCCCCTGGCCGCGGCCCTGATCAACGACATCGACGTCTCGGCAGCGCGCCCGATCGAAGGTGTCGTCGCGGTGCTGACCCATGCCGATGTGCCCGGCGACAACAGGTTCGGCCCCGTCTTCCACGATGAAGAGCTATTGGCGAGCGAGCGCTGTTGCTACATCGGCCAGCCGATCGTCGCCGTCGCCGGCACAACCCGCGCAGCGCTTGAGGCTGCTCGCGCAGCCGTGCGGCTTGAGCTGACGCCCGTCCCCGCGGTCTTCTCCATTGACGAGGCGGTCGCGCGACGGCAGTTCATCGGCCCAACCCGGCATATCGAGAGCGGCAGCGTGAAAGATGCGTTCGATCACGCCGACCATTTTCTGGAAGGCACATTTCGCAGTGGCGGGCAAGAGCATTTCTATCTTGAAACCCAGGCCGCGCTGGCAGTGCCGGCGGATGGCGGGCAGATTACGATCCACTCCTCGACGCAGAATCCGACAGAAATCCAGGTGGTGGCGGCCCGCTGCCTTGGGCTCAAACAGAACCAGGTGGTTTGCACCTGCCGGCGCATGGGCGGCGGCTTCGGCGGCAAGGAAACTCAGGGCGCCCATCCCGCGCTCCTGGCAGCCCTGGTCGCTCATAAGACCCGCCGGCCGGCGCGAATGGTGCTGTCGTGTGACCGAGACATGCTGGTCACAGGCAAAAGGCACGCCTATCAATCCCACTACCAGGTCAGCTTTGACGACGCAGGCCGGATCACTGGTTTGAAGATCGACTTCTGCTCCAATGGGGGCTGCTCGGCCGATCTTTCGCTGGCTGTCATGGAACGGACGCTCTTGCATGCGGACAACGCCTATTACATTCCCAACGTCCAGCTCTCTGGAACAGTATGCCGTACCAATCTTCCTTCCAGTACGGCTTTTCGCGGGTTCGGGGGTCCGCAGGCCGTGGCCGTCATTGAAAATGTCATCGAGGAAATCGCAGCCGATCTCGGCCTCGATGCCTACGATGTCCGCCGGAGGAATTGTTACGGCACGACCGAGCGCAATGTCACACCTTACCGACAGGTCGTATGCAATAACACGCTCCCGGACCTTTTCGAGAGCCTGGCGGTGAAGGCAAGGTACAAGGAACGGCTGTCGGACATCCGAGCGTTCAATGCCAACACGGAGGCCTGGCTCAAAGGCATCTCGCTGGTGCCGGTCAAGTTCGGTATCTCGTTCACGCGGCGGACACTCAACCAGGCCAGCGCCTTGGTCCATATTTACCTGGACGGGACAATTCAAGTCTCGACGGGCGGCACCGAGATGGGCCAGGGGCTGAACACCAAAATCCGGCAGATCGTCGCCGATCAGTTCGCATTGCCCGAGCAAGCCGTGATGGTGATGCCGACCTCGACGGAGAAGAACAACAACACTTCTCCGACGGCCGCCTCCGCGAGCACCGACCTGAACGGCACGGCCGCGCTGCGGGCGTGCGCCCTCCTCCGACGGCGGCTCGCGGAGACGGCGGCCGCATACTTCGCATCGGTGGACGACGGCCTGACAGCCTCGCCCGATCACATCATGTTTGAGGATAGCAGCGTCTTCGATAGCCGCAGACCGGCGGAGTACCTGTCGTTCTCCAGGCTGGTCGGCCTGGCGCACGCAGAGCGGGTCAGCCTGGGCGAGCGCGGCTTCTATGCGACTCCAGGCGTTGACTTCAACTGGGAAACGGGCAAGGGCAATCCGTTTCTCTATTACACCAACGGCTGTGCTGTCGCGGAGGTCATCATCGATCGCTTCACCGGCACAGTGCGGGTCGCGCGCGTTGATATCCTGATGGACCTGGGCCGGTCCATTAACCCCGCGATCGACCGGGGGCAAGTGATTGGCGGATTCGTGCAAGGTATGGGGTGGGTCACATCCGAAGCGCTGTGCTATGCCGAGTCTGGCGAGCTGCTGACGCATTCGCCGACTACGTACAAGGTGCCCAACGTCACCGACGTGCCGCCTATCTTCCATGTTGCCTTTATTGACAACCCGAACAATGAGCTGAACGTTTACGGCAGCAAGGCCGTCGGCGAGCCGCCTTTGCTACTGGCGGTTTCCGTCTGGACGGCAGTCAAGCACGCTCTTTCGTTCGTCTCGGGCAACCAGGTGCCACGCCTGGATCTTCCTGCAACCGGCGAGGAAGTGTTGAGGCGTTTGGCCGAGTATCAGTTCCAGCCCGTCGAGCAACGAGTTGTTTCATGACCGAGCAAGATTTCATGCGCCTGGCCATCCAAAAAGCGCGGGAGGGAATCGCCGTGGGGCAGTCGCCCTTCGGCGCCGCGATCGTGCAGGCCGGCAAGGTGGTGGCGGTAACGCACAATACGGTCTGGCGCGACGGCGACCCGACAGCGCATGCGGAGGTTAACTGCATCCGCGCTGCGGCCTCTGCCCTCAAGACGATTTTCCTGCACGGCTGCACGCTCTACTCGACCACGGAACCGTGTCCGATGTGCCTGTCGGCCATCCACTGGGCCAAGATTGACCGCGTGGTTTACGGTGCCTCCATCGCCGATGCGGCGGCCGCGGGATTTCACGAGCTGCATGTCGATGCCAAGCTCCTCGCTGAGATGGGCAAGAGTCCCGTGCGAGTTGAGGACGGTCTGCTGCGTGAAGAATGTGCCGCCCTGTTCCAGCAATGGCTGGAGTCCGGCAAGGCGCGGGCGTATTGAGAAGGGTGGCGACAGTCGCACGCCGATCCGCCGAGGGCCGGCAGCGGACTGGGCGTCCTGCAGGGGCGTTCGCGTCGCCCGTAGATTGGAGCCGGGTGAGCGGCACCTCCGCGGCGCTCAGGGCATTAACGTCTTCACCCAGCGCGCCAGACAGGCCGATGTCGTAATCGCTGACGGCTGGATCGCCGGCGTCGGTCCCCACGACAGGCGCGTGCAACAGACGCTCGCAATCACGTATGGGGCAATTCTGCCGTGGTTCATCGACTCTCTCACGCACCTGGAAAGCACGCTGCTGACACCGTCGGAGCGGGCCAGGATCATCGTCCCCCACCCAAAGAGTGAAGCGAGTGACGGTGTCCGTTACTCCTGAATCGTCACCGAGTCTTCTGTCGAGGAAATTACCGTTTTGTCAACAACTGTTTTACAGGCGGGCCTAGCAAATCCGCGTAAGGACACTCGCATCGCATCTCTCCTTTGCGGGCAATCACTTGTGGCAATGATCGAGTGGTGCTGCCCTCAGTAGCCCTCTTCGACATAACCCGGTCGATTAGGTTTTACATGCCTTTAGACACACAAGTCGATGTGACCGACGCGCGCGGCTCAAGTCGAGGTATGCTGCCACAAACCGGTCACTCACGGCGCCCCCGTCAGGAACCTGCGCAACGAGCGTCGCGGTCACCGGTACAGCGGAAACGAGTCGCCAAACATCGGCCGGCCGCTTTTGGATTGCTCCTGAGTCGCCTCGTCCTGGATGACGTCCCAATGCTCGACAAAGACCCCATCCTCGATCCGGAGGATGTCCGCCGCGACCCAGTTCACGGACGCCCCGAATCCGGAGAAGCGACCATGCACCATGACGAGGTCGCCGTCAGCTACGATCATGCCCGGTTCGTATTTCAGCGTCGGCGGCATGCTCTTGATGAGGTTGAAGAGGCCCTCGCGGCCGGGAGCGATGTGCGCGCTGTGTTGGATGTAATTGGGCGACCAGTAGCGCTCAGCCGCGACGTAGTCACGCTTGTTAAAAAGCGTGTCGAACGCCTCAAGCACCTGTGCCTTATTCCTCTCCTGCATCGTCTGACTCATCACGCTCCCTCCTCGTCGCCTCGCGCATGCCACGCCGTAGTGTTCGTGTCGGAAGTACCCGCACCTGAACTCACCCCTAGAGCTTTGACCCACCGTCTACCGGAATGCTCGCACCGGTGATCCAGCGTGCGCCGTCGGAGGCCAGAAACGCAATCACGTCCGCCACGTCCGACGGCTGGCCGATGCGCTTCAGCGCCTGCATGGCGAGAGTGAATCCGCTGCCCGCCTCGGTCTTCGTGAAATGGGACATGTGACGCGAGCGCACACCGCTGCCACCGTCACTCATCGAGCGATCGCCGCGGCTGAAGCTGATCGCATCGACGGGTCCTCGCAACGCATCCAGTCGGCCATCTCCAGCGACACGTTTTGAAAATCGTCCAGAATGGCTATGCGGATCATTCCGTCACACTCCTTGCAGCAGGGGCCAACCTGATTCGCTGACTTCCATCCGTACGAGCTTCGCATCCTGGACGCCACTTTCGTGGGGAATCAGAAAACCGCCATCGGTCGTTACATAGAGCGCCTGCTCGTCGCCGGGCGCTCGTCCGAAGGCGCAGGCCGTGCTCCCGACCATACCCTGTTCGGGGCCTGCCAAGGTTGTGCGAGCGCCTGAGGGGTCGAGGCGAACCAGAGTGTGTTCGGGATGCGTGGTGACGTAGACCGAACCCGACATCCCGAACGCGAAGTCGTCGGCCAAGAGACGCGCGGCCGCAATTTCGAGAGCGCCGGCGGAGCCATCCGGTCGGATCGGCACGCGGACGAACAATCTGCGTCCAGAGACGCTGATCCACGCCCAGCCCTGGCGAATTTTGATCCCGTTCGACCCCGGATATCTGGGCACGACCGGCCTCAGTCGATCCCCCTCTAGCCACACATTCCAGCGGCCGGGTTGGCCAAGATCGATCGCGAGGATATGGCCAGAGGAACTCTCGCAGGCCAAGAGCGTTCGCCCATTCGGATGCATCGTGCAGCCGTTCAAGAATGTAGCGTCAGGAATCTCACACCATTGCCCGACTCCGCCGGTCGGCTCGACACGCCAGATAAACCCAGGCCCCTCATACAGCGTGCCGCCAGTCATCCAAAGCGCGCCGCTGGCATCAAACGCGAGTCCCATGGGAGGCGCATAAACCTCCGCGAATGTCGTCCTCGCGCCGGTCACCGGATCGTAGCGATCGACTCGATTGTGCGAATGGACGGTGACGAATACTGCACCCTCAGCGTCCACCGCAATGTTCTCCAGAAACGCGCGTGCCTTCCATGCGGCTACCGTGGCCGCTTTGATCGGGGCAAACTTGCCCCCATCGTGATCTGGGTAATAATCTTCAGTCGGTGTGGCCATCTGCATCCCTCCCGCTAACGGTTCCGCAGATCTCCAGGCCCATCGCTCAGTCTGCATCGGCGAATCGCAAGAGCTGCTCCTCGAGATCTTCGCCTGAGAACAGCCGCAGAAACGTTCGTGGTGCATCTCAAGGCCGACAGTTATGTCCTCCTTTTGCACCAGCCTGCGCGGTCGGTCCGACACACAAAAACACGTTTTCGTGCGTGACGCGAGTGGGCGAAGCACGCCGGCGATTCGACCCCAATCGAGGTGGTCGGTTTCCGGCATTGGCCGAGGGTCAGCCTTCAGGAATGGCGTGTTGTTCCTCGAAGCAGGACTTCAGATTCTTGAGGTCGACCGGAAC
>Ga0070732_10001688_pt1 | contig 12000 bp, 8 predicted proteins | sample Coa_R1_5_FD_66449 | JGI IMG/M metagenome (GOLD analysis project Ga0070732, IMG submission 66449) | Surface soil microbial communities from Centralia Pennsylvania, which are recovering from an underground coalmine fire - Coalmine... | ecosystem: Environmental > Terrestrial > Soil > Unclassified ...
TGGCTGTCGCGCTTCTGCTTCTCTGCGCACTCCGCCGCGCAGTGGCCATTCGCTTCGCGATAGCCGGTCTGATGGGCGGCTCGTGTTTGTTTGTGTTCATGGGCCGGCGCTTCCTGGAATATTTCGAGCACATGGCTAGCCGGCCCGAGCAGGGCGACAGCCGGTTTGTCCTGATGCGGGATGCGCTGGCGGAATTCGCGAAGCATCCGGTTCTGGGAGGCGGACTGGGAAATTTTCTCGCCCTCGAAACTACCGTCGTCCACAACACGGCCCTCTGGTTTCTCGCCGACTTCGGACTCGTCGGCTTGGTCGTGCTGGTCGGTTACCTGGGAACCTTCTTCGCCAGAGCCTGGTTTGCCTATCGGTTCGCACCAGACCGGGAGAGGCCTCTCATGCTGGCCCTGCTGCTGGCCCATACGGCGATGATAGGCCTGTCCATGGGGATCGAAGCTCTTTACCAACGTCATTGGTGGTTCATCGTCGCCCTGATCGGCTCCGCTTACTCCCTGACGCGCCGCACCGCGGGGCATCGACCGGCTGGCCGTGGATATCTGGTTGCCGAGGGTCAATGAAGAAATTGAATCAGATCCGATTGCTGCACGTTGTCGGCGACTCCGGCTTCGGCGGAGCCTCCAAAATTATCCTGCGGCTGGCAGAGATGGCCAAGGCGGAGGGTTGCGAGGCCGACATCCTGACCACCAATCGCGTTTTTCAGGAGGCCGCCCGTCAGCGGGGCATTGGGGTGATCGACTTGGATGTGATCCGGCGCGAGATACGCCCCCTTTGGGACCTTCCCGGTCTAATTCGCCTATACACGTTTCTACGGCAGGAACGTTACACCGTGGTCCACACCCACACCTCCAAGGCGGGGTTCGTCGGACGCCTGGCGGCCCGGTTGGCGGGCGTGCCGGTGATTCTGCATACCATCCATGGATTCGCGTTCCACGAGCGTAGTCCTCTATCGACGCGCAGCTTTTATTCAGCGCTGGAGCGTGCCGCCTCGCATTGGTGCGACCGGATCGTTTCGGTGAGCGAGTTTCATCGCCACTGGGCCCTGGAACTGGGTATCTGCGGGCCTGGCAAGATCGTCGCCATCCCCAATGGGATTGCTCGCCCAGCCGTGAGTTCACGGACTTCACGACATCATCTCCAACGCCAGTGGGGAGTACAGCCAGCCGATCTGGTGATCCTGAGTACGGGCCGCCTGGCGGAGGAGAAAGGCCTAGAAGATCTTATTGCGGCTGCGTCCATCCTCCGGCGCGCCGGGCAAGGCTTTCGGGTTGTGCTCGCAGGAAATGGCCCCCTGCGCGCGCGGCTTGAACGCCTTGCCCGGGATCTGGACGTTACCGACCAAGTGACATTTCTCGGATATCGCGAGGACATTCCCGATCTGCTTGCCGCCTGCGATCTGGTAGTCCTGCCCAGCCTGCGTGAAGGGCTGTCCATTGCGCTGCTGGAAGCCATGGCGGCAGGCAAGCCGATTGTGGCGACGAACATCGGCAGTAATGTTGCCGTGGCTTCGCAGGCCGACATGGCCTTGGTCGTCCCGCCGTGCGATCCGCAAGCGCTCGCCGAAGCCACCCTGCGTTGTGGCCGGGATCCGGACCTGCGTTCGAGGCTGGCGTCGAATGCGCGGCTCCTGTTTGAAAGCCGTTACACCGAAGACCGAATGCTCAACTCTTACCTCGAGTTGTATCTCGATCTTCTGCAGGCGAAATGCGACGCGCGTGCCCCGGTGTCTGAACGCGTGGAACCTGGCGTGCTCCGTAGAGCCGAACAGCGGGACCTCCCAGCCATAGTGACGATCCATCAGAAAGCCTTCGGCAATTTCTTTCTCACCCGGCTGGGCCGTGCATTTCTCTACCGTTACTACGCGCTGGTGCTCCAGTACGGCGCGGGGATTCTGCTGGTCAGCGAGGGTTCGAGCGGCCTCCAGGGATTCGTGTGCGGCTTCGGGGATCCCGACGGGTTCTACCAGTTGATGAGCCAAAACCGGCGAGTCTTTGCGCTGCCGATCCTGTCTGCTATGCTTCGCCACCCATCTCTTGTTGCCGAAATCGTCGACGGCGTTCGATGGGTTGAGCGGCAGGCATTCGAGAGGTGTGCCCAATCCTGCGAACTCTCCTCGGTGGCGGTTCACCCGGAAGCCGGGGGCGCCGGCGTAGGCACGAGTCTGTTGCAAGCCTTCCTGGAGGCGGCATGGTCGCTCGGAGTGCAGTATGTCTTCCTGAACACGGATGCGGATGACAACGAGGCGGCCAACGCACTCTACCGGAAAGCGGGATTTCAGCTCAACCGGAAGTTCCAGAAGCACGGAGGGCGCTGGATGAACGAATACGCGCTCGATCGCGAGATTGCCAATGAAGAGGGAGTCCATGAGAGTGCCGCGAGCCGTTATTGAGAGGCTCATGGACGTAGCGTTCGCCTGGATGGGGCTAGTGCTGCTGGCGCCCGTCTTTGCTGTGCTTGCCCTGGTGATCTTGTTGGACGATGGCCGGCCCCTGTTTTTCAAACAGACGCGAGTCGGAAGGCACGGCAGGCCCTTCGTCATCTGGAAATTTCGCACGATGTGGACCGGCGTCCATGGCTGTTCAATCACTGCGGCGGGAGATCACCGCGTCACCAGAACCGGGAACTGGCTCCGGAAATTCAAGCTGGACGAACTGCCGCAGCTCCTCAATGTGCTGAAGGGTGACATGAGCCTGATCGGACCCCGCCCCGAAGTGCCCGAGTATGTGCAGCTCGATAACCCGCAATGGCAGGCCGTTCTTCAGGTCAGACCGGGAATTACGGATCTGGCAACGCTGATTTGCCGTGACGAGGAAAAAGTTCTCGGGGCTGCTAGTGATCCCAGCTCTTTTTATCGCGACGTCGTTTTGCCGGCCAAGCTGGCGATGAATCTCCAATACCAGCGGTCGCGGTCCCTGCTACGCGACCTGAAGCTGATTCTGCTGACCGTTCGCTACAGCCTGCTGCCTCGAAGTTTCGCGCCGGACCGAGTTGCCAGGGCTTTTGATACAGACATCGGAAATTATGACCAACACTTCCTTCATTCAGTTCCACGTCCCCTCCATCAGTGAAGAGGAAATCCAGGAGGTTGCGGAGACGCTCAGGTCAGGATGGCTAACCACCGGACCCCGTGCCGCCCGATTCGAGCGCGACTTTGGCGCTTATGTCGGCTCGCCGCATGCGGTAGCTGTCAATTCAGCGACCGCCGGTTTGCACTTGGCGCTGGCCGGCCTCAAGATTGGCCCTGGTGACGAGGTAATCACCACACCGTTGACGTTCTGCGCGACGGTGCAAACCATTCTGCACGTCGGCGCCACTCCTGTGATGGCTGATATAGGCCCAGACGGCAACATCGATCCCGAGGAGATTGAAAGAAAGCTCACAAACCGGACCAAGGCGATCATCCCGGTGCATCTGGCCGGGCTGCCCTGCGACATGAATTCCATTTGGGCGCTGGCCCGCCAGGAAGGCTTATGCGTTATCGAGGACGCCGCACATGCCGCAGGCGCGGACTATGAGGGACGTCCCATCGGCGCGGGGCCTTCGGACACGGAACCGGCGAGCGATGCCGTGGCGTTCAGTTTCTACGCCACGAAAAATCTGACCACCGGCGAAGGAGGCATGATCACTACCCACCGCCGGGATCTGGCGAATACCATACGGACCCTTTCGCTCCACGGCACGAGCCACGACGCCTGGGACCGCTATACCGAGCACGGGAGCTGGTACTACGAAGTGGTGGCCCACGGCTTCAAATACAACCTCAGCGACATTCACGCCGCCCTGGGCATCCACCAGCTCCGGAAACTGGATCAGTTCATCGAAACGCGCGCGCGTTATGCCGAAATCTACAATCGCGCGTTTGGTGACCTGGAAGAAGTGGAGTTGCCGCCGGACAATCCGCGCTGCCGGCATGCCTGGCATCTCTACATCCTGCGCCTCAACCTGGACCGGCTCCGGATCGACCGGAAAGCCTTCATCGAGGCGATGCGAGAAAAGGGAATCGGCACCAGCGTGCACTTTATTCCCATCCCGTTGCATCCATACTTTGCGCGTTTGCCGCTCGCGCGCTATCGCTGCCCGCGCGCCCTGGAATTGTACCCGCGGATTGTCTCTCTGCCGCTATACCCGGCGATGACTGAGGAGCAGGTTCACTATGTGGCGCAATCGGTCAAAGACGTGCTGGAACATTCCAGACGGGAAAAATTTCTTACCGCCGGCTCGCCTGTGCCATTTTACGAATGAGAGAATTCGAACAAAAAAACATGACCACAACAAGAGTCCTGAAAAGGAAAAGCGTCACCATGTCTCGCGCCCATCTCTCGCTTATGAAAAACCGCTTTCGTACCGGCGTTTGGCTGGATCGGGCGGTCCATCTCGCGGTAGTGAGCCTGTCGCTCACCGCCGCTTTCCTGCTTCGCTTTGACTTCAAAATTCCAACTGGGATCTTTCCAGTCCTTACGGCAGCCGTCTGGCTGGCGATCCTCGTCAAATTGCCGGTGTTTAACGTGGCTGAATTCCACCGCGGCTTGCGACAGTTTGCGAGCATTCCGGACCTTGTGCGGGTGCTCTTGGGCAATCTTGCCGCCTCGGCACTTTTCGCCGCTGCCTCAATGGCCTGGATCGGCCCGGCCATGCCGAGATCGGTCCCGGTAATCGACGGGATCCTTTGTTTCCTGGGTACGGCGCTCGTGCTGTTTTCGATCCGGATCCGCAACGAAGCTTTGGCACGGGAACAGTCTGGCCAGAAGCGCAAGAGAATCCTGATCTATGGCGCCGGAGCCGCGGGCACGGAGTTGTTGCGCGAGATTCGTTGCGCCCCCTCCACCGGCTATGAGGTCAAGGGCTTTCTGGACGACAATCCGGCCAAGCGGCGCGCACTGATCATGGGCCTGCCGGTCCTCGGATCGGGACGCGAGGCGGTGTTTGTCGTAGACCGCTTGAACCGGCGCAAGTCCGAAGTCGACGAGATCATCATCGCCATGCCTTCGGCCACAGGGCCGCAAATGCGGGAAGCCATGGCCAACTGCCGCGCCGTGAACGTGCCCTGTAAGACCATGCCGGGAGTCGCGGAACTGCTCAGCGGCAAAGTCCTCACGGCTCAGCTTCGAAATCTGTCTGTGACCGACCTGCTCGGCCGGCAGCCCGTGAAACTCGACGAAGCGCCGATCCGCTCGAGCATCACCGGCCGCACCGTTCTGATTACGGGCGCGGCGGGTTCGATCGGATCCGAACTGTGCCGCCAGGTGGCACGCTTCGAGCCGTCCAGGCTGATCGCGTTCGATCAGGCGGAGAGCGAGCTGTTCAAGATTGAGAGCGAACTCCGTGAGACCGCCCGCGACCTGGATCTGGTAGCTACGATCGGCGACATTCGGGACCCAGACCGTATGACTGAGGTACTGGAACGCTACTCTGTGGAATCCGTCTTCCACGCCGCAGCGTACAAGCATGTGCCGCTCATGGAATCCCACGTCCTCGAAGCCGCCCGGAACAACATCATGGGTACCTGGCAATTGGTGTGCAAAGCCAGGCGGGCGGGCGTGCGCAGTTTTCTAATGATCTCCTCCGACAAAGCCGTGAACCCGACCAACGTGATGGGAGCAACCAAACGCGTGTGCGAGCGCATTGTCTCTGCGCGGCCCGCTGGCGCTAGCGGCCGCGAGATGAAGTGTGTTTCCGTGCGCTTCGGCAATGTGCTCGGCAGCAACGGCAGCGTGGTCCCGATCTTCCAGTCGCAGATCGAATCCGGCGGTCCGGTCAAAGTAACTCATCCGGACATGCGCCGTTACTTCATGACCACAGCTGAGGCGGTCGGCCTCGTGCTTCAGGCATCCACTATGGGCAAGGGGTCGGAGATCTACGTTTTGGACATGGGCGAGCCGGTTCGGATTGTGGACCTGGCCGCGAACATGATCCGCCTCGCAGGCCGGGTCCCCGGCGAAGATATTGAAATTCAGTTCACCGGCCCGCGCCCCGGAGAAAAGCTGTTTGAGGAGATGAACGGACAGGACGAAAATACGCTGCCCACCTATCACGAAAAGATCAAGATATTCAACGAGCCGGCTCTGAGCTGGGAGCGGATCACGCATTGGGTGGACGAACTGGAGGAGTTGCTGGCCGCCCGGCAGGAGATGGAGGTAGTCGGGCACATCCTGGAACTGGTGCCGGAATATAGTCCGAGCAGCAGGTGGGAAGCATGCCGGTGGAAGGAACTCGTGTTGGCCGGTTCAGAGTGCGCCAGCCCACCGCCGGTATCCGTTAACAGCGGGGCATGGATGCAGTAAGGCAGACCGGAGCCTACAATGCGATACTTCAACGGGAACGCGGAATCCGGATTCGAACGAGCGGTGGTAGTGATCTCCCTCGATGCCGAGCAAATCTGGGGCTACCTGGATGTGCTGGACGAGCAGAGCTTTTGCCGGCGGTATCCCAATGTGGAAGGCGCCTATGACCGCCTGCTCGATCGTCTTTGCGCCGCGGGCATCAGCGCCACCTGGGCCCTGGTTGGCGGTCTGACGCTGGACGGAATGGAAGGACCGCGGGACGCCCGGCTCCAGGGTCTTCCCCAGGATTGGATCGGTTCGATACCCGACGGGACCGAGGCCAGTGCGCCGGCATGGTACCGGCGATCGTTCGCTCGCAGGCTGAAAGCGGCCTATCCCGCGCAGGAGTTCGCGCTGCACGGCGGATTGACGCATCTGATCTGGAACGACCCGCGAGCCACCGCGGATGAGATCGAGCGCGAACTCGCCGGCGGTGTGCAGGCGTTGGCAGAGATCTCGGTACGACCGCGTTCTTTCATCTATCCAAGGCAGGCGATTGCGCGCCCGGAACTGCTGCCGGCCTACGGCATTTCCTGCTACCGGGGGTGCGCACCGGCGTTGTCCAGCCGGCTCAGCCGGAAGGTTCCCCGGGCGATCGTCCGGCTGGTAGAAGAAGCCGGGTGCACGGCTCCTCCGGTTGTGTGGCCCGTAGAGTCCCTTCCGGGATTGTGGAACATCCCGGCGTCCCTCGCACTTTACCCGATCGCCCGATCACGCACCGCGGTTGTTCCACTGCGTACTCGCATCGAGCGGGTTGCCCGGGGCGTGGACATGGCGGTGCGCTCGCGTGGCATCTTCCACTACTGGTTCCATCCGGAAACTTTAGCTGAGGCCCCCGGCGGATTTTCTATGTTAGATGCCATTCTGGAGAAATTAGTTCGCGCGCGGAACGCCGGCGACATTGAAGTACTTACAATGGCTCAGGTCGCCGATCGCATGGAGCTCTTGCGTGTGGAACCGGTCGAATGCGCAGTTCTACCGGGCACGGCGCTTGCTCGCAACGGTAGGCCGGAGCTGCGTCTCGATGTGGCCGCGCGCTCGAGGTAGCCCATGCCCGCGCCAATGGTCGAAAGACAGGCCAACGGACGCCGTGCGCGCGAGCAACAGCGGCGGGTAGATGCACACTTCCAACAGACCGCCGGTTACTGGAAGGAAATCTACCAAAGCCACGATCTGGAATCTCTGATCTACCAGCACCGGCGCCTTGCGACGCTAGCAATGGTGGAAGCCCTGACACTGCGCCCCGGTTCTCCCGTTCTGGAGGTCGGCTGTGGCGCCGGGTTCACCACGGTTGCCCTTTCGCAACGCGGCTACGTCGTGGAAGCCATCGACACCGTGCCGGATATGCTCGACCAAACGCGCCGGCTCGCCGTGCAAGCCGGGGTAGACCATCTCGTCACCACTAACTCGGACGACATCCACCGTCTCGGTTATCCTGACAACGCGTTCGATCTGGTAGTCGCCATCGGCGTTCTCCCTTGGCTTCATTCTCCACACCAGGCAATCCGTGAGATGGCGCGCGTTCTAAAGCCCGGGGGACACCTCGTGGTAAGCGCTGACAATCGTTGGCGCCTGAACCGGCTGCTCGATCCTTCGTCCTGGGCGAGGCCCTTCGCCGCCCGGCTCTTCCGCCGTATCACGCAAAGGCATCCCGTAGCCATCCCTAAATGGCGCCTGCATTCTATTCGGAAACTAGATCGGGATCTGGCCGAAGCCGGCTTCGAGAAAATGGACGCTATGACCCTTGGATTTGGACCCTTTTCGCTTCTCGGCTTCCGGTTCCTGCCCGCCGCGGCTGAAGTCAAAGTCCACCGGAAGCTGCAAAACCTGGCGGACCGGGGAACTCTGCTTGTACGCTCCACCGGCTCTCACTACCTTGTACTCGCGCGAAAAACCGCGGTGCACCAGGCCTGAAAGCTTCATATCGGCGCATTCGGGAGGTAAAAACATGCACACTGGTACGCTTCGTACATCGGACTATCTGAAACTGATCGGCGTTCGAGATCTGCCTCCGCTGACCAGCCCGTTTGACCCGGGTTACGATCCCGTCACGCTGGAAAGCCACTTGTACCAAAGCTCACATCTGATCGCGATCCTCAAGGTTTCCATGGCGTGCTGGCTGGTGGGGAGCGAGAGGGCCGTCCGGCGAAAAGTGGCGGCGGCGAAGGCTTACGACGTGACGACCGTCACCGGAGGCGGACCGTTCGAGATCGCCGTTGCGCAAAACTGTCTTCCAGCCTATCTCGATCTGTGCGCCGACATTGAATTCTCCCGAATCGAATGCGGCGAGGGCTTTACGGACATGCCGCTGGGGGCCCGTGACGTCGTTCAGATGGCGAACGAGCGGAACCTCGAGGTGCAATTCGAGCTGGGCAAGAAGCACAGCGGGAGCTTCGAATCCGATACCGTCGAGCAGTTGATCGACCAAGGGCACCGCTGGCTGGATGCCGGCGCGCTCGAGCTGGTGGTGGAAGCGCGGGAGAGCGCTAAGGGGGTCGGGTTGTTTGACGACCAGGGGAACTGCAACGCCGGTCTGGCCGATCGTTTCGCCCAGGAGTTCGGGCTGGACATGTTGATGTTCGAGGCTCCCAACAAGCCCAGCCAGTTCGCGCTTCTCAATCACTTTGGACCGGAGGTGCGGCTCTCGAACGTGCGACTGGAGGAGTTGCTCCGCGTGGAAATTTACCGGCGGGGGCTTCACTCCGACGCTTTCGCAAAAGAGAACCTCCGGCCGCCCGCTCGCACCACAACCGCGCGCGGCGCATGGTAGCCGGATTGACGGTCACGGTTTGAACGTGGCCACCACAGCCGTCCAGTTGGCGGCGGCACTCAGGCTGAACGTTCCTTGGTACGATCCCGTCGACGCCACTGTACGGGCTTCGTTGGCCGCCCGCGATGTGCTCGTATCCTGCTGCAGCAGCGCGTACCCGCTGCCTGCCGCCGCTGTCCCGGTGTAGCTCGCCGGCATACCCGCCGCGGCAAACACCAGCTCGTTGGCGCTAATTGTCGGGGCGGTCGCTCCGCTATTTGGAGTGGAACTGGCGCCCTGTGCATGCGCGGTCTGGTCAAGCGGGCTGGTAGCGCTGAGGCCCTTGTATTCGTATATCGCCAGCCAGGGGTGGTTGTTGGTCGACGAGAACGTAGCGATCACCGTGTTGGCGCCGGCCTTGACATTCCTGGCGTAAAAAATGTGCACCTGGTGGCCGTCCGTACTCTGCGCCTGCGCGACAGCGTCGATGTAAGCGTTGCCGGCGCTATCGGTGACCGTTACGGTTTGGGAGGTCGTGGACATGCGCACGAAAGCGATGATCAGGTTCCCGGCTGTATTGCTCGACGGGAACGGTACCGACACCGATCCCACCGCGGAAGCTCCCACTGCCTTCGACTGCACCAGGGCGATACCGGTGCCACCGCCTCCGCCCGTGGAGTTGGCCACCGAAACAGTCGCGCCGTAGAAGCCGTAGGTGCGGTTGTCGGTCGACAACGCCCGGATGCCGAGTACATGAGTGCCATTTGAAAGCTTGGCGGTGTCCAGCAGGCCCGTCGTTGCTTGGTTGTAAATGTAGGGCGAGGAAAAGTCGGTCTGGCTGAGCGCACCATCAACGTAGAATTGGACAAAGTTGACTGCTTGGGCGGGGACTGCGTCCCATTGTAAAGTCCCGCTGATGGTTTCACCGTCGTGAATTGTCGAGGTGATGCCAAAAGGCGACGTGACCTGCGCGCCCAAGCCACTCACGCCGGACAACGCAGCAGAGGAGCCCAGGCTGTTGGAGGCTTTGACCGACACCGCAAATGTCGCTCCGGCATCAGCCGACGCCAATAGCGCATAACTTTGCGACTTTGCGCCTGTTATGGGTGAGCAGTTCGCACCGGCACTCGTGCACCGATACCACTGATACGCGTAACTGCTGGGAAGGCCCGACCAACTGCCGGTCGATGCGCCCAGAGTTGAACCGTAGCGCGGGATCCCCGTGACCACCGGTAAAGTTGAATTTGCGGGGACCGCAGCCGTCGCAGAGGCGCAGCCCGGTGACGCCTTACATACATTGAGACGTCCGCCGGTGGCCACCAGGCCCGTCAACGACGTGAGCGGATCTACCCCGTTCAGGATCATGGATCGCAAGCTACTCACGGACTGATATTCACGCGACAAAATCAACGCGGCGGTACCGGAGACCTGCGGCGCCGCCATCGAACCGCCGCTGATGTAGCCGTAGTTACTCAACCGCATCGTGGAATAGATGTTCGTGCCTGGGGCAGCTAACTTGACCGTATTCAGTCCATAGTTTGAGGAGATCCAGAGGTTGTCATTCTGATCGCTTGCCCCCACGCAGAGCATGTTTGGCCGGTCATAAGAGCAGGGATAACGGGGAATAACGTCGTTATTCTCCCCGGTATTGCCGGCTGCCGTTACCAACAGGATGTCGTTGGACCCCAACAGGTCAATCTCGTCGGACAAGGCTTGCGAGAATGCAGTGCCGGGCCAGGTTGCCGAATCGTTGGCGACCCGGACGTTTACGCCCGCTTGCTTGGCCTTAATTACCCAGTCCATAGCGGTGATCAGGTCGCTTGTGTACCCGGTGTCGCTGCCGCCATCCACCCACTTGACGCCCATGATGCTGGTCGTCCAGTTCACTCCCGCGACGCCGGCCGCATTATTGCCGACTGCGCCGAGGATACCGGATACATGCGTACCATGCCCGCCGTAATAGCTCTCGTCGTCCATCGGATCGCAAGTACCGCTGAGGACGTTGTAGCCGTGCGTGCCGGCAGGACAGCCGCCGATTCCCCCCGGGTTGTTCCATATGTTGGTCTCGAGGTCGGGATGGGAATATTGCACTCCCGTGTCGAGGACAGCGACAACCACAGAATTCGTACCGGTGAGCACGCTCCAGGCCGCTGCCGCCCGCTCGTCCGCGCCGGGTGTGCCCGTCGTGCCATCGACCGTCTGGCCGGTATTCTGGGCCGCCCACTGATTCCCGAAATACGTGTCAGTGGGTTGCGTGCCGCCGTCTATAGTCTGGGCAAAATCCGGTTCGGCGTAGCGTATCGCGCCCAATGCCTTGAGAACCTGGATCACGCCCAGTACGCGTCCGGAGCCGACGCTCAAAACGTGGACCCCAGCCCCGATGCGCTTCTTTTCAACCGCCCCGACGCTCGCAAGGATCAGCTGCTGCTCTGCTTCCAGGACACCATTGTGAAACCCCACGAGGACCACGCCGTCGCGATACGTGGCCGGAGCGCCATTGCGCGGGCTGGATGCCAGCGCGTATTCGGCCACGCCAGCTAAGGTAAGTAAAAGGACAACGATTAAATGCGTCCCTGTGCGTATGTTCCTACACGTCATTTTTCCAACCTCCTAATCCGGATGAATATTGTGCTGTTTATAAAAACTGACCGGCTCCGCCACCGTTCTAGCTACAAAACACACCAATCCGATATTTTCCTTGCCGGTTGATGGTCACTCCACCAGTCCCTCAGGCAACCTGGAGACCACTCGAAGGTGCCATTTGACACAGCATTTAACAAACAGTACACGAAGTAACATGACGATTCGGCGTAGATCCTTTGCGGTTGAATGCAATGAACATGAGTGCTCTTTACCACGGACTGGTTCTCTATCGTTTCAGTTCTCTGACTTGCAAAAAGTTGATTAAAACGCGAAAAG
>Ga0070732_10001689_pt1 | contig 12000 bp, 7 predicted proteins | sample Coa_R1_5_FD_66449 | JGI IMG/M metagenome (GOLD analysis project Ga0070732, IMG submission 66449) | Surface soil microbial communities from Centralia Pennsylvania, which are recovering from an underground coalmine fire - Coalmine... | ecosystem: Environmental > Terrestrial > Soil > Unclassified ...
ACGGCAAGGATGACAAGCTAGTCAGCAAGCCGGTGTCTTTCATGGCGGTTCCGTATTGCACCTGGGCGAATCGCGGACCGGGACAGATGGTCGTTTGGCTTCCCGAAAAGCCGGAAGCGGCAGAACTGTCCAACGAGGATGGTTCGGTTACCATACGTGGTGTGCAATTTCGCGCTTCGCATCTCAATTCCACCGACACATTGTCCGAACTGAACGATGACAAGGTGCCCAAGTCCTCGAAAGACCAAGATATTCGCCGTATGACCTGGTGGGATCATCGCGGCACTATCGAATGGGTCTCGTACCGCTTCCCGATGGAAAAGAGATTCACTTCGTGCTCCGTTTACTGGTTCGACGACACCGGTATCGGTGCTTGCCGGGTGCCGGCCGAATGGCAACTCCTGTACCACGACGGCAAAGAATGGAAGCGAGTAAGGCTAACTGAGGAATCGAAATATGCTGTGCAACAAAACCGCTTTAACCGCGTCACCTTTGAGCCGGTGATGGCGCGCCAGTGGAAAGTGGAAGCGAAGTTGCAGCCGAGGTTTTCTGGTGGGATATTGAAGTGGAAAATGGAATAGGGAAAACGCTTGCGGCGTTGCGCTCGGCGACAAGTAGCGGCATCGCGGAAATTTGTCTGCGAGCGCAACGCCGCAAACGGCGGTCGGGCTAATCATCATCCGTCTTGAGCTTTGGTCTAAAGAACGCGGCTCGCACAGGCGGCGGCATCCTTGACTCGGGCCCGCGGACGCTTCGCCAGATCACTTCGTTCAAAAGTAAGTCATCGACCTGATCTTCCTTGGCGAAGTTCCATTGCTCCGACAAATCGGCGCCCCAGGCCAATTTCGTGTTTTTCTCGTCGAGCTTAATTGCCGGCAGCACATGAGCAAACGGCCTTAGCTCCGGCTTCGGCTGAAAAGAGTTGAACATCGGCCGTGCAGCAGTGTCGAACTGGCTCATCGGCTTCAGTCCGAGAATCAATTCCATTGTCCGCAACATGCTGCTGGTGGAATACAGTGTCGAATCGACGAAATGATGCTTCGTGTAAGGCGAAATCACCAGCGACAATACGCGGTGCGCATCAACGTGGTCCGGCCCATTCTGGGCGTCGTCTTCAATCACAAAAATCGCGGTGTCGTTCCAGAATGGGCTCTTGCTGATAGCCTCGACCACGCGGCCGAGGGCCAGGTCGTTGTCCGCCACCATCGCCCGTGGAGTCGGTTTGCCGATGCGCGTGCCCGCGGTGTGGTCGTTCGGCAAACGAAGGATGATGAAACTCGGCATCTCGCCCTTCTTGCCGAATCCGTCCAATTCTTCAATAAAGCGATCAGCCCGTTTCTGGTCGAGAAAATCGAGGTCCCAGCCGCGGAAACCTTCGTCGATGTGGCCAACGAGAGCCGGGACGAGCGCCTTGGCCGGATCCTTTTCTGTTTTGCCTGGCTGGGTCCATTCGCCGTAGCTGCGGTAGCTGACGTTTGCCTGAGCGCAACGATCCCAGATGTACCCTTCAGCCCCGCGAGCGATGTCGTCCATGTTCCCTTCCGACGGGTAGCCGAATTTCTTGAACGGGCTGCCGCGGTAGGAAAGCGGCCAGTATTTCTCCACGAAATCGGTGGCATACGCGCCCATGCTCCACTGGTGCCCGTCGGCCGAGACTTCGCCATCGCAATAAATGTTATCGAGCAGCACGAATTCGCGGGCCAGCTTGTGATGGTTTGGCGTCACCTCTTCCCCGAACAGGCACAGGTTCGCGTCGCCGTTGCCCTCCTTAATGTCGCCGAAGACCTGATCGTAGGTCCGGTTTTCCTTGATAATGTAGATCACGTGCTTGATCGGGCTGCCGTAGCCTAGCTTGGCGTGAATCGGGTTGTCGGCCGGAACTTCGCCCCCGACGCCGTTGTCTTCGCGCAGCGGACTACATGCATAGGCCCGCTTGGTGAGTAGCTCCATCTGCTGCGGCGAAGGCATATCGATCACGCTCAGGCAGCCACGGAAGATGCCGCCGATGTATTCCTCCATCGTCTTCAAATTCGTCGGCAGAACTTCGTTCGGCCCGTGCGGGTTGGCTTTCGGCAGAATGCCTTTGCCATTGGCGACGTAAATCTTTTTGTCCTTGCCCATGCGCACGGAAGTCGGATATTGGCCGACCGGAATAAACCCCAGAGCCACGGCTTCTTTCTCCACGTTGAAGACCGCTATGTTATTCGCATCGGCGTTAGCAACGAGGAGAAGCTTGCCGTCGGGCGACAGGCATATGCTGTTCGGCGTGTTGCCAACGTGTGCATTCGGATAAAGTGCTGCCGAGAGGGTCTGAATACCTTTGCCGTTGTGGGCATCGAGCACACTCACTTTGGTGGAATTCGCACAAGCGACATAGAGCTTTTTGCCATCCGGCGAGAGGGCCATCTCGGTGGGGTGTTTCTCGCAGGCCCATCTTTCGGTGATTTTGTTGCTTTCAACATCGAGCACGGCAACCTCGGCCCAATTCCACAGGCTCATGAACAACCGCTTTCCTGTGTGATCCAGCAGGCAGGCGTAGGGATACGCTTCTTTGTTAGCAACTCCATCCATCGGAAACATTTTTCGATATGCGACCTCCCCAGTATCGACTGAAATGCGCATGAAGCAGTTGCCAAATGTACCGCAAACAAAAAGCGTCTTGCCTTCCGGGTCGACCGTCAGGCCACCGGGGACGAGTTTCTCGCTCTGCTCGGCCACGCGAATTGCTTTCGGATGCGACAGGTAGCCTTGCTCGAAATCGAAGCGATGCACGACCTCGTACTCGCCGCCGCTGGCAAACAGCGACTTTCCGTCTGGGGCGAAGCACAAGCCGTAGAAAGCTTGATCAAGGCGCACCCGGCTAATAACACGTGGCTTTGCCGTTTTCAAATCCAGAATTGCAATCTCGTGCTCGCCAAAGCCCGCGTGCAGGACCGCGAGCCATTCACCGCTCGGGTGAATCTCAATATGCACTGGGAAGTCGCCGAGTTCAACTTGTGTGCCGGTCGGCCGCAATTTCCATTGATTCCAGAGCTGGATATAGCCGTCCGGCTGCACGCCGGGCACAACCCGCTGCGGAGCAACTTCCGTCTCTCGGCCGGCCAGGACGGCGGTGATGGAAATCAGCCCTAGCAATACAACAACAATGATTCGCGAGCGGCGCAGCATGATGATCCCCAAGTAGAGAGTGCGAATGGAGACATTATGTTGGCGGCGTGCCAGGCCGCCAGAGGATTTCTCATGAATTTCCCGCAACCGATTAGCGGCTGCCATCGTCGGAATGATAGGCGCGCGGAGGGCGACGCGCAGCGAGACAACGTTACATTAATCAAACGAGGAATTCTCATGTCGCGTTCGGCCACTCGTTTGCTGGCGCTAATAACATCTGTCGGGCTGGCGTCTGCATTGCCCGCTCTTCCTGTCCAAAACGGCGTGCGCAACACCGTTTCGGATCGCAAGAACTTCATTCCCAATCGCAAGTTCGAACCGTTGCCGGGGAAGGTCAGTGGGATTCTGGTTTCCGATGCCGAGCCGGTCCTCAATTCCGAAGCCCGCACGGGGCCGAAGAATCAGCTTTGCTTCGCGCATAATGAGTGCAGCTATCGCTGGGTATACGTGCCCGCCGACAACGACCCGGCGAAGACGAACCTGGACCTGCCGGCCGGCGACAAAGGCGAACGCCGGCGATTCAACAACGTAGCACTCGCAACGCCGGATTCACTAAAGCCGCTTGGCATCGAGGCGAAGTACGCTCTCGTGGAAATCGAAGTAAACAACGGCGGCGGCTGCCCGGCCTTCCATTCCTTCGCAGCTACCAAAATGAAAAAGCTCGATGGCACGAAGGAATATCCGCTAGATATGATCAAGGTCGTTGATGAGTTGCGGAAGAAATACGACGAGCATCTTCGCGACGAGGCCCAGATTATCGACGCGGCCATGGTAGAAGCGGGCGAAAAATCCCTGAAAGAACAGAAAGCAACTGGCCCGCGCGAGCGGTCGGAGTTGATGTTTCTGACCTGGCTCCCGGAACAACAACGCCTGCGCGCGCATTTCCGGACCAGAGTTGTCGATGGGGCCTACAAATATGCGGCTGGCCTGAACATCGAGCTCGGCGGCCCAACGCCGGCCAATAACCATCCTGGAGATCTTTCTACTCCACGCCTTCCCAATGGGCTGCGCTACGGCAAGCAATTCGGCATCGAGTTCGGCATGGCATATGAAGTTTCGAAGAGCGGCGAGATTGAAAAGACGCTCGTCTTACCGATCGAGGCGTTTGATAAGGAGTTGCCGATGCCGAAGGTGTTTGGGCCGAAGAAGAAGTAGTTCCGCCGAAGCCGCCCGCGGCATGCCTTTACTTCCGCACCGTATCCTTTGTGAACTGATCTTCCGGGAACTCCGGGTTGATCTTCAGTTGCGTAAAATAGTAGCGCCCAATCAATTCGCTTTCGGAATTGCGCAGGACCGAGCCGAGTTGCAGCCAGGTTTGTGTGTCCACCATGATTTCTACGGTCGCGATCCCGTCTTCTTCCGTCGGCTTGCAGGTGCGCTTTAGCACGTAACAAGGCCTGTTGTCGAGTTCGGCAATCGGTTTGATGCCCTCATATTCGACGAACAGAATGCCTTTTTCCTGGGCGGCCTTCCACGCCAGCCAGGTGCGTTCGGTTCCCTGCCGGATGCTGAATTCGCGAATGCCGTACCGGCTGGCGCCCTTCACCTCGTCGCTTTCAGGATCGCGCTCGACGTATTTGCCCAGTTTCTTGAAGGCATTGGGCACAATCAGCACCTTGCCATTATTCTCGTTTTCGACATAGAGCGTGGAACTCGCTTCGCGCAACAACTTGGAGCCGGACTGCCATTTCATAAGCACGCTGTACGGCTTCTCGCGAAACCAGAAGTCGATGACCTCGGTCTCTTTGAGCTTATTCTTGATCCGCTCCTGTTTCACCATCAAGCCGGAGTAGGACTGGATTTCACGATTATGCCGGCGCAGACAGGCGACCAAAAAGAGGACTGGATCCGTTCTTGCCAATTCCGCAAAAGTTGCTTCATCGGGCAGCGACTGGCCGTCATCCACCCAGCTATGCAAAATCGGCTGCGAGGAGCTGGCCACCGGGGCGCGGTCTGGGATCAACAGAAAGCAAAGCCCCATGCAGATCGGCAACAACAACAGTTTGTGGCGCATGATGAATCTCGGCGCAATGGCAATCCTATGTCACTGTAAACGCGCGCGGGGCCAGGGGCAATCGGGAATTGGGAAGAAAAGATGCAGTCCTGTGACCAAGCCACGGTGCAGACTAGACGGAACAGAAGTTGCGAAGCTTTTGCCAGTTAGGAAAGAACCATTCAGACCTCAAGCGCGCACCAATGAACCGGCATAGTGTGCGATTTCCTTAGAAACGCTCAAGTCTCGTCGACGACGCTGGCAGCGCCGTCTGATGGAGCATCGACGTCAGCAGCGTCGTCTACGAATTCGCAAATTCTTTGCGAAATGCCTGAATCGCCCTGTTGGCACCGAGCGGCGAATGAAATACCGACGTGCCAGCCACTAATACATTCGCGCCCGACTCTACCGCGATGCGTGCCGTTTCTTGCTCGATGCCGCCGTCCACCTCCAGGTCACATTTCGGGTTCACGGCTCGCAGCATGGCCCGCATGCGGCGGATGCGCTCGGGGCTTTCCGGCAAGAAGGCCTGGCCACCGAAGCCGGGTTCGACCGTCATGCACAGGAGCAGATCCAGTTCCGCCAGATACGGTTCAACAATTTCGATCGGCGTATTTGGCTTTACCGCGATGCCGGCCTTCGCGCCTTGATCGTGAACCTGCCGAATCCAGGGCCGCGGGTCGCTTAGCACCTCGCAGTGGGCGATGATGGTGTTGGCCCCCGCCTTTAGAAACGGCCCGGAGTACCGAACCGGGTCTTCAATCATTAAATGCACTTCCAGCGGCATTTTCGTCACCGGCCGCAAAGCTTTCACCACTTCTGGGCCCATGCTCAAGTTCGGCACGAAATGGCCGTCCATGACATCGACGTGAATTCGATTGGCCCCGGCTTTCTCGCATTCGAGGACCTGATTGCCAAGCTTCGCGAAATCCGCGGAGAGAATCGATGGGGCAATGGCGATCATGGTGGACCTCGAAATGAGCGGCCAATCTGGAACGAGCCGGAAGCGTAAGCAACGGATTGCTCTCCGTCGCTTACGCTTCCGGCTCATTTCGCCGTGAATTGAATCATCACGCCTGCGCAGGTGCAGTGCCCACGGGCTCCGGCTCCGGCGGCTTGGTGCTCGTGGCTTCGAAGGTTAGGACCTTCTCACCCTCGCGGTCGCTGACCTTCACGGTAATGGTGTCCTTGCCTTCGAAGCCGCCGTGCAGCAGTTGCTCGGCCAGCGGATCCTCGAGCAGGTGCTCGATCGACCGGCGGAGCGGGCGAGCTCCGAATTCGGTGTTCGTTCCCTTCTCCACCAACAAGTCCTTGGCTTCGTCGGTCATGACCAAAACGAGGTTCTTTTCCTTTAAGCGCTTCATGACCTTGGCCAGTTCAATGTCGATAATCGCCCGCATGTCTTCCTTGGTCAGGCTGCGGAAGACTATGATGTCGTCCACGCGGTTGAGGAACTCAGGCCGGAAGTTGCGCTCCATTTCCTGCTTGAGCGTGGCCTTCATCTTCTCGTACGTCGTATGCGAATCCTTCTTGCTGAAACCAATCGGATCGCGACCCACGATCTGTTCGGCGCCGATGTTGGTGGTCATGATCAAGATCGTATTCTTGAAATCGATCACGCGACCCACGTTGTCGGTTAGGCGGCCTTCTTCCATAATTTGGAGCAGGATGTTCCAGACATCGGGGTGCGCCTTTTCGATTTCGTCGAGCAACACCACGCTGTACGGCTTGCGGCGAATCTTCTCAGTGAGCTGGCCGCCCTCTTCGTAGCCGATGTAGCCCGGCGGCGCGCCAACCAGCCGGCTCACGTTGTGCTTTTCCATGTACTCCGACATGTCGAGCTGTACAAGATTATTTTCGTCGCCAAACATGAACTGCGCCAAGCGCTTGGCGAGCAGCGTTTTGCCCACGCCCGTTGGGCCGGCAAAAATGAAGCTGCCGATGGGCCGCTTCGGATCCTTCAAGCCGGCGCGGCTCTTGCGCACCGCCTTGGCGATGGCCACGATGGCTTCATGCTGGCTGACCACGGTCGTGTGGAGTTCGTCCTCCATCTTGAGTAGCCGCTTGGTCTCATCCTCGCCGACCTTCCGCAGCGGCACGCCGGTCATCTTGCTGACAACTTCGGCGATCACTTCGTCATCCACCACGCCTTCGTTTTCCTTGGCCTTGTCGCGCCATTCGCGGGTAACTTGCTCCTTCTTCTTCTTGAGCTTATCGGCCTGATCGCGAAGGTGAGCGGCCTTTTCGAAATCTTGCTCCGAAACCGCATCTTCCTTGTCCTTGTTCAGCCGCTCGATCTGCTCATCAATATCTTTCAAATCCGGCGGGCGGGTCATGCCTTTAAGGCGGACACGAGCGCCGGCTTCGTCGATCACGTCGATGGCCTTGTCGGGCAGGCAGCGGCCACTGATGTAGCGGTCGGAAAGCTCCACCGCCGAAGTGAGGGCGCTGTCGCGAATCTGGACTTTGTGGTGGCTTTCATAGCGGTCGCGCAAGCCCTTCAAGATCTCGATCGTTTCATCGCGCGAAGGCGGATTGACGATGATTTCCTGGAAGCGGCGAGCGAGAGCCGCATCCTTTTCGATGTACTTGCGGTATTCGTCGAGCGTCGTGGCGCCGATGCACTGGATTTCGCCGCGAGCCAGAGCGGGCTTGAGCACGTTACTGGCGTCGATGGCCCCTTCGGCCCCGCCGGCCCCGACGAGCGTGTGCAGTTCGTCAATGAAAAGAATGGTGTTCTTGGCCCGGCGGACTTCGTTCATTACGGCCTTGATGCGTTCTTCGAATTGGCCGCGATACTTGGTGCCGGCCACCATCATGGCGAGGTCAAGCACCACGATGCGCCGATCGCGGAGTAGATCCGGCACATTGCTATCCACAATGGCCTGGGCCAGCCCTTCCACAATGGCCGTCTTGCCGACGCCGGCCTCGCCGAGCAGCACCGGATTGTTCTTCTGCCGCCGGCTCAAGATTTGGATCACGCGTTCAATTTCGGTGGCCCGCCCGATGACTGGGTCGAGCTTTCCTTGGCGCGCCAGCTCGGTGAGATCGCGACCGAAACTGTCGAGCGCCGGGGTCTTGGACTTGCCCTGCTTGGAAGTCCGTTCGCCGCCACCACCGCCGCCGCTGCCGCTTTCGCCTGTTTCCATATTGTGCCCCAGTAGATTCAGTACCTCTTCTCGAACGTCTTCCAGTTTCAAGCCCAAGTTCATGAGGACCTGGGCCGCCACACCTTCCTGTTCCCGTAACAACCCCAGCAACAGGTGTTCCGTTCCGACATAGTTGTGCCCGAGGTTGCGGGCCTCCTCAATGGAGTACTCGATGACTTTCTTGGCTCGCGGGGTGTGGGGCAGTTTGCCCATCGTCACCATTTCGGAGCCGGTGCCGGTCTGGACGATCTTTTCGACCTCCAGCCGGATCTTCCGCAAGTCGATGTCCAGGTTCTTGAGGACATTTGCGGCCACGCCGGAGCCTTCCTTGACGAGTCCCAGAAGAATATGCTCGGTGCCGATGTACTCGTGGTTGAACCGCTGCGCCTCTTGGTTGGCGAGCTGCATCACCTTGCGGGCGCGATCGGTAAAGCGTTCATACATGCCTGCCATCTCCTCTTCGACATGGGCCGATCCCGAACGTCAGGCTGGAAAGCCTGACCTACATGGCGGGTTGAGCGCCCCAACTCCCAAGCCGAATGTCTAACGTCGTTGCTTCGCGTCTTTAAGCTGCCGTCCACGGAAGGCTCGGTCCGCAGGCCCGGTGGGAGAACATCTCCCCAACTCCATCTTACGCTTTTGCCCTCGCCATTTCCATGCGAGGGAGCGGACACGGAGAGGTCCAATCGTGAGGTCGTTTATCGGGTTCGGAAGAATTCTAATCTGCGCGCCAGAAAAATCAAGGCGGGCAGCATATGACAAGTTGACTGGGTGACAAGGTGAGGGGGTGAGGGGGTGACAAGGCGAGGGGCGCGGGTGAGGGGGTGACAAGGTGAGGGACGCCTCGCCGCGTTCAGTTTGTACCTGTCAAGTCACCTTGTGACCTTGTGACCTTGTCACCTTGTCACGTTAGCCGGGTTCCGCTGTCGGCGCGGTCGGGGCGGGTTCCGACGAGGTGATTGGCGTGCCGCCGCGCTGGAGGTAGAGTTCGTACATTTGGAAGAGCCAGTGGTGTTTGGCATACATGAATACGGGGCCGACGAAGAATGCAGCCACGTAGCACGTTACTACGACTAAGATCATGGCGACGAAGGTAGCCCCAACCAGGACGAGCGCCGACACGAACATTTCTTTCTTCATTAACCGAAAGAACCGTTTGCCAAAGTCAATCATGGGTCCCAATTGAAATTGGCGAGTCATACCGGCTTGGAATTCCGGTCCCCAGACTACAACACCCAGGAATATCGAAAGTGGGACGCCTACAAGGAATAGGAATGCGTAGGCGATCAGAATGCCCCAGGGCTCTCCTTTCGAGAGGGCCATTGCTCCAACCATGATTACCATAAAGATAATCATCAGCGGAATCGCAATGATCAGTCCAAAGAGAAACTCCGCCAGCCACGGCCAGATGCCGCGGCCCAGATAATCCGAGAATCGCCCGAAATCGAAGTCGGGGTAATTCTTGTGTTCCGGGTCCTTGTGCAAAGCCTCGATAACGTCGAACAAGTAACCGACAAAGACGATTTGACCGACCACCGGTATCAGAAGACAAACCGCACCCAGCAGGACATTGGTCAACCACTTCTCGCGATCTCGAATGAACTGGAAGCCGCGCATGTAATTCATGGACATATCTCCGCGAACCATCGGCGACGAGAATCTAGCGCGTATTTGTATTATCCCGAGCCCGCAGCGCCAGCAAGGGACCTCCCTTGCTGGCGCTGCGGGCTTCTTCCGCTCACCTCTTCGTAGACTTGCTCCACCCGCGCGAGTTTGTCGGCCCAGCGGAAATCGCGCTGCACGCGCTCGCGGCCGTATTCGCCGAACCGGCGGCGAAGATCGGCGTCGTTCACGAGCCGCGTCATTCCCTCGTCCAACGCCTCGATATCGCCGCACTTAACCAGCAGGCCGTCGCGTTCGTGCTGAATTACATCGGCGATGCCGCCGGCGCGGTAAGCGATGTTGGGCACGCCGTTGGCCCAGGCTTCGAGGAGTACCAGACCGAAAGAATCCGACCGGCTCGGCAGCGCGAAGAGATCGATGCCGGCAAAGAAATCGCGCTTCTGCTGATCGCTCAAGACACCGGTGAGCTGTACGCGCTCTTTGAATTCGAAATCCGCGAAGAAGCGGCGGAAATTGGGCATGCTCGGCCCGGCAAGGATGAGCCGGAATTGCGCCCCCCTGCCCCATGCTTTGGCCGATGCTTGGAGCAAATCAATCGTGCCTTTCTCGTAACTGAGGTTCGCCAGATGGCCCAAAACTACCTCATGCGGACTTAACTTCCAGTCTTTGCGGAAGCGCTGCCGATCGCCGCCGGTGCATTCGGCCGGCTCGACCCCCAGACCTTGCAAGATGATTCGCGTTTCCGGAACACCTAGCGCCAGCACAGCATCGCGCTCGCTGGGCGTCTGCACGAAGATTCGATCCGCCGAACGAAGGAGCGAGGCGAAAGCCGGACTGGTATAGGAACGGCGCGTTCGATCGGAAGCATTATCCGGATCACCGAGGTGCAGAAATGGTGTCAAGAGAAACGGAATCCGTTGCCGGCGGGCAAGGCGGCGCGCGCAGACGATTGGCCAGGCATACGGCAAGGCCGTGGCATGCACGAGATCGAAGCGCTCGGTGGTGGATGTCGCTTTCCACATACCGAACGAAATGGGGTTACAGGGCAACGTCAGGCATTGCCAGGTTCGCTCGGGGAGGAACGACGCGGCCTTTAACAGGTAGCGCCGTAGCAGCCATCGCGACAACGGAAAGCGCCGAACCTGAACGCCGTGATTATTCTCTGTTCCCGGGGCCAGCTCACGAGCATTGCACGACCAGAAAGCTTCGAGGTCGAGGGCCGTTGTGGTCCAGACGTCAACGGAATGGCTGTCGGCGAAATATCGGCTCAAGCGCTGGAAGTACGCCTCGGAGCCGCCCAAAGCGGGCGGATAGCGCTGGACAAAGTGAGCGATCTTCATGGCGATCCTCCGCGTGAACCCTGTCCGTACAACGGGCCTAACCGGTAAGATATCGCTTCAATGACAAATAGCGGCTTTAGTATGTAGTGACCCGCTTTAGCGGGTCAAGGCGAGATGACCCGCTTTAGCGGGTCACAACAAACTTTAAACACCCATGATTCTCATCTCCAAGCTTGCTTCTTCGGTGCAACCGTCGGCCACGTTGGCGGCGGCCGCGAAGGCCCGGCAGATGCGCGCGGCTGGCATTACCATCTGCGACTTTAGCGTCGGCGAACCCGACTTCCCGACGCCACCGCATATATGCGATGCAGCCACGCAGGCCATGAAGGCCGGGCACACGCATTACACACCGGCCAACGGCATTCCGGAACTGCGCAAGGCCGTTGCGGTATGGTACGACAAGACGCACGGCCTGAAAATCACGCCGGACCAGGTGCTGATCTCGAACGGAGCGAAGCATTCGATTCACAACACGCTCGAAGCGACGGTGGGCCCTGGCGACGAGGTAATCATCCCGTCGCCGTATTGGGTGAGCTATAGCGACCTGGTGGAAATGACCGGCGCGAAGCCGGTGATTATCAATGTCGCGAATACTGGCTTCAAAATGACGCCACAACAGCTGCGGGCCGCCATTTCACCCCGAACGAAATTGCTGATGCTAAATTCGCCCAGTAACCCGACCGGAGTCACGTACACTCGGCGGGAACTGGAGCAGCTAGCCGATGTG
>Ga0070732_10001690_pt1 | contig 11995 bp, 1 predicted proteins | sample Coa_R1_5_FD_66449 | JGI IMG/M metagenome (GOLD analysis project Ga0070732, IMG submission 66449) | Surface soil microbial communities from Centralia Pennsylvania, which are recovering from an underground coalmine fire - Coalmine... | ecosystem: Environmental > Terrestrial > Soil > Unclassified ...
GGGCCCGCCGGCGGCGCTGGCTGCGCGCCGGTCCGGCGACCCTGGCGCGCGCGGCGGCCGCGGGCGGCGACGGTGCGGCGGTGGCGGGCGGTGTGGCGGCTGCCGGCGGAGCGGCGGCTGCCGGCGGCGGGTCGCTCCACCCGCGCCCGGCCCTGCAGCGCCCCTACCGCGCGCCGGTGACCGCCGCCGAGCGCGCCGTCGGCGAGGTGTGGAGCCGCCTGCTCGGGGTGGCGCCGATCGGCCTCGACGACGACTTCTTCGAGCTCGGCGGCGACTCGCTCATCGCCACGCAGCTGGTCTTCGAGCTGCGTCGCAGTCTGCTTGCCGACCTGCCGCTCGAGCGGCTGTTCACCGCTCCCACGGTGGCGGGCATCGTCTCCCACCTCGCAGCCTCCGGCCTCGACGGCGAAGGTCTCGAGGAGCTCCTCGCCGAGGTCGAGACGCTCACCGACGACGAGCTGCAGGCCTCGGCCTCCGCCTCGGCCCCGCCGGCCGCCGAGCGCCCGGCCGGCCGGGAGGACCTGGGATGAGCGGCCTCGCGGAACGGATCGCGTCGCTCTCGCCGGCGCAGCGGGCGGCGCTCGAGGGCCGCCTCGCGCAGCGGCGGGGTGAGCGGCCCATCACCCGGCGGCCGGGGGCGCGCGAGGTCTTTCCGGCCTCCTCCGGGCAGGAGCGCCTCTGGTTCCTCGAGCGCCTGGACCCGGGCAGCCCCGCCTACGTGCTGCTGCAGGGCTTCCGGCTGCGCGGACCGCTGGACCGGCCGGCGCTCGGCCGCGCGCTCGTCGAGATCGTCCGCCGCCACGACGTCCTGCGCACCACCTTCGCGATGGAGGGCGCGCGCCTGGTGCAACGCGTGGGGGCGCGCGCGGCCGCCGCCCTGCCGCTGGTCGACCTGCGGCGCCTTGCCCGGCCGGTACGGGAGGCCGAGGTCCGCCGGATCGGCCGGGAGCAGGCGCGCAGGGGCTTCGACCTGGGCCGCGGACCGTTGCTGCGCGCCGTCCTGCTGTGGCTGGACGGTGGCGAGCACGCGGTCTCGATCGCCATGCACCACATCGTCTCCGACGGCTGGTCGCAGGGAGTGGTGGCGGGCGAGGTCTCGGCGCTCTATGCGGCCTTCGCCGCGGGCCGCCCCTCGCCGCTCGCCGAGCTGCCGGTCCAGTATGGCGACTTCGCCGCCTGGCAGCGCGAGCGGCTTGCCGGCCCGCAGCTCGCCGTCCATCTCGCCTTCTGGGAGGAGCGGCTGCGCGGCCCGCTGCCGGTCCTCGAGCTGCCCGGCGATCGGCCGCGGCCCAAGGTGCTGAGCGCGCGCGGCGCGGCGCGCCCGCTGGCGGTTCCGGCCGCCGTCGCCGGCGCCCTCCGCCGGGTGGCGCGCGGCGGCGCGGCGAGCGCGGTGGAGGCCGGGGACCGCGCCCCTGGGGCGACGCTGTTCATGCTGCTGCTGGGCGCCTTCGAGACGCTGCTGGCGAGGTGGACCGGCGAGACCGACCTGCTGGTCGGCACCCCGGTCGCCAACCGCACCGACGAGGCGGTTGCCGGACTCATCGGCTTCTTCGTCAACACGCTGGTGCTGCGCGGCGATCTCGCGGACGACCCGGAGTTCCGGCGGCTGCTGGCCCGGACGCGCGCCGAGGTGCTCGCGGCGCAGGCCCACCAGGACCTGCCGTTCGAGAAGCTGGTGGAGCGTCTGCAGCCCGGGCGCGACCTGGGCCACCGGCCGCTGTTCCAGGTGATGCTCGTGCTGCAGAACATGCAGCAGGCGCGGCCGGCGCTCCCCGGTCTCGAGGTGTCGGCCCTGCCGCTCGAGGTGTCGCGCGCGCAATGCGACCTGTCGCTCGTCCTCTGGCCGGAAGACGAGGGCCTCGGCGGCCGTCTCGAGTACAGCGCCGACCTCTTCGACTCTCCCACCGTGGGGCGCATGGCGGTGCAGCTCGAGGCGCTGCTCGCAAGCATCGCCGCCGATCCCGGCCGGCGGCTCTCCGCCCTCTCGCTGCTGGCCGCCGCCGAACGCGCGCAGCTGCTCCGGGAGTGGAACGACACCGACTGGCAGGAGCCCGACGCGGCTCCGGTCCACGAGCAGTTCGCCGCCCAGGCGCGGCGCACGCCCGAGCGGACGGCCCTGGTCGACGGCACGCGGCGGCTCGACTACCGCGAGCTCGACGCGCTGACCGTCCGGCTTGCCCGCCGGCTGCGGCGCCGCGGGGTCGGGCCGGAGGTGCTGGTCGGCGTCCACCTCGAGCGCTCGCTCGAGCTGGTGGTGACGCTGCTGGCGGTGCTCAGGGCCGGAGGCGCCTACCTGCCGCTCGACCCGGACTACCCGGCGGAGCGGCTGGGTTTCATGCTCGGCAACGCCCGCGCGCCGCTGGTCGTCGCGCGCCGCGAGCATGCCGAGCGGCTGGCGGCGGCCGGCGACCACGGCAAGGCGATGCTGTGGCTGGACCGCGAGTGGGAAGCGCTGCCGGGCGAGAGCGCCGAGCCCTTCGCGAGCGGTGCGCTGCCGGAGAGCCTGGCCTACGTGATCTACACGTCGGGTTCCACCGGCAGGCCGAAGGGCGCGATGAACAGCCACGGCGCGCTGCGCAACCGCCTCGCCTGGATGCAGGCGGCGCTCGGCCTCGAGGCCGGCGACCGGGTGCTGCAGAAGACGCCCTTCAGCTTCGACGTGTCGGTGTGGGAGCTGTTCTGGCCGCTGATGACCGGCGCCTGCCTGGTGGTGGCCCGCCCGGCGGGGCACCTCGATCCTGCCTATCTCGCCGAGACGATGGCGGAGCACGGGATCACCACCGTGCACTTCGTGCCCTCGATGCTGCGGCTCTTCCTCGGCCGGGCGGAGGCCGCCCGCCTGCCGCGGCTGCGGCACGTCGTCTGCAGCGGCGAGGAGCTGCCGCCCGACCTGGCGGCGGCGGCCCGCGCGCGGCTGCCGCGCGGCTGCCGCCTCTACAATCTCTACGGCGCCACCGAGGCGGCCATCGACTCGACCTGCTGGACCTGCGGCGAGGAGCAGGCCGCCCGGGTGCCGATCGGCCGCCCCTTCGCCAACCAGCGGCTGCACGTGCTGGACCGCGCCATGGGGCTGGCGCCGATCGGCGCCATCGGCGAGGCGTATCTCGGCGGGACCGGCCTCGCTCGCGGCTACGTCGGCCGGCCGGACCTGACCGCCGAGCGCTTCGTGCCGGATCCCGAGGGCGGCGGTGGCCGCCTGTACCGGACCGGCGACCTCGCGCGCCACCTCGCCGACGGCCGCGTGGACTTCCTGGGCCGCGTCGACCGCCAGGTGAAGATCCACGGCTTCCGCATCGAGCTCGGCGAGATCGAGACGGCGCTCGCCGCCCATCCCGCGGTGCGGGAATGCGCGGTGGCGGTGAGGCCCCTGGCCGGCGGCGATCCGGGCCTGGTGGCCTACCTGGTCTGCCGCGCGGCGCCGCCGGACCCGGTCGAGCTGCGCGCCTTCCTCGGCCGCCGCCTGCCCGAGCCCATGGTGCCGGGCCGGTTCGTGCCGCTCCCGGAGCTGCCGCTGTCGCCGAACGGCAAGCTGGACCGCCGCGCGTTGCCGTCTCCGGCGGCCGGCCCGGGCGAGGCGGAGGCGGCCTTCGTGGCGCCCGCCGGTCCGCTCGAGGAGGCGGTTGCCGACATGTGGGCGGAGGTGCTGGGCCGCCCGAGCATCGGGGCGCACGACGACTTCTTCGCCCTCGGTGGGCACTCGCTGCTGGCGCTGCAGGTCTTCTCGCGCCTGCGCGCCCTGGCGCGGATCGAGCTGCCGGTGCGGACGATCTTCGAGGCGCCGACCGTGCGGCGCCTCGCCGCCGCGCTCGCCGCGGCGATGCAGGGGGAGGCGCGAGCCTGGACCGGTCCGCGGCCCGGCGCCCGCGGTCCGCGGCCGTTGCTCTCCCACGCGCAGGAGCGGCTCTGGTTCCTCGACCAGCTCCTGCCCGGCAGCAGCGCCTACAACCTCGCCGTGCCGCTGCGCGTCGCCGGTCCGTTCGACGAGCGGCTCGCGGCGCGCGCCCTGGCCGAGGTCGTGCGGCGCCACGAGATCCTCCGCACGCGCTTCCCGCATGCCCTCGGCCGCCCCTTCCAGGAGGTGGTGCCGGCCGATGCCGCCCTGGCGGCGCCGCTGCTGCGGCGGGTCGACCTCACCGGCCTGCCGCAGCCGCGGCGGCAAGCGGCGGCGGCGCGGGCGGCGGCGTGCCTGGCGCGGCGCCCCTTCGACCTGGCCGGCGGGCCGGTGTTCGCGGCCGCCCTCTTCCGCCTGGCGGCAGAGGACCGGCTGCTGCTCGCCGCCACCCACCACATCGTCTTCGACGGCTCCTTCGAGCTCTTCGTGCGCGAGCTCGGCACGCTGTACGCCGCCCTCGCCTCCGGCCGCCCGCCGGCTCTCCCGGGGCTGCCCATCCAGTTCGCCGACTTCGCGGCCTGGCAGCGGCGCTGGCTCGAAGGCGGCGTCATCGCCGAGCAGCTGGCCTGGTGGCGCCGGCAGCTCGCCGGCGAACGTCCGCCGCTGACCCTGCCCACCGACCGGCCGCGGCCCGCGGTGCAGAGCCTGCGCGGCGACCTCCTGCGGTTCGAGCTCGACGAGGCCGCCGGCCGGGCGCTGCGCTCGCTCGGGCAGGCGCACGGCGCGACCACCTTCATGGTGGGCCTCGCGGCCTTCGCCGCGCTGCTCCACCGCTACGGCGGCCAGCCGGAGGTGCTGGTGGGGACGCCGATCGCCGACCGTCCCTGCGCCGAGGCGGAATCGCTGATCGGCTGCTTCGTCAACACGCTGGTGATGCGGGCGGACCTGCGCGGCGACCCGGGATTCGTCGCGCTCACCGGCCGCATCCGCGAGGCCACCCTGGGAGCCTACTTGCACAAGGACCTGCCGTTCGAGGTGCTGGTCGACGACCTGCAGCCGCGGCGTGACCTGAGCCAGCCGCCGCTCTTCCAGGTCATGTTCACCCTGCTCAACGCCGCGCGCGCCCGCCTGCCGCGGCTGCCCGGGCTGCGTCTCGAGGTGCCGGCGCTGGCGAGCGGCGCCTCGCGTTTCGACCTCCTCTTCGCCCTGGCCGAGAGCTCCGGCGGCAGCGTGGACGGGGCCGGCGGCAGCGCGGACGGGGCCGGCGGCGGCGCCGACACCCCGGGCGCGGGCGGTGCGGCCGGTGGCTGGACCGGTTGGGGCGGCCGGATCGAGTACAGCACCGACCTGTTCGACGCCGCCACCATCCGGCGGGCGGCCGGCCATTTCCAGGCCCTGCTCGCCGCGGCGGCCGACCAGCCGGACCGCAGCCTGTCCGAGCTGCCGCTGCTCTCGCCGGGCGAGCGTCACCAGCTCTCCCGTGAGTGGAACGACACCGCCGCCGGCCACCGGCTGCCCGGCGGCGACGGTCTCCCGGCCGCCGGCGTGCACGAGCTGTTCGAGCGGCAGGCGCGCCGCACGCCGCAGGCCGTCGCGGCGATCGCGGCCGGCGCCGGGGAGCCGCTCACCTACGCCGAGCTCGACCGGCGCGCCGACCGGCTGGCAGGCCGCCTGGCGCGCCTCGGCGTCGCTACCGGCGTGACCGTCGGCGTGCACCTCGAGCGCTCGCCCGCGATGCTCGTGGCGCTGCTGGCGATCCTCAAGGCGGGAGGCGCCTACGTGCCGGTCGGGACCAGCCTGCCGGTCGAGCGGATCGCGGTCATGCTGCGGCTGGCCGGCGTGCGCTGCCTGGTCACGCAGCGCGACCGTCTCGACGCCCTGGGCGCGGCCGCGGCGGGCCTGCGGCAGGTGGTGCTGCTCGGCGCGGACGGCGTGCCGCTCCCCGCCGGCGCCGTAGGCTCGGCGCCCGGGCCGGCGGCCGAGCCGGCGCTCGAACCGGCGGTCGAGCCGGCGGCCGGACCGGCGCTCGAGCCGGCGGCCGAACCGCCTCCCGGTCCCGGGCGAGATGCCGCCGGTGAGCTGCCGGCGCGGCGCACCGCGCCCGGCGATCCCGCCTACGTGATCTTCACCTCGGGCTCGACGGGGCAACCGAAGGGCGTGGTGGTGTGCCACGGCGCCGTGCTCAACCTGCTGGCCTGGGTCGCCGGCAGCTTCGGCATCGGGCCGCGGGACCGCGTCCTGTTCACCAACTCCCTGGGCTTCGACCTCTCGGTCTACGACGTCTTCGGCCTGCTCGCGGCCGGCGGCTCGGTGCGGGTGGCGAGCGACGCGGAGCTCGCCGAACCAGCCAGGCTCTGGCAGCTGCTGGCGGACGGGGGCATCACCTTCTGGGACTCGGCTCCCGCGGCGCTCGAGCAGGTGCTGGCACTGGCGCCCGCCGGCGCCGTGCCGCCGGCCGCGGACCTGCGGCTGGTCTTCCTCAGCGGCGACTGGGTCCCCCTCGGGCTGCCGGACCTGGTGCGCCGTCACTTCCCGGCGGCGAGGGTGGTGGCGCTTGGCGGCGCCACCGAGGCGACGGTCTGGTCGAACTCGTTCGCGGTCGCCGAGGTGCCCCCGCACTGGACCAGCATCCCATACGGACGCCCCATGCTCAACGCCGCCTATCACGTGCTCGACCAGGCCCTCGCCCCCTGCCCCATCGGCGTCGCCGGCGACCTCTCCATCGGCGGCGATTGCCTGGCGACGGGCTACGCGGGCGAGCCGCGCCTCACCGCCGAGCGGTTCCTGCCCGACCCGTTCTCCTCCCGCCCGGGAGCGCGGCTCTACCGGACCGGCGACCGCGCCCGCCTCTGGGCCGACGGCACCATCGAGTTCCTGGGCCGCCTGGACGACCAGGTCAAGATTCGCGGCTTCCGGATCGAGCTCGGCGAGATCGAGGCCGTCCTCGAGCAGCATCCCGCGGTGGGGCGCGCGGTCGTCGTGGCGCTGGGCGGCCGCCACGAGAAATCGCTGGTGGCCTACCTGGTGCCGGCCGCAGGCGCCGCCCCCGAGGACGGCGAGCTGCGCGATCTCCTCGGGCGCCAGCTGCCGCGGCACATGATGCCGGCCGCCTTCGTGACGCTCGCGGCGCTGCCGCTGACCGCCAACGGCAAGGTGGACCGGCGAGCCCTGCCGGCGCCGCGCCGCGGCGACGAGCGGGCGCGCGAGCAGGCGCCGCCGCGCACGACGACCGAGCAGCTGCTGGCGGGGATCTGGACCCAGCTGCTCGGGTTGCCGCGGGTGGCGAGGCACGACGACTTCTTCGCCCTGGGCGGCCATTCGCTGCTCGCCAGCCAGCTGATCGCCCGGGTGCGGGAGACCTTCGCCCTCGACCTGCCGCTGCAGACGGTCTTCGAGATGCCGGCGCTGGCCTCGCTGGCCGCGCGGATCGACACCGCGCGCGGCTCGCACCGGGCGGCGCCGCCGCTCCGCCGCCGGGCGCGGCGCCCCGGCGACCCGGTCCCGGCGTCGTACGCGCAGCGGCGGCTCTGGCTCGAGCAGCGTCTCTCGCCGGGCGACGCCGCCTACAACATCCCCGCCGCCGTGCGCCTCGCCGGCCGGCTGGATGCCGCGGTGTTGCGCCGGTGCCTGACCGCGGTCGCGGCGCGCCACGAGGCGCTGCGCACGGTCTTCGCCGACCGCGACGGCGAGGCGCTGCAGGTGGTGACGCCGCCCGCCGAGGTGGCGCTGCCGCTGGTCGACCTCGGCCGGCTCGGCGCGGCGCGGCGCGAGGCGGAGGCGGCGGCGCTCGCCGAGCGCCAGCGCACGCGCCCCTTCGACGTCGAGCGAGGGCCGCTGCTCAGGGCCTGCCTGCTGCGCCTCGCCGGCGGCCCGGACGGCGACCACCTGCTGCTCGTCGCCATGCACCATCTCGTCGCCGACGGCTGGTCGCTCGGCATCCTCGTCCGCGAGCTCGGGACGCTCTACGGCGCCGGCGTCGAGGGGCGCCCTCTCCGGCTCGAGGAGCTGCCGGTGCAGTACGCGGACTACGCGCTCTGGCAGCGGGAGTGGCTGCGGGACGAGGCGCTCGAGGAGCACGTCTCCTGGTGGCAGCGCCGCCTGGCCGGCGGCCCGGCCCGCCTCGCCCTGCCCGGGGTGAGGCCGCTCGGCGCGAGGCGGCGCGGCGACGTCGCCGTCGAGCGCTTCGCGCTGCCGCGCGAGCTCACCGCCCGGCTCGAGGAGCTCGCCCGGAGCGCCGGCGCCACTCTCTTCATCGCCCTGCTGGCGCTCTGGAAGGCCCTCCTGTCGCGGGTCTGCGGCGAGGAGGACGTGGCCGTCGCGGTGCCCGTCGCCGGCCGCGACCGCCTCGAGCTCGAGCCGCTGATCGGCTTGCTCGTCAACACCCTGGTGCTGCGCACCGGCCTCGCCGGCGATCCCAGCTTCCGCACCCTGCTCGGCCGCGTCCGCGACACCCTGCTCGGCGCGCACGCCTACCAGGACGTGCCGTTCGACGAGCTGGTGCCGCGGCTGCGCCTGCGCCGCAGCGGCGGGCGCGCGCTGCCGTACCAGGTCTCGTTCCGTTTCCAGGCGTTCCCCGAGATCCCGCTCTCCCTGCCCGGGCTCGCCCTGCGGGCCGTCGACCTGCCGAGCGCCGGCATGCACAGCGAGCTGGACCTCGAGATGAGCCCCGGCGCGGACGGCCTGCGGGCGGCGCTGCGCTACTCGCCGGCGGCCTTCGCTCCGGCGGCGGTCGCCGCCCTGGCGGCGCAGTACCTGGACCTGGCCGGGCAGGCGGCGGCGCGTCCGGACGACCCGCTCTCGGCGCTGCACCCGGCCGTGGACCCGCGGTCGAGGCCCGCGCCGGTCGAGACCACGGCTTTCAACGACGACCTTCTGGGGGAGTGACCGCGCATGGGTGGTGAGCACCAGGGTATTCATCGGATGTTCGACCAGGCGGCGGAGCGCTTCGCCGACCGGACGGCGGTCGAGGGCGCGGGCCGGCCGGTCACCTACCGCGCGCTCGCCGCGCGGAGCGAGGGGCTGGCCGCCATGCTGCTCGCCGAGGGCACGCCGCCCGGCGCCCGGGTGGCGATCCTGGCCGACGACGCCGCGGCGGTCATCGCCGCCATGCTCGCCACCCTGCGGGTCGGCGGCGCCTTCGTGCCGCTGGACGTCCGCATGCCCGAGGCGAGGCTGGCGGCGATGATGGCGCAGGTGACGCCCCACTGCTTGCTGAGCGAGCCGGCGGTCGGGCCGCTGGCCGCCCGCCTGGCGGCCGCCGCCGCGAGCCCGCTGCGGCTCCTGCCGCTCGGGGAGGACGGCGAGCCCGCGCCGGCCGGCGCGGCGGTGCCACGCGAGGTCCCGGCGTGGGACCCCGACGGCCTCTGCTACATCTACTTCACCTCCGGTTCGACCGGCGTGCCCAAGGCCATCGCCGGGCGCCTGCGGGGGATCGATCACTTCGTGCGCTGGGAGATCGACACCTTCGGGCTGGGCGCGGGCGTGCGGGTGAGCCAGCTCACCTCGCCGGCGTTCGACGCTTTCCTGCGCGACGCCTTCGTGCCCCTGTGCGCCGGCGGCACGGTCTGCGCGCCGCCGCGCCGCGCGCCGGCCCTGAGCGGGCCCGAGCTGGCCGCCTGGCTGGCCCGGGCGCGTGTCGCGGTGCTCCACTGCGTGCCGTCCATGTTGCGGCTGCTGCTCGCGCCGGGCCCGGAGCAAGAGGCGCTCCACCTGCCCGAGCTGCGCTGGGTGGCGGTGGCCGGCGAGCCGCTGCTGCCGGCCGACGTCGGCCGCTGGCTGGACCGCTTCGGGGATGGCCCGCGCCTGGTCAACCTCTATGGGCCCAGCGAGACGACGATGACCAAGTTCTGTCACTTCGTCGAGGCCGCGGACCGGCACCGCGCCACGGTACCCGTCGGGCGTCCCATCCGCGGCGCCCGGGCCCTGGTCCTCGACCCCGCGGGTGCGCCCTGCGCGCCGGGGGAGACCGGCGAGATCGTCATTCGCACTCCCTACCGCGCCCTCGGCTACTGGGGCCGGCCGGACCTGACGCGCGAGGCGTTCGTGCCCAATCCGCTCACCGGCGACGCCGGCGACCTGGTCTACAGGACCGGCGACCTGGGCCGCGTGCTCCCCGACGGTAACTTCGAGCTCGTGGGCCGCCAGGACCGGCAGCTCAAGATCCGCGGCCTGCGGGTCGAGCCGGGCGAGATCGAGAGCGTGCTCCTCGCTCACCCCGGCGTGCGCGAGGCCGCGGTGGTACTGCATGCGGCCGGCGGCGCCGAGCCGCTGCTCTGCGCCCACCTCGTCCCGGCGGGCGGCACGGCGCCCGCGCCGGGCGGCGCGGCGCTGCGCGAGCACTGCGCGCGGCAGCTGCCGGAGGCCATGGTGCCGGGAGCCTACGTGGTCATGGACGCGCTGCCGCGCACGATCAGCGGCAAGCTGGACCGCGCCGCCCTGGCGGACCCGCGCACGCGGGCGGCGGCCGGCGGCGGCCGGGCGGCCGGCCTGGTCGAGGAGCTGCTGGCCGGCATGTGGAGCGAGCTGCTCGGCGTGCCGGCCGTGAGGCCGGAGGACGACTTCTTCGAGCTCGGAGGGCACTCGCTGCTGGTGACGCGGCTGTTCGCGCGGGTGCAGGCGATGTTCGGGGTCGAGCTCGATCCGCGGGACTTCTTCGTGCAGCCGACGCTCGGCGGCGTGGCGGCGCTCGTCGAGGCGCGGCTCGCGGCGGGCGCCGCGCCGCCGCCGCCGCCGGTGCGCCTGCCTGCCGGGGCGCCACGGCCGCTGTCGTTCGGCCAGGAGCGGCTCTGGCTGCTGCAGCAGCTCGATCCGCGCAGCGCCGCCTACAACATGACGCTGCCCATCCACGTCGCCGGCGAGCTCGACGCCGCGGCGCTGCTCGCGGGCCTCGGCGAGATCGTGCGCCGTCACGAGGTGCTGCGCACCGTCTACCGCGGCGGCAGCGAGCCCGAGCAGGTCGTCATGCCGCCGCCGGCGGCAGTCGGCGCGACGGTCGACCTGAGCAGCCTCGGCGCCGCGCGGGCCCGCGAGCATTCGCGGCAGCTGGTACGCCAGCAGATGGCCAGGTCCTTCGACCTGGCGCACGGTCCGGTGTGGCGCTGCCTGCTGCTGCGCCGGCGCCGGACGGAGCACGTGCTGCTGATCGTCGTCCATCACATCGCCTGCGACGACTGGTCCATGGAGGTCCTGCGGCGCGAGCTGGTGACGCTCTACGGCCTGCTGGCAGCCCGCCGCTCCGCACCACGGCCGGGGGTGGGCACGCCGGCGGCGGCGGCCGGTGGCCTCCCGGAGCTGCCGCTGCAGTACGCCGACCTGGCGGCGGAGCAGCGCAGTTCACGACATCGCGAAGCGCTGGCGCCCCACCTCGATTACTGGCGGCGCCAGCTGGCCGGGGCGCCGCCGCTCCTGGCGCTGCCTCTCGACCGGCCGCGGCCGCTGGTGCAGACCTTCCGCGGCGGCGTGCGCACCCTGGTGCTCGACGCCGGCGTGACCGCGGACCTGCGGGCGCTGGGGCGTCGGGAGGGTGCGACGCTGTTCATGACCCTGCTCGCGGCCTTCCAGTCGCTGCTCGGCCGCAGCGCCGCGACGAGCGACGTCAGCGTCGGCCTGCCGATCGCCGGCCGGGAGCGCCTGGAGACCGAGGAGCTGATCGGTTTCTTCGTCAACACCCTGGTGCTGCGCACCGGCCTCGGCGGCGATCCGCCGTTCGCCGAGCTGCTCGGGCGCGTGCGCGCGGTGGCGCTCGCGGCCCATGCCCATCACCACCTGCCGTTCGAGAAGCTGGTCGAGGAGATGCGCCCGCAGCGCACCCTGCAGCACAGCCCGCTGTTCCAGGTGATGTTCGTGCTGCAGAACTCGCCGCGCCGCGATCACCGGCTGCCGGGCCTCGAGCTCACCACCCTGGACATCGCCGCCGCCGTCGCCAAGTTCGACCTGAGCCTGGCGATGACCGAGCACCCGGACGGCCTGCGCGGCGAGCTGACCTTCAATCGCGACCTCTTCGACGCGGCGACGGCGCAGCGCTGGTTGGAGGCGCTGAGCACGCTGCTGGCCGCGGCGGTGGCATCGCCGGCGGCGCCGCTGTCCACGCTGCCGCTGCTGGGTGCGGGGGAACGTGCGCAGCTGGTGACGGAGTGGAACGACACGGCGGTGGGTGGGGCGGGG
>Ga0070732_10001691_pt1 | contig 11991 bp, 13 predicted proteins | sample Coa_R1_5_FD_66449 | JGI IMG/M metagenome (GOLD analysis project Ga0070732, IMG submission 66449) | Surface soil microbial communities from Centralia Pennsylvania, which are recovering from an underground coalmine fire - Coalmine... | ecosystem: Environmental > Terrestrial > Soil > Unclassified ...
CAGCGCGCGATGACTTGAATATCTTCTTCCGGCAACGGCTTCGCATCCAGGGGCATGCGCTTGTTGGCATCCTTTTCGCGCAGCATTGCCATAATCAAACTCTGGCTCGATTTTCCGGCAATGAGGATCGGCCGCTTGACGCCTTTCATGGCGCTCGCGTATGTATCGAGGGCCAAACCCGCGGAAACCTCTGGCTCCCGCAGGTTACGCACGCTGTGACAGACAGTACAGTTCTTGCGAAAGATAGGGCGAACGTCTTGCCAGTAGGTGGGATCCGCGGCGGAGGTAAAATTCACCGCAAAGGGCGCGAAGAGCGCAAAGAAGAGACTAATAATTGGCGCTTTGCGAAACATTTGGCTCACTTCTTACTTTGCGTTCTTTCCGTCTTCGCGGTGAAAACTTTCAATGATTGAATAGAAACTCGCGCGAGTTCAACAGCACCCACAGCAAATCCTGCATCGCTTCGCGCTGGTTGGGCGCCTTGGCCGCGTATTCCTCCGCCTTCGTCAACTCCTCCGGAAGCGGTGGGCGCGCGAGCGACACCATGTAAAGCTCTTCGATCATTTTCGGCAGTGTCGTCTTCGCTTGCATGAGCTTGGCCACACGACCCTGAGCATCGTTGATCTTGCGGTTCACGCTGTCGTCGTTGAGCAGCACCATGGCCTGGGCGATGTTCGGCTTGCTGGTGCGCTCGCACTCGCACACGATCTGCCGGGCCGGCCGGCCAAAGGTGTCCATGAAGAAAGAACGCACCTCCGGGTCGGGTAACTGAATCGCTCGCAGGCCCAGCGGCAGGCCGGGATACTTCTCGCGCGTGCCGGTAGCGAAATCGACTGCATCAGCCAACTGCTCTGCGGACAGCCGCTTCACCGTGTAGCGGCAGAAATAGGTGTTCGAAACATCGGCTTCATTCCCCGCTGTCTTGAGCGAGGAAAGCTGAAAAGCCCGCGAAAGCATGATGGTCTTCAGCAAATGCTTCAAATCGAAATGGTGTTCCGCGAAGTCTTTCGCCAGCGCATCGAGTAGTTCGGGATTGCTGGGCGGATTGGTTGCCCGCATGTCGTCGAGCGGCTCGACCAGTCCGTGGCCCATCAGGTAGCCCCAGAAGCGGTTAACGATGTTTCGCGCAAAGAGAGGATTGTCTTTGCTCGTGATCCACTCCGCCAGGCGAATGCGCCGATCCGCCTCATCACTCCCTCTCCCCTCGGGGGAGAGGGTTGGGGTGAGGGCTTCATCCAGCACGTGCGGCTTCACCACGCCGCGTTTGCGCGGGTGCGTGGCCTCGCCCGTGGGTCTCAGGAAAATCACCGACTCCCGGCCAAACAGGCCGAATTCCTGGCTGTTCTTCGTGCCGAGCCGGACAAAGAAGGCGGTCATGCCATAGTAGTCGTCCTGGCTCCATTTCTCGAACGGATGATGGTGGCATTTGGCGCACTGAATGCGCACGCCCAGGAAGACTTGCGTGACGGTCTCCGACCATTCCTCGGGGTTTCTTCCAATGCGATAGAAGTTGGCCGGACCGTCCGTGAAAGTGCTGCCTTCGGCCAACACGATGTCGCGCACGAATTCATCCACCGGCTTGTTGTCGCGCAGCTCGGCCCGGACCCAGTTGTGGAAGCTCCACATCCCCTTTTCTTCCAGCGCCGTCCGGTTAATGCGGAGCAAGTCGCCCCACTTGTAGGCCCAGAAATCCACAAACTCCGGCCGCTGCAGCACCGTATCGATTGCCTTCTCGCGCTTCTTCGGGTCTTTGTCGGCCAGAAACTTCGTTACTTCTTCGGGCGTGGGCAGAGTCCCAATGCCATCGAGATAAACGCGGCGGAGAAATTCCTGATCGCTGCACGGCCTCGAAGGGGACAGGCCCAGATCGCCCCACTTAGGGAGGAGTTTTTCGTCAATGAAATTGTTCGGCTGAAAAGGCGAGCCTGGAGCGTGAGCGACCGGTGAACCGTAAGGCAACGTCACCTGCATCACCGTCGCTTGCCCGCCGAAGCGGACCATGATGTGCGTTTCGCCCTTTGCTTTCGCTGTGACGAGTCCTTCCGGCGTGACCGCGGCAATGCCGTCGTTGAGCGTGTCGAAACGCGCAGTGTCGGTTACATCTTCGCGCCGGCCATCGCTCCAGACGGCGGTGATCAGTACTTGCTGCGATTCGCCAGGGACCATGATGCGCTTCGCGGGCCACGCTTCCAGCGCGGTGACCATGACGTCGTTGGCCGAAGGCTCCGGAGCGCCGTCTTCGAGCCAATGCTTGACGATTTCGTAACCACGCGAACCACGCTTGAGCCGCTCGCCGCCGCCGTGCTCCATTTGCAGGCTCGGCTTCAGCAGCAGGATACTACGCTCCGGATCGGATACGACCACGCGCCGGCCCTTCGCGCTCTGCACGATTTGCGAATGATCGAACAACGGATCGAAGCCGAACAGGCTCAGCTTGAACCCGCCGCGGCCATGTTGGGAGCCGTGGCAGGCGCCCTGGTTGCAGCCGGCCTTCGTCAGCACCGGCAGGACTTCGCGCACGTAACTGGTCGGAATTTCGGCCTTGGCTTGTTTCACCACAACCGGAATAGACGCCGTCTGCCCGCCGAAATCCACGCTGATAGAAGTCGCCCCGTCATTGACTGACACGACAACGGCGTGTTCTGCCACTTTGGCGATATTGGTGTTGGCAATGGCGTAATGCGCTGTCTGTGATACATCGCGCGACGAACCGTCGGAGAAACTGGCGAGAACGCCAATATGTTGCAAGTCGTGCGGTCCAGCCAATTCGATCTTCGCCGGAAACGGTTCCAGCTTGGTGGGCGCAGCTTTTGGGGGATCCGCAGCATAGAGCGAGATCGGCGCAAGCAGGAGCGCGCAACCAACGCAGGTGCGAAGGGACGTAAGCATGGAATAATCCCTGCAAGCCGAAAAGTCTGGGTGGGGCAGGCAAATGTTGCGGCCAGGCGATCAGTAGGTAGGAAAGATTTGATCGCCAGTTGGACCTGCAACTGGATTTATCCTGCGAGAAAGAATGAGAAGTGTCAAGGTATCTTGACCATCGCCGGTCAATCAAATGAATAGCCGGCAAACATGAGCTCATTTGGCTTGCCGTCCTTGAACAATATAAGATAGACCGCATGGCCACGGTCGACTTCTTCCAGGAAGTCCATATTCCTCTCGACCAATTCGCGAGTAGGCTGCGTGGTACCGTATAACTCATGCATCCGTTCCTCGCTCAACGGCGTGGCGCAACAAAAGTCCGGTTCGTCGGCGATGTGGAAAATGTCGAGAATGGAGTGCGTGCCGTCGGCATCGGCATCTTCCATAGCCTCTTCCATGGTGGCGTGCTGGCACCCAGGCGCGGGGGAACTGGCCGTGGCTGGAAACGGCGGGAACGGAATCACCGGGTTGTACCGGCCGGCGCTAAACTCGCGCTGGCGCAATTCCTGCAACGCTGCTTCAATATCGGACTTGTATTTCACCACATACCAGTATGGCGACGCGCCCATTGCTCTCTTTTAAAGCGAAGAATTAGATTGCCCGGCTACCGAGTTTTGGCTCGTAAGGACAAAGCGACTCAGTGCACGAAAAACGCCGTGGCCGCGACGCCGACTCCTGCCAGGGCGGCAATCGTCCCTCCGAGCCAAAATGGACGGCGCTTCGTGAGTATTGACAGGGAACACAAAACCAGCCCAAGGGCCAAGCCCAACTCCGAAAAGTCGAAGTACTCGGCCTGGTGGTGTGCATGCTTACTTTCTTCGATCTTCATTTCCGCTTCTTTCACCAACTGTTCCGCTTTTGCCTTCTGGTCAGGCAGCTCGCCGTTGTACTTGGCAATGTGTTCGCTCCAGGCGTTGCGGACCTTGGCGAGCTGCGTTTCCGCCCCTGGCTCCTTGGCGAGCACGCCGACAAGATAGATGTCGGCCTCCAGGGCTTGCTTACGAATATTCTTGGCCTGGTAATAGCCCCATTCGTCGGTAGCGCGGGTATGCAGAATGTTGGCCTCAGTCTGCAAGCGGAGAGTGTCGTTATGTGCGCGATGGTCGAGCATGGAAACGGCCGCCAGGAGCGCCGCAATGATGGCCATCACTACGGCGACCCAACGATCTTGGCCGCCAGCATGGCCGGCGTGCTGGGCGTGTTCGATGTGCTCTAGGTGTTCGGGGGTTTCCATGCCAAAATGATATGAGTTGTTTTGCGCCTTCCCAGGGACTGCCGTCCCTGGGCTCTCATTTAGCGGCCTTCAGAAATTGCTGGTACATCTCTTCGTTGAAGCCGACCAGCATTGTCTCTCCGATGCGGGCCGTTGGCGCACGCAGATTGCCAGTCGGACCGAGTAAATGCGCGAGTAACGTGTCATCGTCCGGCCGGTTTTTCACCAAGTCAAACTCGGCGATCTTCTTGCCGCGCGCAGCCACAAGACGCTTCATGCCGGCAAGAAGCTTCAGCGCGTCGGCCCGGCCGATGCGGTTCTTATTGGCATCGACTTTTTCGGTCTGCTCGACCTGCTCAGACTCAAGGAACCCTTGAGCTTTCTTGCACGTGGTTCAGGAGCGACGGTCATAAATCCAATCTATCTTGCGGGGCATGAATCATTCTCCGGGGCGGACCGCTGGTCCGCCCGCTAAACGCGCTCAATCAATACGTCGGCATCGTCTTATCGATCTTCGCGGCCCACTCCAAGATTCCGCCCTTCAAATTCTTCACCTTCGCAAAGCCCTGCTCGCGCAAAAATGCCACGGCCTTCGCACTGCGCATGCCGCTCTTGCAATGGACGATGATTTCGCATTCGTAATCCAACTCGCGGAAGCGCATCGGCAATTCGGGCAGCGGCAGCAGCGTGCTGCCTTCGATCCGGCAAATGCCGTATTCCGGCGGGTTGCGCACATCGAGAATGAAGACTTCCTCTCCTTTGTCAAGGCGCTGCTTCAGTTCTTCGACGGTTACGTCGTGGCTGCTGGCTGCTGCTGGTTTCACGGCTTCTTGTCCTCGAATGCCACAGAACTGGTCGTAGTCAATCAACTGCTTGATCGTGGGCTGGTCGCCGCAAATGGGGCACTTTGGATTGCGCCGCACCTTGAATTCGCGGAATTTCATTTGCATCGCGTCGTAATGCAGCAGCCGGCCGATGAGCGACTCTCCTTTTCCCAAAATCAACTTCACTGCTTCCGTCGCTTGAATCACGCCGATGACGCCGGGAAGGATGCCCAACACGCCGCCCTCGGCACAGCTTGGCACTTCGCCGGGGGGCGGCGGCTCGGGATAAAGGCAACGGTAGCACGGCCCGTGCGGTGGGTAGAAGACCGACGCCTGGCCGTCGAAGCGGAAGATGCTGCCGTACACATTTGGCTTCTTTTGCAACACGCACACATCGTTCACCAGATAGCGCGTGGGAAAGTTATCTGTGCCGTCGATGATAATGTCGTAACCGCGCGCGATGTCCATCGCGTTGGCGGAAGTGAGCTTCGCCTCGTAGCCTTCGTATTTCACATCCGGATTGACGGCCCGCAGTCGTTCCAGTGCCGATTGAAGTTTCGGCTTGCCGACGTTGGCCGTGTCGTGGACGATTTGCCTCTGAAGGTTACTGAAGTCAACCACATCAAAATCAACAAGGCCGATACGGCCAATGCCCGCAGCCGCCAGATAGAGGCCGAGCGGCGAGCCGAGTCCGCCAGCGCCGATCAGCAGCACGCTGGCCGCCTTTAGCCGCTTTTGCCCATCCACGCCGACTTCCGGCATGATCAGATGGCGGCTGTAGCGTTGCACTTCTTGCGGCGAAAGCGAAGCGGCGTTGCTGCGAGCACCGAGAAGATCAATGGGAGATGCCATGGAAAATCATCGTCTCATGAATCGGTTACAACGGATCAACCAAAGGGAATATATTCGTGAATGTCTTTGGCCGACAGATGCCGGTTGCCGCTGCCCAACGATTCGTTTCATTGTTGCACAGGACGACGACCTCCCTGCAATGAAACGGCACTTCGTGCAATGAAACGAAAAAATGCAACGAAATGACCAACTGTGACAGTATTTGAGATAATTAGCTAATTTTTCATCATAATCTCTTGCCATACTATCATGCTTATTGCAGAATATCTATCAGAGTTGATCAAATTCTATCAGAGTCTGCTGCATGCTGCTTCAAGAACGCCGGCAACATGTGCTTGATCTGATTAGTCGCAAAGGGTTTGCGACGCTGACGGAGCTGGCGCAGACACTAGAAGTATCGGAATCCACCCTGCGGCGCGATCTGGATTTCTGGCAAGAACGAGGCCTGCTCAAGCGGATTCACGGCGGGGCCATGTATACGGGCGAATCAAGCTCCCTGCCGCCGCTCGAGGAGCGGTCCGAAAAGCAACTGGTCGAGAAGCAAGCCATTGCCCGTGCGGCCGCCGAACGAATACAGGACGGCGATTCGATTTTGATTGACGGCGGCACGACCACGTTGGAGTTAGCCAGGCTGCTGATGAACCGGCCGCTGCAAGTGGTGACCAACAGCCTGCCCATTGCCCAGCTCTTCGCCAATAGCCGGGAGACGGATTTGATTGTCCTGGGCGGCTACGTGTACCCGAAAACCGGCGTGGCCTTGGGGCCGCTGCTGATTCGCATGCTCGACGACGTGCATGTCCACCAGATGGTGATGAGCGTGCATGGCATAACTGCCAAGGGCCTCTTCAACAGCAACATGCTGCTGGTGGAATCGGAACGCCACATGATGCGCCGGGCCGATGAGGTGGTGGTGCTGGCCGATCATACGAAATTCGGCAAACAAGCGCTGGCGCACTTGTGTGAATTGGGCGCGATCGACACGCTGATTAGCGATTCCGGCGTGGCGGCCGAGCACCGGCAAATGGCGGAAGAAGCGGGTGTGAGAATGATTGTCGCTGCGACAGAACATGAAGCCCACGGATGAAAACGGACTTCGTAACACGGATGAACACGGATTAAAGAAAAGAATGTGTTCTTATCCGTGTTCATCCGTGTTTGATAATCCGTGTAGCGAAGCTCAGTGGGCTAATTGAAGCAAGCATCATGACGGTAGCAACTACGACGATTGACCGTAGCCAGGTAGAGAAGCTAGTGCGCAGCGCGCTGGCCAAAGTGCTTAGCCCTGCCCAAACCAGCGGTGCGTCCAAACTTGTGGCCAATATCTCCGCCCGGCACTGCCATCTCACTCAGCCCGACGTTGAGCGCCTTTTCGGCGAAGGCCACAAACTTCGCCCCATGAAATACTTGTACCAGGACGGCGAATTCGCTTCGGAAGAATCGCTCACTATTATCGGCCCCCGGCAACGGATCATCACTGGGCTGCGCATCCTTGGCCCGTGCCGTAGCGCTTCGCAGGTCGAACTTGCCTTCACCGACGGTATTGCTCTGGGTATCGATCTTCCGGTCCGTATCAGCGGCGATCATCACGATACTCCCGGCTGCTGGCTCATGGGGCCGGCGGGAATGATCGAATTGAAACAAGGGGTGATCCGTGCCGAACGGCACGTGCACATGGGAACCAAGGATGCCGAATTTTACGGCGTGAAGCACATGGACAAGATCCACCTGCGCGTAGGCGGCCGCTGCCCCACCGTGCTGGAAGATCTGCTTTGCCGGGTTGACCCGCGCTACAAGCTGGAAATTCACCTGGATACGGATGAAGGAAACGCCTGCAACCTGCAAGATGCAACGGGAATTGAGTTGTTCAAATGATTGACCCGGCAGGCTCGAAGACTCGCCTGCCGGCTTGGAACTGGGGTATTGAGAACTTTCCAACTTGGAGAACGACTGATGGCCGCGAATCTGGAAGCCCTGGGCATGATCGAAACCAAGGGCCTGACCGCATTGGTAGAAGCGAGCGATGCGGCGGTGAAGGCCGCCAATGTCACGCTTGTGGGCTGGCAAAAAATCGGCAGCGGGCTTGTCACCGCCTTCGTGGTGGGCGACGTGGCCGCGGTGAAAGCGGCCGTCGATGCCGGTGCCGCTGCCGGCGGCCGCGTGGGCGAAGTCATCAGCGTGCAGGTGATCCCGCGGCCACACGAAGATTTGGGCAGCGTGTTGCCGAAGGTGAAGCCGGCTACCGGCAGCGTGGGTTAGGATTTAACCCCGCAGGCTCGAAGACTCGCCTGCGGGCTTTTCAGAAACCAAGCCGACAGGCGAGTCTTCGAGCCTGTCGGGTTCTTCATCATTTGAAAATTGGAGATCATCATGGCGGCGACTAACAATCGGGGCAGCGAAGCGTTGGGGCTGGTCGAGACGAAGGGGCTGATTGCCACCATTGCCGCGACCGATGCGATGTGCAAGGCGGCCAACGTGAAGTTGGCCGGGCAGGTGCAGATCGGCGGGGCGTATGTCACCACCTTTGTGCGCGGCGACGTGGGCTCGGTGCGGGCGGCGGTCGAAGCCGGCGCCACCGCGGCCAGTGCCAATGGAGAGCTGGTAAGTTCCCACGTCATCCCGCGGCCGGAGCAGACTGTGCTAGACGTGTTCGTGAAGTAATACGATTCCACCTGGCGTGGTTTTCCCGATTGAACCTTTACAACCTCTATGAAAGGGGATTGCATGGCGACCGTAGATGATGATGGTCTGGGCGCACCACCCGCACAGCGTTCCGGCCTCGACAAGTGGTTCACCGACCAATTTGTTTTTGCGATCATCATTTCGATCTGCTGCAACGGACTGTGCCTGATCCCGTTGATTATTAACTTCATCGGCTTCTTCACTTGCAAGGATCCGAAGGCCAAAAACAACGCGATGATCTGCTTGATAATCTCCGTTGTACTAACCGTTCTCGGCTTGGGCCTTCGCTTTAGTGGGGTGATACCGCAGCAGAATTTCAATTTCGGTAAATAGGTACGGACGTGAAAATCCTCGTCGCCAATTTGGGGAGCACCAGCTTCAAGTATCGTCTGTTCGACATGACGAACGAGCGGTTGCTGGCGCGCGGCGGGGTGGAGCGGATCGGTTCGCCGGAATCGCGTTGCTTCGTACAGGCCGGTGAGCGCAAGGCGGAATCGACGATTTCCGCCCGCGATCACGCCGTGGCCGTGCGGCTGTGCCTGACGCAACTGTCGAGTCCGGAAATCGGCGCGCTTCGCTCGCCCTCGGAATTGGCGGCCATTGGTTTCAAGGCCGTCCACGCGGATGGAATGACTGGCGTGCAGCGGGTGAATGAAAAAGTGCTGGCGGCCATGGAGGCCTTTGCCGACGTGGCCCCGGCCCACAACCCGCCCTACATCGCCGCCATGCGCTTGCTGGCCCGCGAACTGCCGGAAATCCCCCTCGTGGCGGCCTTCGAAACCGGCTTTCATGAAAGCATCGCTCCGGCGCATCGCAACTATGCGGTGCCGCTCGAATGGATCGAAAAGCACGGCATCAAGCGCTGGGGCTTTCATGGCGCCAGCCATCGGTATATCGCAGAACGGATGGCGGAATGTTTAGCGGCCGACCCGAAGGGGCGCCCGCTAAACCGAATTATCTCCTGCCACCTCGGCGGAAGCAGTTCGTTGTGTGCGATTGAAAATGGAGAGTCGGTGGCGAATTCGCTCGGCATGAGCCCGCAGACCGGTTTGCCGCACAACAATCGCGTGGGTGATTTTGATCCGTTCGCCCTGCCGCCGCTCATCCGCAAGACCGGGAAGACGCTCGAACAATTGCTGGATGACTTGGCTAATCGGTCCGGATTATTGGGACTGAGCGGTTACAACGACCTGCGTGACATCGAGGAGAAAGCAGCAAAAGGCGACGCCAAGGCGAAGCTGGCCATTGATGTTTTTGTCGCCTCGGTTCGACACTACCTGGGCGCGTACTTGCTGCAAATGAACGGGGCCGAAGCCATCGTCTTTACCGGTGGCATCGGCGAGAACTCGGCCCGCATTCGCAAGGACGTGTGCGCGAACCTCGACTGGTTCGGCATTCAATTGGACGATGCCAAGAACGCGACGGCCAAGGGCGAGATGCCGATTCACGCCGCACATAGCCGCGTGCAGATCTGGATCATGCCGACGAATGAGGAATTGGTGGTGGCACGGCAAACTAGAGACTTCCTGGCGAGCCGTGCTCCATAAGGAAACGGGTCAAACACCCGACGCCTTACGGCGTTCGGCTCGCCAATGTGTGAGTTTGAATATGTTTCTCGCGCGAGTGACTGGTCACGTGGTAGCGACGCAAAAGGTCGCCTCCATGACCGGCCATAAATTGCTGACCGTCGAGCCGATGCGCGTGGATCCGGCCAACCGGGAGCAGCTGATCGGAGTGGGCCGGACCTTTGTTGCGGTCGATCTGCTCGGCGCTGGCCTGGGCGAAACGGTACTCATAGTGCAAGGCTCCAGCGCCCGCTTCACGCCGGAGACGGAAAAACTGCCGGTGGACACGCTGGTTATTGGGATTGTGGATTCTGTGAACGTGCTGGGGAAAACAATATTCAGGAGTCAGGAGCCAGGTGTCAGGAGTCAGAGATGAGATTTGCCGTATACGTCGTATACGACCTATCTGATTCCTGACTCCTGATCCCTGACTTCTGAAGAAATCATGCAGCTCACCGAGGACTTGATTCGCGGCGTCGTGCAGGAAGTACTGGCCAACATGCGCGGCGGGAAAGACGACCTAACGCCGCAGGCCCCTTCCCTAAGAGGGAAGGGGGAGCCGAAATCCGGCGTCTTTCAGAATGTGGATGATGCTGTGGCCGCCGCGACCGAAGCGCAGAAGAAATTCGAAGCGCGCGGGCTCGAGTGCCGTAAGAAAGCCGTCGATTGCATTCGCCGCATTTGCATCGACCAATCGGAGAAGCTCGGCCGTGAGGAATTGGAAGAGACGAAGATCGGCCGGCTGGAGCACAAGATTGAAAAGCTGGTCGTGGCCGGCGAACGAGTGCCGGGCGTGGAGGCGCTGCAGACGGATGCCTTCAGCGGCGGCTACGGCGTCTCGCTGGTGGAATACGCGCCGTTCGGCGTGATCGGGGCCATCACGCCGGTCACGCATTCCCTGCCCACGCTGGCCGGCAATGCCATCAACATGCTCGCAGCCGGCAATGCCCTGGTCTGCAATCCGCATCCCAGCGCTGCCCGCATCGCCTGCAAGGGAACACAGTTGTTCAACCAGGCGATCAGTGTAGCCATCGGCATCGATAATCTCATCACGATTATCGAAACGCCGACGCTGGAATCGGCCGAGGCGATTTTTCAGCATCGTGGCATTAGCTTGCTTTGCGTCACCGGCGGTCCGGCGGTCGCTCGCGCAGCGCTTCGCAGTCCCAAACGCGCCATCGTGGCCGGGCCCGGCAATCCGCCAGTCGTGGTGGACGAAACCGCCGATCTCGATAACGCCGCCCGCTCTATCATCACCGGCGGTTCCTTCGATAACAATCTCCTTTGCATCGGCGAGAAAGAAGTCTTCGCCGTTGAGTCGATTTTCGACGAATTAATGGAAGCCATGTCGCGGCACAAGGGCGTGCGATTGAAGGCCAACGAAATTGCCGCGCTCACCAAAGCGGCGTTTGTGCCCGTCGAAGGCGAAGCCGGCAAGCTTATCGTCAACAAGGATCTAATCGGGCGGGACGCATCGGTGCTGGCGAAGCATGCCGGTGTCGGCGTGCCGGCCGATACGCTGATCGTTTACGGCGAGACCGACGAGTCGCATCCGTTCGTCGATCACGAGCAGATGATGCCGTTCGTGCCCTTTGTGCGCGTCAAAGACGTGGATCAAGGGATTGCCCTGGCGAAGAAATACGAGCATGGCTTCCGCCATACCGCCATCATTCATTCGCGCAATGTGGACACCATCACCCGCATGGGCCGGGAAATGAACACTACGTTGTTCGTGGCCAACGGCCCCTGCACCGCCAGTTTGGGCGTGGGCGGTGAAGGCTTCCTGAGCTACAGCATCGCCACGCCCACCGGCGAAGGCGTGACGTCGCCGCTGACGTTCACGCGGCAACGGCGGTTTACCATGACGGGATCAATGAGAATTCTGTAGTTGTCAGAGCCGCGCACGAAGTAAGCGGCGCGACGAGCCGCTTACTGC
>Ga0070732_10001692_pt1 | contig 11988 bp, 9 predicted proteins | sample Coa_R1_5_FD_66449 | JGI IMG/M metagenome (GOLD analysis project Ga0070732, IMG submission 66449) | Surface soil microbial communities from Centralia Pennsylvania, which are recovering from an underground coalmine fire - Coalmine... | ecosystem: Environmental > Terrestrial > Soil > Unclassified ...
CGGGGATTGCGGAACCTGTTCGCCATCTAGGACCAGCAACTGTTCAGGCGCTTTTTCCCGAAGCTGCTTCCAGAAGGCATTGTTGATTAACCACACATACGCGCTCAACTTCGCGTCATCTAACCCTTTTAGCTCGACGTTGGCCAGCGGCGGGAAACCTTCCATGACGGGTCGCCAGAACTTGGCTCGTTTTCGCGTCCAATCGCGGCGGCTGTCTGATTTCAGCACTGAGAGAATGAATGTTCGTAGCTTGACGGACAGGATGAGAGCCCGGGAGCGAGGGTCGTTTTCAAGAACGACATCGCCAATGCAGTTGCCTATATCCGATGGCTTGATCACAACGGTCTCATCCGGAGAGAATGCGCGGCTCATCAAGCCCAACCCGAGGGCCGCCAGCTGCCGCCATTCGGATTCCCAGTCCTCGGCAGTGAGTTTACCTTTGCGGTGACGCAAAATTCCCAGTTGCGCCACCATCGCCGGTTCTTTCAGGACCAGGCAGGACGCTACCTCGTCCAGAAAGCGGGCCAGCAGGGTGGAACAGCAGAACGCCGATATCAGAATGTAGTGCGTGCGCGCGGACTGCATGGGCGAGGTCAGGCTGCGCAGGAGCAGATCGTCCAGATTGAAAGTGTACATATTGCGTCCCATATCTGTGTGCTGAGGCACAAGGAACGCAGAGCTCCGGTAAGTATTACGCGAGATACGGACGAATGACAGCAGCCGCCGATCAACATCGATGTTCACCGGGTAGTACTCACAGCAGGGCACAGCTTCGTCCAGCAGCGGGACCTTCTGTCGGCGCGCAGGCTGGGAACCAGCGGCCCGCACTTTGACACCGTGTTGTTGTTTGCTGCGAATCGGCATAGTTCTAACCCAAAGCGGCCTACGGGGCCTCAGATGCTATTGATCCGGTTGGCCAGACGAGCGGCTTCCATGGCGCTTCCCCGTGACAGGAAAAACCGCCACGCATAGACGCGCCCTTCCGGCCCCCCTTCGACCGCAAAGGTGATCCATGATTCCTTCGTCGGAACCCGGGCAGCCACCGCTACGGAGCAGTTTTCACGTATCAGATGCAAGTCATCGCGCACACTGACAAAACCGTTGGCCAGCGGCAGATACAATTCCGGCTGCTGGAAGCGAGTGAGTGTGAGAGTCGTCGGCTGCTGCTCGAGGCCACTTGGACAGTACACGATGGAATCGGTCTCGCGCCGGAAGCGGATGCCGCAGAAATTCTCGTCGGCCCGGAATCTGGCTTCACATACGTAGAGGTCTTCCGCGACCTGGCGCCACTCGATATTTCCCTCCCCACCAAGCACCTCCGCGGCCACCACGGGGGTGTCGAGCCGGGGCCCCGTTCGTTTTTCGGAGCAAGGCGCATGCGGGCACAGCCGGGTCATGAGCGAGGCACACATCTGGAGAACCCGGTCGCTTTGTTCGCGACCGAAATTGACTTCGCCGGGCAACGGCGCCCAGCCCATGGGATCGCTGGACTCAGCCAGAATCTGTTGCTTCCAGATTTCCTCCAGCTCACATTGCAGTTCCCTGCGCCGAACCAGGTCGACCACGCGGTCGACCGCCGATTCGCATTGCCGCAGGGCCTTCCGGGCCCTCCAAGCAAGCGTCAGGACCGAGGCCCCGCCCTGCCAACGGTGTTCCTGACGACCCATCCAAACCGCAACCCCGCGGCTTCGATTCGGGCTCCAGCTTCCTTCAATCATTGCTGGCAGCATCTCGGCCCCCTCAGCGGTCATTCTGCTCGCCCATTCGCTAATGAAACCCATGCAGTAGCCCTGCGCCAGCAGGCTGTCGAAGATGCCGCAGTTCATCGCCATCCAATCCGGCTCGCAAAAGAAGGCCTCCCAGTTGTGCGGCGCTCCCGTGGTGGTGAAATGGTGCGCACTGCCAGTGTGATACCAGTGCCACTCCATGCCATGGGCCGTGCCATCGATGTATTCAGCCGCAGAATGGGAGGCCGAGTTGACTGCCTCCTGGATATGCGCCTCATGGAATGAGCTGATCTCCAGCGGCCTTTCTTCCTGACTGGCGCGAATGATGCCGGCGGCCAGTTCATGAAGGATATGGTTGGCTCCAATCACAATGGTGACGTTGCCCAGCTTGTACACGGGACGCCTCGCAGGCTCGTCCGCCAGATGCCGCAGGGTATCGTCTTTGCAGACAGCGGTATCAAACCATTCGCCCAAGGCTTCTACGCCGGGGCCAAAGAAGCCCTCCTGGGCGGAGAATATCCGGCTCGCGGGCAGGCGCAAGCGCTCCAGCACCTGCAAATTCAGTTTGATCGATTGTTCCAGGTCACGTAGCGGGAACGCGACCCAGAGAGTCGGCGCATAAGTCGCAGAAATTAGTTCGATCTTGTTCTCGGCGATTAAGCTGCGCAGGAGTTCGATGGCGGCGGGATAGTTTTCCGCCAGAAACTCCAGCCCGTTGCCGGCCATTTCAAACGTAGCGCGGTACTCTCTGCGGGAGGCGATGGCGCGTAGGAACGGCAGAACGACCTGGGTGCAGTAGCGGTGGTATGCGGCTGGCTCCCCCGCGACATCCTGAATATTAAAGTGAAACAGCCCCAGGGCAATCCTCATGATTGTGGCCCAAATCCCAACGTCCGCCCAAAGCGCCCCTTGCCGTTCGCATTGTGTATCGGCCTCATGGTCTACTTGGATCCAGCCGGTACACCCGATTCCGGGCGGGATTTCAGGGCCGCCTCGACGGCCGACTGAAATGCATCGTAGGGGCGATTGCCCCGCAGCCTGGCACCGTCTAGCCACCCGTCCACGGCGCGGCCGATGACAAAGGTCGGCGTCCCCTTAATGCCCACCGCCGCGGCGTTCTCCTCATTGCTCCTGACATCCGGAGCAAAGGTCTTCCGTTGCTGGCATAGCGCAAAAGCTTCCAGGTTCAGTCCGAGATTCCGGGCTTCTTGGTTGACTCTCTCTGGAGTTGGAGCGCTGCCGCCGGTGAGAATCGCGTCGCGAAATGCCCAAAATTTTCCCTGGGCCCCGGCACACCTCGCCGCCTCCGCCGCCTCGCGGGCATACCGATGGATGGGCAGAGGAAGATCAAGGCTGATGTAGCGCACCTTCCCGGCATCGATATATTCCGCTTTTAGCCGAGGGAAGGTGGAACTATGAAACTGCTGGCAAAAGGGACACTGAAGGTCCACAAATTCCAGGACGATCACTGGTGCGTCCGGGCTGCCAAGCGCGGACCAGCCTGGCTCGAGCTTGATGCGAACGTCCGCGGTCTCCGCAACCGGGGAGTTCGAGCGCGCGGCGGGAGCCGGGCTGTTGTCGCCCGGAGCGCGGGACGAGAGCAAGATCTCGATCCGGCGCAGCTCCTCCAAGATGGCTGTACCTTGCGCCTGCGTCAGGGGCAGTTGAGCGGGTTTGCCTGTGTTCGACGCAGCGGTACAAGTCGCAGTGGCATCACCGGAAGTTTTCCCGGAGGAGGGAAGGGGAGATTGAGCCCGGGCGGTTTCGCCAGCTCCCGCCAGAGCAGACGCGGCGCACAAGATCCATACTCTGACTACGGCTGCCGGCACTTTTCGATCGATGCGCAACATTTACTATCCCTCAGTAACACGTGAAGAAGTCATGGCAGAACCCAGTGCTCCAAGTGGTGAACGTGGTCGTGGTATGAGTCGTGAAGGTGTTCTTCTGAGTGTAGGTCGATATGGTCTGACAGCTGATGGGATGATCCTGCGACCAGCAACAATCTCTGACAGCACAATGGGCCGTGGCGCCAATCTTGGCACAGACGGTGTTGATAGTAGTCCGGCTACAGGCCGGGGAAGTCGGAGGTGCTGTTGTTTCGGGCACCGTGGTGGGTGGTGGCACCGGCGGCGGTGCGCTGGTGCAGGCCGTAGTGTGGGTGGTCCCGGTTGGCGGCCTGGTTGTCCCTGTCGTCCGGATGATCTGGGCCTGGTTGGCCTGCGCGGCGGCCGGGTGAATTCGCGGCAGACGCGCCACAAAGGCCGCCGGAGAAATCCGTGGTTTGGTCGGCATCGGCGTTAATCGAACCAGCCTTGCTCTTGCCGGGCGCAGCCCCAGTTCCACACCGTAGCGGACATTTCGTGCCGCCGGGGTGAACTGAAGCATGATCGCATTTTGCACCCGCGGCTCGCCAGTTGGGCGGCCGGACAGCAATCGAGACGGCCACGCCCGCACCATGGAAAAAATGAACCAGAGCGCTACCACAATACTTCTTCGGACTTGTCTTACCGTTGCCATGGCTATTGCACCCTCCGTGAGTCTGGAACAGGCTTCCCGCTCTTCGCCGCCGGGCCCCAGAATGCCCAATGTACGTCGGGCACGTTTTTGTCCTTAGCGATGAGCGTGGGAGCCTTGATTTGGCTATCTGCTATCTGGGCCTCATAGATAGACTCATTGATTCGGTACAGAATCTGGCCGTCAGCCCGGATGGCCAGCATTTCGCTGTCTTCTTGGTCGGTCTGCAGCGTTACTTTTCTGCCGTCAGAAAGGTTCTGCAACAGCAGCTTGCCGGGAACATAGAGGTCGAGAAACTGGTTGTAGTACTGCTCGCGAATCCCCGGCATAGCGGAGTTGGAGCCTGCGGCCCTCTCATTCTCCATCCCCGGGCTGCCGCTCCCGCTCCCGGCAGGCGCCGGCCTCCACTCCATATTCGTCGTCACCAGCCAATCACCAAAGATTCGAACAGCGGGACGAGTGATGTTGGTGACCGCAGTACGGAGCTCAAGGGTCCGCCACCGACTGGAAAGCCGGTCCAACAGAAACACCCGCAAAGGCTCGGCGTGATCCAGATTGCTGGTGCTTACGCTGTGGTCGGTCATGGTGTCAGGCACAACCCACAAGGCGAGATAACGATCCGTAGCCGCCAGAATCACCGCCGTGCGCCGCTTTTCGGGGCTGGCAGCAAGCTCGGAGGGAACCTGCGTCAGGACCACTTCGGGACGGATGGAATAAGGCATTACCAGATTCGAGCCAGCAATCTCAGCCAGCGGCGGTTGCATCTGGAACGGGCCTCCATTTTCACCGCCATACTGCATATGCCGGAACAAGAGCCAATCTCCTGGACCGACCCGATGCTGGCCTGGTGGCGCCGTGGCCAGCACCCGCTGGATCTGCGGCCCGCAATATTGCACCGCCGGAACCACCTGATCTCCATGAATGGCGGCCCAGCAGGGAAAGTCGTCGAAGTTCTCCAGCTGAACGAAGTCTTCTCGCGTTGGATCGTCCTGATGCACGATGAAAATGCCTTTATTACCGGCCAAGTACATCCGGCCGTGCAAATCGTCAGCGAAAGCGCGGAATTGCTCACTGGCAGCAAAAAACTGCCGCACCAGAACCAGCTGGTTTTTTCCGCCGCGGGCATAGATCCGGGCCGGATACCACCGGGGCGCGTCGGACTGCGCGGGAGTAGCGGCAATCAAATAGATTGACGCCCGATCCCCGCCACTCCCCGCTTGTGCGCTCCCTGCCACCAATGCGCACAAGAAGAGGATAACGACACCCCTAGTTATAAGCTGGCGCATGCTGGCACACATCCACGATATAGTTTCTGAAAGTATTGGCCCCGACCGTGCAGGAGCCAGTTTTGAAAATCCAGTTCCGAGACGTCCTGTCCCAACTCAGGAAGTAACCACAGGGCGCACCATTGTAGAGTTGCATCCAGTCTAGGTCCTGGAAATGCCGACTCGGCGTCTGGTCGCTGTAGGACAAGGCAAAGCTGCAAAATGTGAGCGTAGGCGATCCCGCGGGATACTGTGGGAGCCGGATCAGCGGCACGTTACAGGTTTCCGTACCCAGACCACCATTCCTCGCCGGAGTGGTGCTGCCTCCTGAGTCCACGCAGGCCTGATAGACCTGCCGGTCCCAGAAGTCGTAGGCGTAGGCTTCACAACCGCTGTTGGTCACTTCTTGTAGATTGGTACTGCACCCCACGCCGCTGTTCTGTTGTTTACGCGCGAGCGTGTCCATTCCATCTGCGATGTTGAGCGAGAAATCCCAGTAAGGGGTCTCGTCATTATTTGAATAGTATTGCGGGTTCACCTTGCGATCCACCTGCATAATACCGTTGCCATCGGGAGCTCCGAAGGTCGGGCGTCCGGTGTTGACGCTGAATTGTAGACCCTTGCTTTCCTGACCGATCAGGTTGGGGAGAAACCACCCGGCCCCGCCCAGGATGCCGCTGTTCCATTCCGCCGCAGCAAACGAGACCTGTGCTTGGGGATCCGGATTGGCCCCCAAGACCTGAAAGGTCAGCTTGCCGGTTACCGCATTAGTACAGCTGTTGGCGCTCTTGACCTGCGCCTGGACGGCCACGCTCCCGCCAAATTGATTGTTCGCCGGCAAGGAAGGACTGAGGAACGGCGACCAGCTTTGATCTCCCGGCAGCGTGGCCGAGAAGGATACCGTGTCCGAGCTGACGATCCCGGGCGCGCAGTTCTTGGCGGCACAGGGATCGGTCCAGCGGGTGACCATGGACCAGGTAACGTTGTAGGCGGACGTGTTGTAAGGTGGCTCGACCGAGAAAGCGAAATCAGGATCGGGCCACTGGTTGGTTTCCGTCGCGGTAATGGGCCAGCTGCAATTGGTCCCCGAGAATCCGCTGTTCGTAGGACAAGAATTGATCAGCGGCGTGATCGTGGCAGCAAAGTTCGCCTGGTTGTTGGGATTCAGCAGTTGGTCACCTGAGTTCGAGTGGAAAACGCCCTGTACTATTACCTGGCATTGCGCCCGCTCCGCGGCGACCAGACTGAAGCCCATGACCGCCAGCGCTAGTAGGACGACAGGCCGGCGTGAAAGCCTCATGGCCGGCTTTTGATTCGATCTGCATTGCGCGATTTGTGTTGAGAAGCTGTGACTCTCCATCATCTTCTGCTCCAGGGCGCTGGATTTATAGAAGTCTTAACCGCTGCTGCACGCTAGTCCATCGGCGGAACAAGAACTCCGTTCATGCGGAATTTTGTTTTGTGGTAGTGCCCCCCTAGGCTGGTGAACCGCTCGTGCGGCGGCATAAATGCCACCAATTCTTGCGCAACCTGCTGGAGTTGGTCATACCCGTCGTGCTGTAGTATCTCCTCAAACTCCTGGGCGGCGACAGCCCGGGCGTGGACATACATGGGCACCACCCGAGTATTGGGAAACTTGTTGCGGGCGCCGATTTGCATGCGCCGTTCCAAGCCAGCCTTGAGCCTTGGGTCCTTCGGGGTCGCGCGCAGCCCCCGCAGAATCGTCAAAGCTTCGTCGTGTTGCGCATCGCGCGCTACAAAATAACGAAGCAGCAGATGCGTGCGGTTGGGCCCCGCAAAACTGCCATCGCCATAAACAACGCAATCCAGCTCTGGGTGAATGAGGGAAAAGCTCGCCGGATCGGGGAGGAGCGCGGGCTGGTTAAAAAATCCAAAAACTGACGCGTCGGCCGGGCCGCCGTTGAAGAAGGGCGACAAGAGACGGGCCTCGCCCGGTCGGATCGATTTGTCGCTCTGGCCGAGACCGCCGGGCCAGCGCAGTTCGAGCGGAGTCGTGAGTGCCCCCTGCCTGCCCACCGTGCCTTCACCCACCCCATCCGGGGCATCAGGATTCGCGGCCTGAACGCGCCAAATCACTTCATACGCACGCGCGGTGCGCGGACTATCATTCCGCAGAATCGCCAGATAGGGCCGCATGGCCGGATACTTTACCAGTCCCAGATAGCGCGGGAAGATTGCCGCCATCTCATTATCAAACGCTGGATCACTAGGAGTAATCAGCGTGAGCGGAAGACCCGGACGTGCCTTATAGTGCAGCGTCTGCTTTTGCGGTTTTCTAGCGCCCGCAGCCGGCAGCGGGCCATTGCCGGATCCTGGCGCCTGGGCAAACGCAATCGTGGGCGCACTCAGGCTGAGAGCCAGCATCAGCCCCACCAAAACTGCCCGATGAAGATAAGATTTTATTTTGAACCTGCTCCCGGCAGCAGAATCCATGCATCTCCAAGCCGTCCGCGACACCAGCCATCGCGCGGTATCCCTGTTCATGGCGATTCACTCCGTGCGGCGCCCTTTATTCGTGCGCTTGATCTGTGAAAGCAAAAGTTCCAAGATGGGAACCCAGATTAAGTCGGTCCCACCGGCTCTTCAATGAAAGACTACCTTCCCAAACTGATTCGCAACAAGTAGAAAGGTTTAACTTTTGTGGACAAATGATTATCCCAAGAGCGTAGCAGCCGAACCTCGCAGAGAAGAAGGGGTACTCCCGGAGGTTCTCCGGATAAAGCGGTGGAAGGACTGGACCGACGCAAATCCCATTTCAAAAGCGATCTCCTTGATAGGCCTGCCGGTCTCCAAGAGCACATTAGCTCTCTCGAGCAACAAGCTCCCCTGAAGTTCGCGAAAGCTATACCCGGTCAGTGACCGCACCACCTTCTCGATGGTGTGCCGGCCGGCGCCGACATTCGACGAAATCTCCTGGAGGGAGATGCGGCCACGGCCTGCCGACTCCAGAACCCGGTGCAACAGCAAGGTATGCCGTCGCTGCACCGAATTCCCTTCCAGTCCTTCGTGGGATGACGCTGCGAGAGCGACCGGCAAACTCGCGGCAATCCAAAAGCCTGCGGACAGTCCTCTCCCGGCCAACGCGCGGAGTACACGTTCGGCCGCTGCATGCGCCCGCAATCCTGTAGTATCCAGCGTGAGATCACATTCCACCGGCGGCTCGTACACGTCCGAAATGCCGGTAAAACTGGCCATCAGACCTGCCCGGGCCTTCTGGTAGAGACCCTTGGGATCTCTCCTCTCACATTCCTGCAACGGAGTCGCAACGTGCACCAGGAAAAACGTTCCATGCTCCATCACCATCTGGCGGATCTCCCGCCGGCTTTGCTCATAAGGAGCGATGAACGAGCAGATGGCAATTCCGCCGTGCTTCACGACTTCGGATGCGATGAGGCCGGCCCGGCGCAGATTCGCTTCGCGGTCGGCGCGGGAAAACCCAAGATCCGGTGAAACCCGCGTCCGCAGTTCGTCGCCATCTAGCATCGTGATGCGATACCCAATCGCCCTCAACCTGGCACCAAGTTCGTCCGCAACGGTCGTCTTTCCGGCTCCCGAGAGCCCAGTTAGAAATATCACGATTCCCGCGCTGCGCATCGTTGCCGCAAGTCTAGTTCCAGCGAGCGATGGGGTAAGGGCCTCTATGGAAGCCACGTCGTCCGAACCTTTACTCTGATGGCTATGATTGGACTTTTGCCGTGTCAATATTTCTTTCGTGTTCATGATTTATACCCTTATCTGCTGAACTGACCCATCATGCAAACCTACCGCCCTACTTCGTCAGCGACACTACATAAGGCGGTGGTTCAACACTGGTTCCTACCCAACACTAGGAACAAGCTTGCAGGACTATATCCTTGGCTATTCGAATCAAAGCTATTCGAATCAAAACCAAATATAGCAATAATGCAATTCATTGGCGAAGGACTGCAGTGTATATATAAGAATTTACCGTGTCAAGACACAACGACGAAATCTAGTTACGCCGGAGCCGATATCGCATCCACATTTTTGCCATGAGGGCAAAGATCCTAGTGCGCATAGTCCTCCACTGAAGCAGCCGCATCGCCGACCGTTGTTGCAGGCAAACTTGCGGTGCGATCGTCATCGATCAACCAGGGGAAGATCGGTGCTTTTAGCCGGGTTATGAAGTAAAGCCCGCTGGGTGTCATCTACGACGCGGAGCTCGATAAGCTTTATAGTAGCCCGATGTCCCCTCTTTATACCGGCTGCGCTCGGGGTCGCACCAACAATAGCGTGGACGCAGAAGTCCGGTGAAAGATCTCGCTTCACCACCAACTTCGCCACGAACATTGAATAAGCTGCCCTCGTGCTGCGAGATGGCGGAGAGCTATACATTTCGGACCATGCATCGAGGGAACATCTACCAACAATGCAATCAAGCGCGCCTCTCAGCCACTTCGTAGCATCATTATTGAGAGCCACGTGGCCCCTTGTGGCTATGCCGGTGCCCATCTGGGCGGGTCTGAACGCCAGAATATTGGTGGCCTCTGCAACAAGTCTCGGGCCGGCGCTAACCTTCTGCAACAGCAGGCCAAGTTCGATGCCTTTGTCGAGGAGTTCAACTGCGAAAGACCGCATGAAGCTCTGGCCATGCAGTGTCCAGGCCAGGTTTACACTGCCTCAACCCGGCCCTATCACGGCATTCCCGATCCCCATTACCCATTTCACGACAAGACGGTCGTGGTCACCAACTGCGGCCGTCTTTGCCTTTTTCGTAAGAAAATCAATCTCAGTTCCAGCCTGGCTGGCCAAGCTGTCGGTGTCAAAGAGGTAGACGACGGCATCTGGCTCGTCAGCTTTATGAACTATGATCCTTGGTTATATAGACTTGGAGGAGAAAACCCTGCAGCCCCTCGAAAACCCTTTCGCGGCAAAAGTGTAACCCGTGTCTCCGGTACGTTCTGTTACCTATGTCTCAGGACCGGACAAAGATTTGAAATGGTCGGGAGAGAGGATTTGAACCTCCGACCCCCTGGTCCCGAACCAGATTATAGCTCTTATTGAACTTCGTTGAAATTTGTGGCTCTTAACTGATTGATATCGAACCTGTTGCAAGCCGCTCGTTGAAAGCTGTTGCGATTTGTTGAAGTCGGATCCTTTCTCAGCACAAAATCGTCTACAGTTCCCATGAGTGTCGTAATAGATTCTGTCGCGATAAGAGGGTTCACTCTAGCCCGCTTGCAGCAGCCAGATGCAGAAACTAGAAGGATGACCGGGGAGAAGCTTGCCCGCGCTCTTGTACTCATTCGATGAACCGTAAGTGAATCAACGAGGCTGTTACAAAGGGTCACGGCCCAATAGAAAAATCTAAACGCTATGATTGTCGCATCGCTAGTGAACTATTGTCCTCTTGACTTGGGCACCATTCGGAAACAGAATCACGCGTAATTCGCTTCTCCGAGGTAGCAGTTCTCGCCACGGAACGCAGCACTCGCAGAGGCGGGGCCCTCAACTGATCCGGCAGCTGCTCAAGGGGCTGACACATCGGTAAACGTTGCCAGCCTATCGCAGTACGTCGCAGATGCGACGCAGAATCTGGATTTCGCTGATGGGTTGATTTAGAGCGATTTTTTCACCGTCACTCGAAAAGCAGGGGGGCCGCCGGGATCGCAGGAGATATCTCTCGATCGGAGGATTCCCCATGAACCCGACTGCTTTTTTGCAACGGACTGTCAGCTGCGTGTGTCTGCTGCCGAAGTGCAAGGCACTTGCGAACCGTATGCCTCTGTTGTTGCTGCCGGCGGCTTCTCTTGTGGTGTCCGGGTGCGGAGGCGCTCCTTCGCCCTCCGGTGCAAATGTGGTATCTCCGGTGGTTTCCGCAGCGGCCTCGGTTAGCCAGTTTCAGCCCAGCGTGAAGTGGGGCGGACGAACCGTCGCTATTAATGTAAACCCTTCCAACACCGCGGTAGCAATCGCTGCCAGCGAGAGCGGCGGGCTTTTTTCGACTGCAGACTCGGGTGCAATATGGTCACACATCGATACCCTTCAGCCATTCCGCATGTCGGATGTCAAATTTGCTCCCAGTAATCCCCAGGTCGTCATCGCATCGGCGCTGGCTGACGGCCGGACGACGAACGCAGGCGGCATCGTGCGCAGCGTTGATGGTGGAGCGACCTGGCAGAAACCGGCGACCTCGAACCCGCCTTGCTCCTCGCACGCCAACACATTTGGCATCACCTTTGGGCTCGAAGCGAATGATGTCTTTGTCGGTACGGACTGCGGCGTTGCGGTAAGTCATGATCTTGGCGCGACATGGACGCACGTCGCGCTCTCGCGTCCCCGCCAGCTTTTCCAAGCACTTCCCGCAATTAAAACCTTATGGTTTTCGCTCCAGGGGTGGGACCGATGCAACTCCGTATAGCTTTTGGCCATTCAACTTCGAGAGCATTATCGCGCCCCATCCCTGGAAATTTCGCTACGGGCTAGTGGTGGTGTACGAC
>Ga0070732_10001693_pt1 | contig 11983 bp, 9 predicted proteins | sample Coa_R1_5_FD_66449 | JGI IMG/M metagenome (GOLD analysis project Ga0070732, IMG submission 66449) | Surface soil microbial communities from Centralia Pennsylvania, which are recovering from an underground coalmine fire - Coalmine... | ecosystem: Environmental > Terrestrial > Soil > Unclassified ...
AGAAGAGAGCACGACAAGATGCAGACAAAAAGAGGAGATTTCACGGCAGAATTCCCTCGGATCTGCTGAGACCTCACTTCACCTGTTATCGATCACGCGAGCAGGGTGACTTTGACGTGACCGACGGTTCCGGAAAGCAGGCTTGGCGGGCCTTGCGCCAATTTCAATGCGGGAAAGATACTCCAGATTGTCCGGCAATCCAAGTTAAATTTAGAGATTCAACAATGTTGTTTGCTGGTGGGGATGGCCAGACATCCCGAGGTTGAAGGATTTGAGGCTACTTGAGCTTTCATACAGTGAAATCCTTGAGCCGCTAAAGGGAACACCCGATCGCAAGGTCCGGAAGAATGGATCTGCATCGGTTAACCAGGAAGGGTGGATTCTTAGAAGATTCATGCGATCGCGCCGTACTGGAATATCACTAGGTATTCAACGACCCTTGGCGGATTAAACCCAGAGGGGCAGGACAGCATCTGAATCCTCGCTCGTCTGATTTCCAATTCTCCGGTGGAGCTGCAATCAAATTGTATGTATCGGATTATCTCGGTGTGTTTGCTTGCGTTCGCAGCGATCTGCGCCAGCACAGTTCTGGCATCCGCTCAGGTCACGCCCTCACCAACTGAATCCAACTCAATTCAGGCCCCTGCTTCCCCCGTCGCGTACGTGTACGTTTCCACCGCACCGACGAGCAGCACGGGCAAGATCAACGCATACTCGGCGGCCTCCAACGGAGCGCTGATGCCCATTCCCGGTTCGCCGTTTCCATACGACGTGAACTATATGGCGGTCAACGGAGCTTGGCTGTTCGGTGTCGCGAACATGGACACCGACATCAACTCGTTCTCGATTAGGTCCAACGGGGCCCTCACCTTCAAAGACACGTACAAGGTGACGAATCCAGGGACCGGAGTCATCAGCGTGTACCTGGATCACACCGGTTCGACGTTGTACGCGGACTACTACACGACCAACAACGACTACCTGTCGTTCAGCATTAACCAATCCAACGGACAACTGACGAAGGCCGGCGATTTGGCAGGAGGTCCGCCGAACAATACCCCGGTGAGCTTCATCGGAAATAATGTGTATGCGTACTCATCCAGTTGCTATCACTTCGGGCAGGAGATCATCGGAGTAAAGCGCAACACGGACGGGACGTTCTCGTACCTGAACTCCACCTTTCCATTTCCAGCGGAGAAGTCGGGCGGATTCTATTGTCCGTGGAAGGCGGCGGCTGATCCGACGAATCATGTCGCCATTGCGATGGAGCCGCTGAATTCGAACTGGGGACAGGATGGGCTGTGGCAGCTGGCCTCTTACACTGCGGACGCTGCGGGAAACCTGACGACCAAGAGCACTTTCTCGAACATGCCAACCGTGCTCGTGGGAGCAGTGAACGACTACTCGATGTCGCCGTCGGGGAAGTTTTTGGCTGTCGGTGGGACAGCGGGGTTCCAGATCTTCCACTTCAATGGAGCGAATCCGATCACCAAGTTCACCGGGCTTCTGACGGGGAACACGATCGATCAGATTTTCTGGGACAACGCGAACCATGTTTACGCGATCAGCCTGAGTAAAGGCAAGCTGTTCGTATGGACCGTAACCTCGACTGGGGTGACGCGGGCTCCGGGGTCACCGCACCTGATTCCCAACGTGCAAAACCTGATCGTGCTGCCGAAATAGGGAGCTGAGTTCGAGCACGATTTGCAGGAAAGTCAAAGTCCCCACTTGTGGCAAAACCAGCCAGAAGTGGGGCACCCGCCTCTGTTGTATCTGGAAAACTGTAACGTCGGCTGCTAGCATCCGTGCCATGTTCAAACTACTTGTGGTGATGCTGACTTTCATGGTGGCAGTGTCCGTCGCCCAGTTGCCCAGCAAGAAACAATTGAACCTGGCTACGATCAAGGCTTTGGTAGCCGCGGCTGAGGCCGAAGCCAAACGGCTCAACGTTGAAGTGACAATCTGTATCGTGGACGACAGCGGAAATCTTCTCTTTCTGGAGAAAGCAGATGGCGCGTCGCTCAACACGATTCAGTTCGCGCAGAAGAAGGCGCGACACTCGGCGCTCTACCGGAAGCCATCGAAGGACGGAGCGGATGCCTTGAAGGCGGGAAACCTGGAGGTGCTCGCCTTTCCAGATTTTTTCCCCAATCAGGGTGGGCTGCCGATTCAGGTCGACGGGCAAACCATCGGAGGGATTGCGGCCAGCGGCGCTAAGTCGGAAATTGATGAAGCAATTGCACAGGCAGCGCTGGACGCGGTGTTTAAGAAGTGAGAGCGGCCCTCAGACAGGGAGCGGTGTGCCACAACTGGTGTCGTGCCCTTTCCGTCCAGAGAATCCAAAACAACACTTCTGGCAAAACCGGCCAGAAGTAGGGCACCCGGGGATCGGGCCTGCTCGCTGTGCGGAATCTAAAGTCAAAAACCCCACCCTGTCGCTTAAACCGCGACAAGGGTGGGGCACCCTCTTTGATCCTCGTTCCTGCTAACCCTTCACGATCTTCTTGGCGGACTTATCCCAGACTGCGACGGATTTTTCGAAGTAAGAGAAGTTTGCCAGGTGGCAGCCTATGGCGGCGTTGTTGCCGAAGACTTCGTTTTCGACAACTGGCTTGCGAGTGCGCACGGCGTTGTAGAAGTTGGCCTGGTGATCGACGGTGTCGCTGTAGCCCGGAGGGTTGACGTAGGATTCGCCGGTTTCGTCGACTTTCCACCTCAGGGCTTCCGGTTCGGGATGCTCCTCGTGCCACTTCTGCAGATACTGATCGCGCAGCGCCTTCGGCCAACCGAAAATTGAATAGCCTTCGGGCTCGGGACGCGTGTCCTCAGGTTTATAGGTGAGCGTGGAGTCTTTGATAATCATCGTGCCCTTGGTGCCGTAGAAGCCGATGAATTCTCCGCCGGCGTTGTTGAGGTTGCAGCGCAAGGTTACGCGGCACTTGGGATAGTCATAGAGCGTCTCGATGAGGTCGGGGAACTCGCGGCCATCCTGGAAGTGGAAAAGACCTCCGGAGGACTGAGCGCGCTGTGCGGGCTCGTTGATTCCGGCGACGAACTGGATGCCGGAGAGCAGGTGAACGAACAGGTCGCCACCGAGTCCCTCGCCGTAGTCGCGGAAACAGCGCCAGCGGAAGAAGCGAATGGGATCGAAGGGGACCTTGGGAGCTTTGCCGAGAAAGGCATTCCAGTCGATGGTCTTTTCACTGGCATCGGGCGGAATGGGATAGACCCAAGCGCCGCTGGGCGAGTTGCGGTCCCAGTAGGCATTGATAGAGAAAACTTCGCCCATCTTGCCGGAATCGAAGATCTCTTTCGCCTTGGCATAAAGGACCGAACTGACGCGCTGGCTGCCGATCGCGACCATGCGTTTATTTTTCTGCGCGGCCTCGACCATCGCGAATCCGTCTTCGGGAGTATGCGACATCGGCTTCTCGCAATAGACGTCTTTGCCGGCGGCGCATGCGTCCTGAAAGATTTGGAGGTGGTTGTGATCCATAGTGGCGATCAAGACGGAGTCCACATCCTTGCGGTCCAGAATCGAACGATAGTCGCGGGTGGCGGGGACGCTCGGGTTGTTTACGGCTTCGCGCGCGGCGGTGTGGCGGCTGTCATAGAGATCGCAAACCGCGACGCACTGAATACCCGGAACCGAGAGCGAGGCTTGAAGGTGCTCGCATCCGCGAATGCCGGTGCCGATCGAGGCGAAGCGCACGGTGTCGCTGGGCGCAACCGGGCGCGAGGAGGCATTGAGGATGTGGGGTCGCAAAACGGCTTTAGCGACGGTGGTGGCGACGAGAGCGCCGGAACCGATTTGCATGAATTGGCGGCGAGACAGGGGATTTTTAGACATGGGAGTTTTCGCCCTCACAAGTGCTGAAGTGATTTTCCGCGACAGACGTGTACGCGTTTGCGGAAATCATTTACGGTCAGGAATTATCCCACAGCGGGCTGTGATTTAGTAAAACGATTTTCTTCGGCATGGCAAGCGTCGTTCCGATTTTGGACCAGCACTCGCAACTGTCAACCGCCCATGGTGGCCCGGAACTAAATCACAAAGATGAGCACCTCGAATCATTCGCGCGAGAGAATCGTGCTTGCAAAGGCCTGCCGTGGTGGGACGAGCGGTCGTCGTAATTTTTGGGCGGGAACGGTAGGGAACCCGCCAAATCGAGCCACGGACGCCCAGAGCGCGGCAGGGTCTCGCGTTTAACGATTGACCATTCGCCACGAATGGGGATAGCATGTCGCTCTCCAATTTGCCACCCGTCATCTCAACTCTCAACCAAACTCAATCTGCCACGAAGTTCGCCAGCTCATAGTCGAGTCATTCGTGTTAGTGCGAACGGACTTCACGTCCCAGGAATGGCGAGTGAGTCCGAAGATACGGTTGTCTTGTCAATACAGGAGGAGTAAATGGAGTCTAGCAATGCAGTTGTGTTTTCGGCCAAGAGCAAAGCAGCGCGGGCCATATGGCTGGGCCTATTTGTGGTGGTGCTGATCGGATGCCTTGCATCGCAGGGCTTTGCTGCCACCGGAGGATTCATCGCGCACAACACACCAAATTATGTGGCGACGGCCGCGAACCTCGGAACCGAGGATCCCGCGAAGGTGATCGAGGTGAGCTTCTGGCTCAATCCCCGCAACCGAGGGCAACTGGATGCGTTGGCCAGTCAACTTTATGATCCGACGTCTCCGAAGTTTCGGCATTTTCTGACCCGCAACCAGATCGCGACAAGGTTTGCGCCGACCGCGGCAGAGATGAAGCTGGTACGGCAATTTCTCGAGGCCAACAAGCTGAAGGTGATGCGGGTTGGCCCCATGAATTTCTTCGTGCATGTGAAGGGCACGGTGGGAGACATCGAGAATGCGCTGCACGTGCAACTTAATCAGTATCAAGTAGGAAGCAATGTAATGCGCGCCAACAACCGCGATCCCTACGTGGACGGAGCGGCGGCGCTCCTGGTGAGGGCGATCTCCGGTCTCGACAGCGGCGAATATACACATCCAATGGCGACGCGGCAGGGTCCTCCGTCGACCAAACCGGGGTCTAAGGCAGTTGCTGCCATGGCACCGGCGGCACCGGACAGCAGCTTCTTTTCCAATAAGTGTTTCGATGGCACCGAGACTGAATCGTTCTCGACCAACAACAACGGGTCGTTCCCCATCGGCACATACACGGGAAACCATATCAACCTGCAAAGCCTGACCAGCGCAGGATGCGGATACACGCCGCCGATGATCCAGGCTGCATACAACCTGAATGCCCTGTATGCGAAGGGTTTCGACGGGACGGGACAGACGATCGGGATCATCGACTGGTGCGGTTCGCTGACCATCCAGAGTGATGCGAATGCATTCTCAGCCCAGTTCGGATTGCCGCAGTTGACGTCGTCGAACTTCGCGATTACCTATATCCCGACCGTAAGCACCTGCCAAGCCATCGACCAGACCGAGATCAACATCGATGTGGAGTGGGCCCATGCGATTGCGCCGGGCGCGAACATCAACCTCATCGTTCCGCCTTCGGCGAGCTTCACGGATATCGACGAAGCGGAATTCACGGCAGTCGCCTACGGTCTGGCCAACGTGCTTTCCGGCAGCTATGGCTCGATCGAAGCTTTTACTCCGACCAATATTCTTGACACCGAGAACCTGAACAATGAGATTGCGGCAGTTGCGGGAATCTCGGCGAACTTCTCCTCGGGTGATCAAGGAGACTTCTCATTCTTTGGAATCCCGCCGACAGTATCGGCGCCGGCGGATTCCCCCTATGCGACCGCCGTAGGAGGCGTGACGTTGGCGCTGAACGCCGACAACTCGATCGCCTGGCAGGCCGGATGGGGCAACAACGAGACGCTTCTCGCCGAAGAGGGCACCGTATTCGATCCGCCACTGTTCTTTGGATTCATCGGCGGTGCGGGCGGGGGTCCGAGCAACTGCGTCACCGTGGATGTCAAGTTTAACTGCACGGGTGGTTTCCTCAAGCCCTCTTACCAGAAGAAGCTGCCGGGAAAATGGCGTCAGGTTCCTGACGTATCCTGGCTGGCAGACCCGTTCACTGGCGCAGTTATCGCGATCTCCGTGCCATTCCAGGTTCCTTCGCTAACCTGGCAAGTATGGGGCGGCACGAGCGTGGCGTGTCCAATGTTCTCAGCACTATGGGCGATCGCGAACCAGGAGGCGGGGGCGCCTCTTGGCCTAGCGGCTCCTTATCTGTATTCGCTGCCGGCTGGAGCAGTGACCGACATTGTTCCAGTCGCGACGAAGCACAATGTCACCGGTTCGATCCGAAAGTCGGCGACCACAACCGTTTCTTATAACGCGGCACAAATGCTGGGAGGCTCGGTCGCCGGCAAATACGCTGACGCGATATGGGACTATCCGGTATTGGCGGATACGGCGGTGATCGTTTCCTTTGACATGGACTGCTCGGCGGAAGGTCCGGCCGCCGTCTTTGGGACGCTCTGCACGGATCCGGCCCCGCTGAAGACCAAGGTGGGATGGGACAACGTGACCGGCGTGGGAACGCCGAACGGGAAAGCCTTTGCGGATGCCTTCCATCCGTAGGCTGCCGTCGTAACAAGTAATGGGGTTGGTGATTGCCTCCGTCGTCGCATGTTACGACGGAGGCTTTTTAGTTGAGGACCTGGAAATTCATCGAAGGGAAAGAGCGATGGCGAAACTTTTGACAATCTCTGCCGTATCTCAGGCTAAACTCCACGCGCGAGGAACACATGAGCTTCACCAAGAATCCAGGCAGGTTCGCAGGCTTACTGTATGTGCTCACGTCAATCGTCGGCTTCTTCGCGATGGGCTATGTCCCCGACAAGGTGATTGTTCACGGAAACGCGGCGGCGACGGCCGGCAACATCTCGGCCCACGAGACGCTGTTTCGCCTCGGCATTGCGGGCGAGCTCATTGGCCAGGCCGGTTTTATCTTCGTGGCGCTGGCTTTGTACGATCTACTCAAAGGGGTCAGCCGGCGCCACGCCTCGCTCGTGGTGATGTTGATTGTGGTCTCGGTTCCGATTGCGTTTGTGAATGAGGTGAACTCTATTGCTGCGCTGGTCCTCGTGCGCGGGGCTGACTTCCTATCCGCGCTCGACAAGACTCACCGGGAGGCTCTGGCTATGCTGTTCGTTACGCTGCATGGCCAGGGATTCGTTGTCTCCGAGATGTTTTGGGGGCTGTGGCTGTTTCCGCTTGGGCTGCTGGTGTACAGGTCGCGATTCCTGCCGCGTTTTCTTGGAGTGTGGCTCGGGTTGGCAGGGATCGCATGGGTGGTCCTGAGTCTTGTGGGAATTCTGTTGCCGGAATATCAGGACCAGGTGGATAGGTATTCTCAGCCTGCCATCATTGGGGAAATAGTGTTCATGTTGTGGCTTTTGATCATGGGAGCGAAGCCGCCTGCGGTGGACGCCGCAGCTACATCGGCTGCTGGTGGTTAGCTGCATCACCGACGATTGACACTCCGGTATTAGACATCATCCTGAAGCCGCTCACGTGCACACCAAAGCACCGGCCTGCATCGCCGGGGTTGTACTTACGATGCTGCCCCTACTTTATTTTCGAGAATGTGCACTTTTGCACAGTCGAAGCGTGATGGTCAGTCCTACCCTCACTGTACTGAGGTGGGGTTCCCAAGGAATTCCTCTTTTTCAGGATCGTTGCTAAAAAGCAACTTCGTGAGACGTCTCCGGATCTTCTCGCGTAGGTGAGCAACGGCCATGAAATCGCGCTACGGTCTGAACATCCTCGACGACTGCACGACCCCAGTGCGGGAGCAGCATGTTTTCTGCAATCTTCCCCCATCGTTGATGCAGAGACTGAATGCCATTACGTCCCCTGCGATCTATCCCCGCGCTGCCGTGTTATTTCTTGAAGGACAGCAGGGACGTGGGACCTTTGTCCTTCGCACCGGAAAGGCAAAGCTGTCTACAACGTCGCGTAGCACAAGTTCCACCGGAGGCGACTCCTAATCCGACATCACTGAGTCCGTCTGGGAGGTTCGAATGGCATTGATAGAGGCCCGCAAAAAGCCCGCAATGTCGATGTGTGACGAGGACATTCGGGCTGCTGAGGTTCTGAAACTGCGGGAAGCGTTGAAGTTGATGTATGACCTTCTCGAAGACTATGCGCCCCCGTGGTACGGAGAGAAGATTCACGACAAGGTTGAGGCCGCCCTGCTTGTGAAATGAACACGAAATCAGACACTATCTGAATAAGCCGGATCGCCTCTCCTTATTGGTAGTGTGCAATTTTGAACATCTTCCGGCCGACGTGGCTTGTACGATTACCCTCCAATTACAAATTACTTGCCTTGGTGGTGCATCGCTTACTCTCTCACAGGTGGTGCGCCACATTTTCGCTCGAGCAAGAAGCTGTCGAAGAATGCAAGATCATGTCCCAGTCAACATTATTTTCGCTGGAAACAACGAGAGCGCCGTGGCACAATAATAATTAAGAGAATCTTAAGTCCCAGTCGGGCTTCGGAGGCTTCCCATGTCATCGCTTCGTGGGTCGCCGACACGACCGCGCCACACCCCCAAAACAAACATTTCCTTTGACCCCAAAGCCTTTCTAGCGAGTGCTGGCATTGGCAAGACGGTTCATCGCTACAGCCCAAAACGTGCCCTTTTCTCGCAAGGAGAACGCGCGGACGCTGTATTCTACATTCGGGATGGAAGGGTCAAGCTATGCGTGTTGTCGAAACAAGGCAAGGAGGCAACCATCGCGTTGCTTGGCCCGGGCGACTTCGTTGGGGAAGGATGCCTCGCTTCCGACCAGCCGCTCCGCCTGGCAACCGCTACGGCCATTACAGACTGCTCGATTCTGAAGATCACAAGGAAAGAGATGCTGCGAGCGCTCCACGAGGAACACGCGCTGTCCGACCTGTTTGTCGCGCACATGATCGATCGTCACAATCGGGCACAAGCGGACTTGGTGGATCAACTGTTCAATTCGAGCGAAAAGCGGCTGGCTCGAGCACTCTTGACACTGTCCCGTTTCGGAAAAGATGGCAGGTCCGAAACCGTGGTGCCAAGAATCAGTCAGCAAACGCTGGCAGAAATGATTGGCACCACCCGCTCCAGAGTGAATTTCTTCATGAACAAATTCAGAAAGCTGGGACTCGTTCATTACAACGGCGGGTTGCAAGTGAGTAGTGCACTGCTTGATGTTGTCCTGCACGAGTAGCTGCTGCTGGTTCGCAAGAGCAGGTCCGTGAGGGCGAAGACCAGGAATGCGCCCGCTCTACTGCAGCTCCAGGTCAGGTGACAGTCTGGTGGTGGCCAGCAACTCCAGCAAAACGGCGTAGTCGCGAATGTTTCCCGAGATGGCGAGGAGCGCTTCGGAGACGGCGGGATATTGGTCCGCCATCGAGTCGAGGCGAGCACTGACGGTGCTGAGGCTTTGAGCTTCGTTCAGAATTTTGGTTGCAGACATTGTTTACCTGATCTCGCAATACGCAGTCAGCAACAAAATGACGCGCACGCCAGTATCGAAGTCGCGCTGGACGCCACCGTACGTGTCCGGGGGAGTAGGGCTGAAGTCAGCCCGCGCTCTTAAGAACTTGGATCTTGGTGGAATCCTGGAACGAGTACTATCAGGAGCGGGCGCGTCTGTCGGCCCGCCTTAGCACTCGTGAATGTACGCTGGCGCACGCATGAGGCTCCGAGTCGGAGGGAACCCTGCTATAAATGGCTTGCCCGGCACCTGGAAGTTGGATAGCTGCATTGCTGGGGTTATACCTTATCGAAACTCATCGATCGTTACGAGTGCGGAACGTCACTGATTGCGTCGACTGCGACGTAGATGCCGTATCCCTTTAGCGGTGCTTCAGGCACGGAATCACCATCAGGTCGCTGGCGCTGGCGCCAGTTACTTACGTTACTTTCGACCTGCACGGCACAGCGACTAGCATTTCCCTAGAATCGCTGGGCTGTTAGGGATGCCGCCGAATAGGAGCAAAATCAGGCGGGGAGAAGCTCTGTAAGTCAGAGTGGCCTGCGAGAATCCTTCGCTCGACTGGAAACAGCCCAGTCACCTTCCGTTTACCTCCTTTTTGCACACGAGCAGGCGTAGGGCACAACAGATCGTTTGGCCCTTGCGCCGGTGCCTGATCGCCCGCCGGCCAGAAGCTTACAGCGATTGCAGAAATGCCAGCAGCGCTTTTTTCTCCGCGGGCTTCAGTTTGACGAAGCGCTCGGTCACTTCCTCGGCCTCGCCTTGATGACGGCGGATCGCGTCACTCAATTCGACGGATGCGCCATCGTGCATGAGACGCGATCGTACGCGAAGTCCCCACAACGGGGCGGTTCTGATCTTGTTGCGCGCGCAAAGGGTGTCACGCAATAGATCGGGATGCTTTTCTCCTTCAAGCACCGCCGTCTGGTAGCTCTCGCTGCATTCGTCTTCGGGTTTTCCTTTGGTGGGCTGTTGCATGCCCGCCCGCGCTCCTTCCAGTTCGCGCATCCGCTTCTGAACTCGCTCGCGGCCGAAGTGCTCAATCAGCGCGATTGGGATTCCGTCTCCCGTTCCCACGTTGTGCAAGAGAAAGTCGCTGTAAGGGTGGATCGTCCGGTTCTCGAGCGCGTCAGGATGTAGTCCCGGCCCGCCGGGGGCCGCAGGACTCTTGCCCGTGACGATGGTCTCCACGTGGCAACCGGCGCAGCCGATTTTCCTGAACAGTTGCTCGCCCTGCATGACCTCAGGAGTCGTCGCCGTATCTCGGGCTGGCGCCTTGAGCGATCGCATGAAACTGGCAAAGTGGTCGATGTCTTCCAGATTGTTGTCGGTGGGGTCGGGCAAGCTGTTGGGTTCGGTGATCTTCGTGGGGTCGTTGTTCGGGATCGTCGTGGTCACCGGCGGATTGCAGGTGGTCGTCACTTCGGTTGGCTGCAGGCGGTTCGTGATCCCCATCTCATTCAGGTACGCGTCGCCGGCAAACGCAAGCAAACTGGCGTGCTGGTCCTTCCATCCGAATCGGCCGATCCGGTCGGCCCCTTCACTTTCGGGTACGAGCACCTTGACCGCCTGCCCGCAAATTTTTCCGTGGGACGCTTTGCACTGGTCCTTGCGAATCTTGAGCAGGGTCTCGTCGGGAATAGCTTCCACATATCCGTCGCCGAGGGTATTGGTAGCCAGGCGGGTGGTGCGGATGGTCTCGCTTTCAGGTACACGTTCCTGAATCTCGGGGCAGATGGCGCGGTCATTCACCAGGTTCCGATCCTTGATGATCTCTGCTCCGTGATTGATCGGGATCTCCGGAGTCTGGAACTGGCCGTGGGCATCGAGATGTCCGACGCGCAATTCCATCACTTGGCTGGCGGCTCCGCTGACCGGAGTCTGGTGACACTCGCGGCAGGACTGGGCGTTGTAGAGGGGGCCGAGCCCGTCGGGGGCGATGTGCTCAACTTCCTCGAAAAATTTCTGGTCGGCCAGGCGGCGTGTGGGATCGGAAAATCCGTTGCTCTGGTCGTCGAATCCGGTCGCTGCTTCGGGCGGTTGGGTAGGTGACTGCGCTGCGAGGCCGAGCAGGATACTTCCTGCGATCAAGAACAGTAGCAATGTAGGCTTCACGGGACACTCCCTCAGGCCAGAGGTCTTAATAGAGGTCTTAATAACGACGAAGCCGTGCGGGCCGCCCGATGCTATGCGAGGTTCCTACACCGAAACAACAGTACAGATAGAACGTCTTTGTTTGTGTTGTCTTTCTGAGATGACTGTTTGAAGGATTCTCGCTGCCGGCCTGACCATAATAGCTGGCGGCGATACTGATGGCAATAAATCCGATATGACTCGTTGGTCCAGACAAGAGGGGGAATCCGCGTCGTTAAGAATGGTGGGCAGAAAAAACGCGGGGAAAAATTGAAAGGGCCGTGACATTGGTTATGCCCTAGCCGCTAGCTCCTGCGAGGGAGCCCACAGCGTGGAAGCATGTACCGTCACAGCCCCTTGATGCGATCACTGCTTTCGCAGTTCC
>Ga0070732_10001694_pt1 | contig 11979 bp, 10 predicted proteins | sample Coa_R1_5_FD_66449 | JGI IMG/M metagenome (GOLD analysis project Ga0070732, IMG submission 66449) | Surface soil microbial communities from Centralia Pennsylvania, which are recovering from an underground coalmine fire - Coalmine... | ecosystem: Environmental > Terrestrial > Soil > Unclassified ...
GTTCGGCAAGAAGCCGTTCCCGAACGGCACGGTCGTCGCGCCGGGCAACGGTCTGTACCGCTCGACCTCTGGCGGGAAGGCCGGCTCGTTCTCGTTCATGGCGTCGACGTCGAAGCTGACGAACCAGCTGACGTCCTCCGATCCGATCGGGCGCATCAGTCTTGCGTACGGAACGGCCCCGGGGGCGGACGGCATCCTGTGGGCCTTGGTTTCCGACGCTGGACGAGCGCAAGGCGACACGCTATTCGGCACGCCGGATCTCCCCGAGGGTTTGAGTCTGACCGGCCACTCCGTTCTCAACGGCTTGTATCGATCAGGCGATGACGGAGCCGGATGGACGCTCGAAGGCACCCCGCAAACGCTGGCGACGTCGCCGGGCGCCGTTCTGGGCCCGACGTACCCATTGATCGGGATCGGCTATCAGGCCGACTACAACAACTGGATCTTGACCGACCCGAGCAACCCGAACCGGATCTACATGGGCTTGGAAGAGACCTTCCAAGGTGACTACCACGATCCGACCGGCGCGCTCCCCGTGCCGACGATGACGTGGACCACGATCGAGAAGTACGCGAACCTCTGCGGCTTCTTGACCTACTTCAACACCATCCCCAACAACAACGGCATCGCGTGCCCCGATCCGCTTCCCTTCTACGGCGGGGGCACGACGCACCCCGACCAGCATGGTGCGGCGATCGCGCGCACACCGAACGGCATCCGCTTGTACAGCGGCAACGACGGCGGTTGGTGGGCGCAGGATTCGCACTCGGTCACGATCGGCGGTGTCGGGTTCGATAACAGCACGTGGCGGTCGCTGAACTCGGTGTCGACCGTGCTGCCGTGGGACGTTACGTTCCTGCAGGACGGAAGCATCGTGCTCGCGCTGCAGGACAACGGCGTGACGCACATCCGTAAGAACGGAACGGCGTATCAGGTGTGCGGCGGCGACGGTGTGTACGTCTTCCCGGGTGCGAACGCCGACTCGTATTACTGCGGCATCGACGGCCAGACGATCCTGGCGACACGAGACGACTTCCAGCACACGATCAACGTCACGCCGGGATTAACGGGTGCGACGTTCCTATCGCCGTGGGCGGTCGACCGGACGAACCCGAACCACCTCATCGCTGCGGCGTCGGATATCGCAGAAACGACGGCCGGTCCGGACACGAACCAGTACGACCCGACAAGCACCTTGCTGCTGAACAGCGCCTGGCAGACCGTCTTCACGCCGCCTGCGCCGCCGGACGGTCCGTGGGACTCCAGCGCCGTGTTCACCGCTGGCAACGTGTCGTACGTGGCGCTGTGCTCGACCTGCAGGCCGAAGCTGGCCGACGGCTCCGTCGCGACGCCTGAGAAGGTCCACGCCGCGATCGCGACCAACGTTCTGCCGAAGTGCAAGGCGGCGGAAGCAAGTGCAGCGTGCTGGCACATGGCGAAGGGCATCGGCCTTCCGCATCAGCAGATCAGCGGCATCGCGGTCGACCCGTACGATCCGAAGACGATCTACGTGACCCTCCGGCAATACCTGCTACTCGGCGCAGACCCAGCGCGCACGGGCGTGCAGAAGGTCATGGTCAGCCACGACGCGGGCAACCACTTCACCGACATCACCGGCGACCTCCCGCACGCGGACGCACACGCGATCGCGTGGCGTGACGGAAGCCTGATCGTCGCGAACGACGTCGGCATCTTCATCTCGAAGGCGGGGAGCGGCCGGTGGGACCGCCTGGGTAACAACCTGCCCCAGGTGCCGTTCCGCAGCATGAAGCTCGACCCGACGGGTCGCTACGTCCTCGGCGGCGCTTACGGGCGCGGCGCGTGGGTGTTCGACTTCGGCCGGAAAGCGGCGGTCTCTCCCGCCGTCGTTCCGGGTCATGCGCCCGCCGCCCGAGTCTCCGCGACGTCCAGCAGCAGATCCACCAAGACGAGCGCCCCGACTCCGACAACCGTCGAAGCGAAACGGTTCTTGCCGATGACCGGTGTCGCCGCTACGGCAGTGATACCTGCGCTTATCCTGCTGATGCTCGCAGCATGGCTAACGAGGAGTCTGCGGCGAGTCGCTTAACGTAGCCGCGTGCGAAGCGGCGCGAGACGCGTACGGAGGCGCTCGCGCCGTTTCGTCGGCTGGTTGCTCGTCTTAACCCTTGTCGTCGGCGGTGCGTTCGCCGCCGTCGCTCTGTACGACCGCGGCTACATCAGACCCAACGATCCGAGCCTCGCCGACTATCCGGTTCGCGGCGTCGACGTTTCATCGTTCCAGGGGGCGATCGACTGGCCCACGCTCGTCTCGAGCGGGTCGCTCCGCTTCGCGTTCATCAAGGCCACCGAGGGCGCGCACACGCACGACTCGAGGTTCCTGCAGAACTGGGCAGCGGCGAACGGGCGCGTCGCGCGCAGCGCGTACCACTTCTTCAGCTTCTGCAGCAGCGGTGAGGAGCAAGCGCAGAACTTCCTTCGATTCCTCCCCGATGACGGCGAGCTGCCTCCCGCCGTCGACGTCGAGTTCACCGGCAACTGCAAGCACTATCCACCGTTCTCGGCGATCCGCGATCAGCTGCATATCTTCCTGAACGAGCTCGAGACCGCGACACACCGCAAGCCCGTGATCTACGTGAACCGCACGTCGTACGCAGCGTTCATCGATGGGCATTTCGGGGGCTACCCTCTATGGATCCGCGAAGTGATCACGGGGCCGCCGATCGGCCAGTTCCCGGACCTCGGGTTCTGGCAGTACGCGGGGAACGGGCGCGTGGACGGCGTGAAGAAGCTGATCGACCTCGATGCGTTCATCGGAACGAAGAAGGATTTCGAGCAGCTGCTCGATCGAGGCCATCTGTGAGCTAGATGCGACGCAGCTCTTTGTTCTGGAACTCGAAGATGCGCCCGTCGTCGAGCTTGACCTCGACGTACCCGCGCTCGCCCGCGAAACCGGGCGTCACCCACTGGATCGTGCCGCGCGCACCGAGTGCATCGTCTGGTATCTCGCCGTCGCGGATCTCCGCGATTTCGACGCGCTCGCCTATCTCGAAATCCTCTGCCATGGCAACAGCCTAGACCGGGAAGCCGGAGGCGAACAGCGAGTCGTACGCGAGGCCCCAGGGCGGGCGCAAGAAACCGAGCGCGCGCACGTCCTCGAACCAATGGCCGAACGGGGAATGGCGCGAGAATGTCCCGCCGCCGATCACACGGCAGATACGAAGCAAGCACGATTCCGCGAGACCGGCGATCGTCTCCTTCCCCGTCAGCACGTCGCGGTTCGGAACGTCTTTGGTCTCCACCGCGCGCAGCATGCCTTCGAAGGCCTGTTCCGCGAGCCACGCTTCTTGTTCGGCGCGTGCCCACTCGAGCTGCTCGTACGGCCGCATCCCGCTCGGGTTCTTGCCGAGCTGCGCGCGCGCGGCCTCAACCGCCGTCTGCACGACGCCCAAGACCACCGACGTGAACAGGGTGCCGATGAACGGCATCGCCGCGTCGGACACCGCGCGCCAGTGGCCCGGCCATGCGATCCGCGTCGCGGGGAAGTCCTCGAACATGAACCCGTGGCTCTGCGTCGCGACCATGCCGTGCCCGTCCCATTCGGCGAGCAGCTTGACGCCCTTCGATCCGTCCCACGGCACACCGCGCACGTCGAACATGAACCAGTCCGGCTCGGACTCCCCTTCGGGGAGTCCCGATGTGACCATGAACGACGTCACCCCGGAACCGGAGCCGAAGTGCTTCTGCCCGGTCAGCCGCCACGTCTCGCCGTCGCGGCGCGCTGCCGCCTTCGTCTTCGCGACGTCGCCGCCGGATCCCGGCTCGGACGTGATCGTTCCGAACCAGTCCGTCCGTGCCTGCTCGAAGAACAAGTCGCGTTGCGCATGCCACGCATCCGCATCCCCATCCGGAACCTTCGGCGTCGCGAGCCAGAACGACAGCACCGCCGGGTGCATCGAGGACACGAGCGCGACGGACGGGTCCGCGTGGGCGATCGTTCGCAGGATCTCGGCGACGTCGCGCGTGGACGACCGGATGTCGTGCCAGATGCCACCGAGCTCAACGGGGACACCGGTCAACGTGAAACCGGCGTCACGAAGGGCGGCGAAGTCGGCGGGATCGAGCGCGCGCCGCGCCTGGCGGGCCGCTCGATCCGCAGCCCACGATTCCGCTATCCGGGCGACGCCTTCGTGGACGTTCGTCGCGTCCACGATTACGGGGCGATGTTCTGGTTGTACCGGAACATGTTCGTCGGATCGTACTTCTTCTTGAGCTCGACCAAACGATCGTACTTCGGCCCGAAGCTGTTGCGCACGCGCGCGTTCCCTTCATCGCCGATGAAGTTGAGGTACGCGCCTTTGGACGAGAACGGCGCGAGGTCTTGCGACAGCTTCGTATTCCAGCCGATGTTTGCGTCGTCGTCGGCGGAGTCCGTCCACACCGAGATCAAGTGGTAGAGGAACGCGTGCTCCCGGCCGTTGAACGCGTTGTCGACCTCGGGGGAAGGGCCGACGTTGATCAGCTGGATCAGCGACATGGGGCTCGGGTTCTTCGTAGCGCCGTCTGCGATCACTTCGAGAGCTTCATCCGACGCTTCATCCATGAATGCCGAGCGCCAGTAGTTGCGAACGCCCTCGGGGGCGCTCGCGTCGAGCAGCTGCTGCGCGAACATGTACGGCATCGGGATCGTGGCGGACGCCGCGGGCGACCGATCCGCGATCGGCTTCAGCCATGGCTCGCCTTCGTCTTGCGGGCCGAGGTAGATCGCGCCCATCAAGAACGCGTCGGTCCCATGGAGATTCTCTGGGATGAACGGTAGCGGGGGAGCCGTACCGAACATGCCGATCGCGACGACCTCCGGAGGCGTTGTGGGGAAGTAGTCGCGGTAGAGCTTCAGATGCTCCAAACCCTCCGATGCCGGCCACATGAAGAGCGAGAAGGTGATGTCTGTCACCGGATGTGCCTGGTACGTGAACGAAGACACGATGCCGAAGTTGCCGCCGCCGCCGCGGATCGCCCAGAAAAGGTCCGCGTTCTCTTTCGCGTTCGCGCGCACGACGTCGCCACTCGCGAGCACGACTTCCGCGTCGATCAGGTTGTCGCACGCGAGACCGTACTTCTTCGCGAGGAACCCGAGCCCGCCGCCGAGTGTGAAACCGGCGATCCCGGTGCTCGAGATCGTGCCGCCGGTCGTCGCCAGCCCGTGCGCGCCGGCGGTGCCGTCGACGTCCCGCCACCGGCAGCCCGGGCCTGCGGTGATCGTCTCGCCTTTGGGATCTACTGCGACCTCGTTCATCAGCGAGCAATCGGCCACGATCGCATCGTCGATCATCGAAAAGCCGGCGATGGCATGACCGCCGCCCCGAACCGCAAGCGGCAAGCCCTCTTGCGCAGCGAAACGAACCGTTGCCGCCAGGTCGGCCGCGGTGCGGGCGCGCGCGATCAGCGCCGGCTTGCGGTCGATCATGCCGTTGAAGATCTTGCGGACCTCGTCGTAGGTGGGATCGCCGGGGCGAACCAGCTCTCCCGAAAACCCGGACGCGAGCTCTTTGACGGCAGCGTCGGAGATAGTTGCCATGATCGTCCTCCCCCGTTATGTGCCCCTTCGAGATGACGCTACTGCGAGCACCCGGAACGAGTAAAGGGGCGGCCGCACGGCCGCCCCTTCTCAGGTTGCCGCTCGATCAGGACAACGCGTTGACCGCCGTGTGCGCGTCGGCGCGCGCGTTCACGAGGTGCGTGCGCGCCGTCAGGATGGAGCTGCGCGCATCCAGCAACGTGCTGCGGTTACCGGGGTAGCCGCTCGGCGTGAGCGCGATGACCTCGGCGTCAACGCCCGCGATGGCGGAAGCCGCATCGGCAAGTTGCTTCTTCATGTCGTCCAGCGCTTCTTGCGCCTTCTTGACATCCTTGCCGGCTGCCTTCGCGGCGTCGATCTTCGCCTGGATCTTGTCCGCGATGGAGTTGCCGAGCGTTACGTACGCGGCCACACGATCGGATGCGACGACGATGTGAACCTGCGGCGCGACGAGAACGTAGATGCGGTATGCAGTCACGATCGATTGCAGGTCGCTGCGAAGAGTCGTTCCGTCGGTGTCGCCCTGGATCTTCGTATCGAGTGACTGCAAGCCGCTCGTATCGGAAGACAGCTTCGACAGCAACGCCGACTTGTTCGACGACGTCAGGTGCGTCGCCCCGTTCACGAGCGCCGTCAAGCGATCGATCTCGTTGAGCCTGCGCTGGATCGCGAGGTGTCCTCGCGCTTTGAGGTACGTCATGCGAGCAGACGTCATCCCGCTGGTTGCCGGGAGGGCGGCGGCCGGCGCTGTGCTCGCCAACGCGAGGGCGGCGCCGATCAAGAAGATGCGCGCGGTCTTCATTGGGTCTGCACATCTCCTTCCGAGGTGCTGCTCAGGCCGGCATTCGCGCCGGAAACTTCGGTGTCGATCTGACTGAGGCCGCGGTCCATGCCGCTCAGATCGATCGGCTGGCCGACCGCAGGCGTCGAGGATGTCGGGGTCGACGACACGCTCTGCGAGGCCGGCGGCGGCGCTGCGGTCTTCGACGTGCTGCAGCCCGTCGCTGCGATCAACCCGATCACCGCGACGGCCGCAAGCCGTCGAGCGGATCTTCCCGTCTTCATGGTTCCCCCTTCGAGTGAGAGATGTTCTCGAGATTATGTTCGGTCCCGTACGCGCAGTCTGGATGAAGCGGCGGTAAAGATTCTGTGAAGCCGCTGGTAGGACCAACGGCCTACCCTCGGCTAGCATGCGCGCCATGCAAGGGAAGACGGTCGTGATCACCGGCGCCACGTCCGGCATCGGAACGGAGACCGCGCGCGCGCTCGCCGACATGGGTGCGCGCGTCGTGATCATCAACCGGAACCCGCAGAAGGCGGAAGCGGTAGCCGACGACCTTCGCCGCACTGCGACCGGCTCGATCGAGCTCGTGCGGGGCGACATGAGCTCGTTCTCGTCGATCCGCGACGCGGCTGCTGAGGTGCTCGATCGCTACCCGAAGATCGACGTCTTCATCAGCAACGCCGGCGTGTTCCGCGCGCGCAGGCATGAAACCACAGACGGCTTGGAAGAAGTGTTCGCCGTGAACCACCTCGCCCCGTTCCTGCTGACGAATCTATTGCTCGAGCGGCTGCGCGCAAGCGCACCATCGAGGATCGTCATCGTTGCGTCGGAGGCACATCGCGGCGGTGTGCTCGACTTCGAGGACCTTCAGCTTCAACGCCGGTTCAACTTCAACGCGTGGAAGGCCTACAGTCGCTCGAAGCTTTCGAACATCATGTTCACGTACGCGCTTGCGCGCCGGGTGGAAGGTTCGGGGGTCACCGCGAACTGTCTCCACCCGGGCTTCGTGTCGACACGACTGGGGAGCGGCAACAAGATCCCGATCCGTCCGGTGTACCTCCTGCTGAAGCCGTTCACGATCTCCCCGAAGAAAGGCGCCGAGACCTCTGTGTATCTCGCGAGCTCGCCGGAGGTCGAAGGCGTGAACGGCAAGTACTTCGACAACAAGAGAGAGTCCCGGTCGTCCCGGGTGTCGCTCGAGGAAGAGCCCCAAGAGCTGCTCTGGAAGATGAGCGCAGAGCTCACCGGCATCGACGCGGGCTGACGGCTCGGTCCTGACTCGCCCAGGTGAGGAAGGGGCTGCTCGCCCTGGATATCCCATCCGACACGTTTGTTCTGGCAGAAAACGGGTGAGGAAGGGATTCGAGCGCCCTCCGGCGAAATAGGTCGTCCGGGAGCCTCTGCGGGGCTCTTTATTGCCTATGAGAGAGCGGATAGCAGTCACGATCATGGCCCTCAGCCTTTTGGCTGCGCTGGGCCTGGGAGTGGCGGTCGCGGCCAACGTCGGGAAGGGCACGACGACGACGGTCGCGGGGGTAACGCTGGCCGGGCCGGCGCCGACGGCTCAGACCTCGGGCAGCGCCGCGACCCAGGGGACACAAGGGACGGCCGCCAGAACGGTCACCACAGCGGGATCGGCGGGGCAGCAAGCCGGTCAGCTCTCGACTACCTCAACCGGTGTCTCGAACGGCGTCATCACGGTCGGCGGGATCTACGACGAGACCGGCCCGGTCGACTCGACCGTGGAGCGCGACGTTGTGCGCGCGTACTTCGCCAAGGTGAACGACGCCGGCGGCGTAAACGGCTACAAGCTTCGCTTGATCGACTGCGACTCGGCCTACGACCCCACGCAGGCACATCAGTGCACGCTTCGGTTGCTGTCGCAAGGCGTGCTCGCGTTCGTCGGCAACAACTCCGTCTCTGGTGAGGAGCCGGAGACGAAGTACCTGACGCAGCAAGGCGTTCCGGTCGTGGGGGGCCTCGGCGTGCCGGCGGAGTTCAACTCGCCGATCTCCTATCCGGTTGTCGCGAGCTTCGTTCGTGACGGTTGGGCGACGGGGACGCATTCCTCGCTCCTTGGGATCACGCATCCGGCCGTCGTGCTCGTAAGTCTCAACTTCGTGGAGCCGGCGAAGCAGGCCCTCCTCGACTCATTGCACAAACACAACATCCATGAGACCAGCGTCAACATGGTCGACATCACGAAGCCCGACTACACGGACCTCGTGATCAAGCTTCGTGGAGAGAACCCGGACGCAGTCCTGGCAGGGCTCGACCCCTACTCGTACGCGCGCTTCTTCCAGGCGATGCAGCGGTCGGGCTGGCACCCGAAATTCGGCGGCCTCGGCCTCGATAAGCCGAGCGCACAGAAGGACTACGGAACCCAGGTCTACGGCGCGGAGTCGCTCACGTCCGTCACGGAGGCGCAGGATCACCAGAGCGATCCAGCGATCAAGGACTACCAAGACACCGTCCGCCATTACTTCCCGAACCAGATGGAAGCGATCGACTACTTCAGCGAAGGGGACTGGGTCGCAGCGAAAGTCTTCGTGGAAGCGATCAGGCGGATCGGGAAGAACCCCGTGACCCGCAAGTCGTTGGTGGACGCGCTCAACACCATCAAGAACTTCGACACTGGACTGACGGTCCCGATCACGTACTCGGCGGGATCGAGCCACGATCCGAACCACTGCTTCGACTGGATCCGTAACGAGAACGGGACCTGGACGACGTACTCGAACTGGACATGCATTGAGGGACCATGACCCGGAACAGGAGCAGATCTGATGCGTGAGAAGGTTGCGATCGTCTTCATGACGCTCAGCGCGGTTGCAACCCTTGTGCTGGGCGGCGCGGTGGTGCACGAGCTCAGCAAGAAGTCGACCGTGCAGACCGCAGTGAACCAGCCCGCTGCGACGGCGAGCCAGGCAACGACGTCCGTCTCGGGAGCGACTGCGGGTACGCAAGGAACCCAGGGAACGCAGGGACACACGATCACGTCCGGCGGCACGCAAGGAACCCAAGCTGCAGGGAACCTTTCGACCGGCACCACGGGCGTGGCCAACGGTCTCATCACGGTCGGCGGCATCTACGACGAGACGGGCCCCTTCGATGCCACCGTCGAGCGAGACACGGTGCGCTCGTACTTCCAGATGATCAACGCTCAAGGCGGTGTGAACGGCTACAAGTTCCAACTCGTCGACTGTGACTCCGCGTACGACCCGACCCAGGCGCACCAGTGCGCGCAGAAGATGGTCTCGCAAGGGGTGCTCGCGATCGTCGGCTGGCTGTCTGTTTCCGGCGAGCAGCCTGAAACCACCTACTTCACACAACAAGGCGTGCCGATGATCGGCGGCCTCGGCGTCCCATCCGAGTTCTCATCGCCGATCTCCTTCCCCACGAACGGGAACTTCGTTCGGTACGGCACGGCGATGGGTGCGCACGCGGTGGATCTCAACATCCACCACCCCGGCATCGTGATCGTCAACACGAACTTCATCCAGCCGGTGCAAAAGGCTTTGCAGGATTCGCTGCACGCGCACGGCATCACCGAGACGAGCGTCAACCCCGTCGACCCGACGAAGGCCGACTACACCGACGTGGTGCTTAAGCTCCGGCGAGAGAACGCAGATTCGATCATCGCCGGCCTCGACCCGTTCTCGTACCAGAGGCTGTTCCAAGCCATGGAGCGGCAGTCATGGTTCCCGACGGTTGAGGGACTCGGTCTCGACAAGACGTCGGCGAACGACGGCTACGGGAAAGCTGCCGACGGCGCGCAATCGCTCACACCGGTGTTGGAGCCGGCGGACCACATGAGCCAAGCGGCCATCAAGGAGTACTACGACGCCGTCAAGCGCTACTACCCGAGTCAGGTACCGGCGCTCGACGTGTACACGGAAGGCGACTGGATCGCGGCGAAGCTGTTCGTAGATGCGATCAAGAAGATCGGTACGAACCCGATCAACCGGAAGAGCCTCGTGGACGCACTCAACAGCTTCAGTAACTACAACACCGGGGGTCTGACGGTTCCGCTGACGTACGGAGCCGGGAACCACGACCCCGACAAGTGCTTCGAGTGGATCCAGAAGCGCTCGGGCGTATGGACGACATATTCAGGTTGGAAGTGCTTCTAGCCGTGAGCAGGGAGACTATCTGATGGGAATCTTGGCTTCGGGGTGGTCGCTCCTACCGAGCTTCACCGTGATCGGTCTCGTGCTCGGAGGGACGTACGCGCTCGCGGCGATGGGCTTGGTACTGATCTATCGCGTGTCGGGGGTCCTGAACTTCGCCCACGGGGCTGTGGCGATGTTCTCCACATTCATCGCGTATCAGGTAGCAGTTCGGTGGCATCTGCCATCGATCGTCGGTCTTCTAGCGGCGATCGGGGCCGGGATGCTCATCGGGTACATCGTTGAGCGTCTGACGATGAGGCCGCTCACCGGACGTCCGGCGCTGACGAAGGTCGTTATCACGATCGGGTGGCTCTTGATCCTCCAGGCCGGCGCCGGACTGATCTGGGGCGCGACGTCGTATCACGAGCCCGTTCACCTCGTCAGCAGAAGTGGTTTCCGGTTGATCGGTACCCAAGTCGTTATCGGATACGACCAGCTAACAACGCTGATCGTCGCACTCGTTTTCGCGGTCGCGACGGCCCTGCTGTTGAAGCGGACGATCCTTGGGACCTCGATGCGCGCGGTTGCCGATGACCCCGACACCGGGAAGCTGTGGGGGATCAGCGTGAATCGTGTCACGGCGGCGTCTTGGATGGCCGGGTCGGCGATGGCCGCAGTGGCCGGCGTGCTCATCACGCCGTTGATCAACTTCAATACGTACTCGCTGACGCTGATCGTGATCGACGCGTTCACCGCTGCGTTGATCGGCAGGCTCACGAGCCTCCCGTGGACCTTCGTCGGTGCGATGTTCTTGGGCATCGCCGAGACGTATCCGCGTGCGTTCTTCAACGGAGCGGGCGTCAGCTCTCTCGTCGCGTTCATCCTCATGCTCGCGACGCTTGCCTTCTTGTTCAGGCCGGGCTTCTCGCGAGGGAGAACCGTATGAACCCGGCGGCGATTCGTAGGGCTTCCGTTTTCGCCGGGATCCTGCTTGCCGTTGCGATCCCCGCGCTCTTGACAGACTATTACCGATCGCTGGCGGCGCTCTCGGTGATCGTGGCCATCCTCATCTTGTCGCTGAATTTGCTGACGGGGTTCGTCGGCCAGATATCTTTCTGCCAGTACACCTTCGCAGGGTTGGGTGCGATGACCGTGGGCGCGCTGTCCGGCGCTTCCGGTCACCACTGGAGCTTCTGGATCTCGATGCCCCTCGGTGTTCTGTTCGCGGCGCTCGGAGGCTTCCTCGTTGGGATCCCCGCCCTTCGGCTCTCGGGTTTGTTCTTGGCGATCCTCACGCTCGGCGTCGCTCTCGGAGCCGATCGTTATCTCTTCGCGAACGGCACATGGAACTCGTTCACCGGCGGCGTCAACCCACGAACACCATCCCGACCGACGCTATTCGGTTACCACCTCACCGGCCAATACTCGTTCTACCTCTTTGTCTTCGTGATCTTCCTGCTCGTTGCGCTCTTGGTTTGGAACATGCGTATCGGAAAGACCGGCCGAGTGTTGCGCGCGATCCGTGA